>Ga0247727_10012089_pt1 | contig 14903 bp, 14 predicted proteins | sample WisWelCaveWW1625_FD_202498 | JGI IMG/M metagenome (GOLD analysis project Ga0247727, IMG submission 202498) | Biofilm microbial communities from Wishing Well Cave, Virginia, United States - WW16-25 | ecosystem: Environmental > Aquatic > Deep subsurface > Groundwater > Cave microbial mat | place... | reverse complement strand
CCTCGTCGCCATACCGCGGATGCGGGCGATAATGAATTTTCACCACGCTGCTCGCGAAACGGGCAGTATGCAACTCGTTCCAAGAAGCCCGCTGATAAAATGCTTTATCCGCGGGCTTCTTCAATCTGTGGGCATAAATTTTGGCTCTTAAACTTTCAGACTGCGTCCGGTTTTTTTGAGGTTGACGGCGTTAACGCTTAACTGGTGAAACAAAAATCGTTTCTACCCTGTCCTAACAATTGAACCTAAACTGGACAGGATTGCAGGCCGCGGCATGAAAAACGATCATGAATTGGTTGCGAAAATACGGGCGGGAGATCAACGCGCGTTTGTCGAGTTGATCGACCGTTACAAAGCGCGCATTTATCACACCACGCTGCGGATTCTCGGCAATCGCGAAGACGCCGAAGAAGCCAGCCAGGATACGTTTGTGCGCGCCTATCGCGGCCTTGAGAATTTTCGGGAAGAGGCGACGTTTTCGACGTGGATTTATCGCGTCTGCGTCAACACCTGTCTCAATAAATTGGAAAGCCGCAAACGTTTCCAGGCACAGGATATCGACCAGACGCCGATTGAAGAATTGCCTTTCACCGAATCGCCGGAAGCGGATTTTGCCGAGGAGGATTTACAGACCCGCGTTTTTTCTGCGATGGAAAAATTGCCGGCGAAATATCGCACGGTTTTGGTTTTGTATCATATTCAACATCTCGCGTATCAGGAAATCGCCGAGATCATGCAGATGCCCATGGGCAGCATCAAGACGCATCTGTTCCGCGCCCGCGCCCTGTTGCGCGAACGGGTCTTGCGTGAGTTTTCGCACGAGGAGTTCGTCGCATGAACTGCAAAATTTTTCATATTCAGCTCGACAAGCTCGAAGCGCCGCAGCTCGACCGGCTCGAATCGCCGCGAGCATTGCCGCCGGAGATGCGGGCTCACCTGAACCTCTGTGAAGCTTGCCGCGGTCATTTTCATCTCTATCAGCAAACGTTGGCGATCCTGGAAAATGATGCCGCGCCCAATCTGCCGGCTGATTTTAACGCCAAAATTTTAGCGCGCCTCGAACCGGCGCTGGCGCCCGTTCACGCGGCGGCCTTCAACTGGAAACGCGTTTTCGTTTATGCCGGTTATGCTTTCGCGCTGGGCCTGGCGTTGTGGTTTGGCTTTAAAAATTTTGATTGGCGCGCCGCGCAACAATTGTTGCATTCACCGGCCGCGCAGCAAATTCAACAATGGCTGGCGGCAATCGGCGCGACAGAAACCTTGCAGGCCTTTCAACGTTTCGTGGCCAATGTGTTATCTCTCATTCCCATTTCCGGCAGCTTTATTGAAAAAATGTTCGGCACGGAAGCCTTGCCGCGCGCGTTTAATTTGACTTTGATGTTGCTGCTGACGTTCACGGTCGCCAAAGCCTCGGTTTTCCTCGAAAGCTGGGTGCGACAGATTTCCCGGCGCCCGTAGTCCGTCGCGCCCGTAGCGCGACTTTTAAGTCGCGAACGTATTTGCAAATATCTTCGCAACTGTGGCGGAGGTTGAAACCGGAATCAGCGTGCTAAAAACATTGCCCCACAAGGGGGGCAGGACTACGAATATAGGAATAATTCATTAATTTTTGCATTACGCTGGCCGCGAAGGCCTCGCGCGCAAACAAGCCGAAGAAGCCGCCCGCGCGGCAAAAGCCTGAATTCCTCTCCGGAGAAATTCCTTGACTCCTTCCCGCCCCTGTCGTATCATATATTGATCTCTGGCATGATCACGCAAAAATACAAGCATCTGGTAAACCGTTGAAAAGCCGAAATAAATTTTCCACGGCAGTTTTTATCCAATAATTTATGGCTTCCATCATGACCTGGAAAGAGAATCCTTATATTATCGGCCGCCCCATCTACGAGCCAGGAGCTTTCTTCGGACGTGAAGAACTCCTGCAGTTCATCACGGATAACCTGAGCTCACATGCACGCGCCATCCTGATTCACGGGCAACGTCGCATTGGCAAGTCGTCCGTGCTGCGCCAAATTCCAAATTTTGTTCGCCTGCCGGAGTTTGTTTTCGTCGGTTTTGACCTGCAGGATCAATCGCGGTTGCCCTTGAGCCGGGTGTTATATAATCTTGCCGAAGAAATTGGCAATCGTCTTGCTCTGCCGCAGAACCGGGCGCCTCTCCTGCCGCTCTCAAAATTAGAGCAAAATCCGAATAGCTTCGATCGTGAATATTTAAGACAACTCTATCATGCGACGGGCGGCAAGAAGCTCGTGTTGTTGCTGGATGAGTTCGATGTCCTGGGCAACTATAATGGCGAAGCCGCGGTTGAGCATTTCTTCCCTTATCTGCAACACATTCTTTCACAGCAGGAGAACCTTTTTATCATTGCGGTGATTGGGCGGCGGCTGGACGAAATACCGCGCCTGCTCAGTATGTTTAAGGGAGCGCCGCACCGGGAAATCGGCCTGCTGGATGAGCCAAGCGCGAAACGATTGATTACTAAACCAACCGAAGGCGTGTTGGAATATGGCAGCGACGCGATCCAGGCAATTCTTAAATTGTCGGCTGGACATCCTTATTTTACCCAACTGCTCTGCCATGCGCTCTATGCCCACGCACGGGATAAACAGCAGACCACGATCACGCGAACGGAGGTTGACGCCATCGTCGATAAAGCCATTGAAAATGGCGAGGGGGGTTTGGCGTGGTTTCGCGATGGGTTGCCGATTGCGGAACGCGTCATTTTCTCAGCCATGGCGGAAATGCTGGCAATGGCTCTGCAAGCGAAAACATTGCCTTCCCAGACCGATACGGAGTTTTGGCGGCGTAAACTCACCGACAAAAATTTGTGGAATCGGCTGGAAGAATTCGGCGTTGTGCAAACGGAATTGTTGCGCAGGGCCGAAGAGCAATTGCTCGCGTGGGGTTTTCTTGCGGAGATGAGCAGCCCGGATTTAGTCTTGCGCAAAAACTATAGCTACAAAGTCACCATTGAGTTGGTCCGCCGCTGGCTGCTGAAACGGCATCCTTTGCGGCAGGCCATGCAGGAATTGCAGCAACTTGTTCCGGAAGCGCAGCAGCTCTATGAACAAGGGCTTGCAGCACGACAACGAGGGGAGATTTTAAGCGCGCGCGAATTGTACGCCCAGGCGTTGCAAAACAATCCCAATCATTTTGGCGCCTTGTTGGAGATGGCCGCGACCTGTTTGGAAGCTGCCGGATTTGGCGAAGCTGTGGAGCTCTACACGCGCGCCTATCGCGTTGATCCGATCCGCACGGAGGAAGGATTGGTGCAGGCGTTGGTGGGTTATGGCAACGACCTGCTGCAACAGGGGAAATTCGAGTTGGCCAAAGCGCAGTTTACTAAAGCCCTGGCGTTGGAGCCGAATCATGTGATGGCGCAGAAGAATCTGGAAAGGGCGACAGAGGAGATTCGCCGTGCCCTGGCCAGACAGAATCCTTTTGTCGTCGGTCGCCCCCTTTCCCCGGCTGAGTTTGTGGGACGGGAGCGTGAACTCCGCAACATTTTCTCTGCCGTTCTCAGCCATAATCCCATTAGCATATCTGGCGAACGCCGCATGGGGAAGACCTCACTTTTGCACCAGGTGGCTTCTCCTGAGGGTTGGCGAAAATATGGAGCCGATGCTTCGCAGGCGTTCATTATCTATATCGACTGTCAAGCCTTTGCCCCTTTCTCACCGGCTCGTCTCTGGCAGGAAATTCTGCTGGAGTTCAAAGCGCAGGCGGAAAAGGAGACGGAACTAAACGCGATCGCCGACGAACTCCTTCGTCTGGAGAAGATTGCGAGCCGGGATTTTCGTAAACTCCTTCAGGCCATCGGCAAGCGGGAACAATTTTTGGTTCTTATCTTTGATGAGTTTGAGGCGGCGCTGCAACCTCACGCCACTTATTCAGAGGCCGAGGCGCTTGCCTTCTTGCAGGAAATGCGTAGTCTCGTGTCTCTGATGTCGCGTGGCAGTTCGGAAGGAATGACGCTCTCATATGTATTGGCGACACGGCGAAGACCCAGTGAGGTGAATCCAAAACTGCGCTCGTCGGCTTCCCCCTTATTTAATATCTTTTCATCCATCGGTTTGAAAGCGTTTGATGAAAAAGAAGTGGAAGCATTGCTGGCAAAAATGCCGGAGGCTTTCGCGCTCAATACGGCGGAGCGGTCCTGGCTCGATCAGATCGCTGGTGGGCATCCCTATCTGCTGCAAGCCGCGCTTTGTGCGCTATTTCAACTGCACGTGGATGGCAAACCTTTTGACGTGAAGGATACCACCCAGAAATTCGCCGGCACGGTTGAATCCTTTTTCCGGGAATTATGGAATGACGCCGCGGTAAAAGAGCGTCTGTTGCTCATGCTCATTGCGCTCCGGAACTATGAAAGACGCACCGGCAAGAGTTTGCCCGGCTTCCGGGATTATGCCCTCATCTTCAACGAATATAAACACGAATTGCGAGATCTGGAGGAGCGCGGTTTGCTCTCGCGCCGCCCGCAGCAGACCGAAGATAGTTACGCGCTCCTCTCGGCGATGATGGAGTGGTGGATTATCAAAGAATTGGAGGCCCGCCATGAAAACGAGTCGGCTGAAGAGGCAAAAAGCTACTTGAAATTATTCGATAGGCAACACGCGGAACAGCTTCGCGAGACGCTACAGAGCATCAGGCAAAATAAGGTTGCCTTCCATGCGATCGACGCCTGGAGACAACCATTGGGAATAACTCAGTAACCGGGCGAGGAGGTAAAACGATGCAAAATCCATTCTTTGTCGGCGGGCCGGTCCCTGCGGAGTATTTTGTGGGACGCGCCTATGAGCTCAACGTAGCGTTCGACCAAATTTTAAGCCGCGGCCATCTGGCGATTTATGGCAGCGATGGCATGGGCAAATCATCCTTCCTGCGATATCTCGCTTCGCCGAAAACGTGGGAAGATCGCCGCCATCCGGCAACGGCGGCCATTATCATTTATATCGACTGCATGGGAATAAATCCATTCACGCCCTCCGCCTTTTTGCGGGAAATATTGAGTCTTTTGAAGGATGAATCCGCGGACGACGCGGCGATGCAATCCGAAATTGACGAGATTTTGAAGGACGCGACAATCGAGAAGGGCGATCTTCGCCGGGTGTTGAAAAAGATTGGGCAACGGAATAAGTTTCTGGTTTTGCTCGTGGATGAGTATGACAATGCGCTGCGCCCGAATGACAAATATACGGAAGCGGAAATGCTGACGTTCCTGGCCGAATTTCGCAATCTCGCCGTTCATACGGATGAGGGCCGTTATCTATCAACGATTGTCACTTCCTTTCGCCGTTTAAATGAGCTTGGCCCCAAACTCACGCCAGGCGGCTCCCCGTGGTATAACCACTATCTCTTTTTGCCATTCAAGCCGTTTGGCGACACGGAAACCGCCACGCTGCTGAATCGTATGCCTGCCGAGTGGACGCTGACGGCGGAGTTGCGTGAAGGCATTCAGGAAATTTCCAATGGTCATCCAGCGCTTCTCCAGAATGCCTGTTCCCTGCTTTACGCCAACCTGCGAGCCGGGCAACCGCGCGCCGTCAACATTGAAAATTTCGCCCGTGATTTTATCGCCGCCACTGAACACTTCTTTCGCGACGCCTGGCGATTCTCGACCGAAGTCGAGCAAATGCTTTTGATGCTGATCGCATTATCCGGCCTTGAAGGCCGTTTGAATAAAAAACGCCAGTACGATCTAAACAGCGTTGACAGCATTTTCAGCCAGATGGACCGCGAACTGCGTGACCTGGAGGAGCGTGGGATTATTCGACATACAAAAAAACAGGGGAAAGCGGTTTATTCGTTTGCCTCATCGATCATGGAGTGGTGGGTGATAAAGGAGATTGAGAACAGCAAAGATGAAGCGGAACTCCAGCAACGCCAGAAGGTATTTTTTAACCTGGTTAGCCGCAAGCAAGTGGAACAGATCAAAAACGTTATGCAGCTCGTTTGGCAGCATAAAGATGCGGTGGAATCCGTTGTGGGATGGGTTGGCAAACTGGTGGGAGCTTTTGCCAAAGGCGTCAATGTGGGTTAGGTATTAAAATTTTGTTTCGCGCCTTTGGCTTGTTGCCCCGATGAAAAGGGCGTTTTTATGCGACTCGAATTTCAGGAATATCGCCCCCGCAAATTAGTTAATGTGCATCGCCACGTCGACGGGCCGTGGTTTTGGACGAAATACAGCGCGCATCCGTATGTCGGCTGTCGCAGCGGCTGTGAGTTCTGCTATCTGCGCGGCGGCCGGTATCTCGGCCGGCGCGATCCCGAAAGTTTCGATACCCTGATTCAAGTCAAAGTCAATGCAGTCGAGTTGCTGCAAAAAGAACTCGCGCGGTTGACGCCCGAGGTGATTGCCTGCGGCGATTGGCAGCAACCAGCGGAAGATCGTTATCGCCTCTCGCGGGCGATGCTGGAAGTGGTGCATGATCTCGCGTTTCCGTTATTCATCGTTGAGCGCTCGCCGCTCGTCACGCGCGATCTCGATTTGCTGATTGAAATTAATAAACGCGCGTGGGTCGGCGTCGTTTTCAGTTTGAGCAATTTAGATGCGAAATTGAAGCACGCCCTCGAGCCGCGCAGCCCCGGGCTCCAGCGGCGATTGCAGGCGATGGCGGAATTGGCGCAAGCCGGAATTTTAGTCGGCACAACGTTGATGCCGATCATCCCATTCGCCGGCGATGATCGCGCGCCTCTCGAAGAAGTCGTCGCCGCGACGAAAGATCACGGCGGTTCATTCGTGCTCGCGGGCGGATTGACGATGGACGGCGCGACGGCGCAGCGCACGATTGCAGCGGCGCAACAATTGGATCCGGAACTGGCGCAAAATTTTCGGAGCTTATATAATTGGAAAGAAAATAGCGCGCCGAATTACGGCCCGCCGCGTGCTTATGGCGCGAAGTTGGGATTGCTGGTCCGCGAGTTGTGCGAACGGCACGGTTTAAAAGATCGCATGCCGCGTTACATAAAACCCGGCCCGCTGGCAATCAATAAACAAATCGCCGAAAAACTTTTTCTGAAAACTTATGATTTGGAATTGGAACAGGCCGACACGTACCGCGTTTGGGCGTATCGCAAAGCCGCATGGGCCGTCGATGAATGCGCAGAAAGTATCGCGGAAATTTATCGGCGAAACGGTGAAGTCGGTTTGCAAAAATTGCCGGGCGTCGGCAAAAGTGCCGCGGCTGAAATTGGCCAGTGGCTGCGAGCCGATTTGGCGAAATCGTAGAACAACTGCATTTATGCAAAGATCGCATTAAAAATGACAAACGAAGATTTAGTTGACACGTTGGCTCCGATTGAGGAGTTTGCCGGCACCGAGGAATTTACCAACCGCAAGCAGGAGTTGGAATTCTTTTGGGATCTTGCCGACCAGGCCACGCAACGCACGGCGGCGAGCTATGTCATTCTCGCCCGCAAGGGCATGGGCAAGACCGCCTTGATGCTGGAGCTCTACCGGCAATTGTTTATGCAACAAAAGAAAGTCGTGCCGTTTTTTGTCAGCTTTGCGGATGATGAGGAAAAACCGGGACGGGCGCAACTGACGCTGGAAAGATTCATCTCCAAGCTTTTTTTAACTTTCGCGTTTCAGTATGGCGCGTTCAAAAGCGGCAAATACAGCGCGCCACCAAAGCTGCCGAGAGTGCTGGCGGAACAAAAAAATTTCTTTGCTTCTTGTGGCGACAACTTTTTGGAAAAGCAATTTCTCGGTCATCTGGAAGCGCTTGCGACCGGCGACCTCGAAAATGCTTTTGACCAAGCCGTTGAATTTGCCTGTGACATCACTTCGCTGCGGCGCGAGGCCGGCATCGTTATGATCGACGAATTCCAGGTGTTGACCTCGATCTACGACGAGCGCTACGGAAAATTTCGTAACGTCACGCAATGGTTCCAGAAGCCGGCGGAAGCGCGTTGGTGCCCGATGGTGGTTTCCGGCTCGGCGGTCAGCCTGATCGTCGAGACGGTGATGCGCGGCTTGCTGGCGCGCCGTTTTGGGCCGTATTATCTGGATCCTTTTGCTCAGCCGCACAGCATGGAATATGCTTACAGGCTCGGCGCCAGAAAAAAAGCCAAACTGACGGAGGAAGCGGCGGCGCAAATTCATTTGCTGACCGGCGGTAATCCGTATTATATTTGGTGTCTCTTCAACAGCGTCGGCCTCAAGGACAAGGATTTGTCCACGGCCGAGAAAATCGAGGCGTTATACACATTTGAAACGACCGACCGCGGCGGGAAAATCCGCCGATTCTGGGACGGCCATTTCGAGGCGGTTGCCGACAAGATCAACGGCGACAAAATCGGCTTGCAGTGCCTTTATCAACTGGCCGTCGCCAAACAGGAAATTCGCATCGATGAGATTGCCGCGCAGTTGAACGTGCAGCCGGAACAAGTGCGCCGCGTGCTGAAGAATCTGGAAGAAGCCGATCTCATCGCGCGCCAAACCGGCGCGTATTATTACAACATCACCGATCCGATTCTGGCGGCGTATATCGAGCGCGAATATCAAACCGATATCATGGGCCAGCCACTGGCTTCCTTTCTGCAAACCCAGCTCGGCAATTGGCGTCAACGCCTCGGTTCCGCGGCGCGGCTTTTGGGCGAGGCCGCGGAGCTTTATACCCGCCATCTGCTCACCAGCTTTGCCGGCCAGGAGATCGAGGCCGCGGCCATCTTCAATCTGGCGGCGGGCAATTTGAAGTTGCCGCGATTCAAAAAGGTGGAGCATCGCACCGGCCTCGTCATCGCCGGCGAAGCCGTCGAGTTTGATCTTCTCGCTGAGGGTGAGGAGACGTGGCTGGTCGAGGTGAAGTATCGCCAAACGCCCGTGCGATTAAATGATGTCGAAAAATTTGTGGAGAAATTGTCGAAGCTGGAAGGCTGGTCAACTCCGTTGAGCGCGGGGAAACGAATCTGGTTTTTTTCACGCCGCGGTTTTGACGCGCCGGCGTCGGCGCGTTTGCACGAGCTTGCCATCCTGCACAGCGACATTGCCGGTTTCAATGCCCTCTGTCGCGCCGTTGGAATCGGCGAAGTGCCGGTGATTAAATAAGGTCCGAGGTCAAAGGTCCGAAGTTTAAAGACGAGGTTATTTGACCTGAACGAAACTCATGCCATATATAAAAAACAGCCATGATTCCGTATAAAAAATTCGCTAAAAACAGAGGCTAACAATGATTTCAAACACAGTGACTTTTGAGCAAGTGGAACGATTGGCGGCGCAACTGCCTCCGCCTGAACAACTCAAATTGGTGACCTGCCTTAGTGAGCAACTAAGCGGGCTGCTAAAGACGCTTCAGCCATTAGATCTGGAATCGGCGCGACAGAAACGAGAGGCCGTAGCCGATGCCCTGCTGGCAGAATTGGATGTCATTGCGGAAAGCATTGAAGGCCAGTTTGATTCGGCTGAGGACATCCGGCAAATCCGCGAGGAGCGTGCGAATCGTATATGAATGAACTTTGTTTGGAAAATACCCTTTTGTTTTTTTTAATCCCTGGTGCTGAACATGGATGAGTTTAATTTTGATAGCCGTGATAAAAGCTCAGTCAACCCCATACAGGAATGTCATTCTGCAAGAATCTTTTTAGAATCCATGACAATTGCTGGAAACAAAAAAGATTCCTCCGGAATGACAGCGTCACTGACTGGACATTTACCGAAAATTCCTAGTCGTTATATGAATTGTATTTCTTTCTGTGATGGCATATTTAGTTGTTTATGAATATGACCAAACAGATAACTATTTAAATATGGAGAGCATGAACCATGAAACTCAAGCGTTTGGCACAAAGCACTACACTTCTTACGACAAGGGGAGGTAGTACACTATTAATTGATCCAGGAAAATATAATCTTGATCCTGGTAAATTGACAATTGCTACATTTCCATTAGCAGATGTAGTAGTTATTACTCATAAACATGCGGATCACTTTGATCTTGATCTTTTAAAAGGTATTTTGTCAAGGAGTAAACCAGTGCTTATCACCAACAAGGAGATTAAGGGGATTTTGGATAAGGAAGGCATTTCTTCCAAAGTAATAGTTGAAGGAGATACAATTAATGAAGCAGGATTTATGTTAAAGGCAGTAAAAACTGACCATGTAGTGAGAGATGAGTATATTGTTAACTTTGGTCTAGTGGTGTCTGCAGATGGAATAAGCCTTTACCATACGAGTGATACACGGTACATTGATCCTTCTCTTCTTCCAAAAGAGACACGGACAAAGTATCTTCTCGTTCCTATTTCTAACCGCGGCGTAGTAATGGGTATTGACGATGCTCTTGTATTTGCAAATGAGTTAAAACCAGAATTGGTGATTCCTCTACATTATGACTCACCAAAAGATAAGGATCGAGTTGATCCCACCGAATTTGCACAGAAGGCACCTAAGTTCGGCTTAAAGGTTCGAATAATGGCATTCGGTGAGGAAATTGTGTTATGACCACAAAAGATGGTGTTATAGGTAAAATTCGTCCACTTATCTTAGTTGGTGGTCTTGGTACCCGACTCAAGCCAAGAACAAATTATCTTCCTAAGCCATTATTACCAGTTGATGGAAGACCAATTCTTTGGTATGCATTGAATGCTTTATTAGGCTATAAAATGTTACCTCCAAAAGTTACGACTGGCTATAAGGGAGATCTCATTCGTACTTTTTTTGAGCGAGATAATGCCCAGTTTTGTGAGTTACCGGGTAGGACCATGGCCGAGGCTGTACTCAATGTAGCTGAAGATGATTCAGCAGATGCCTTTCTTGGGATGAGTTCGGATGTTTTGGTACCACGAAATGCCGTGCAGGAAATACTCAACGACTATTGTGAGAATGGAAGAAGGGACACACTTTTGTTTGTTCGGTTACCAAAAGTTGGTCACAAGAAATGGGAATTCTGCGTAGAGAATGGTCGTCTTTATGACATTATAGCTAAAGATTCACAGACTAATTTTGAAAAAGTTCTTCTCCTTTTGAATAAGAAATCCTTACAAGAAGTCAGAACTTTGCTCGGAAGGCCTGTTGCTGATGACACTATACCCGAAGAAGTAAAGGGATTTCAGACGGGCTGGATATTGATTCTTAAAAGCATGATTCTTGCCGGTATTGATGTATTTGCAAGGGTTGTCGATATTCCCGTTTGTAATATCAATGTACCGACTGATTTCGTACAAGCCGAAGAATTTGTTAAGCAACAAATAGGGAGGTGGTTGAGTGCTGAGGCCTAGTATTCTTGTTGCACCGGGTCCTTTTAAGGAATGCCTTAGTTCCTTTGAGGTTTCTGAAGCTATGCTAATTGGCATAAAAGAAATTATGCCTGATGCCAATATAATTCTCCGCCCTCTTTCTGACGGTGGCTCTGGTATTGCACGAATTCTTTCGCAGGTCACAGGCGGTGGTCTTCAAAAGACTAGGGTCAAAGGGCCAACCGGTGATATTATCGAATCTTACTTTGGATTTCTAGGCGACGGGAAGACAGCGATTATCGAAAGTGCCAGTGCAGCAGGATTATCTCTAATTCCAAAAGATAAGCGTAATCCACTTCTTACGTCTACATTTGGTGTTGGACAACTAATTGCTGAAGCAGTTGAACAGGGTGCGGAGAAAGTGATTGTTGGATGTGGAGATAGTGGTACAAATGATTGTGGTATAGGATGCGCAGCTGCACTTGGTGTCAAGTTTTTCTGTGATGAAAGTCCGAAATTTCTGGATTTCCCAACCGGTTCTGATTTGAACAAAATAATACGAATCGATGCTAAGGATGCGATGAGAAGATTTGCTAATGTAAATTTTGTTGTCGCATGTAATTTGACTAGCATTCTGTGTGGGAAGGAGGGTACAAGCAAAATCTACGCGCCTCAAAAAGGAGCTACACCGGAACAAGTGGAAATCTTACATCTAGGCGTACAGAATTTTGTCGACTTGGTTTTTAAAGAACATCATGTTGACCTCTCTTTCGTTCCAGGGGCAGGTGGCGCTGGAGGGCTGGCAGCATCGCTCTACACTTTTTTCCGGGCTCGTCTTTTATATAGCATTGACGTATTAGATCAGTATGTTCAGCTAGATCAATATCTATCTCAAGTAAATCTTGTATTAACAGGGGAAGGTCGAATTGATGATCGGACGGCAACTGGGAAGGTAGCTTGTGGAGTTGCCCTTAAAGCAAAAAAGTATGGGTTGCCTGTAGTTGTCATAGTTGGGTCTATCGCTCAAGACCATGAAGATATCTTCTATAATGGAATCGACGCTGTTGAGAGTATTTCAGATGGTCCGATATCACTAGAGGAATCAATGACAAATGCCTCTGATCTTATTCAGCGTGCAACAATGCGTGTTATGCGATTTATTTATAAAATTCCGATAAGATGATATGAATAACAAAACAGAAATTAGTACTTGGATATTTGATCTTGGGAATACCCTGATGGCGATTCCTGATGAATTTGATGAAGAAATTTGTCTTCAGAAAATTTTAGGTTATACAGATACAGAACAAATACGATCTATCATTTATAGGCTATGTGACAAGTTTCCTTCCCAGAATATAGAACTTTTCCTACAACGTTTTGATCAGGCAGTAAACCCAACAAGCGATCAAAATCTAAATTTAATGATTAGAAATGCATGGATGAAAAGTGTTGAAAGTGCACAACTTAAGCCTGGAGCATGGCATATACTGGATAAGCTCCGTAACGCAGGGATGAAATTAGGACTTGTTTCCAATACGCCGCCAACAAGTCAATATATCTTAGATTATCTAAAACTACGAGATCGATTTGATATAATTGTTTTTTCGTGTGATGTTGGACATCTAAAACCAGACCCAAGAATCTTCAAGATAGTTTTGGAAAAATTTAATGTGCTTCCAGAGAATACTGTAATTGTAGGTGACAAAATACGGACGGATATCCTTGGTGGCGCAATCCTTGGCATGAGATCAATCCTTGTAGAAGAGCGGTTGCGCTGTGTTGTAGAAAATGGTCAAAACTATGTGGATGCCATTATTCCAAAGCTGACCGATCTTGAAAACACAGAGTTTTATAAAAGGTTAGTCAAATGACTCTTTCTCTTGTTGGACAATCGAAACTATGGGATCGTGCTTTGGCGGCATTTTCGTTTGTAGATGTCGAGCCAGAAGAGGAGATATTAGCTTTTCTTAATCAAGGCCCAGCTCATCTTGGACTTCAAGGCCTAGACATCGGTTGTGGATTGGGTAGGCATACATTGACTGCTTTGAAATTAGGCTTCAAAATGGCTGCCGTTGATTTTTCTGAACTTGCCGTGGCAAAAACACGTGCATTAGTAAGCTCGCATGGATATTATGCTGATATTAGACTTGCTTCAATGGACAGTTTACCATTTAATGACGGAGAATTTGATTTTACGTTTTCGTGGTGTGTTCTCAATCATGGTACCCGTGCTTTATTTGAACAAGCATTACTTGAATCGGTACGAGTTTTACGACCCGGTGGCATCTCGTTTGGTTTTGTAATGAGTAGAAGTGATCCACGCTATGGACATGGTATTCAGATTGAAGAAGATTGTTTCATATTCATAAAGGGAATAGAATCAAACTTGTGTCATTATTTTCCAAGTAAAGTAGTTTTGGAATCGGTTTTACAAAAGGCAGCCCATATCGAAGAGATACGAGAAATTCAATTCACAGGAAAGGAGATTCAGGTTTATCATCCTGAGTTTACTTACTCCTCCCACTTTGCATTTCGTATACGGAAATTTGATTTACACGCTCCGTCAGTTTTGGTTTCGCGTTAACCTGACGGTGCAGAAAAATAACCCCAAAGTAAAACCATGAATAAAAAGCTAATTGCCTTCCGCGTCAACGGCTCCACCTACGAAGTCGCGATTCGTCCGTATGACGTTCTGCTCGATGTCGTTCGCGAGACGCTGAATCTCACCGGCACCAAGCGCGGCTGCGACATGGGCACCTGCGGCTGCTGCACGGTGCACATCGACGGCCGCGCGCGCCTCTCGTGTCTAACGATGGCGCTGGAAGCGGTCGGGCGCGAGATCACGACGATCGAAGGCCTGAAGTGCGACGGCCTGCTGCATCCGTTGCAGCGCGCGTTCGCGGAGCACGGCGGCTCGCAATGCGGCTTCTGCACACAGGGTTTTATCATGACGGCCAAAGCATTTTTGGACGAGCATAAAAAACCGACGCGCGACGAAATCGAGCAGGCGATCTCCGGCAATCTGTGCCGCTGCACGGGCTACATTAAAATCGTGGATGCGATTGAAGCGGTGGCGCGGGAAGGGGATGGAGCCAATTCGTGAAAAGCTGTGGATGAATTATGAAAAAGATAACCCTAAATGATGAGGCCTTGCCTCGCGACGTGATCGATGACCTGAGAGAATTTGAAAAAATTCTGCGGCGTTACGGCGCCGAAAAGATTATTCTCTACGGTTCGTTGGCCCGCGGCGATTACAGAGTCGATTCGGATATTGATCTTTGCTACGAAGGCATTCCCGCTTACGACTATTTTCGTGTTCTGGCGGAGTGCATTTTGCAGGCGCATCGGCGCTTCAATCTTACAGATCTGAAAATCGCAAAAGGTTATTTCAGAGAGCGCATTTTAAAAGAAGGCAAACTCATTTAACGTGTAAAATTATGACAACCCACGTCGAACAAATAGCCGCTCAAATTCGCCTGCTTAATCCTGGTGAGAGACAGCGCTTGCTTACTTTGATTCCTGATTTTGGCAGAATGAACACCGCTCCCTTGAACGCGGCCGCACTTCAGTTTAATGGCCAAAATATTTCGGTTGCCGCTTATGAGGCGCTCGCGGAAGATGAAAAGTTTAAATTTCTCGATAAGGCTGAGAATGAAAATACAGAATGGCTTCGCGAGAAATTTCGGGCGCTGCGAGCGGCATGGATGATGGTCGTCGATGGA
>Ga0247727_10012088_pt1 | contig 14903 bp, 20 predicted proteins | sample WisWelCaveWW1625_FD_202498 | JGI IMG/M metagenome (GOLD analysis project Ga0247727, IMG submission 202498) | Biofilm microbial communities from Wishing Well Cave, Virginia, United States - WW16-25 | ecosystem: Environmental > Aquatic > Deep subsurface > Groundwater > Cave microbial mat | place... | reverse complement strand
TTGCCAAGCTTGGCACCGAACGCAACGGCGGACTGCGATTTTACAGCGTCAGCGGCCATGTGAAAAATCCGGGAGTTTATGAATTACCGATGGGAACGCCTTTGCGCGAGATCATTTTCGAGCACGCCGGTGGTCTGCGCAACGGCGCCAAGTTGAAAGCCGTGGTGCCAGGTGGTTCATCAGCCCCCATTTTGACCGCCGGCGAAATCGATGTGAAAATGGACTTTGACTCGCTGGCGGCCATCGGCTCGATGCTGGGCTCCGCCGGGGTGATTGTGATGGACGAGACTACTTGCATTGTGCGTGCGTTGTACGTTGTAACGCGATTCTATCACCACGAGTCATGCGGACAGTGCACGCCGTGTCGAGAAGGCACTGGTTGGGCAGAGAAGATTCTGCATCGAATTTTGGAAGGCCACGGTCGTCCGGAAGACGTGGACAATCTCGTGACCATCGCCAACAATATTTTTGGCAATACCATTTGTCCACTGGGCGATGCCGCGGCTTGGCCGATTCAAAGCTACGTCAAAAAATTCCGCGACGAGTTTGAGTATCATTGTCGGGAGCGGAAGTGCAATATCGAAGCTCATGAATTCTGACTTTGATCTTGGTGATTAGATGATTAGGAATATGAATATTTTCTCAGGCCTAGGTAAAAGTCTATTCGTTGGCGTGATTTCTAGTTTAGCCGCGATGGCAATCTATTTTCTAATAGATTACTTTTGGGGTGAACCTCTAACCAAGGGTGAGCAAACTTTAATAACAGGCTTCATTGTTCTCCTAATTATTATTCCATTAACGTTTGTTGTCTTTCGGAGATTTGAAACAACACTAAAAAACCTTTTTCGCCCAGAAATAATAGAAGAAACCCGACCTCAAATTGAGAAAGAAGTTCTTAATAATATAGAAACACAGACGGGCATAGTAAAAATCTTTTCAGATTTTCGATCCTGCGAAGAAGAGATTCTGGAACAGCTAAAAACCTCTAGCACTGTTAGAATTTTCCTTCAAATTGGAAAAACAGTGTTGTCTGGAACTACGAATTTTTATGACTACTTAGCAGAAGCGAAATTGGAACCGAGAACTTCTATAAAAATCCTTCATTCTAGTATTGAAAGTCCCTATTTGAGTGAGAAGGTAGCGCATGAACGATCTAGTGATTATAATGATTGGCAAGCAGATCTAAAACATGCAGCAACAAAAGTTGAGGCACTATCCAAAAAAGAGCGTGCAAATGTATCCAGCCGCCAACATCATGAGGGCTATATTTGGAGACTCTTTATATTCGATGATTATGCTTACGTTCAACCATATTTGTTTAAGAAAGCCAATTCTGAGAGAGCTCCAGTGTTGAAAGTATCGAAATCAATAACATTCTTGTCTCAGCGTCAAGAAGACCCGATCTCACTAAATTGTCTGACCTAATACTTGATGATGATTCTTCAAGTGTTGCGGCTGTCCTTAGGTATGCTCAGTTTTATGTATTTGCAATTCCTACTAGATACATAAAACGGGATAGTAAGGAATTGCCTTTTCATGGTGTAGGTGGTAAACGAATTGGTACTGAAAACTGGATTGATGCTATTCAGCGTGAAGTACTTGAGGAAATTGGTGTGAAAATCAGTATTAAAGATGCCGTTAAAACTCGCTATATAACCACTGGGGCAGAACTAGAATCCATTGGTTTATCTGACTCACCTCGTCCCTATTGTATTTACAAGAGAACCCGAGAAGCAGATCCCAATTTTTCTCAACTAGAAGTATTGTGGCTTGTCGGCTTTGAGGCAGCTATTGACATAAGTGATCTGGAAGAATTGCACCCTAGATCTGAAGTTGGTGCATTAGTCTGTCTGACTGGAGATATGCTCAGAAAAACCCTCCATGAAAAGATTTTGTATACTGATATTATTAATTCATCAGATGGTAGTCGTTTAATTTTAGGAAAGAATGTCACGATCGATTATAACAAAAGAGCAGTTCCTGCTGGACTCGCAACGATTGTAGCATCCGAGCAAAGACCACGATTATTTAAGAGACTTTAGCGAATAAATCCAATGATTTCTGAGATCTAAAGCTAAGAATAAAGGAATCAGTTACCCCATGCCAAAAATCACCATAGACGGCGCCACCATCGAAGTCGAAAAAGGCACCACCGTCATTCAAGCCGCAGAAAAGTTAGGGATTGAAATCCCGCGCTACTGCTATCATCCCGGTCTCAGCATCGTCGGCGTGTGTCGAATTTGTTTGGTGGAAATCGAGAAAATACCGAAGTTGCAGGTGGCGTGCTATACGCCCGTGACCGACGGCATGGTGGTTCATACTAACAACGCCAAAGTACTGGAAGCCCGGCGCGCGGTGCTGGAGTTTCTGCTCATCAACCATCCGCTGGATTGCCCGGTGTGCGATCAAGCAGGGGAGTGCTGGCTGCAAAATTTCTACATGCAGCACGGGCTGTACGACAGCAAGATGTACGAGGACAAAGTCAAAAAGCACAAGGCCATGCCCATCGGCCCGAACGTGATTCTCGACTCCGAGCGCTGCATTCTGTGCTCGCGCTGCGTTCGCTTTTGTGATGAAGTCAGCAAAACCCACGAGCTGGGCATTTTCAATCGCGGAGATCACGCTGAGCTGCTGCCGTACCCCGGCCGCGAATTGGATAATAAATATTCCGGCAACACGGTAGACATCTGTCCGGTCGGCGCGCTCACCGATCGCGATTTTCGTTTCCGTACCCGTGTCTGGTATTTGAGCGAAACCAAATCCATCTGCCCCGGCTGCAGCAATGGCTGCAACATGTATGTCCATCACAACGACAAACGGCCGTACAAAGCCGGCGGCATTCGCATCTCGCGCCTCAAGCCGCGTTACAACCCCGACGTCAACCAGTGGTGGATGTGCGACGCCGGCCGCTACGGCTTCACCGACTTGGACGCGTCCACCCGCCTCGTTCACCCTCAAAAAAAAGACAACGGTTCGTTGGTAGAGATTTCGTGGGATGATGCTTTGCTGGACATCGCGAAAAAACTTAGCGAGATCGTTGTTGCCCACGGCACAGATTCTTTTGGAGTGATACTTTCCCCGCAAATGACCAACGAAGATGTATTTGCCGCCGGGCGCTTTTTCCACGAAATACTGGGTTTGGAAAATATCGCTTTTGAAGTCCCGCCTTTGGAAAAGGGCTACGAGGATGATTTCTTGATCAAATCGGATAAAAATCCCAACACCGCCGGCGCGAAGGAAATTTTGCAAGCGCTGCTGCGCGGCAAAAGTTCTTCAGTAGAAAAAATGCTGGACGTCGCGACGGCAAAAAAATTAAAAGCCTTGTTCATCTGCCATCACGATCTGGAAAAGGGGTTTCCGCTGGAGAAAATCGAATCCGCACTGGGCAAGTTGGAACTGGTCATTTTTCAGGGAACGAACTCGAATTCGACCTCGTCCCTGGCGCACTATGTTCTGCCCAGTGCGGCGTTTGTGGAGAAAGACGGTACCTTTACCAATTTTGCTCGTCGGGTACAGCGCATTTTCAAAGCCGTTGAGCCGTTGGGCGAGTCCAAACCGGACTGGATGATTTTCCGGAATCTCGCCAAAAAGCTTGGCAAATCCCTGCCGTACTTTGAGGCCGAGGATGTGTTTAACGTTCTCAGCGATCAGCTTTCCGCGTTCAGCGGGATCACGTATAAAAAACTCGGAGACCAGGGCATCCAGCTCAATGGCCACGAAAAGGCATCTGAAAGGGAAGTGGAGGCGAAGGTAGCCTGATGATCGAAGATATCGGAATCGTCATCGCGAAGCTCGTTTTCGTTTTGCTTTTCGCGCTGAATTTTGGCGGTATCCTCACCTGGGTGGAACGCAAGCAGAGCGCGGTGATGCAGGATCGCATTGGCGCCAACCGCGCCTCGATTTTTGGTTTGCGCATTATCGGTCTGTTTCATCCGTTGGCTGACGCCATAAAAATGTTCACCAAAGAGAGCTTCCGTCCCGTCAACGCCGAGAAGTTTTTGTTCACCGTCGCGCCGACCATCTCGGTGTTTTTTGCGCTGGTGGGATTCGCCGTGATTCCATTCGGAGATGTTATTTACATTGGCGACAAAGCTGTTAATCTACAACTGGCGCCGCTCAACGTTGGAGTGCTTTATTTATTTGCGGTCGCTGGCATGGCAGTGTACGGTGTGGTGCTGGGCGCCTGGGCGTCGCGCAACAATTACGCGCTCCTCGGCGGACTCCGAGCCTCGGCGCAGATGCTTTCGTATGAAGTGGCGCTGGGCGTCAGCATCATCGGCGCGTTGATGATATATCAAACCGTAGATTTGCAGGAAATCGTGCGCTGGCAGGGGCAGCACTACTGGGGGTTCATCCTGCAGCCCCTCGGGTTTTTAATCTTTTTGACCGTCGGTATTGCCGAAACCAAACGCGTGCCGTTCGACCCGCCGGAAGGGGAGTCGGAAATCATCGGCTACTTTCTCGAATACAGCGGCATGGGGTTCGGCATGTACTTCCTCACCGACTTCATCGAGACGGTGATGATTTCCGCCATCACCGTGACCCTGTTTTTCGGCGGCTGGCAGGTGCCGTTTTTAACCGCCGCGGGATTTGTTTTTCCCTGGGGGTGGGAATGGTCGATGTCCAACTGGATAGTGGCGCTGCTGCAGGTGACGAGTTTCACGTTGAAAGTGATGTTCTTCTTATGGCTACAAATGCTCATCCGCTGGACGCTGCCGCGCTTCCGCTACGATCAGGTCATACGGTTGGGATGGAAGTTCCTGTTGCCGCTTTCGTTGGCCAATATTTTGATCACCGGCCTGGTCTTGGTTTTAATTGAGTAAAGAGTACCCCTGTCAGGGTTTTAAACCCTGACAGGGTTGGGTCTAAAACTATGAACGTTCACGACAAATATAAACCGCTGACTTTCTGGGAAAGGACTTATTTGCCAGGCATTTTGGCCGGACTCTGGTTAACGGCGCGGCATTTTTTTCGCAACTTGACCATCCATATTCTTCGTTCGCTTCGAATAAAAACCGATCGGCTTGGCGCGGTGACCTATCAATATCCAGAAATCTTGCGGCCGCTCTTTCCGCGGCTGCGCACCATGCACCGACTGACCCGACGGGAGGACGGCTCGCCGCGCTGCGTCGCCTGCATGATGTGCGAGACCGTTTGCCCGGCGCGCTGCATTTACATCATCGCCGATGAAAAGCCCGACCAGCAAATCGAAAAAGTCCCCAAGGTGTTTGACATCGATCTGGGGTTGTGCATCTTTTGCGGCTACTGTGTGGAAGCCTGCCCGGAAGACGCGATCCGAATGGATACCGGCATTCTGGAAATCTCCAATTTCACCCGCAACGGGATGATGCTCGACATGCAGACCATGCTCAGCCTGGAGCCGGATCACGAACGGTATGTGAAGTATAATGAGAAGGGAGAAATCGTTTCGGCGGAGTATATCGAGGCAAAAAATGACTCATAGTTGGTCTGCTGAATATGTCGAGTTAGACGATAGAAAACCATTTGAGCAATTCGTTCTAAGTTTACCCATAAAAGAAAGAGCTAAAATATTCGAAACCATTAACTATTTCCTGGAATTAAAAAAACGGAACCTGCCGATAAAGGAAAACTTGTCCAAGCATTTAGAAGATGGAATTTTCGAGTTAAGAATTTCCTTGGAAGATAAAATCGCAAGAAGTCTCTACTTTTACCAAAAAGGAGCCAAGATCATCATAACGCACGGTTTTATTAAGAAAAGCCAGAAGACGCCACGAAGAGAAATCGAAACAGCTAAAAAATTAAGGGAACAATACCTGAAGAGGTTAAAAGTATGACTAATTATGAAAAATTATTTCAGGAACAAATGAAGGATCCGGAATTTGCCAAGGCTTATCGTGATGCACGCTTGGAAAGGATGTTGAACGAGTTTTTAGAAAATCTGAAAGAAAAAATTTCTAGAGATGAATCCAAAGAAGCGCTGCTAAACACGATTAATTCAATGCAACGGCGTTTAACTTCATTGCAAACGTGACAATCATAACTCGATTCCAAATTTGGGCTTGTGCATCATTTGCGGCTACTGCGTCGAAGCTTGCCCGGAAGACGCGATCCGAATGGATACCGGCATTCTGGAATTTTCCAATTACACACGCAACGGCATGATGCTCGATATGCAAACCATGCTGCGTTTGGAGCCGGATCACGAGCGTTACGTTAGGTATAACAAAGAGGGGGAGATTGTCTCGGCGGAATATATCGAAGCCAAGTGATCCTTTTCTTGAATTTTGAAATAAATTTTCATATATTTTTTTCAAATTTTTTACCTCAATTACCCGGAGTGTATCATGTCAAAATTCTATCCGACATTTGTGCAAAAGGAAAAGCGTTTTCTGGAAGAAGGTCAGTACAGCGACAACGTTTTCATCACATCGATTGACAAAGTTCTGAGCTGGGCGCGCTTGTCGTCTCTGTGGCCGATGACGTTCGGTTTGGCCTGCTGCGCCATCGAGATGATGGCCACGGCCGCGTCGCGCTACGATCTGGATCGCCTGGGCGCCGGGGTGATGCGTCCCAGTCCGCGGCAAACGGATTTGATGATTGTCGCCGGCACGGTGACCATCAAAATGGCTGAGCGCATCAAACGGCTTTATGACCAGATGCCCGAACCCAAATACGTGCTGTCGATGGGAAGCTGCGCCACCTGCGGCGGTCCCTACTGGCAGCACGGCTACCATGTCTTAAAAGGCGTCGACCTGATCGTACCGGTGGATGTGTACGTGACCGGCTGCCCGCCGCGACCCGAAGCCTTAATTCATGGAGTGATTAAAATTCAAGAAAAAATCCGCAAAGAAAGCATGATCAAACGCAAGCTGCAAGAAAGGGCCAACGTATGACCCCTCAGGAAATCCACCAGAAACTACAAGAAAAATTTGGTGACCGCATTCTCGAATTCAACGGCCAAGCGCTGGATCCGTGGATCAAAATTAAGCCGGAAGCTGCCCTCGAGGTCTCTCGATATTTGAAAGACGATCCCAATTTGAGTTTTACGTCGCTCATGTGTTTGAGCGGGGTGGACTATGGCGCGGACACCCATCTGGGCTTGGTGTATAATTTGTTTTCGATGAAACATCGCCACAAAATTGCCCTTCGCGTGGATTTGCCGCGCGATAACCCCCGCGTGCCGTCGGTGGAATCGGTCTGGCGCACCGCGGACTGGCACGAGCGCGAGGCGTTCGATTTATTCGGCATCCATTTCGAGGGCCATCCGGATTTGCGGCGCATTCTCTGTCCCGATGATTGGGAGGGGTATCCGCTCCGCAAAGATTACGTGGTGCAGGAATATTATCACGGCATCCGCGTGCCGTATCAGGAAGATTGGGCCAAGTACGAAACCTTTGCGAGAAATCCGGAACGCGGCCATTTCGTGTTCAAGTTCGAACCCCGAGTTCCAAACTTAGTAGGCTCTGATGGCGACGGCAAGAAAACCGCAAAAGAGAAGGAATAAGCTATGGGAAATTACTTCAGGAATATCTATCGCGGAATCGTGACCATCTTGATTGGCATGGCGCAGACCTGGAAGGTGCTGTTTCGTCCGGCGATTACGCTGCAGTACCCCACCGAGAAATGGCAGCTTCCCGCCAATGCGCGCGGCATTCTGTTCAACAACGTCGACGATTGCATCGGCTGCTATAAATGCGCGCGGGTCTGTCCGGTGCAGTGCATCTATATCGACACCGTGAAAACACTCCCCGACGAAGATCTGGGAAAAGCCTCGATGGGCAATCCCATTCGCCAGCACTTGGTTCGTTTTGATATTGATATGTTCAAATGCTGCTACTGCGATTTCTGCACCACCGTCTGCCCAACCGAATGTTTGTACATGACCGACGAGTACGAAAACGCCGTGTTCAGCCGCGAGAACGGCATTTATCATTTTGCCAAATATTCTTTAGAGGAGGCGCACGCGCTCATTCGCAGAGAGCAGAAGGAAGAAATGGAAAAAGCGCTGGCCAAAGAAGCGGCGATGGCGGCGAAGAAAGCAGCCGGGGATAAACCTCGCCCGGTGCGAGAAAAAGAGACGGTGGCCGGCTAATTAATTTTGAAGTAACCATTCGGAGAATGTCAGCATGGCAAAAACATTGAGTGATGTCGAGAATGATGCTAAGCAACTGTCTTTAGAGGATCGCGCGTTATTAGTAGAACAACTTTTAACCACCCTTGATCCGGGCGAAGATGTTGATGCGGAAGAGCTGTGGTTGCAAGAGGCAGAGAAAAGATATCAAAATTATCGTTTAGGAAAAATAGCAGGTAAGTCTGCTGAGCAAGTTTTCAAAGGCGCCTTGAAGAGATTCGGGTGAGAAAAGTCACCTTTCTTGCGCCAGCTGAAGAGGAAATGCTGGAAGCAGCGAGTTACTACGAAGGTCAAGCGTATGGTCTTGGTCGTGAATTTATCGTTGAGGTTCAACATACTGTTGAGGGCATTGTAGAGAATCCAAAGTCAGGCAAGCTGATTCAGAGTGACATTCGGCGTCGACTCGTTCGCAGATTTCCATTTGGCATTTTATACCATATTGATCCTCAAGAGATTGTCATTATAACTGTTATGCATCTGCGGAGACGCCCAGGATATTGGGCAGATCGAATTTAATCTAAAAAATTTATTCAAATAGGAAATCAAAACTAATGTTCGGGAACCTGTTCAAGAAAAAACGCTACCTCTTCGAAGACGAAGGCACCGTCGTCGTAAACATGGACCAGACCGCGGGACGGTACTACGAAGAAGCGATGAAGAAGCTCGAAATCGAATCCTACTCCGGCGACGAGATGGTGGTCAACATGGGACCGCAGCATCCCAGTACGCACGGCGTGCTGCGCCTGGAGTTGGTGCTGGATGGCGAGGTAGTGAAAAAAGTCACGCCGCACATCGGTTACCTCCATCGCAATTTTGAAAAACACGCCGAGAACATCGGCTACAACGAGGTCATCCCATTTTGCGATCGCATCGATTATCTGGCGTCCATGAACCAGGACATGGCCTACGCGTTGGCGGTGGAGAAACTCATCGGCCTCACCGAGCTTCCCGAAAAAGTCCAGTACTTGCGCGTGCTCTGCTGCGAGCTGAACCGTATCGCCAGTCACCTCGTTGCTGTTGGCACCTTCGGTCTCGACGTCGGCGCGTTCACCCCGTTTCTGTGGGCGTTTCGCGACCGCGAAAAAATTCTGGATTTGCTGGAATGGATTTCCGGTGCGCGCATGCTCTACAACTATATTTGGGTCGGCGGCGTGGCGCGCGAGATGCCCAACGGCTGGCTCGAAAAGGTTCGTGAGTTCTGTGATTATTTCAAACCTAAAATGGTTGAGTTCAACAAGCTTCTGACCAAAAATCACATTTTCATCGAACGCACGGCCAACGTGGGCGTGCTGCCCGCGGACATGGCCATCAGTTACGGCTGCACCGGGCCGGTATTAAGAGGTTCGGGGGTAAAATGGGATATTCGCAAAGACGAGCCGTATTCCATCTACGACCAATTTGAATTTGAGGTGCCGGTAGGAAAGGGCGAATTTGGTCCAGTGGGTTCAGTGTTGGATCGCTATCTCGTGCGCATTGAGGAGATCAACCAATCTCTGAAAATTATTCGACAGGCGTTAGAAGGGATTAAGCCATTTCTACAACAAGATTCCAAATCCGCGATTCCGCGGCGTATTCGTCCGCCGGATGGGGCGGAGGCCTACGTGCGCACCGAAACTCCGCGCGGTGAACTGGGCTTCCTCATTCGCAGCGACGGCACGGATATTCCGTCCCGGGTGAAGGCGCGTTCGCCGTGCTTTTGCAACATCAGCGTCATCGATGACATCTCCCGGGGCGCCATGATAGCGGACCTGGTGATCATTATCGGCAGCATTGATATTGTGCTAGGCTGCGTGGATCGATAAAAATTATTATTAGGCATGGGTGGAAACTGGCTGAGATGAATGTCGACGATTCAGAGAATTCGCCAAGCGATACTTGACAGAAATTACTATCTCTCTTGGCATACTGAAGAAGAGATGCTAGATGATAAGGGGAACACGCTACCGAATCGAAGGCCCGGCGAATGATGGGAGAATGATTCATGTGATCTGTATAACAGCGTATGCTTTGTAATGGAGGTATTATGATTTGCGAGTTCTGCGAAGGTCAGACAGTAAAGAAGCTGGTAAAGAGACAGCATTGGCTTCACGGCAAATTATATATCGTTGAAAATGTGGAAGCCGAAGTTTGTTCCGAGTGTGGTGAACGATATTTTCATGCAAAACACTTGACGAGATAGATCGCTTCCTTGAAACAAAACATGCGGTAAAAGACCGAATCGAAGTAGAAGTAGTGATTTTATAGCGACACAAAGCGACACATTATTTGAAAAAACGTTTACTAAACTCTAGAATTTTAAGAGAGCGCTGGCTTCACAAAGCTGGCGCTATTTTGTTTAAAGTTTAACCACTAACAGACTGGACTTGTTATGGGATTACAGCAAATCGTACTCACGACTTTGATTTTCGCATCGCTTGGATTTTTTGGTTACAGCGTATATCGCATCTATCGCCTCATTCGTCTCGGCAAACCCTCGTATGATCCCATCGACGACTGGGGCTGGCGGATCAAATCGGTGCTCAAAGATTTTTTCGGGCAGATGTCGGTGGTGCGCGAGCCCTCCGGCTGGGGACACTTTTTCATCTTCTGGGGCTTCCTGGTTTTGGGACTGGCCACCGTCGAGATGTTCGCGCGTGGGTACAATCCCCATTTTCAATGGGGTCAAATTTTGAGTCACTCCATCGAAGCGTTTTTGAAAACGACGTTTGACCTTCTCGGATTTTCAGTAATGGTGGCAATCGTCATCGCCATGATTCGCGGCTTCATCATTCGTCCGGAGCGGCTCAGCAAGTTGCGCGGCTCCGCCCACGGAAAATTCGACGCAGCACTGATTCTGGGAATGATTCTCACGCTGATGGTCTCGATGTTTTTCACGCACGGTTATATCATCAAAACCGAGGGCGAGCTGGCCGGCTTCACTCCGGTGTCCAACATCTTTGCGAGTTTTGTTACGGGCTCGTCGGATGGAACGCTGCCGTTCAGATACCACGTGGCTTGGTGGATTCATAATCTGATCATCCTGACGTTTTTGGCGTATATTCCGCATTCGAAGCACGTGCATCTGCTCGGCTCGCTGCCCAATATTTTGTTGCGCCGCAATCCTAAAGATCGGAAACGCGGTGTACTCAAAAAAATCGATTTTGAACAAGTGGATTTTGAAGCAGAGGGGGTGTCGCTGGGTGTGGGCAAAATTCAGGATTTTACCTGGCCGCAGCTCTTGGATTTATACGCCTGCACCGAATGCGGCCGCTGTCAGCAAAATTGCCCAGCCTACCAATCGGGCAAGGAACTCAATCCTGCGATGCTGATTCACGATTTGAAATCGTACTTGAACGAAGTTGGGCCGTACCTCGCGGCGGGTAAAGAGCCGCCCAACGGTAAGCAACTCGTCGGTGACGTGATTTCCGAGGATATTATCTGGGCGTGCACTACTTGTTTGGGCTGCGTGGAAAGTTGCCCAGTATTCATCGAGCACGTGGATGATCTGCAGGACATGCGGCGGTATCTGGTGATGGATCAGGCCAAAGTCTCTCCGGAAGTAACCAAGACGCTGGAAAATATGGAGAACATCGGCAATCCCTGGGGACTGCCGCATCAAAATCGCCTGAAGTGGTGCGAGGGGCTGAATGTGCCCATGATGAGCCAGAAAAAAGAGGCCGAGTACCTCTACTGGGTCGGCTGTGCGGCAGCGCTTGACACGAAAAACCAGAACGTGGCGCGCGCGCTGGTAAAAATTCTGCAGACCGCCGGTGTGGATTTCGCCATTCTCGGTTTGGAAGAAAAATGCACCGGCGATTCCGCACGGCGTTTGGGACAGGAGTTTTTGTTCCAGAACATGGCGCAGGGGAACATTGAAACGCTAAAGAAATACAAATTCAAAAAAATTCTCACTACGTGTCCGCACTGTTTTAACACCATCGGCAACGAGTACAAGCAACTTGGCGGCGATTTTGAGGTGGTTCACCACTCCGAGTTTATTTCGGAACTGATTGCATCGGGAAAGATTAAACCGAGCAAAAATCTCGATAAAAAAGTCACGTATCATGACGCGTGTTACCTGGGACGGCACAACGGCATTTACGATGCCCCGCGTGCGGTGGTGAATTCGGTGGCATCCGGGGACGTGGTGGAAATGCAACGCACCCGCGAGAAAGCCCTCTGCTGCGGCGCCGGCGGCGGCATCATGTGGATGGACGAGGAACCCGACAAGCGCGTGAACCTCGTGCGCTTCGGTGATGTCGAAGCCTCCGGGGCGGAAGTGGCGGCCACCGCCTGTCCCTTTTGCAACATCATGCTTGACGATGCCCGCAAGATGAAGGGCAAAGAAGACGAGGTGCTGGTGAAGGATATTGCGGAGTTGGTGGCAGAGGGGTTATAAATTCAAAATAAGTTTTAATGGCTAAATTTAAATTTACTCCGTATTTTGAAAATGAGGTGTTGCGTAAGCGACCGTATCTTAAAAAAGAATGGTGTGCTCGGGTAATTAAAAATCCCATCAAAATCGAGAAACAAGAAGGTAACCGATACCGATTTTGGGGGCAAATCGCAGAATTCGATAATCGTTATCTTCGAGTGATAACTCTTGAGGATAAGACCACAATTCACAATGCATTTCCAGATAGGAGTTTTAAGCCATGAAATTATCATACTATCCAGAAACAGATTCCTTGTATATCGACTTATCGGATAAAACCAGTGTGGATAGCCGCGAGATTTCTGAAGGCGTAGTTTTAGACTACGATGCGGAAGGCAATCTGGTTGGGATTGATATTGACCATGCCAGCAAAAAATTGAATCTGGATAAACTGATTATCAGAAAAATGCCAGTAATCTCCCACGAGATTTCTGCATGAAAACTTCTGCAACGTCATGCTCGACGACGCCTGCAAAATGAGGGCAAAGAGGATGAGGTGGCGGTAAAAGATATTGCGGAGTTGGTGGCGGAAACTTTGTAAAGAAAATCCAAACAAACAAGCACCAAATTCCAAATAAAACTCAATAACCAATTTTGAACCGTAGCCCAGTGGCCTCTACAACTGGCAGCATAACAATAGAAAAAGATGAATTTGCTTGACCCCGAAATTAGCCGATACCTGGACGAGCTTCTCCCCGACCGCGATCCCATTTTGCTCGAAATGGAAAAATTAGCTCAAGATCGCCAATTCCCCATTGTCGGGCCGCTGGTGGGCCGGCTGTGCTACCAGCTCGTAAAAACGATCCACGCCAGTCGGATTTTTGAGATGGGGTCGGGATTCGGCTATTCGGGGTATTGGATGGCGAAAGCGTTGCCAGAAAACGGCAAAATCATTTGCACCGAAAGCTCGACGGAAAACATAAAACGGGCTGCCAATTTTTTCGAACGCGGCGGATTGGCTAACAAAGTCGAATTCCGCCAGGGAGATGCGCTGGAAATCATTCAACAGGTTGACGGTCCCTTTGATGTGATCTTGAACGATGTGGATAAAGAAGACTATCCCAGAGCGTTAGAGCTAATGGTGCCGCGGCTGCGAAAAGGTGGAGTGCTCATCACCGACAACTTGTTCTGGCACGGACGCGTAGTTGAACCCCATCCCGACCGCGCGACTCAAGGGATTTTGCAGTATACCAAAAGCTTATATTCCAGCAAAGAACTTTACACGACGATCATTCCATTACGGGACGGGGTGGGTGTAAGTATAAAACTATGAAATTGAAAAGGTGAGGTTTGAAATGTCAGTGCGAATATTTACAGCCGTGCTTCATAAAGAAGAAGATTTATACGTTGCAGAATGTCCAGAAGTCGGTACGGTTAGTCAGGGCCCAAGTATTGAGGAAGCCGTTGCCAATCTAAAAGAAGCGACCGAGCTCTACCTGGAAGAATTCCCTCTGACCGAAAATGCTCATCCTATTTTAACCACATTTGAGGCTACCCTCAGTGGCTAAACTGCGCCGACTGTCTGGAAAAGAAACCATCCGCGCATTGCAAAAATTAGGCTTTGTAAAAGTAAGGCAGCGCGGCAGCCATGTGGATATTAAAGAAGCAGACACCTGAAGGAGAAATTGGCTGTGTTGTTCCATTTCATCGCTTTTTGGCGATTGGAACATTGCGCGGAATTTTAAAGCAGGCCAAAATATCGGTTGACGAATTTATGCAAGTCCTATAAGTGTGATGGAAAATCTTTTCCAAAAAGGGATTGATTATTTCAACAATGGCTATTATTTTGAAGCACATGATACCTTCGAAGAATTATGGATGAACGAACGGGATGAGGCGATCAAGTTTTATCAGGGACTGGTGCAGCTGGCCACGGGTTGCTATCACCTCGTGATGAAAAATCTGAGGGGCGCCGAGAGTCAGCTCAGCAAATCCGCTCAAAAATTATCGCTCTACGAACCAACATATCGAAATATTGATATTATAGAATTGGTTAAGCAAGTTCAAGATTGTATTCAAAAAATTCAGCACAACGCGAAATTAGCACAGCCCAATTATAAAGAAATCATCGCACTCATACCTAAAATCGAAACGAGGAGATAACTTTTGGAGAGAAGTTAAATATGGCTAAAGTCGATATGATCATGCCCCAGATGGGCGAAAGCATCGCCGAAGGGACTATCATCAAATGGCGGAAGAAGGAAGGTGAGAAAGTCGAGAAAGACGAAATCATTCTCGAGATCAGTACGGATAAAGTAGATTCAGAAATTCCTTCGCCGCAGTCGGGTGTGGTCAAGAAAATTTCGGCAGCCGAGGGACAGACCGTGAAAGTGGGCTCGGTCATCGCCGAAATTGAAACGGAGGGAACGGCTGCGG
>Ga0247727_10012087_pt1 | contig 14903 bp, 16 predicted proteins | sample WisWelCaveWW1625_FD_202498 | JGI IMG/M metagenome (GOLD analysis project Ga0247727, IMG submission 202498) | Biofilm microbial communities from Wishing Well Cave, Virginia, United States - WW16-25 | ecosystem: Environmental > Aquatic > Deep subsurface > Groundwater > Cave microbial mat | place... | reverse complement strand
GTTGGCGGAGGCGGGGCCTGCTTCACAAAATTATAAACCGTATCAACCGAAACGTTGTTCGCAAGCTGCGCCGGGTCTTCATTCGCAGCAAAAGCGTTGGCTTTGTTGATCAACAAATTCGTGCCGACGGGCATGTTCACAGAGACCGTCGCATCGAATTGCAAAACCGTTTTGCTGAACGGCGCCAAACTCGCGAGCTGCCATTGCACGGAATCACTCGTGACGAGGCTCGCGTTCGGCTGAAAATTGCTCGCGCGAATCGAATCAGCAAAGAAGTTTGTGACCACCACATTCTGCGCAGTGATCGAACTCTCGTTCGAGATGGTGAGTTGATAGCGATACGTTTCACCCGCGCGCGCGAAGCGCAAAGTATCATTTCCAACCGCGGCGAATGAATCCGTCAACGCGCTTTGAGTGAGGACAAGATTCGCAAGCTGCGATGGCAAAGATCGAACGAAGTAATAACCTTTGCCGCGGCCATTGCGGCCCGGTAAATCCGCGGTGACGTCAACCGTGCGCCACGTGTTGTTGCGCACCGGATCAGGCGAGCCGTGCGCCATCACATAAAAATTTTGCACGATGTCCGACAAGCGGCGATAGATGCCCGCCATTTCTTTCTCCGTCGGGCTTTTGAAAAAGAGTCCGCCGGTCTCCTGCGCGATCCGTTCGAGCGACGCATCACTAGTAAGAAAGCCGAGCGCGATGGTATAGATCGGAATGCCGTAAGCTTGCGCGCTGTCGATCACGGATTGCACGGTCGCAATTGAAGCATTGTCATTGCCGTCAGTGTACAGTATGATGGCGCGCCGCCGTCCAATCTCGGACTTCGTTTCTTGCACGGCGAGCGCGAGCGCGTCGTAAATCGCGGTGCCGCCCAAGGGCACGGCCGCGTTGATCGTGTCGCGCACGCGCGCAAAATCGCCCGTCATCGGCAAGCGCCGGACGATGGTATGGTCGAATTGAATCACACCCGCGCGATCGACGGCGCGCAAGAGATCGACGTAAATCAGGTTCGCAATTTTCGAATCGGCCAGCTCCGTGTCCATGCTGCCGCTCACGTCCATCACCAGCATCGTGCTCGTGGGAAATTGCTGCCACTCGCGCACTTCGGTGAAGGACACGCCCGGCGTTTGTTGATAGAGATCGGGGTTCGGCGGAAAGAGCGGATTGTCGCGATGATACTCGAGCAAGCCGGCCAAATTTGTGAAACGGGCAAACCGATCTCCGCCTGCTCTTGCGATCCCAGCCAGCGCAGCGTGTCCGCCAAGCCCGTGACGATTTTGCTGCTGTCATCGACCACGGAAATCATCGACAGCACGGGATAATGAAAGTTTGCCGTGAAGCCGCGCAGCGAATACTCTTGCGCTATCGCAACGTTGTTGACCGTGACGAAGAGCGTGTCCGGCGCGGCGGCGAGATTGAAGGGCGTTTGCGCCGAGGCCGTGCAGGTTAGGCAAAACCAAAGCGCCCAGCACCAAGCGGCGCGGCAAGCACGCAATCGCGCATGCGAAAAAATGTTTGAGGTCATGAGAAGAGCTGAGTCGAAATGAAGGACGCTGGTCACGGGAGGCGCGAAGTTGAGCCAAGCTGCAAGTGCGATCGGGATCTTTGGCGCATCCGAGGGGTAAAGGTGGGCAGGATCAATCACCACGCCGGCGTGGTGAGAATCGTTTCCTCAAGCGCCGTCGCCAAAGATCGCCATCCGTGCTGGTTTAAGGAAACAATGATGACATAAAAAGGAGCGGGATTTTGGGAAGAATAGCAAGAAGTTTTTTGAAAGATGCCGCGCGAAGTTTGGCAGAGCGGGGGAATTGACCAAGCCTTACGCCTCTCGTCAAATTGCGGTTTTCCGGGAACGGCCTTCTCACCCATGTATGCCACCAAGTAATCTGAAGCTGCGGCTTGGGCTTTTTGCACGTTCAGTTTTTTTTGCCACAATACTCCAACACCATGCGAAGGCGCACGGGGCCACAGGTGTAATCGCGGTTCTGCTTGTGATAGGGCACTGCGAGCTTCGTCATCGCGCGTTCTTGTTTTTGATGCCGAAAGGTACAGCGCGAAGCAGGGAAAGTCAAGCTGCGATTCGTTTGAAATTAATTTTAGATTGCTCGTAGGTCAGTTCAGTTCTTGTGCTTCCCAAAACAAAAACTCCCACGAAGAAACTAATCTCCGTGGGAGTCGAAAGCGTTTGCTCAAATTTCACTGCACGCGAGTTTTGCCTCAGTCCTTTTTCTTCACCTGTTCCTTAATCCTCGCAATGTGCCCTCTTCCCATGGCCTTCACTTCGCAGCCCAACTCCAAATAGCCGCGAATTTTTTCGTCATCCAAAACGCCGAAGGCATCAATCACGGCGATGGGCTTGCCGCACTTCTTCACGACCTCCTCCGGGGCAAGCTGCAAATACGGTTGGTGGCGCACCGCGAACACAACCACGTCCGCGCCCGCAAAAGCTTTGTCGAGGTCTTGCTGCACGCGCACGTCTTTCAGCTTCTCTTGATTGCGGAAAAACTCTTTGCGGCCATGGCCCTTGCCGGGGTACTCGTCTTGATTCTCCAATTCCCACCAATGTTCGACGTAGGGATCGTGTACGCGAATCTCCGCGCCCATTTCCGAAAGCTTGCGCGCGAGAATTTCCGAGCCGCTGTAGCGCGTATCGCCCACGTCTTCGCGGTACGCCGCGCCGAGAATCAAAACCTCCGCGGCGGCAATGGGACGGTGCATGAGTCGCAGTGCGTCGCGCACCAACTGCGCCACGTGAATTGCGCGCGTATCGTTGATGTCGATCGCCAGCGGTGTGATTTTAAAAATGTCATCGTCAAAACCGAGAATGTGTCTATACGCCCACATGCCGAGCCCGCCGTCTTTGGGCAAACAATAACCGCCGATGCCCGGGCCCGGAAAAATAATATTGCTGTGTGTAGGCCGCACTTTGATGGCTTTGATCACTTTCATCAAATCCACGCCGTTGCGCTCGGCGAACAGGCTCCACTCATCGAGAAAAGCAAGAGTCGTGGCGCGATAACTGTTCTCCACGATCTTCGCGGTCTCGCTTTCAATTGGGCGATCCAACACCGTGAGCGGAAATTTTTCCGTATTCAACACTTCGGTGAGGAACTTCACCACACGTTCTCGCGCTTCTTCATTGATGCCACTGCACACCCGCCAAAAATCGCGGATGCTCGCCACATAATCGCGGCCGGGCATCACCCGCTCGTAGCTATGCGCGAGCAACGGTTCGCTCGTAATGCCGCGCTTGCGAAAAACTTTGCGCATGATGGGATAGGCCACTTGCTCGGTGGTGCCGGGCGCGACCGTGGTTTCGATCAACACCAGCGCATGCGCCGGAACGTGCTCGGCAATCACACCGAAGGAATCTTCCAACGCCGCCATGTCCACGCTGCCGGTGCGCACGTTACCCAAAGAGCTTTTGAGATAGTCGCATTGCACGTCCACGACCACCACGTCCGCGAGCTTGAGCACTTCATAGGTATACGTCGCCATCAAAGTCTTCTTCTCAACCACGCAACGATGAATCATGGGGTCGACTTCCGGGTCTTCGGCTTTCACCGGCGACACGCCGCGATTGAGCAGCGGAATTTTCCAAAAGCTGCGGGCACTGGGGCGCTGCATGCCGATGACGAATTTGCTCGGTTGTTTGGTTTGGAGATCCACCGTATCCGCCACGATCGCGGCCATCACCGCGCCAACGAAGCCGACGCCCATGACCACCACGATTTCACGGCCGAGCTTGCGTTGCTCTTCCACTAACTGCTGGATGCGTTCGAATTCCGCTTTGTAATCTTCCGGCGCGGGCAAAGGGAATTTTTCGCCGGAGGGACTGACTGAGTACTTCACTTCCATTGAGCCTCCATGATCTGGTTGATAACCCTCGCGAAGGTTTTAAACCTTCGCAAGGGTAGAGTTTTGTTTCGCCATTGTCAAGCCGCGAGAAAATTTTCATTGCATCCCAAAGGTTTCTCCTGCATATTCTTTCAAGCACCGACAACGGCCTTGCGAAGCAAATGAACCAATCTACATTCAAAGAAGGTTCATGCGGAAAAAGAGGGCCGTGCGAGGAAGAAATTGCCGGCAACGTCTCGCGCGAAGCGCTCTTTTCGGAGAAATGACTCATGGGTAAATTGAAGACTTTGCGCGGCCCATTGATAACCGGACGGATTGGGCTAGAAATCTTGCGGCATGAGCGCTTTCATTTCAATCAATGGCTGAGTTGGCTGGAAATCCTGAGCAGGTAATCACACAATTCTTTGCTGATCAAAATTTATGCTCGTCGCCTTTCAAGGTGAAACCGGCGCGTATAGCGAGCGCGCGGGCCGCGAATTTTTCGGCGCGGATTGGCAAGCGCTGCCCTGCCGCACGTTTCGCGACGTCTTCGTCGCGCTACACGAGGGGCAAGCGCAAGCCGCCGTAGCGCCGATTGAAAATTCGCTGGCGGGTAGCGTTCATCAAAATTATGATTTGCTTCTGCAGTATCAGTTGCACATCACCGGCGAAGTGATTTTGCGCATCAGCCATCATGTGATGGTTCTGCCCGGCGTGAAGTGGGAACAAGTGCAGCGCGTTTACTCGCACCCGCAAGCGTTGGAGCAATGCCGCGAGTTTTTGGAGCGGCGGCCGGAGCTTGAGATCGTGCCTTCATATGACACCGCCGGCAGCGCGAAGCTTATTGCCGAGCGCGGCTGGCGCGAAGCCGCAGCGATTGCGAGCGCGCAAGCTGCGGAGCATTACGGCCTCGAGGTTTTGCGGCGCAGCGTGGAGAGCAATCACAAAAACTATACGCGCTTTCTCATTCTCAAAAAAGAAGCCATAACGCCGGAAGCGCACGGCAAAACCTCGATCGTATTTTCCACGCCGCACACGCCCGGCGCGTTATTCAAAGTGCTCGCGGTTTTCGCGCTGCGCGACATCAACCTATTAAAAATCGAGTCCCGGCCACTGCACGGCAGTCCGTGGCACTACACCTTCTATCTTGACTTCGAAGGCACGCCGAGCCAGAGCCATTGCCAAAAAGCGCTCGACCATCTCGGTGAAATCTCTGATCTCCTGCGCGTGCTGGGCGCGTATGAAAAAGGCAGAGTCATTGAATAAGCACCTGGGTGACAAGCCGCAACCAAAACTTTACTAAACTTTCAACCTCAATTTTGCACCAGTGCAAGCGCCAACCTCCGCCTGCGGTTGATTCCGCAACGGCTGGAGCAGGCTAAAAGGTGTAAGTCGTCTAATGAAATTTGACGATCAAAATCGGTAACTAGACGAGCCACTACTCTCATGTCATTCAGTAGGAACCTTTTTAAGTACTGGAGTTGATGCCCAGCACCGAAAAGGTTTCCTTCTGACAGATTGCATAGGGGCGATTACCGAATTTGAAAGTCAAAACTCATAAGACGACTAATCACCCGCCCGGTGGTAGCCAACTTTAGTTGGCTTACAACTTTTAGCTTGATCCCGACTCATTCGGGATCAAGCGATGGTCGGCGCGAACGAGATGCAAAATTCAGGTACTAACCTTCTGCAGAAGAAACATGGCTATCGACAAAGAACTTTACCGCCAAGCGTTCGAGTATTATCGGCAATGGAACGAAGCCGAGTTGATCGAGCGCGCCCGTAACGCCGGCAAACTTTCGCCGCAGGAGTTGTGGCAGCAATATGTCGATCTCTGGGAATTTTGCGTGAACCTTGCTCCGGAACCCAGTTCATTGCAACAGAAACTGCGTCATCAAGAGTTGGAAGATTACTATGACAAAATCCAAAAGTTCGAAGCGTGGCGCCGCGACCGTGCCCAAAAAGCTAAAAACGCCCTTGCTTAGAACGGCTTTTCGGCTTGGATTTGTTCGGCAGAAGATTTGGTTATTCAAAAAGTCGTCGCGGGCCGCGGAAAAGATTGGCCGGATGTCGAAGCCTTGTTGATCGCCCAACGCGGCAAACTCGACGAAGCTTATATCGAAGATTGGCTCGCACAATTTGCCGAGGCTTTGGAGAAACCGGAGATGTTAGTCGAGTATCGGCGGGTGGTCGAAAAGGTCAAAGCATTAAAATAAAATCATAGAGTGAAGCCGGACTTTCACCAAACACGTTTAGAAGTCTCAAAGTCATTTTCGGAAAAGTCCGACTTCGCCATACATACGAGGAGGAAGCATGTCAAACGAAGATCTATTCTCCATCTGCAACACTGCGGTCTTGCCCGGCTGGTTGCTGCTCGCCATTTTGCCGCGCTGGAAATGGGCCGCGCGCCTCATCGCGGCCGTCATCATCCCCGGCCTGTTGGGGCTTGTGTATCTTTATCTCGTGCTCACCGAGTTTGGCAAGACCGAAGGCGGCTTCGGCTCGCTCGCGCAAGTGCAACAGCTCTTCGCAAATCCTACGATGGTGGTTGCAGGTTGGATTCATTACCTCGCGTTCGATCTCTTCATCGGCAGTTGGGAAGTGCGCGATGCGCAGCGCCTCGGCCTCAGCCATTGGCTCGTCATTCCATGCTTGGCGCTCACGTTTCTCTTCGGCCCAATCGGACTGCTGCTTTATTTTGCCCTCCGCGCCTCGCTGAAAAAGCAATTCGTTTTGGGAGAATGAGAACAGAACTCTCTTGCGAACTTTACACGTTACACCTTACACGAGCCGTGTAAAGTGTAATGTGACGAGACCACATTTGTGGAGAATAAAATGCAAACCTTCCTGCACGAACTCTATCGCCGCAATCCCTGGCTCGCCGCTTTCGGCTGGCTCATGCTTGCCGGATTTCTTTTTGCGTTCTGCGCTTCGTTTATTGATAACCGCGCGGTCACCGGCGTCAACACGTGGATCAAGCCCATGAAGTTTTGCCTTTCCGTCGCGGCTTATGTGTGGACGCTCGCGTGGTTTCTGCATTACGTGCGCGACAGCCGGCGTTCCTTCAAAATCATCAGCGTTGGCGTCACGGTTTTCATGTTCCTCGAAATGGCGTGCATCTACAGCCAGGGCGCGCGCGGCGTGCAATCGCACTTCAACTTCTCGACTTCCTATGATGCGATCGTGTTTTCGATGATGGGCATGATGATTTATCTTAATCTGTTGTTCGATCTGTGGGCGCTGGCATTGTTTGCGATCAAGAAGCCGGAGATACCGGCCTCGTATTTATGGGGCATTCGTTTGGGCTTCTTGCTGTTCCTGGTCTTTGCCTTTCTGGGACAACTGATGATCAACCGCGCGGCGCACAGCGTGGGCGTGGCCGACGGCGGCCCCGGTTTGCCTTTGGTAAATTGGAGCACGATCGGCGGCGACTTGCGTATCGCGCATGCGCTCGGACTGCACGCGCTGCAGTTCATTCCGCTCGCCGGTTGGCTGCTCTTCAAATATCGCGAGCGTCTGAAATTCCTCGGCGCGCACGCGACGCTGTTCACGGTGCTCTTCGCGCTGGTTTATGCGGCGGTTTGTTTTGGATTGTTGGCGCAGGCGCTGGCGGGCAGGCCATTGTTTGCGGGGGAGTGAGGCTATTGTTTACATTTTTCGTTATTGAACGAAAATTTGGCGAGATGCCCAGCCCAATGCAAACAACACTACCTTGCATCTTTAAGCAAAAGTAAGTAGTTTGGTTCAAATAGCTGCAGGCGCCGAAGAGTTTGGATGAATCCTGCCAATGAATCTCGACAGTATTAAAGACAAACTACGGGCAAACGAGTTTTTTCTCAGCGACCATGCGGACTACGAAGCTGCGGATGAAAACATCGAGATTTCAGAGATTCGAGATGCAATACTGAATGGGGAGGTTTTGGAGAATTACGAAGACACCGGCCGCGGCGAAAGCTGTTTACTCGTCGGCTTCGCGAACGCCCGCCCGCTTCACATTGTTTGCGGCTGGCGTCGCAATCGCGTCGTGGTGATTACGGTTTACCTTCCCAAGCCACCCAAGTTTATTGACCCGTGGACACGAGGAAAATGAGCTATGAGCCCTAACATGAAATGCCATTTCTGCGGCTCTGAAAATTTTGAAGACCGCAAAGTTGAATACATCTATCGCCGCCAAGGCAAATATCTCATCGTTCGTGACATGCCTTGCGAAGTATGTTTGCATTGCGGAGAACGTTATTATCCCGCTGAAGCTTTGCTTGCTGTTGAGAATCGCTTCAAAGCGATTTATGAAAACCACAGCAAGCCGCAACAGACTTTGACCGTTCCTTTGGAATCGTACTAAGTAATCAGAATCTCCGACGCATCCTCGAAAATGGATTAGAAAATGGCAAGAACAGCAACCATTCAAGCGCGTATCAACTCAAGAGTGAAGACCGAAGCGCAGAAGATTTTGGATCAACTGAATATCTCCATGTCCGAAGCCATCTCGATGTATCTCACCCAGGTTGCGCTTTACAAGGGCATCCCTTTCGAGTTGCGCCTCCCCGAAATTCCCAATGAGCTTACGGCTGAAACGTTGCGTAAGTCGGATGCGGGAGAGGAACTCAACGAGGTTGGAAGTGTAGACGAACTCTTCGACGAACTGAACAAATGAGAATCATCTACACCAACCAATTCAAGAAAGACTACAAGAGAGTTCAGAAGCAAAATAAAAATGTTGAAAAGCTCAGAGTCGTCATCAATAAATTGGCTGGCAAAGAAAAGTTGGACCCGCGCTATCGAGATCACCCTCTCTCCGGCAATTGGAAAGGATTTCGGGATTGCCACCTCGAACCCGATTGGGTGCTGATTTACAAAATAGACGATGATGCATTGATTTTGGAAAGGACCGGCTCGCACTCGGAGTTGTTCAAAAATTAATACACTGCCAAACCTCTCCTTTTACTTCACACCGGCAACAGCATTTCAACGTAAACGAACCAATTTCTGCTTGCGCAAACCTTCTGCAAAAAGACTGTGACTATCGACAAAGAACTTTATCGCCAAGCTTTCGAGTATTATCGCCGGAGGAAATCGTTTTATGGTTAGCCGATTCATGCAAAACTCGGTTCTCGCGCTCGCATTGGCTTGTTGTTCCATCGCCATTTCCCAAGAGCCTTTTGCCATTCTCATCGACGCCGGCACAAAGGGCAAAGTATTGGTGAAAGCTGATACCAGCCAAATTTGGCGGGAAGCGCATGGCGGCGCATGGCTTGGCATCGGCGATTCGGTGAAAACATTGGCAGGAGCGAAAGCAACGGTCGTCTTTCACAATAGCGCGCGTATTCTTGTAGAGAATGGACAGGCTTACAGGGTCTCTCAAGATTTAGACGCGCCTCCCTGGTGGCAAAGTTTCTGGGAGGCTCTTACAAAGAACCGGGAAGATTTGACTCCCATGGGAGCTTCGCGAGGCGAGGTTGTAGTCTTGCTCTCTCCACGCGCCGGCAAATTGTTGAACGCTCGACCTGCGATTATCCGAACGTCATCGAGCACATCGAAAACTTACCGCATTCGTATCTTCCAGGCCGATTCGCAGGAGCTTGTTTGGCAGACCACCACCCGTGATACGAGCTTGGTTTATCCTGAAAATGCTCCCGCTTTGATCGAAGGCCAAGAGTATCGCATTCAGATTTTACCCAAAGGCGATTTCTTCTCCAAAGAATGGGAGTCCGGCACATTTACGATTGCGCCGGAAACAGAGCGTCGTGCGGTCACAAACCTAACGGCAGCGGTGCGTGCGCAATACGGCTCCGGCGATTCGACCGACGTCACCACACACTATTTGCTGGCGAGTTTTTTTCAGCAGAATGATTTTTACTCCGAAGCCTATCGGGAGATCCAGCAAGCTTTAATTATGCAACCGAATAACCGCGCGATGCAATTCCAGTTATTGGCTTGGTATCGAGCGGCCGGTCTAGCTTCCTTATTCGAACCTCTGCGCGAAAAGCTCGTGCGATGATCTCCTTGGCCAAGACACTCGAAAAGTTTCTCGACGAAACGCACGCGCTGGGCGTCGGGTTGGTGCTGAGTGTTCTCTGCAGTTTTTTTTTCTTGCGAGAATCGCAATGGCTGGATTGGCGCTTGCAATGGCGCGGTTATGAATCTGCTTCCGATGAAATCGTCGTGATTGCCATGGATCGGCCTTTGGCATACGACCAAGCCGGTCGTGCGATAACGCCTCGTGATACGCTAGCCCGCCTTTTGCAAAAAGTGAGCGCATCTCGACCGGCGGTTATCGGGCTGGATTTTGTTTTTAATTTTGACGAAGAGAACAAAGATCCCGCTTACATGGAACTGGAGCGGATCATGCTTTCCGCCCCGAACCTCGTTCTGCCCGGGCTGCTTCGAAAAACGCAGCGAGGATACATGCCCGGACACAATCCCTCGATGGCTCTTCAAGAAAAGGCCACGTTCGGATTCGCGAATTTTTTTCATGACTTTTCTTATCCCGCGGTGCGCGGGTTCAAGCTTTTGACGGAGTTCGAGGACGGACGAAGGCTGCCAGCTTTTGCGCTAGCGCTCGTGGGAAAATTTTTGCAGCCGAATCAGCAGAGCATCGATTGGCAGACAGTGCTGCAGCAAATTCATTATACCGCTGCAAGCGAAGAAGTGTCGCCGCTCAATTACTTTGGTCCGATTGAGGCCCGATGTCCTTCCGCCCCCACCCGCCTATGCGCGAGAGTTTTCAAGTTTGAAGACCTCATGAGTGAGAATTTTCCGGCAACGTGGCTGACCGGCAAAATTGTTTTGATCGGCGCCACTTTTCTGCCGAGCGAGAACACCGCAAACTTCTTAGACACTTTTGACACCCCGTTTGGCGAGATGCGTGGCGTAGACATTCACGCCAACCTCGTCAACAATTTGCTCACCCGAAAATACATCAAACCCGCCGGCGCGATCGCTACTTTCGCAATAACCTTGCTCGCGATTAGCTTGGCAGGTCTCACGATTTGGCGCTGCCGCATGAAAACGGCCTTCCTCCTCACTTTTTCCGTTTTGCTGCTCTATCTCGTTCTCGGATTCATTCTCTTTCAAACCCATTTGCTGTTATTGCCTCTGGCGTGGCCATTAAAGGCCGGCGCTTTGAGCTTTTTGCTCGCACTTTTTGTGCGTAAATATCCTCGTCCAGTCCGCGAGTATCTGGATTTCGAAATCCTGTTGGAAGAAGTGGCGCGGCCCGGTCATTATCGCATACGAGTTATTGCCTCACCCGCGTTAGCGGGCGATGCCAAAGCAGAAATGGCTTTTGCTGACTGGCCAACATTTGAGGCCGACTGCCAACGCTTTGCAAAAGGAGAAGTCGATAACGCTACAATGCAAGCCTTTGGCCAACGGCTTTATGAGCAGTTGTTTACTGGCGAGATCAAAACCTGTTACGAGCGCAGCCTTACGCAAGCGCGCGCGCAGAAGCAGGGCTTGCGTCTGCGCTTGCGCCTCGATGCGCCCGAGTTGCGCGTTGTCCCCTGGGAGTTTCTCTATGATCCGAGCCATAAATTCTTCTTCGCGCAAAACCCGGAAATTTTGCTCACCCGTTACGTTGAGAGCACACAGCCTCGCCGCGAGCTGGGAGTGAATGAATTGAAAGTCCTCCTCGTGCTCTCCAATCCCGAGCCGGTCAGTTTGGGGCGAATGGGCATGGCTGAGTTGGAGGCGCTCAAAGAAAAAGAATTGATCGTCTCCGCTTTGGAAGAGTTGCGCGACCGCGTTGCTATTCCAATTCATTGGACCGTGCTCGAACATGCCGTGGTCGCCGAGTTGCGCGACAAGCTGCGAGAGGGCTATCAGATCTTTCATTTCATCGGGCACGGCACGTTTCGAGAGAATCGAGGATACCTCGTGGCGGAAGACGAGCAGCACGAGGCGCAGCTTCTTGATGAAGAAACTTTCAGCAGCCTTTTTCTCGGCGAGGCTGAGATGAGATTGGTGTTTTTGAACTCTTGCAAGAGCGCGACCGCCGCAGCCCTTCCCGAACTCAATGGTCTGGCATATCGGCTTTTGCAGCGCGGCATTCCTGCGGTCGTCGGCATGCAGTCTAGAATTGGGGATCAGAGCGCACAGCTCTTTGCCAAAGAGTTTTATCGCACGTTAGCCGGCGGCCATCCAGTGGATTTTGCAACGGCTCAAGGCCGCTTGGCTCTGGCCCAGGAAATGGGAGCGGATAAAATCGACTTCGGCATCCCCGCGCTGTTTATGCGAAGCAAAGACGGACGCATACTCTAAACTTTTTCTGCAATGCTTCAAAAAAATAATGAGAGAGAACTTCTCGTTGCGGTGTCTATCTCAGTGAATTCTCAGTGCGTTTTCTTCTCGAAAGAGTTTGGATTATATCGGGAGTTGCCTGAATGTACGCCTGGAAAACACTTTTAAGCTCCGTCTTGAGCCGGGCAACGTTGTTCGTTGTGATCGCAACGGAGCTTTCGATCGCGCAAGAAACAAAGAGCACCGAAGCTTCTTCGCCGCAAGATGAACTCACGAAGATCTACAAAAAAAGTTATGCTCTCGTCATCGGGGTTTCACAATACCAAAGCTTGCCGCTTTTGCCCAACGCCGTTCCAGACGCACAAGAAGTTGCCGAAGCGCTCAAACTGCACGGCTTCGAAATCACCCTGAAAAATAATCCCACCAAGAGCCAACTCAAGTCCGCTCTCGACGAGTTTTTCTTTTCCTATGGGCTTTCTGACAGCAATCGTTTGCTGATCTATTTCGCGGGCCATGGGTATACCAGAATCAATTTTGAAAAGATAAATGTCGGATACATCGCGCTGGCAGATGCGGCCAACCCGGAGCAAGACGAACGCGGCTTCAACTTTGGCGCTCTCGACATGGGTGAGATCTTGCAATATGCCAAAAACTGCAAAGCCCGGCACGTATTCTTTGTGTTCGATTGCTGTTTCTCCGGCGCGATTTTGATACGCACGCGCGCCGTTTTGCCTTCCGCGGTTGAATATGTCGCCTCCTATCCGGTGAGGCAATTTCTCACTGCCGGTGATGAAAACGAGACCGTGCCGGACGTCAGCATTTTCAAAAAGCAATTTCTTGCCGCGATACACGGTCATGCAGACCGCAATCGTGACGGCTATATTACCGGCACTGAAATCGGCGAGTACGTCTACTATGAGGTCGCAAAACGCACGAACAGACAGCATCCGCAATACGGCAAATTGAATTGGATGGATTTTGACAAAGGCGAATTCGTTTTCAAGGCGCGCGAGACGATGGTTGGACAGGATACGACAGTAATTCAACCTCCGCCTCTTGTCGCGACGAAGGCTCCGCAGGCTTTCGGCTGGCTCGAAATCGATTCGCCCTACGCCGCCAATTTTTACGTGGACGGCAAACCGGCGGCCACGAACACGCGTTATTTGAGGACCATTCTTCTTCCGAATTTTTATAATATCAAAATTGCCGGCAAGAAGGGTTATGAATACAAAGAGAAGGTTGTTATTCGTGACGGCGAGACTTCCAAGATTTCTCCTCTGAAAATTCGAAGCGGATTTTGAGATGGCTGGTTCGCGATACTTCATTGCGCTTGCGAGCGTATTGCTCATCTTGAGCCAAGCCCGGCGTGCGAACGCGCAATTCTATCATGGCGTGTCGCTCCGCTTGCAGCAAATGGGCTTTGGCTCGCGTTCGTTCTCTTATTCCACCCTCACTCCCGGCTATGGGATTGCGAACAATTCTTTTCAAATCATCGCAGCGCTAGAAATTCCAGTGCAAAAGCTCGTGAGCCAGGGGAAATGGGTGGGAGAAGAATTGCGTCCAAGCGAAACCGCGGAAGTCAAGCGTTGGGTGGGAAAGCTGCGCCTCAAAAGCCAGCCCCCAAGCGGTAAGCTCGGCTTCATCTATGGGGCGGCGAACTATTATGCGCTCGAGGTCGGCTATCGCAACACTGCCGTTTTTGGAGAGACAGCCAGCAAATCGAATCTCAAAATCGCCACATACGGCGCCGGGCTTTTTGAGTTTTGGGAAGTGCAAGGCCGAGTGGTTCATCTCCTCGGCGCAGAATTGCTGCTGTGCTCGGATTTCAAAACCGTTGATTTGACGCTCGAGCTCAAAACGCTCGTGTTGCGTGATATAAAACTCGGTCTCGTGCTGGAAGCATTGCAGCCCAAGCCGCGCTTCACGAGTTTGTACGCGGGAGTTTATGCGGAGTATGCGCTCAGATGGTAATGACCCCAAAACAAAAAGGAAGAGCCGCCTTTAGCCGCGCCATGATCTCCTTCCGCATCGTAGCCATGACGCTCGTGTTCGCGTTCGCGTTCATCGTTTCCTGTGAGGAAGAAAAGGCCCTGTTGCAAAGCGCGCGCGAGGCTGAAATGGAAATCAAGTTCGGGCGCAACCTCGCGAAGGATGGCAAGCTCGTGCGCAACGGGATTCCGGTGGAAATAAACGTGATTGTATATGCAAAAAAATTCAAAGACCGTAATGTGACAGGCTTGGTCGCATGGGAGTTTGACGATGCTTCACTAGATACCGTCTATTTTGACCGGGCATTGCAAGCCTTTGCCTATTCGTACAAAGGCATTGCTCGTGGGCGACGGAAGTTGAATGCCAAACTTGAAAACTATCACGCGACGATAGAGTTCGAGGTTGCGCCGGTAGAATTAGTGGAGCTTTCGGTGCCGGGCGATACGTTCAGCATGGGAACCAATGACCCTTTTGCCAGGCCGGGAGAACGGCCGGCGCATCCGGTGATTTTGCGCCCCTTTGCCATAGGGAGGTATGAAATTACGAACATTGAATACTTCTACTTTCTCAAGAAAATGCTGGCTGTGGATAGCATGGAGTATAAAGGCGGCAATGCCGTACCTGTGGGCTACTACTCCAAGATCAATGGTCAGCCTTGCTTGGATCTCAGTAAGTCACTCCTTCGCAAGGAAGTCATTGAGAGCGATATCGCCTTAGAGCCTATCCGGAAACCCCAGCGGCGCGAAAAGTGATGTAGGCGCAGGTGAGGTGGAGGAAGGCTTCATAGTTTGCAGTTTTTTTCTCCCAACGAATCAGGATGCGGCGAAAACGATTCA
>Ga0247727_10012086_pt1 | contig 14904 bp, 16 predicted proteins | sample WisWelCaveWW1625_FD_202498 | JGI IMG/M metagenome (GOLD analysis project Ga0247727, IMG submission 202498) | Biofilm microbial communities from Wishing Well Cave, Virginia, United States - WW16-25 | ecosystem: Environmental > Aquatic > Deep subsurface > Groundwater > Cave microbial mat | place... | reverse complement strand
CTCGAAGAGCTCCTGCCGCACCGCTGGCAAGCCGCTCCGGCCAACCAAGCGTAGGCTTCTTCCCCTTCTCCCTCGCCACCCCCCCCGGGGGGGCCGCCGGGCCATGATGGCCACAGCGGACGCTTACCTCGCGACGAAGAACGCTTGCCGGTACTCGGGCTCCGGGTCGATGTGGTGAAGTGCGGGGGAGGCGGACCGGCCTTATTTCGGTCGGCGCCAACCCGCGCGCGGGGCGAGTTCACCATCGACGTGCCGCAAGCCGACTGCGTGGGCCTCCGAATCGCCGGTGACGACGTCGAGACTCTTGTCCTCCCACGCTTGACCGCGAGAGCGCCGACCGATCTGGGGACGGTGACCGTCAGACGTATCGCGATTCGTGGCATCGTCCTAGACGCCAGTGACCACCCAGCATCGGGGTACCACGTTCGCGCGGTGCCGGTGTCTGCGTCGTCCGACCTGAAGCCCCTGGCCTCGGATCTTGTCGGCGATGACGGGCGCTTTCACATCGTTGGTGCTCGGACTGGAATGTCGTATCTGCTCGAGCTCCTCGGTCGGTTTGGCGTCGAAGTCACGGGAATCGAAGTTGCCGCACCTTCCCGAGGCCGTGTGGTGCTGCGCGCGCAGCCCACGGGCCAGGTGAGGCTCTTCGTCCGGGACGGCCACACGGGTGAACAGATCCGCCGGTTCTCCTTCGGTCTCTGGCCTGACGCGTCTCAACAGGTGTTTGGTTTGGTATCCGAAGCGGCGGCGATGCCAGGATCGATTGTCGGACGGAATACGTTGGTGCGCGCCCGAAAGGGCGCTGCCTACCTCGTGCGCGGGGTGCGAGCCGGCTCGTGGCGCATCAAGGTCCATGCGCGGGGATATGCGACAACCATGTCGCAGCCAATCGAGGTGATCCCGAATGGCTCGACGAATGCGGACGTGACGCTTGATGCGGGCCGTGTGCTCCGAGGGAGGATCACCGGCGCGGATGGGCAAGCAGTATCGGACGCGGTTTTGTCCGTCGAGCCGGGCACCGAGGCCGGTCTCGTCGCAGGCGGGCCAGCCGAGGTGTTTGGCCAGTTGCGACCGTCGGGAAGCTCCGACTCGTTTGGAGCGATCGAGATCGAGGGGTTGACGTCCAATTCTTACGACATTCGTGCCGAGCACCCGCAGTATCAGCCCGCGGCGTCGACGGTGGACTGTCGCTCGGCTGAGTCATGCTCGTTTGCCTTCACCCTGCATCGAAGGACGGAGCTCAACGGCGTCGCCGTCTTGCAGGACGACAGCTTTGCCCAGGGAGCACGGATCACCGTGTCGGGAACGGGGCACGGCGCGAGTTCCCGTTCGGTGGAAACCGACGCTCATGGGAGGTTCAGGTTCCGGGATGTACTGCCGGGTTCCGCGCGCGTGGTCGGTCACGGAGCCAACGGTGAGTTCGGCTCGGTGATCGTGGCGATTCCACAGGATTCCAGGGTGATCAGCTTGGTGCTGCGCCGAGGGACAACTCTCACGGGTAACGTCCAAGCGGGAAACCCGGCGATAGCCCTGGACAAGGGCGTCCAATGCATCGGGCCCGATGGCTTTTCCGCCATGACGACCATGGATGACGTCGGCCGCTTCGAGATCGCTGGAGTGCCCACGGGCGTCGTGAGCTGCTCCTTTTCGGCAGCCGGGGCCCGCGGCGGTCGCCGGTGGGTCAAGCGGCACGATGTTTCTGCGGAGCTTCACGACGTGTGGGAGATCCTTCTGGAATCTGGGTTCCTCGTACGAGGAGTCGTACGGGGCACCGAGAACCCCAGCCTCTGTCGGGTGTTGGTGGCCTCGAGCGAGGGGCCAGTCATCGCTCAAGCGACTCCGGACTCGGGCGGCGGTTTTGCGATCGAAGGCCTCAATCCAGGCGTTTTCATGGTCGGCGTCGACTGCCGCAGCAGGTTCGCGCGCCGAATGATCCGAGTCGAAGACCGCGACCTGGAGATCGAAGTCGTTCTCGCGCAGCACGAGCTGGGCGGGACGGTGGCGTCCGCGAGCTCGGGGCTGCCTATCGCCGCAGCCATCGTGCAGGCCACGATCGAGGGCGCCACGATTCGTGCGCTTACGGATTCCGCGGGTCGATTCGCGTTGAAGGGATTGACGGAAGGCGAAGCGACGATCGTCGCGAGCAGGTCGGGATTCGTGCCGGAGCGAAAGGCCTTGCGACTCCCCGGAGAAACGAGCGATCTCGCGTTCCTCCTCAATCCCGGAAAGGCATGCGGCATCCGGCTTCTGGACGCTCACTCGGGAATGCCGAATCGATCCCTCAAGTACAGGCTGTTGGACGCCGCCGGCTTCGAGGTTGCGGTTGGTGAAGGCGGCGTGGCCGCCAATGGCAGGCTCGAGCTACCGTGCATCACGCAGGGCAGCATCGTGATCGGGGGGGCTGGCTACGGTGTCGGCCATCACAGGGTCACGACCGAAGCTGATGACGCGACGGTACGGCTGTCTCCCGGAGGCTCGATCGAGATCGCGCCGCTGCGTGCTGAGTCTCGCTCCCGCAGGATTGAGTTCACCAATGGGGAGGGCCTGCCCGTCTTCGATGCTGTCTTTGGCTCACGGGAATGGATCACCGGATCCGAGGGGCTCCGGATTTCTTCGTTGGCGGTGGGCCAATACCTGATGATGATCGACGGTGTGGCCGACGGGCCGTTCGTGGTCGCTGACGGGCAGGTGGTCCGCGTCGACATCCCCAGGTGATGAGGCGCCGCGGTCCTGGGGCGCGCGCGCCTGGGCGCCTGGGATCCGGGTAGACTTGCCCCCAATGAAGAAGACGCGGCGTCTCCTCCTCGCCGCGCCGGCGCTCGCGACGCTCGCGCTCGCGACCCCGTGCCCGGCCCAGACGAGCTACGACCTGCTGTTCCGCGGCGGCCGCGTCGTGGACGGCAGCGGCGCTCCGTGGTTCGCGGCCGACGTCGCGGTGCGCGACGGGCGCATCGCGGCCGTGGGCCGGCTCGAGCCCGCGCGCGCCACGCGCGTCGTCGACGCGACGGGCCTCGTGATCGCGCCCGGCTTCATCGACCTGCTCGGCCAATCCGAATACAACGTGCTCGTGGACGGCCGCGCCGCCTCGAAGATCACGCAGGGGATCACCAGCGAGGTGACGGGAGAGGGCGTCTCGATCGCGCCGGTCAACGATCGCATGCTGGCGGAGGGCCGGGATGTCTACGCGCGCTACGGATACACGCCCGACTTCCGGACGCTCGACGGCTACTTCAAGGCGTTCGAGCGCCGCGGCGCCGCGATCAACCTGGGCAGCCTGGTCGGCGCGGGGGGCGTGCGCGATTTCGTGATCGGGAAGGAGAACCGCCGCGCGACACCCGAGGAGCTGGGGCGCATGTGCGCGCTCGTGGACGAGGCAATGCGCGAGGGGGCGCTCGGGCTGTCCTCGTCGCTCCAGTACGTGCCCGACATGTACAACTCGACCGAGGAGCTGGTCGCGATGGCCAAGGTCGCCGCGCGCCACGGCGGGGCGTACTTCACGCATCAGCGCTCCGAGTCCGACCGCATTTTTGCCTCGCTCGACGAGGTGTTCCGCATCGCCGAGGAGGCGGGCATCCGCTCGCAGGTGTGGCACCTGAAGACGGCCTACCGGCCGAACTTCGGGCGCATGCCCGAGATCCTCGCGCGGATCGAAGCCGCGCGCGCCCGCGGCATCGACGTCGCGGCCAACCAGTACCCGTGGAACCGCGCCTCGAACGGGCTCGACGCGTGCCTGCCGCCGTGGGTCCGCGAAGGCGGGCGCGACGCGCTGTTGAGGCGCCTCGCCGACCCCAAGGCCCGCCAGCGCGTCAAGGCGGACATGAACGAGGCGAGCGCCGAGTGGGAGAACCAGTGGCTGGGCGCGGGCGGCGGCCAGGGCGTGATGGTGGCCGAGGTGCTCTCCCCGAAGCTGAAGCCGTACGAGGGGAGAAGCGTCGCGGCGATCGCCGCCGCGGAGAAGAAGGACCCGCGCGACGTCGTGATCGACATCGTGCTGGCCGACCGCGCCAACGCCTACGGCATCCTGTCGATCATGGACGAGCAGGACGTGAGAGCGGCGCTCGCTCATCCGCTGGTGTCCTTCGATTGCGATTCCGGGGCCAAGGCCAAGGACGGACCCTTCGCGGGAGAGACCTCCCACCCGCGCGGCTGGGGCTCGGCAGCGCGCATCCTGGGCTACTACGTACGCGACCAGAAGCTCTTGCCTCTGGAGGAGGCGATCCGCAAGATGACCTCGTTCGCGGCCCAGGCGGCCGGCATCCCCGACCGCGGCCTCGTCAAGGTCGGCTTCCGCGCCGACCTGACCGTGTTCGACCCCAAGACGGTGAGCTCGCGCGCGACCTTCGAGAACCCCAACCAATACAGCGAGGGGATTCCCTACGTCGCGGTCAACGGAGTGCTGGTGGTCGATGGCGGGCGGATCACCGATGCCCGGCCGGGCCACGCGCTGCGCGGCCCGGGCTATGCACGGTACCGCTAGCTGTGGATGCGGGGCTCCTAGAACAGCCCCCTGATCCAGCCGCCGTCGACGGCGATCGACTGTCCCGTCACGTATCCCGCACGCTCGGAGGCCAGGAACGCGGCCAGCGCCGCGAGCTCGCGCGGCTCGCCGAGGCCCCTCGCGGGGATCTCGCTCTCGAGACGGTCGTAGAACGCCGCGGGCGTTCCACCCGTACGGCCGGCCGAAGCGGTGGCGAGCTCGGTGAGCCGTTCCGTGCGCGTGTAGCCCGGCAGCAGGTTGTTGACGGTGATCCCGAAGGACGCCACCTCGTTCGCCAGGGAGCGGGCCATGCCGGTGACGGCGGCGCGCAGCGCGTTCGACAGGATCAGGTTCTCGACCGGCTGCTTTACCGTGATCGAGGTGACGTTGAGGATGCGCCCGAAGCGGCGCTCCTTCATCCCCGGCAGCGCCGCTCGGATCAGCTCCACCGCGCTCGTGAGCACGACGTCGACGGCCGCCTTCCAGGCTTCCGGGGACGCGCTGTCGAACGTCCCCGGCGGCGGCCCGCCGGAGTTCGTGACGAGGACGTCGACGCGACCGAACGCCGCGATCGCCTCACCTGCGAGGTTCGCGACATCACCCGGCTTCGCCACGTCCGCGGCGACCGGCACCACCCGGGCCCCGGTCGCCGCCGCGATCTCGCGCGCGGCCTCCACGAGCCGCGCCTCGTCTCGCGCACACATCACGATCGCGGCTCCCTCGGCCGCCAGCTCGTGGGCGATCGCGTACCCGAGCCCGCGGCTCGAGGCGGCCACGAGCGCGACCTTGTCATCGAGCCCGAGCTCCATGCTCAGCGGCCCCGGAGGTAGCCGTCGGTGCCGTCGAGCCAGTCCTGGCGCGGCGGGCTGAAGACGTCGACGTCGAGCGTGTCCTCGAGCGCCAGCGCCTTGTGCGGCAGATTGGAGGGGATCGTGAGCACCTCGCCGGAGCGGACGACGCACTCCTCCTTCTCGTCCTGGCCCAGCCAGAAGTGGAGCGCGCCCTCCAGCACGTAGGTGATCTGCTCGTTCTCGTGCGAGTGGCGCGGCACCAGGCAGCCTTTCTTCAGGTAGACGTGGGCGAGCATCATCCGCTCGCCGGTCACCAGCCGCCGGTCGAGACGGTCGTTCAGCTTCTCCTTCGGCATGTCGTCCCAGCGGAAATGCCGCGCGGCGGTGAGCATGGCTCTCTCCTTATTCTGACGGACGGCGGCCGTCACGGTCCCCGCCTCCGGCATTGTATGGCTTGGCTGAGAGCTGAGCTCGCGTCAAGGGTTGGGCGAGGACTGCGGATACCGCTGATGGGCGTCAAGTAGCACAAGCCGCGGCCGCACGAGCCGCGACACCCTACTCGAAGATGTCGTCGACGGCGAAGCTCCAGCCGGGCAAGGCCGGCGCGGCCTCGGCCCGCTCGCCGCGACGGTAGACGGCCGGCGTGTCCGGCGCAGTCGCGCCATACGCGCGGATCAGCCCATCGCGGAGGACGTCGACGTCCCACACGACCTGGGTTCCGGCCGCGAAGTAGTCTGCGCGCTTGGCGGCCATCGCTCTCTCGGCGGCGGGTCCGTAGTCGTCATCGCTGCGGACCTCGGCCGCGAAGATCGGGGCGCCCTGCAGGAACTTGGGGCCCGGCGGGGGGCCGACGTAGAAGGAGGCATCAGGGCTGAACGACGTGCGGTTGGGAAGGTCCACCAAGAACCCAGTGTTGTCAGTATAGGCCCGCCCGGATTTCGTTGGTCGCGCGTGGTCCCACAGGCTTCGGTAGATCGCTGCGGCCGCGGAACTCGGGAGATCGCCGGTCGGCGACATCAGGACGATCTCCCCGGCCACGATCTCGGCCTTTCCGTCGACCCGATGAAGCGCCGCGACCAGCTCGGCCGTCGAAGCCTGGGTTGACATGGCAGCCTGCCTCTCCACACGAGACTAAGCCTCTCACCGCGGACGGTCAAGGCAGGTCCGCTCGCGCGCCATGCTTGGTCGCTTCGTCGCGGACGACACAGGAGGCACACGCACGCGCGCCGGTAGGGGCGTGGATCCCGGGTCCTGTTCGAGACGAGGTTCGATCCGGGCGATCTCCGCATGCAGGCCAGAAACCGCTCCAGCCCGGACGGCCAGCGGTTCCTGATGGTGATTCCCGCCGGACAAGCCGACCCTACCCCGCTGACGGTCGTCCTCAACCGGCGGTAGACTCCGGCGACTCCAGCTGCCTGACACGCGTCACGAGGTATGAGATGAGCGTTCCGAAGACTGGCCAGAGGAAGATCCGCCCCACCCATCCGGGCGAGATGCTTCGGGAGGATTTTCTCCCCGACTACGGTCTCACCATCTCCAGCCTCGCCAAGGCATTGGGCGTTTCGCGCCAGACCGTCAACGAGCTCCTGCGGAGGCGTCGGGCCGTCAGTCCGGAGATGGCGTTGCGGCTCTCGCGCTTGTTCGGCAACTCAGCGGAATTCTGGCTCAACGCGCAGCGCGCCGTGGATCTATGGGATGCGGCGCAGGCCATCAAGACGGAGGTCCAGCGCATCAAACCCCTGCGGGTCGCATAAAGGACAGCACGCCGCGCGTAGTCCCAGAGGCTGCGGGTCAATGGAAGTCCGCTCGCGCGCTATACTTCGCCAGCCCATGTCCCCCCAGGCCGGCTCGCGGCTCGGGCCGTACGAGCTCACCGCCCCGGTCGGCGCCGGCGGGATGGGCGAGGTGTGGCGGGGGAAGGACACCCGCCTCGACCGCAGCGTCGCGGTCAAGATCCTCCCCGCCGGCTTCGCGCAGGACGACGAGCGCCGCCAGCGTTTCGAGCGCGAGGCGAAGACGATCTCCTCGCTCAACCATCCCCACATCTGCACGCTGTTCGACGTCGGGCACGAGGGCGACGCGCACTTCCTGGTGATGGAGCTGCTCGAGGGGGAATCGCTCGCCGACCGCCTGCAGAAGGGCCCGCTGCCGCTCGACCAGGTGGTGAAGTTCGGGGCGCAGGTCGCCGACGCCCTTTACGCCGCGCACAAGCAGGGCATCGTGCACCGCGACCTCAAGCCCGGCAACGTCATGCTCACGAAGACCGGCGCCAAGCTGCTCGACTTCGGTCTCGCCCGCCCCGGCTCCGGGCTCGGCGGCGTCTCGGGCTCGACGGCGCTGCCCACGGAAGCCAAGCCGCTCACCAGCGTGGGAACGGTGCTCGGCACGTTCCAGTACATGGCCCCCGAGCAGCTCGAGGGCGCGGAGGCCGACGCGCGCACGGATATCTTCGCGCTCGGAGCGCTGCTCTACGAGATGGCGACGGCGCAGCGGGCGTTCGAAGGCAAGTCGAAGACGAGCCTGATCGCGGCGATCCTCTCGACACAGCCGCCCCCGATCTCCTCCGTGCAGCCGGTGATGCCTCCCGCGCTCGACCACGTCGTGAAGAAGTGCCTGGAGAAGGACCCGGACGACCGCTGGCAGAGCGCCCACGACGTGGCGAGCGAGCTGCGCTGGATCGGGGACGCCGGCTCGCAGGCGGGAGTGCCCACGACGCTGTCGCTGCGCCGCCGCAGCCGGGAGCGGCTGGCCTGGGGGCTCGTCGCGCTGCTGGCAGCCGCGACCGCGGGCCTCGCCGTCGTCCATCTGCGACGATCGGCCACGCCGGCCGTGGCGCTGCGCGCCACGCTCGAGCCGCCGGCCGAGAATACCCTGATCCCGTTCGACGAGCTCGGCATGGCCCTGTCTCCCGACGGGAGGCAGCTCGCGTTCGTCGCGATCGCAGGCGACGGCAGCAAGAAGATCTGGGTGCGCGACCTCGCCGAGATGTCGGCCCGCCCGGCCGCTGCCCGAGACTTCGGGGGCGTGGTATCCGTTCTGGTCGCCCGACGGCTCGCACATCGGCTTCTTCGCGGAGGGGAAACTGAAGCGGATCGACCTGCGCGGCGGCTCACCGCAGGTGATCGCGGAGGCTCCTTCCGGGCGCGGCGGGAGCTGGGGCAAGGGCGACGTCATCCTCTTCTCGCCGAACGTCCGCTCAGCGATTTACCAGGTGCCGGCCACCGGCGGGACGCCCGCGCCTGTCACTCAGTTCGACGCGGAGAAGGAGACGACACACCGCTGGCCCTTTTTTCTTCCGGACGGCAAGCACTTCCTGTTTCTGCTGCGCGCGCGGGTCTCCGGCAAGCCCGAGGTCGGCCGGCTCATGCTCGCCTCGACCGACTCGAAGGAGACGCAGCTGCTGATCGACGACTCGACGAACGCCGTCTACGTCGATCCGGGCTACCTCCTCTACGGGAGGTCGGGAAACCTGAACGCGTGGCGTTTCGACGTGGGCGGCCGGCGCCTGGTCGGCCAGCCGGTTCCGCTGGTCAAGGAGAAGCTGAGCTTCTGGGAAGCGAAGAACCTCGTCGTACTCTCGGCATCGAGCTCGGGGACCCTCGTGTACCTGCCCGAGGCCGTGCCTAAGACCACGTTGCAGTGGTACGACTCCGGCGGCCGGGCACTCGGCTCGCTCGGCGCGCCTGGCTTCTATACCGCGCCCCGAATTTCCCCCGACGGCCAGAAGCTCGCCTTCGCGCTCTTCGAGTCCGGCGGGACGCAAAGCGATCTCTGGATCATGGACTTCCAGTACGAGCGGACGTTCCGGCTCACGCAGAAGAGCGCCTTATACACCTTCCCCGTCTGGTCTCGGGACTCGGCCCGGCTGATGTTCACCTGCCAGCCGAAGGGCGTCCAGGACCTCTGCGTGAGGTCGCTCCGAGAGGGGGGCGATGCCGAGCTGCTTCACGCGTCGCCGAACTGGAAGACGCCGGGCAGCTTCATGCCCGACGGCCAGTCCGTGCTGTTCTCCGAGCAGGACCCGGAAACCAACCAGGACCTCAAGATCCTGAGCCTCGGTGACGAGCAGAAGCCGCGTGTCGTGCTGCAGACGCCGTTCAACGAGGACGGTCCGGAGGCCTCGCCGGATGGCCGGTGGATCGCGTACGTCTCGGACGAGAAGGGGCGCTTGGAAGTCGCCATCCGCCCAGCTTCGGGATCCTTCGAGCAATGGCAGGTCTCGACCGCAGGAGGCTCACAAGCGCGCTGGCGGGGCGACGGCCGGGAGCTCTACTTCGTATCGCCCGACGGGTTCCTGATGGCGGTCGCGATCGAGACGCAGCCCGTCTTCCGCCCCGGGGCGCCGCGAAAGCTGTTCCGGCTTCCCGAGCGGCCGGAGCGCGACACGCCGGTCTTCGAGGACGTGACGCCCGACGGCAAGCGGTTCCTGCTGAACGTGCCGGCCGCGGCCCGCTCGAGCGTCGGCTTCCACGCGATCGTGAACTGGCCGTCGCTGCTCGAGCGGCGCGGCGACTGACGTCGGAGCCCGCCGGCGGGCTCGGCCCGCGGCCCGACTCCGCTCGACCGCGGGCAGGAGGGAGCCGGCCGGCGGGACGGGTCACATCCGAATGTGGACTGGAATCCACATTCGAATAGCTATAAAATGCGACCCATGAGAACCGTCCAGATGACTCTCGACGACAGCCTGGTTGCCCGCGTGGACCGCGCCGCGCGTCGCCTGGGAACGACGCGCTCCGGCTTCACCCGTGAGGCCCTGCGGGACGCGCTCGCCCGCCAGGCGACGCTGGAGAAGGAGCGGCGGCACCGCCAGGGCTACGCGGCGAAGCCCGTCCCGCGCGGCGAGTTCGACCGCTGGGCTGCGGAGCAGTCTTGGCCCGACTGAAGCGCGGCGAGGTGCGCTGGTACCGTTTCCCGCGGCCCGACAAGCAGCGACCGGTCGTGATCCTGACGCGGGACTCCATCCTCGAGTACCTGGGCGAGGTCAGCGTCGCGCCGATCACCACGACGATACGGGGCCTCGCTTCGGAGGTCCGGCTCGGGATCGAGGACGGGGTGCCGCGCGAGTGCGCCGTCAACCTCGATCACCTCCAGACGGTCGCGAAGCGACGGCTCGGCGCGATCGTGACGACTCTCTCCCCCGGGCGGATGGGCGAGATCCGCGAGGCGCTGCTCTTCTCCCTCGGCTTCGACTAGCAGTGGACACGAAGTACGTCGTCGTCCTCTCCGCGGTGTGCGTCGCCGTTGGGCTCCACGCCGACCGTGCCCTCGCGGGCGCCCTGGACAACAGCGCAGTGGGCATCAAGGGGATCGCGATGGGGAGCGCCTTGACCGGCATTGCGGACGACGCGTCTGCCGTCTATTTCAACCCCGCCGGCCTGGCCTTTCTCGCGTCAGGCGACACACTTTTCGAAGCCTACGGATACTTCTCGTTCACGAGCTTCGCCTACGAGAACGCCGGGGCCGCCTTCGAGAGTCACGAGAGATTTTTCCTGCCCGGCCTCTTCGCGGCGCACAGCTTCGACCGCTTCGCGCTGGGCTTCGGGTCCTACGTCCCGTACGGCGGCGGCGGGACCGCCTATCAGGATTTCATGTCGACGGGGGTCGAGCTCAAGGGCGCTGCGGGCCTTCCGGCCTTCACCGCGGCGGCGGCGTACGAGGTCACTCCGGATCTCTCGGTCGGCGCCGGCGTCTCGATGTACGTCGGGGTCGTCGACACCCGGGCGCCCTTGATGATCAGCCAACCGGCGCCGGCGCTGGTGGACTACGAGAGCCATTACAGCGGCATCTCCGGCTACGGATGGAACCTCGGCGTTCTCTACAAGCCAACGGACGTGCTGAGCGTCGGCGTGAGCATCATCAGCCCGACCAGCCTCCGGATGAAGGGCGAGGAGCAGGTCCGGATTCCGGCGTTCGGCGTGGACACCACGACCGAGAGCGAGATCGAGCTCGGGGTGCCGTGGTACTTCGCGGCCGGGCTCGGCTACAGGCTGCGCCCTGGACTCACGCTCGGCCTGACGGCTTGCTGGATGAAATGGGGCGACCAGAAAGAGGTGGTGATCGCTCACGACAGCACCGGCGAGAGCACTCGCGTGCCCACGCACTACAAGGACGGTTACCGGCTGTCGGTGGGCATGGAGCATCTGGCGTCGACGAAGCTCACTCTTCGGGCCGGCGTGAAGTACGTGTCGGGCGCCACCGAGGAGGAGGGCCTGGCGCCATCGTCCAACGACGTCGACATCGTCGTTCCGTCTGTCGGGGTGGGCTACCGCTTCGGAAGAGCGCTGGAGCTCGACCTGACGGCCTTCTACGTGAGCGGACGTCGGACGACGCGTGGACAGGAGGCGTTCGATCAGGACCACGTGAGCGTGCTCGTGGGACTTCGCTGGGGCTCGTAGTCGGGGCCCAGGGTCGTGCATCGCGATCGAACACGCGCGCTCAAGCGGCTGCGCGAGCTCGACTGGAATACTCTGTATCGCCACACCGGCTTCCAGTGGGAAGCGATCCGGCACATTCGCACGCCCAGCGGCGCCACTGCCTACTCGCTTAGGCTGAGCCAGAAGAGCCGGGCGATCGCCTACCGCGACGGCCCCTTCCTCCGCGTCGTCTCGCTGCATCTCTATCACGACTTTCAGGCGGCGGTCTCCGGGTGGCGGCCGGAGGCCGCGAGCTCGCGAACCGACGTCCGATCCGCCAGGCGAGCACGAGCCAGACGAGCACGAGGGCGGCGTTGAGCATCGCGAAACCGCGCGCCTCGAGGTGGAGCCAGGTCGTGCCCACGAACACCACGGCCGCCGCCCCGACGTCGCCCAGCCGAAGGAGTAGAGCTTCGACGGCTCAAGTCTGCGCCCCAGAGCGGCCGGGGGAGACCGTTCTCATGAAGTCGTTCAGATCCGCTGCTTCAGTCGGCCCTACTCCCGATTGTTGAAGTCGGCAAAGCCTCCTGGATACAACGGCCTACTTACGTTGCGAGTCCAGCGTCTCGTTCTCCCTGGCGACCTGCTGCGCCTTGCCGTAGCTCTCGATGAGCAGCTGATAGGACGGGAAGATCTTGGTGTAGATCTCGGCCCACTGCATGGAGTCCTCGCGGTTCCAGGTCTGCTGCAGCTCGGAGGCCACCGCGGCCGTGTCCATGGGCACGACGCCCGCCTGAACGACCCGCGCGAGCGTGATCTCCTGCGCCGCCTTCGAGTACGTCCCCGATGCATCCACCACCGCGAAGACCTTGTAGCCGTCGTGCACCGCGCTGATGGCCGGGAAGGCCATGCACACGCTGGTGATGGTGCCTGCGATGATGAGGGTGTTCTTGCCCGTGGCCTTGACGGCGGCGACGAAATCCGGGTTGTCCCACGCGTTGATCTCGCCCCGGCGCGCGACGTACTTGGCGTGCGGCGCGTTTTGATGGATTTCGGGGATCAGCGGCCCGTTGGGGCCTTGTGGAACGGACGCGGTCGTGATGCCGGGAATCCTCGCCAGGGCCGCCATCCTGGCGAGCGCCGCTGCGTGGGCTCGCAGCGACGGCATCGCCATGTCTCCCACCGTCTGAAACAGGCCGCTCTGAAGTCGATCAACGGCATGGCCGTGTCCGTGGGATCGATCGTGGGCTTGCCGCCGCTGAAGTTCGCTGCACCTCCGCTCGTGGTCATGGTCAGCTCCCTTTTCCTGTGGTTTCTGTTTTACGGTGTCGTTCAGTCCTTGAGGTGGCCGAACTTCCCGCTCTGGAGGTCCGAAAACGCCTGCTCGATCTCCCGCGTGGTGTTCATGGCGAACGGGCCGTACTGCACCACCGGCTCGTTGATGGGCTCACCGGTCAGGACGAGCAGCTGTGCTTCGGAGCCGGCCTCGATGGCGACGCGTTCTCCGGCGTTCTCGAACACGACGAAGTCGTGCAAGGTCGCCTGCGCCTCGCCGTTGATGGAGATGTCGCCCTTCATCACGAGCAGACCCGCGTTCTGGCGGGCCGGGAAGGTGAACTCCACCTTGCCCCGCCCGTTCAGGCGGACGTCGAACACGTTGATCGGCGTGTAGGTCGTCGCCGGGCCTTTCACGCCCTGGAATTCGCCCGCGATGATTCGCACGACGCCTGAGCTGGAGGGCAGCGTCACGAGGCCCATCTGGTCCGCCACCATGGCCTGGTAGCGAGGTGCGTCCATCTTGTGCGCCCTGGGTAGATTCACCCAGAGCTGCGCCATCTGGAACGGGCCGCCCTGCCGGGCCCAGCTCGCTTCGTGGTACTCCTTGTGAAGGATCCCCGACGCGGCCGTCATCCACTGGACGTCGCCCGGGCCAATCACGCCTCCGCCGCCCGTGCTGTCGTGGTGTGCGACGCTGCCTTGCCACGCGAGCGTGACGGTTTCGAACCCACGGTGTGGATGCACGCCGACGCCCCGCGGGCGTGTTGCGGGCGAAAACTCGTACGTGGGGTGGTAGTCCAAGAGCAGGAAAGGGTCCATCTTCCGCACGGCATCCGGAATTGCCGAGAAGTACCCGGCGACGCGGAAGCCGTCACCCACCCAGTGCAGGGCGGGGGCGCCGTAGATGCCTTCGATCTGCCTGGCCTGCCCCGATGGGCTCGCCGAGTCAGTCGCTCGGGTTTCTGGGACCTGCCTGCGCTGTGCCATCTCAACTCCGTTCTTCGGGTGGTATCGCGGTCGCGATCGCTCCAGGAGAGCCCTCCCCTCCTGCGCCGGTGCGAAGCTTGCGGAGGAGGCTTGCGAGGGCGTCCTTCTCCGGCCGGTCGAGACACGAGAAGGCCTGCTCCATGTCACGCGCGTGTTCGGCGAAGAGCTTGCGGATCAGCGTCCTTCCCTGCCGCGTGAGGTGCGCGATGCGCGAACGGCGGTCGGTTGCCGCGTCCATCCGTTCGACGAGGCCTCCTCGTTCGAGACGATCGACGGCCGCCGTCACGGACCCGCTGCTGATCAGGATCCTCTTCCCGAGCACACTCACCGGCAGCGGCCCCTTGTGAAGGAGGGCTTCGAGGACGCCAAAATCGCTCAGGCACAACCCGAGTGCTTCCACGCTGCGCCGCGCGTGCGCCTCCTGCGCCTTCGTCGCCTTCCACAGCAGGAGCCACAAGTGGACGCCTGACGTCTTCGTCGTCGCCCTCGACCTGGATCGTCCTGCCCGAGCCATGGCTTCTCCCCTGCTCGCCTCGACTAGTCTATCGATATCAAGATACTCTATGTAGAGCTACATGTCGAGAATCGATAGATCGATAGGGCCTTTGATCGGCGATCGACAGGGCTTTTGACCGGCGGCCATGGCGCCACGGCTGAGCGTTGGCCAGATCGAGGGTCTGCTTGGGCGCAGCGACCGCATCGTGGCCCACTACGACCGCCTCATCGCCGAGCGCGGCGACACGGCCGTGCTCTACGACCTGCCGGCTCGGCCGTAGCCGAGCGGCTAGGCTGATTTCTGTGGAGGGTGGCCGATGCAGGTGTCGCGTGGCCGAGGGGCCCCGAGCGTGCAACCGACGCCTTTGGAGGCAGAGCCGTCCCACGGCTGTGGAGCGGCGAGTGGCAACGGGCTCAGTCCCAGCTGGCCGGCACCCCCCAACCCTCGCCGGCTTCGGCGACGCGGGTGATCTCGCGAATCTCGTGAGCGGGCGGAGGCCTGTCCAGCTCCGGCGAGCGCAGG
>Ga0247727_10012085_pt1 | contig 14905 bp, 16 predicted proteins | sample WisWelCaveWW1625_FD_202498 | JGI IMG/M metagenome (GOLD analysis project Ga0247727, IMG submission 202498) | Biofilm microbial communities from Wishing Well Cave, Virginia, United States - WW16-25 | ecosystem: Environmental > Aquatic > Deep subsurface > Groundwater > Cave microbial mat | place... | reverse complement strand
CGAGCGCCCGAGCTTGGGCTCGAGCGCGATCACCCGTTCCAGCATCGGCGGCGTGCCGAGGAACTCGACCCGCAACCGCAGCACGTCCTGGCGCGCGCCGAGCACGTCGACGCGCCGCACCATCGAGAGCGCGCTGAAGCAGCGTTGGGCGCCGGCGTAGGACTGCGGGTCGATCACGTTCTCGACCTCGACCTCGAGCGCGACCGGCGCCGCCGCCGGCAGCACCGCGTAGCGCGCGGCGTAGCGCGCCGCGAGCTCGAGGCTGACCGCGTCGGCGAGCACGGCCAGGTTCGCGGCCTTGGTCTCCCACCGCTCGAGCACCTCGCCCCAGCGCCACGCGCTGCGCGCCAGCCAACCGCCGGGGCGGCGCGCGACCAGCACCGCGAGCACGCCGTCCGGCGCGTAGCGCTCGCTGGCGGACGCCAGCCGCGCATCGTCCTGCGCCGCCAGGTCGGCGAGGTTGAGCGCGGCGCGGTCGGCAGGATCGAGCGTCGGCCACAGCAGCGGCAGCCCACGGCGCGCCGCGGCGGCGGCGAACGCGTCGCCGTCGTCCGGCCCGACCAGGTCGCGGTCGGGCCCCTCGTCGAGCGCGAGCCAGATCAAGGTCTGCGGCCGCTCGCGGCCGAACACCGCGCGCCCGGCCTCGCGCAGCGCGGTCTCGAGCGCCGGGCCATCGAAGCGCACCGCCAGCGCGGGCGCGGGCGGGACCGGCACCGCGCCGGGCGCGGCATCGGCCGCCGGTGCGCGCTCGACGTAGGCGAACTCGGCGATCAGCCGCTGCGGCGCCTTGAACAGCGCGGCCAACGCGGGCGCGGCCGGGGCCTGCGCGTCGCCGGTCGCGCGCACCACCACCTCGGCGAGCGCGGCGCGGAACGCCTTGTGGCGCGCGTCGGGGGATTGGTTGGCGACCGGTACCGTGACCTGGTGTAGGTCGGTCACGATCACCGCGTGCGCGCCCGCCGCGACCGCGATCGCGATCGCGACGACGAGCGTGCGGAGGATGGAGTGGAGCTGCATCGGGGCTGCCGGGCCGGAGGGCGCGTGTAGAATACACCACCCCGCCGACCGCTCCCCGAGGATCCCGATGACCGACGCTCGTCGCGACGTCAAGAAACCGTTGACCTATCGGGACGCGGGCGTGGACATCGATGCCGGCGACGCGCTGATCGAGCGCATCGCGCCAGCCGCCAAGCGCACCGCGCGCGCCGGCGTGCTCGGCGGTCTGGGCGGGTTCGGCGCACTGTTCGAGCTGCCCAAGGGCTACCGCGAACCGGTGCTGGTCTCGGGCACCGATGGCGTCGGCACCAAGCTACGCCTCGCCATCGATTGGCAGCGCCACTCGACGGTCGGCATCGACCTGGTGGCGATGTGCGTCAACGACATCGTGGTCCAGGGCGCCGAGCCGCTGTTCTTCCTCGACTACTACGCGACCGGCAAGCTCGACGTCGAGGTGGCGGCGAGCGTGATCGAGGGCATCGCCGCGGGCTGCGAGCAGGCCGGCTGCGCGCTGGTCGGCGGCGAGACCGCCGAGCTGCCCGGCATGTACCACGGCGCCGACTACGACCTGGCCGGGTTCGTGGTCGGCATCGTCGAGCGCTCCCAACTGCTGGACGGGACCCGCGTCGTGGCCGGCGACGTGGTGCTCGGGCTCGCTTCTTCCGGCGTCCACTCCAACGGCTACTCGCTGGTGCGCAAGGTCGTCGAGCGCGCCGGCGCCGGCCCCGACACCAAGGTCGCGGGGGTGGCGCTCATCGACCGGCTGATGGAGCCGACCCGCATCTACGTGCGCTCGCTGCTCGCCCTGCACCGCAGCCATCGGGTCCACGGCCTGGCCCACGTCACCGGCGGCGGCATCGTCGAGAACCTGCCGCGCGTGATCCCAGCCGGCCTGGGCGCGGTGATCGACGCCCAGGCTTGGCCACGCCCGGCGATCTTCGAGTGGCTGCAACATGAGGGCGCGATCCCCGAAGCCGAGCTGCTGCGGACCTTCAACTGCGGGATCGGCATGTGCGTGGTGGTCGGCGCGTCCGACGCCGACGAGGCCAAGGCGCTGCTCGAGGCGCAGGGCGAGACCGTGTACCGCATCGGCCGCATCGAGCGCGGCCCCGAGGGCGTGCGGCTCGCATGACCGCACGCCTCGTCGTGCTCGTCTCCGGGCGCGGCTCCAACCTCGAGGCGATCGCCGGGGCTTGCGCGTCCGGCGCGCTCGACGCGCGGGTCGTCGCGGTGCTCTCCGACCGCGCCACCGCGCCGGCCCTGGCGCACGCCGCAGCGCGCGGCATCCCGACCGAGGTCATCACCGCCGCCACCCACGAGGAGCGCCAGCGCTTCGACGCCTCGCTCGCGGCGCGGCTCGCCGCGCACGCCGTGGACCTGGTGGTGCTGGCCGGCTTCATGCGCATCCTGCCGGCCGGGCTGGTGGCGCGCTGGGCCGGGCGGATGGTCAACATCCACCCCTCGCTGCTCCCCGCCTACCCCGGGCTGCGCACCCACCGGCGCGCGCTCGCCGACCGCGTCGCGGTCCATGGCGCCAGCGTCCACTTCGTCACGCCCGAGCTCGACGGCGGGCCGGTGGTGATGCAGGTCCGCGTCCCGGTGCGGCCCGACGACGACGAGGCGGCGCTCGCCCAGCGCGTGCTGCGCGCCGAGCACCGGCTCTACCCGGCCGCCCTGCAGCGGATCCTGTCCGGTCAGGTGGCGTTCAGGGACGGTGCCGCCTACTGTGGACAGCGGCGGCTCTCCGAGCCTGAGCGCCTGCCCGAGGAGGTCGGATGAGGAACGGTCGTTGGACGCTGCTGGCGTTGCTCGCCGGGCTAGCCGCGGCCGAGCCGACCCCGTTCGTCGCCGATTACCGGATGCTGCGCGGCAGCCTGCACGTCGCCGACGCGCAGTTCCGTCTCGCCCCGAGCGCCGACCGCGGCTGGACGCTGACCAGCGTCAGCGAGCCGGTCGGCGTGTTCCGCCTCATCACCGACGACGTGATCGTCGAGACCAGCAGCTTCCGCGACGGCGGCGAAGGGTACGTCCCGCTCAGCTACCACTACGAGCAGCGTAACTCGAGCAAGGACCGCGACGAGCGCTACGCCTTCGATTGGGCCACCGGCCGCGTTGCCGGCGTGGCGCGCGGCGAGTCGTTGGCTTTCGAGGTCCCGACCGGGACGCTCGACCCGCTGCTGCTGCGCCTGGCGGTCGGCGAGGCCCTGGCGCGCGGCGCGCTGCCGGCCGCATACACGGTGGTCGAGCGCCGCAAGCTGCGCAGCTACGAGCTCAAGCGCACCGAACCCGCCACCCTCAAGGTCCCGGCCGGCGAGTTCGCCGTCGAGGGCGTGGTCCGGGTCAGCGAGGACGGCAAGAAGACCACCCGCTTCCTCTACGCCCCCGCGCTCGGCTGGACCCCGGTGGTGATGGAGCACGCCGAGGCCGACAAGGCCACGATCCGGCTCGAGCTGACCAAGCTCGCGCGCGACCCCGCGCCGCGCTGAGCGACCGATGAACGTCGTGACCCACGCGCTCTCGGCCTGGCCGCTGGCCGCGCCGCTGCTCGGCTCGCGACGCGACCGCGCGCTGGTGACCGCGGCCGCAGTGCTGCCCGACCTCGACGGCATCGGCATCGTGGTCGACTTCGTGACGCGCCAGAGCGCGGCGCTGACCGACACCGACTACTACCAGCAGTTCCACCGCGCCTACGGCCACGGCCTGCCGGCGGCGGTGCTGATCGCGGCGCTGGCCGCGGCTTTGGGCGTCGAGCGGCGGCGCACGGCGCTGCTCGCGTTCCTGGCCGTGCACCTGCACTTCCTCGGCGACCTGATCGGGTCGCGCGGCATGGAGCTCGAGAGCATCTGGCCGGTGCCCTACCTCGCGCCGTTCTCGGACGCGCTGACCTTCAGCTGGTCGGGGCAATGGCCGCTGGTCAGCTGGCAGAACACCAGCATCACGCTCGTGCTGATCGGCTTCGCGCTGTGGGCGGGGCTTCGCTACGGCGCGACGCCCGCGCAACTGTTCAGCCCGCGCGCCGACGCCGAGGTGGTGGCGGCGTTGCGGGCGAGGTTCGGGCAGCGCTGACGCGGCCGAGACGGGAAAGCGCGCTAGGCGCGCATCGTCGCGTACATCAACGTACGCGCGATCATCCTCGGCATCCTTAGCCTCATGCCTTGGGCAGGGTGACGCCCTTCTGGCCCTGGTACTTGCCGCCGCGGTCCTTGTACGAGGTCTCGCAGACCTCGTCCGATTCGAAGAACAGCATCTGCGCCACGCCCTCGTTGGCGTAGATCTTGGCGGGCAGCGGCGTGGTATTCGAGAACTCGAGCGTCACGTGGCCCTCCCACTCGGGCTCGAGCGGGGTGACGTTGACGATGATCCCGCAGCGCGCGTAGGTGCTCTTGCCCAGGCACACCACCAGCGTCGAGCGCGGGATGCGGAAGAACTCCACGGTCCGCGCCAGCGCGAAGCTGTTGGGCGGGATGATGCAGACGTCCGCTTCGACGTCGACGAACGAGCGCGCGTCGAAGTGCTTGGGGTCGACGATCGTCGAGTTGATGTTGGTGAAGATCTTGAACTCGCGCGCGCAGCGCACGTCGTAGCCGTACGACGAGGTGCCGTAGGAGACGATCTTCTGGCCGGCGACCTCGCGCACCTGACTGGCCTCGAACGGCTCGATCATGCCTTGGGCGGCCATCCGGCGGATCCACTGGTCGGACTTGATGCTCATCCTCAACTGCTCCTGACGGGCTACTCGACGACGATCTTGGGGAACTTGTGGACGAAATCGCGCTCGGCGAGCGCCAGGCGCGCCGCCATCCGCCGCGCGATCTGGCGGAACGCCACCGCCGGCGCGCCCTCCGGGTCGGCGACCACGCTCGGGTGGCCGGCATCGGCCTGCTCGCGGATCCGGATGTCGAGCGGCAAGCTGCCGAGGAACGGCACGCCGTACTGGGCGGCGAGCGCCGCCCCACCACCCGCGCCGAACACGTGCTCCTCGTGGCCGCACTCCGAGCAGACGTGGGTGCTCATGTTCTCGACCACGCCCAGCACCGTGACCTCGACCTTCTGGAACATCTGCAGGCCCTTGCGCGCGTCGAGCAGCGCGATGTCCTGCGGGGTGGTGACGATCACCGCGCCCGACACCGGCACCCGCTGCGAGAGCGTCAGCTGGATGTCGCCGGTGCCGGGCGGCATGTCGACGATCAGGAAGTCGAGGTCGTCCCACTCGGTGTCGTTGAGCAGCTGGGTCAGCGCCTGGGTCACCATTGGACCGCGCCAGACCATCGGCTGGTCGGCGTCGACCAGGAAGCCGATCGACATGCACTGCAGGCCGTGGCCGAGCATCGGCTGCAGGCGCTTGCCGTCCTTGCTCACCGGGTGGCCGCTGACGCCGAGCATGCGCGGCTGGCTCGGGCCGTAGATGTCGGCGTCGAGCATCCCGACGCGCGCGCCCTCCTGGGCCAGCGCCAGCGCCAGGTTGGCGGCGACCGTCGACTTGCCGACCCCGCCCTTGCCGCTCGCGACCGCGACCACGTTGCGTACGCCGGGCAGCGGCTTGAGGTGCTTCTGCACCGCGCGCGCCACTACCCGCCACGCGATCAGCACCTCGACCGGCGCCTCGAGCTCGCGCCCGAGGTGCTCGCCGAGCGCCCGGCCGAGCTCGGCTTGGTAGCGCTCGGCGGGGAAGCCGAGCTCGATCAGCACGCTGGCCCGCCCCTCGACGATGCGGACCTCCTTCACCGCCTTGGCGGCGAGGAGGTCGAGCTCGAGCGTCGGCTCGACGAAGCGCGCCAACGCTGCTTCGACGCGCTCGCGGGTCAGGGACATCGTGGCTCCGGGGGTCCCGCCGCGCGGCGGGGCGGCGCATTCTACACGCGGCCGGCGGGACGCTGTTCCGTGGCATAATCCGCGCCCGTTCAGACACTTACGAAGCCGATGAGCGCGCGCCGCCGGATCCTCGTCACCTCGGCCCTGCCCTACGCCAACGGCTCGCTGCACTTCGGGCACGTGATCGAAGTGGTGCAGACCGACGTCTGGGTGCGCTTCCAGCGCGCCCGCGGCCACGAGTGCTACTACTGCTGCGCCGACGACACCCACGGCACGCCGATCATGCTCAAGGCGCAGCAGGAAGGCGTCGCGCCCGAAGCGCTGATCGCGCGCATCAACGCCGAGCACCAGCGTGATTACGCCGGCTTCCTGATCTCCTTCGACCGCTTCCACTCGACCCACAGCGACGAGAACCGCCGGCTGGTCGGCGACTTCTACGCGCGGCTCGAGAAGAACGACCACATCGCCAAGCGCACGATCGAGCAGTACTACGACGAGGCGAAGGGGATGTTCCTCCCCGACCGCTACATCAAGGGCACCTGCCCGCGCTGCGCCGCCGTCGACCAGTACGGCGACGCCTGCGAGAACTGCGGCGCGACCTACGCGCCCGCCGACCTCAAGGACCCGCGCTCGGTGCTGTCGGGCACCGCGCCGGTCAAGCGCAACTCCGAGCACTACTTCTTCAAGCTCGGCCGCTTCGAGCAGTTCCTGAGGGCCTGGACTGCGACCGGCGTCGACGACGCGGTGCGCGCCAAGCTCGACGAGTGGTTCGCGACCGGCCTGCAGGACTGGGACATCTCGCGCGACGCGCCCTACTTCGGCTTCGAGATCCCGGACGCGCCCGGCAAGTACTTCTACGTCTGGCTCGACGCGCCGATGGGCTACATGGCCTCGTTCCAGGCGCTGTGTGCCGACCGGCCCGAGCTGCGCTTCGACGACTTCTGGGCGGCCGAGGCGGCGGGCCGCACCGAGCTCTACCACTTCATCGGCAAGGACATCACCTACTTCCACACCCTGTTCTGGCCGGCGGTGCTGAAGGGCGCGGGCTTCCGGGTGCCGGACGCGGTGTTCGTGCACGGTTTCCTGACCGTCGACGGCGCCAAGATGTCGAAGTCGCGCGGCACCTTCATCAACGCGCGCACCTACCTCGACCACCTCGACCCCGAGCACCTGCGCTACCACTTCGCGGCCAAGCTCGGGCCGGGCGTAGAGGACATCGACCTCAACCTCGCCGACTTCGTGGCGCGGGTGAACTCCGACCTGGTCGGCAAGTTCGTGAACATCGGCAGCCGCGCGATCCCGTTCATCACCAAACGCTTCGGCGGCGCGCTGCTGCCGCCGGAACCGGCCGGGGCCGCGGCCCGCGCGGCCGCCGCCGAGTCGATCGCCGAGTGCTACGAGCAGCGGCGCTTCTCCGAGGCGGTGCGGCTGGTGATGGCCGAGGCCGACCGCATCAACGCCTTCGTTGACCAGCACAAGCCCTGGGACCTCGCCAAGCGCGCCGGATCCGACGCCGAGCTCCAACGCGTGTGCTCCGAGACCGTCCACGGCTTCCACGCGCTGGCGGTCTGGCTCGCGCCGATCCTGCCGCGCACCGCCGAACGCATCGCGCGCGAACTGTTCGGGCTCGAGCGCGCGTTCCGCTGGGACGACCTCGGCACCGCGCCGACCCGGGTCGCGCCCTACCAGCACCTCCTCACCCGCATCGAGACCGCCAAGGTGGACGCCATGGTCGAAGCCTCCAAGGACAACCTGCAGCCCAGCGCCGTGCCGGCCGCCGCGCCCTCCGCCGGGCTAGCGCCCGAGTGCAGCATCGACGACTTCCAGAAGGTCGATCTGCGGGTCGCGCGCATCGCCAAGGCCGAGCACGTCGAGGGCGCCGACAAGCTGCTCAAGCTGACGCTCGACCTCGGGGAGCTCGGGACCCGCACCGTGTTCGCCGGCATCAAGGCCGCCTACGACCCGGCCGCGCTCGAGGGCCGGTTGACCGTGATGGTCGCGAACCTCGCGCCGCGCAAGATGAAGTTCGGCACCAGCGAAGGCATGGTGCTGGCCGCTGGCCCGGGCGGGCGCGACCTGTACCTGCTGTCGCCGGACTCGGGCGTGAAGGCCGGGATGAAGGTGAAGTGAGCCCGGCGCGCGGCCAGCGTCGCGCCGCCTTCGCGCTGGCCCTCGGCGGCGCGCTTGCGGCCGCGGGCGGCGAGGCACGTACACCGGCGCCAGCCTCCGGCACCGCGGCCGGCGTGCCGGCGGACGCCACGCCGGAACAGACGCGGATCATGCGCACGATCCCCGTCGAGTTCCACGAGAGCATCGCGCTTGCCGAGACCTTCGGCCGCCTGATGTTCGCCCACGACCGCGCCGCCTGGCTCGCCACCGAACTGGTCGGGGCGCGCAAGCTCAGGAAGTTGAAGGGCGGCGAAGGCTGGCTCATCACCGACCTCGAAGAAGCACAGTTCCGGGTGACATGGTTCGGCCAGGTCGACGGCGAACGCCGCGCGCTGCTCGACATCGACGTCGATGTACCGGCGTGGAAGGCGCTACCGGACACCGAACGCTGGCACAAGACCGGGCGTCCGCTCACCGACGAGGAGCTCGCGCTCGCGCGCGCCCAGCGCGATGCGGTCGGCCGCGAGTGGCTACGCTGCAGCAACGGCTACAACACGGTCAGCTTCCCGGTCACCGATGACGAGCACCGGATGATCCACGTCTACCTCCTCGCTGGCGACACCGACGACACACCAGTGCACCTCGGCGGCGACCATCGCTTCAGGTACGAAGCGGACGGCGCGACCCTGATCGACGCGTTCTCGAACACCAACTCCTGCATCAATCACCCGCCACGGAAGGGCAAGAAGAAGGACGGCGAGGCACTGATGGTCACGCACCTCAAGAGCCCGGCGCCCACGGAATTCCACTTCTTCCGCATGCTCAACTACCGGCTACCGATCTACGTCATGACCGTCGACAACCGCATGATCTGGATCGCCGAGAGCACCGGCTTCCGCATCGTCGACGACGGCAAGGGCAAGACCGATTGACTCGGGCGCCAGCTCGCCGACGCGAGGCGGCGTAGACTGAGGCGCGAACCGCACGCCAAGGAGAACGACGATGACCAAAGGGACATCGATCGCGCGCGAGCCCTCCGACCTCCGCGAACGCCAGCGCCAGTTGGCGCTGCACAGCGGCGAGGCCGGCGATGATCCGCTGCTGGCGTTCTACGTGCGGGTGATGGCGAAGATGCTCGACGCCGAGCGCTGCAGCATCTTCATCCGCGAACCTGACACCGGCAAGGTCTGGCTCAAGTGCGGTACCGCGCTCGGCCAGCGCGACATCGTGGTCGACCTGGACACCTCGATCGTCGGTCAGGTGGTCAGGAGCGGCGAGTCGGTGTTCATCGACGGCCTCGAGCACAAGGAAGGCCCGCACAAGACGGTGGATGCGCGCACCGGGTTCACCACCCGCAACATCCTGTGCGTGCCGGTGACCACGCTCGACGGCACGGTCGTAGCGGGCGCGGTGCAGGTGCTCAACAAGAACTCCGGGACCACGCCGTTCACCGACGAGGACGAGGCCCTGCTCGAGGAGTCGGCGCACTTCCTGCAGCTCGCGATCGAGACCGCGTTCGTCAACCAGTTGTCGGCGGATGCGCTGACGCGCATGACCCGCTTCGCGATCGGCGCGGCCGCGATCGCGGCGCTGCTGGGCGGCGCGTTGATCTTCGTCCTCACCCGATAGCAGTGCCGGGCGACCCCGCGATCGACGCGATCGACGCGCTGCTGCCGCAGACCCAATGCCGGCGCTGCGGCTTCGACGGCTGCCGACCCTACGCCGCCGCGCTGGCCGAGGGCACGACCGGTCTCAACCGCTGCCCACCCGGCGGCGAGGCCACCATCGCCGCGCTCGCCGGGCTGCTCGGGCGCGAGCCGCTGCCGCTCGACCCGGCGTGCGGCGTCGAGGCACCACCTCAGGTCGCTTCGATCGACGAGGCGCTGTGCATCGGCTGCACGCGCTGCCTGCCGGCCTGCCCGGTCGACGCGATCGTCGGCGCGGCCAAGCGCATGCACACCGTGATCGCCGCCGAGTGCACGGGCTGCGGGCTCTGCCTGCCGCCCTGCCCGGTCGACTGCATCACGCTCGGCGACGCGACCGGGGCACGCCCGACCCCAGCCGCCGCACGCAACCGCTTCCTGGCCCGCAACGCGCGGCTGGCGCGCGACGCGGCGGAACGCGACGCGCTGCTCGCCGCCAAGGCGCGCGCGCTGGCCGGCGACGGCGGTCCACCGCGATGAGCCCACGGTGCCGGCAGAGAAGAATGGGTCAGAGTCATTTTCCAGCTGATCTTCCAGCTGGATGGCAAGGCATGGACGGGAGCGGGAACAGGGAAATGACTCTGACCCATTTTTCTCCTCCATGAGCCCGCGCAAGCGCCAGTTGATGTTCGAACGGCTCCGCGCCGCGAACCCCGCGCCGACCACCGAGCTCGTCTACCGCACGCCGTTCGAGCTGCTGGTGTCGGTGATCCTCTCGGCGCAGGCGACCGACGTTTCGGTCAACAAGGCGACCGCGGCGCTGTTCGCGGTCGCGAACACTCCGCAGGCGGTCCGCGACCTCGGGCTCGTCAGGCTCAAGGCCTTCGTCAGGACCATCGGCCTGTACAACACCAAGGCCGCGAACCTCCTCAAGACCTGCGAGGTCCTGCTCGCCGAGCACGGCGGCGCGGTGCCACGCGACCGGGCAGCGCTCGAGGCCCTGCCGGGCGTGGGACGCAAGACCGCCAACGTGGTCCTCAACACCGCGTTCGGCGAGCCGACCATCGCGGTCGACACCCACATCTTCCGGGTCGCGAACCGCACCGGCCTGGCGCCGGGCAAGACCGTGCGCGCGGTCGAGGACGCGCTGCTCGCCGCGGTCCCCGACCCTTATAAGAAGGACGCGCACCACTGGCTGATCCTGCACGGCCGCTACGTGTGCAAGGCGCGGACGCCGCTGTGCCCGAGCTGCCCGATCCGCGACCTGTGCTCGTACCCCGACAAGACCCGCGCCGCGCGCCGTCGCGGTTGAAATCCCGCGGCCCGCGGGCCGGTCACATCGATAAGAGACCGGGTCCCTCAGCGGACCCGGTCTCTATCAACCGTTCGCTCCGACACGCCCATGGACGGCGGTATGAGACCGGGTCCCTCGGGGACCCGGTCCCCGTAATGCACTCCTGTAGGATGCCCGCGATGTTGTTCGGGTCCGATCGCCAGCAGTTGCGCCGCATGTACCTCGACGCCTGGGAACGGCGCCGGCAGGGGCTGCCGCTCGAGCCGCTCGCCGACCAGATCGCGGCCGTCGTCGAGCAGCACCCCGAGTACCAGCCGCTGCTCGCCGACCCCGCGGCGGTCGAGGCGGAGTGGACGCCCGAGCAGGGCGAGACCAACCCCTTCTTGCACCTCGGCATGCACCTCGCGGTGCGCGAGCATGTGGCGACCGACCGCCCGGCCGGGATCCGCAGCGCCTACCAGCGGCTCGCCGCGCGGCTCGGCGACGACCACGCCGCCGAGCACCAGGTGTTCGAGTGCTTGGGCGCGGCGCTGTGGGAAGCACAGCGCAGCGGCCGACCACCCGAGGAGGCCGCCTACCTCGACTGCGTCAGGCGCCGGGCGGGTGGCGCATGAACAAGGGGTCAGGTCTTCCATTGCGGCATCCGCGCCTGAAACCGCGGCAAGTCGCGGAGCAACGATGGCGGATGTCGCAATGGAAGACCTGACCCCAGCCGGCGCCGGCCTCGGCCTGCGCCGTGGTGAGTTGATGCGCGAGCTCGAGGCCGGGGTCCCGGCCGCCGTCGGGTTCTTCGAGATCGCACCCGAGAACTGGATCGGCGTCGGCGGCGCGCTCGGTCGCCGGCTGCGCGCCTTCACCGAACGCCACCGCTTCGCCCTCCACGGCCTGTCGCTGTCGATCGGCAGCCCCGCGCCGCTCGACGAAGAGCTGGTGACGAAGGTCGGCGCGTTCATGCGCGAGCACGGCATCGCCACCTACACCGAGCACCTCTCCTACTGCAGCGACGACGGCCACCTCTACGACCTGATGCCGATACCCTTCACCGCCGACGCGGTCGAGCACGTCGCGGCGCGGATCCGTCGGGTCCAGGACATCCTCGGCCAGCGCATCGGGATGGAGAACGTCTCGTACTACGCAGCACCCGGCGCCGAGATGGGCGAGCTCGAGTTCCTGAACGCGGTGCTGGAGCGCGCCGACTGCGACCTGCTGCTCGACGTCAACAACGTCTTCGTCAACTCCATCAACCACCGCTACGACCCGCGCGCCTTCCTGCGCGGCGTGCCGGCGACGCGGGTCACGGCGTTCCACGTCGCCGGCCACTTCGTCGAGGCCGAGGACCTGCGGGTCGACACCCACGGCGACGAGGTCTGCGAACCGGTCTGGGCGCTGCTCGAGGACGCCTACGGCCTGTTCGGTCCCAAGCCCACGCTGCTCGAGCGCGACTTCAACATCCCGCCGCTCGCGACGCTCAGCGTCGAGCTCGAGCGGATCGCAGCGCTGCAGGCCGAGGCGGCGCGTCCGACGGGGAGCGCCGCGCGTGGCTGAGCGTCCGGAGTTCCAACGCATCCAGTACGAGTTCGCGCGCCGGATCCGCGATCCCACGCGCGCGCCGCTGCCTGACGGCATCGAGCCGCGGCGGATGAAGGTCTACGAGGACCTGTTCTTCAACAACCTCTCCGGCCTGCTGGCCGGCGCGTTCCCGGTGCTGCGCGCGATCCTCGGCGACGCGCGCTGGGTGGCGTTGGTGCGCGACTTCCTGGTCCGTCACCAGGCGCACACGCCGCTGTTCCCGGAAGTCGCGCAGGAGCTGCTGGGGTTCCTGGCGCAGACGCGCGGCTCCGATGGGCGACACCATCCCGACGACCCGCCGTTCGCCTACGAGCTCGCCCACTACGAGTGGGTCGAACTCGCCTTGCAACTCGACGAGGCCTCGCTCGACGATGTCGCTTCATCTGGAAGCGTCGATCCCGACGGCGACCTGCTCGACGGGATCCCGGTGGTCTCGCCGCTCGCCTGGCCGTTGGCCTACGCCTGGCCGGTGCACACGCTCTCGCCCGACCACCAGCCGAGCGCGCCGCCCGCGGTGCCGACCTTCCTGGTGGTGTACCGAGGCGCCGACGACCGGGTGCGGTTCATGGTGACCACCGCCGCGACCGCGCGCTGGCTCGAACTCGCGGGCATCGAAGGCGCGAGCCGCTCCGGCGCCGAGCTGCTGCGCAGCGTGGCCGGCGAGCTCGGCGCCGACCCGGCGGCCGCGCTGCGCGGCGGCCGCGAGACGCTCGCGCTGCTGCACGCCGAACGCATCCTGCTCGGCACCCGCCGCTAGAGGGAATCCGCCCGCACCTGCCCCGGTCTGCTCGGGGACGCCGCTCGCGGCACCGACCGTCGCACCATCCATCCCTAGGGGGAACCCATGAACGCCATCGCCATCGTCCCGCTCTGGAACCGATCGACCGAGCTGCTCGACGAGGCCGGCCGCTGGCTCGCGCCGCTCGGCCTGCGGCTGCTGCTCGCCTGGGAGTTCTGGGAATCGGGCGTCGAGAAGTTCCACGGCGAGAACTGGTTCGCCGACATCCAGGACCGCTTCCCGTTCCCGTTCAGCGTGCTGCCGGTGGAGCTGTCGTGGTTCCTCAGCACCTGGGTCGAACTGCTCGGCGCCTGGGCACTGGTGTTCGGGCTCGCCACGCGCCTGACCAGCGCCGCACTGATCGTGCTCACGGTGGTGGCCTGGGCCGCGGTCCACGCCGGCAACGGCTACAACGTCTGCGACAACGGCTTCAAGCTGCCGCTGATCTACCTGGTGATGTTCGTGCCGCTGCTGCTGAGCGGCCCCGGCAAGGCGAGCCTCGACCACTGGATCAAGCGGCGTTTCGCGCGCTGACGGCGACGGCGGCGCGCCCCGCGGCGCGCCGCCTTTCCCGATACGGATTAGTCGCTTCCTAATCCGCCTCCGCCCGAGACGGATCAAGGACTTGCTTCCCTTCACCCCGTACTAGGCGGCATTATCAACGCCATATAAGGCGGCTCTTCAGCCGTCCACTTAGCGTTAGAGCCCGCGATTCAATCTCATGCCCGTTGAACTCCGACCTGAGCTATCAATCGTGCCCATTGTTAGGGCGCAGAAAGACATGCCTGTTCGAGAGCTGCTTGGGACAGGTTTTTTTGTCGGAATGGCCCCGAAGCTCAGGTTGGTAACGGCCAAGCATGTGGTCGAAGACTGTCAGCTGGCGGACGGTGACCGCATAGCCATTGCGTTTCGAACCGACAAAGGCATATCTATAGTCGCCGTTTCGCGATTCATTGGATCGCCCGATTTTGATATCGCCGTTGGTGAAATTGAGACATCGCTAATTCCTACAGCAGTTGGGCTGACCCTCTCGCGGCATGACCCCGCGCTGAATGGCGATGTGTTTACCTACGAATACAGCGGGACTCGAATAGAAAAGACAACCCCAACGCACACGCTGGTTTCATTTGAACCGTACACGCACAAGGGGAATATTGTTCGTTCTTACGAAAGCACGTTCCCGGAGAAGGTCAAGACGCCCTGTTTCCTTATGTCGTTCCCCGCTCTGCAGGGAGCGAGTGGCGCGCCACTCCTATCCGGTACGGCCTCTAAGAAATCAATCGCTGTGGTTGGGATGACGGTTGGAAATGTTGAGAAACACTTGCTACCTGCCCAGGTGGTCACGATTCGCGATGGCAAGGATTTTGAGGAATCAATAAGTTACTTCCTGCCCTTCGGAAGAGCGCTCGCTCGCTCATTGTTGGCAACTGAGCTTGAGAAGTTGGGGGTCGAATTTCGCTATGCAGAAGATTCCGAGTAACGCGGGCTCTAACCAGCCGGTGGAGCCGACGCTTCACGGCGGCCGCTCGGAAGCCTCGCGGCTCGCCGTTCGCGCGGCTCACCGCCGGCGTTAGAAGGCAAGCCAACTTCAGGGTGGGTGTGGCTGGCCCCCAATCTTCGGACGGTGCGTAACCTCAGACATCGCCATGTTATGCCGCCTTCTGTCGTTCTAGGAAATACGCTGAGGCCGGTGGCTTATACCCC
>Ga0247727_10012084_pt1 | contig 14907 bp, 10 predicted proteins | sample WisWelCaveWW1625_FD_202498 | JGI IMG/M metagenome (GOLD analysis project Ga0247727, IMG submission 202498) | Biofilm microbial communities from Wishing Well Cave, Virginia, United States - WW16-25 | ecosystem: Environmental > Aquatic > Deep subsurface > Groundwater > Cave microbial mat | place... | reverse complement strand
ACCAAGCAGCGCCTGGAGAGCATGACTTTGAGCGCTCCCGTTGCGGGACAGCTCACCTCGCTCAATGCCGAGTTCATCGGCGAAACCAAAGCAGCGGGTGCGCGCCTGGGTCAAATCGATATTTTGGAAGGCTTCAAAGTGCGCGCCGGCATCGACGAGCATTATCTGCCGCGCATCAGCGTCGGCCTGGCCGCGGAGTTTGATTTCGCCGGCAGAACGTACAATCTCATCACCAAAAAAATCTTTCCGGAAATTCGCGACGGCCGTTTCGACGTCGATCTCGAATTTCAAAACGAAACGCCGGAAGGCATTCGCCGCGGCCAAACGCTACACATTCGGCTCGAGTTGGGTGATCTTGCCGAAGCGATGTTGTTGCCGCGCGGCGGGTTTTATCAAAAGACCGGCGGGCAGTGGGTGTACGTGGTCGACAAGTCTGGCTCGTATGCGACGAAACGCAACATTAAGCTGGGCCGGCAAAATCCGCAAGTCTTCGAAGTGTTGGAAGGCCTCGAGCCCGGCGAGCGGATCGTCACCTCATCGTACGATACTTTTGGGGATAATGACAAGCTAGTATTGGAAAAGTAACCAGTGTTCAGTGAACAGCCATCAGTGTTCAAGTAATCAGTAACCAAATCTTTTACTGATTACTTGAACACTGAAAACTGATTACTGAAAAAAGGGAGCCGAACATGATCAGAACCAACAATCTGAAAAAAGTCTACACCACCGAAGAGGTGGAAACCACGGCGTTGAACAACGTCAACATGGAAATCAAGCCGGGCGAATTCGTCGCCATCATGGGGCCGTCGGGCTGCGGGAAATCGACGCTGCTGAACCTGCTCGGACTGCTCGACAATCCTTCCGACGGCGAGTTTTATTTTCTTGAGGAGGAAGTGTCGAAATACAGCGAGCGCCAGCGCGCCAACACCCGCAAGAAAAATATCGGCTTCGTTTTCCAGAGCTTCAATCTCATCGACGAATTGACGGTTTATGAGAATGTCGAGCTGCCGCTTTTGTATTTGGGCTATTCGGTCGCCGACCGCAAGAAGCGGGTGAATGAAGTGTTGGAGTTTATGCAGATCATGCACCGCAAAAATCATTTTCCGCAGCAGCTCTCCGGCGGCCAGCAACAGCGTGTTGCCGTCGCCCGCGCCGTCATCGCCAAGCCCAAGCTCATCCTCGCCGACGAGCCGACCGGCAATCTCGATTCCGCCCACGGTGATGAAGTGATGAAGATGCTGACGGATTTGAACGAAGCCGGCACCACGATTGTGATGGTCACGCACTCGCCGTCGTATGCCGAATTTGCCCATCGCATCGTCCATCTCTTCGATGGTCACATTGTCACAGAGAATTTCATGGAGCGGCAACGTGCGTAAAAGCCGGCTTAGCAACGCTGGCGAATCTTGTGAAGGCGTTGCGGGAAGTGACCAGTGATCAGAATTCAGTCAACAGTAATCAGTGCACTGATTACTGATTACTGATAACCTTCACCACCAAAACTCAAGGTTGACCCATGATCAAAATGAAAAGCATCTTCAAATACTACTCTGCTGGAGCGATCAAAACTTACGTCTTGCGTGATGTTGACTTCGAGGTGAGCGAGGGGGAGTTTGTGACGATCATGGGTCCCTCGGGATCCGGTAAATCGACCCTGCTTCATATTGTCGGCATGTTAGACGACCCTTCTGACGGAGAGTACCACTTTCTGGATGAAGCCGTTCATAAACTCAGCGAGAAGCAACGCGCGGAGCTACATAAAAATTACATCGGCTTTGTCTTCCAAAGCTACCATTTGATCGATGAGCTAACGGTTTACGAGAATCTCGAAACGCCGTTGCTTTACAAAAAAATCAAAGGCGATGAGCGCAAGAGCATGGTCTGCGATATTCTCGACCGGTTTCAAATCGTCGGCAAAAAGGATCTTTTCCCGAATCAGTTGTCCGGTGGCCAGCAGCAGCTTGTTGCTGTTGCCCGAGCCGTTATCACCAATCCGAAGCTGATTCTCGCTGACGAGCCGACCGGCAATTTGCATTCGAGCCAGGGAGAAGAGATCATGGAGTTGTTCAAAAAGTTGAATGAGAACGGAACCACGATCATTCAGGTGACCCATTCAGAGAAAAATGCGGCGTACGGAAAGCGCATCGTCAATTTGTTGGACGGACGGATAAGCAGGGCATAGCGTAGAAGGCTGGGCGTAAACGTAAACGCCAAGCGCCATGCGCTTTGCTGTATGCAAAAGGAGAAGAGTTGTTATGTTCAAAAACTATCTCAAGCTTGCCATTCGCAATCTGCTCAAAGACAAAACCTACTCGTTCATCAATATAATCGGATTAGCGATTGGCATCGCCACCGCTTTTATGATCCTTTTGTATGTTTACCACGAAATGACCTATGATACATTCCACCGGAACGCACAGCATATCTATAGAATTACAACCAGCACCACCTCCGGTAATGGCACGATGCACACGGCGAGAACTCCCAACGCGATGGCGCCGGCCCTGCGCAATGATTATCCCGGGATAGTAAACGCCGTAAGAGTGGATGTGTACGAGGCACGATTATTATTGAACGGCCTGCCATTCAAGGAGCGGCTCTGTTATGCAGATCCGGCCATTTTCGACATGTTTTCGTTCTCGCTTTTAAGAGGAAATCCGGCGACAGCGCTGCAGGACAGAAACGCAATCGTCATTTCCGAAGAAATCGCTCAAAGGTGTTTCGGCAAGGAAGACCCCATGGGCAAGACGTTGTGTTTGGATACAGGAGAAACGGTCACGGTCACCGGCATTTTGCGCGAGATTCCTGAGCGCTCCAGCATCAAATTCAAAATCCTGCGGCCGTACGCCGCTGGAAATTATGACGATTCTCTCCATGGCGGCGAGGCTTTTCATCGGTACAATGTCCGCACTTATGTGCAGCTCTCGGAAAACTTTCCACCCTCGGAATTGGAAAAACAATTCCCGCGCTTTGTCGAAAAATATTTGCCGGCGCATCAAAAGTCCCGAAACCAATTTCATCTGCAAAAGTTAACCGACATCCATCTCCATTCCCATCTTTTGGACGAGCTCGAGCCAGGCAGCAATGTGACTTATAGCTACATTCTTTTGGGTATTGCCGCTTTCATTCTTTTCATCGCCTGCGTCAATTTCATGAACCTTTCCACTGCCCGTTTCGCCAGACGGGCAAAAGAGATCGGGATGCGAAAGGTGCTGGGAGCCGCAAGAGCCCAGCTCGTCAAGCAATTTCTTGGTGAAGCCATTCTTTTGTGCAGTATTGCCATGGTGTTCGGCCTGGCCCTCGCGGAGATTGTTCGGCCGATTTTTAATGATCTCGTCGGAAAAGAGCTGGAGCTGTTTCCCGCGGGCAGCCCATTGCCTGCGCTTTTCTCTTTCCTGGCGCTGGCTTTGGCCATGGGCATTCTATCCGGAGTCTATCCGGCTTTTTTCCAATCTTCGTTTCCCACGCTCGAGCTGCTCAAAGAAAATGTGAGACCCGCCCGTTCCAACCTTACGCTGCGCCGGCTCCTGGTCGTCCTGCAATTTTCCTTGTCCATCATTTTGATCATTGGCGTTGGCATTCTATTCCAACAATTGGATTTCATGAGAGACTATGATTTGGGCTTTGAGCAGGAGCATGTCGTGGTGGTGCCCATCGATTTATTCGGGCATAAGGAGCCAAAGCAAGCCAGCGGCATTGCCGGCGCCATAAGAGATGAGCTCAGTCAATGCACCGGTGTCATCTCTGTCTCATTGTGTGAAGAAATCCCCGGACACGACGCTCCCAGACTACTAGGTTTTGATTGGAAAGGCAAGGATTATTTGCCCATCAAACAATTTTCTGTTGATGAAAACTATTTTGCGACGTTGGGAATGGAATTTGTCGAGGGCCGGAATTTTTCAGAGGAATTTGGGGCTGACGTGAGCGGCGACGCTGTCATTCTTAATGAAGCTGCAGCAAAAGTGATGGGATGGCAATCCGCAATTGGAAAGGAAATGAAATTTTTGAGATCTGAGGACCGGGTTAAAGTGATTGGTGTTGTCAAGGATTATCACTTCCAGTCACTGCATTATGCGATTGAGCCATTGGTGTTTTTCTTCAGAACGAAAAGCTCGCCCTACCATCGCTACCTCGCCGTTAGAATAAATCCGCGCGATATTCCTTCGACTTTAGATCGATTAAAGAAAAAATGGCGCGCCGTCGTCCCCAATCGGCCATTTGATTATTTCTTTCTCGACGACGAATTCAACAGGAATTATCAAACCGAAGAGCTGTGGAGCAAAATCATCACCTGCGCTGCCCTCCTTACAGTGTTCATTGCCTGTCTCGGGGTGTTTGGCTTGACTGCCCACACGGTCACTCAACGAACAAAAGAGATCGGCATCCGCAAAGTGCTCGGCGCTACAGTGGCGAACATTCTATCCTTGCTCTCACAAGATTTCGTCAAACTGGTGTTGTTAGCGAATCTCATCGCGTTGCCAATTGCATATTTTGCTATGAATCGCTGGCTGCAAAATTTCGCCTATCGCATCGAGATTTCGTGGTGGGTATTTGTGCTGGCCGGCGGGCTGGCGTTGCTCATCGCGCTGCTGACGGTGAGCACGCAGGCGCTCAAAGCCGCGCTGGCGAATCCGGTGGAATCTTTGCGATATGAATAATTGACTTCGGACTTCGGACAAACGACTTCGGACTTTGCCATGTTCAAAAACTATTTCAAAATCGCGCTGCGCAATCTGCTGCGGCATAAGGGCTACACTTTCATCAACGTTTCCGGATTGGCGATCGGCATGGCGTGCTGCTGGTTGATTCTGCTCTTGGTGTACGACGAGCTGATGTATGACCGCTTTCACGAACATGCAAGCAACATTTACCGGCTCGTTACGCTGAACAAGCTTTATCCGGAGTTCAGCCATACTTTGACCGGCACCGGACACGCGGGGCGTTTGATCGGCGACCTTCCAGGCGTGGCCGCGGGCACACGAATCATACCTTCCGGCGGCCTGGTGCGATGCGGCGATAAACGCTTCAATGAAGAGCGCTTTTTCTTTGCCGATTCCGGCGTGTTCAAAGTTTTCACGTTGCCGCTGCTTGCGGGCAATTCACGCACGGCATTGGCGCAGGCGAATGCCGTTGTCATCACCGAAGAAACGGCGAAGAAATATTTTGGCGCGGATGATCCGCTGGGTGGAACGATCACACTCGATGACAGCTTGCACTTTACGGTCACCGGCGTTCTCAAAAACATTCCGCACAATTCGCACTTCAAATTTGATTTTCTTGCGTCATTGATGGGCGCGGAGAAGCGATTCGAAACCGCGCTCACTTACTTGCTTTTGGAGCCCGATTTCCCGCCGATGGAGGTGGAAAGACGATTGCCCGAATTGATCAGGAAATATCAGCCGGAAGCCAATCTGGAAAATTTTCCGTTCCGCCTGCAGGCATTGGCCGAGATTCATTTTTATTCGCATCTGCAGGGAGAAATTTCGCCGAACGGCAACGTCGCGTATATTTACATTTTTTCCGCCGTTGCAATTTTAGTGCTGCTGATCGCCTGCTGCAATTTCATGAATCTGGCCACGGCCAAATCCGCACAGCGCGCCGGAGAAGTGGGAATGCGAAAAGTGCTGGGCGCGAATCGCAGACAGCTTGTGGCGCAATTTCTCGGCGAGTCGCTGGTTTTGTCGTTCATCGCCTTCGGCTTTGCCCTCGCGTTGGTGGAAGCCGCGTTGCCGTGGTTCAATGCGCTGGTGGATAAAAAATTGGCGATTCGACACGATCATCTGCTCATGCCGTTGCTCATGTCGTTGGTGACGGGCCTCGGCGCGGGCTGTTATCCGGCGCTCTTTCTCTCGCGCTTTCAAGCGGCGCCAGTGCTCCAAGGCAAACTCAATTTGCAGCGCGGCAGCCATGCGCTCCGCAAAGGTTTGGTCGTGGCGCAGTTCGCCATTTCAATCATCATGGCCGCCGCGACGTTGGTGATTTACCGCCAGCTCGCATACCTCCGCAGCAAGCCGTTGGGTTTCAACAAAGAACAAGTGGTCGTTTTGAATATTCGTGACAGCGTTGCGCAGAAAAAAATTGCGGTGCTGAAAAGCGAATTGGCGCAGCATCCGCGCATACTCGCGGCGACGATCTCTTCCACCGTGCCTGGCCGCACCGGAGAAAAGTTTTTGCCGTCATGGCACTACCGCATGCCTGGCGACGAGGAAAATAAGCATGAACACGGCCACGCCTTCGAGCACGTGAGCACGCTTTTTGTCGACGATGATTTTCTCGCGGCGCTGGAAATCGAGTTGACCGCAGGCCGAAATTTCTCGCGGGATTTTCCCGCCGACCTGGCCGAGACGCTGATCATCAACGAAGCGGCGGTGAAAAAATTTGAATGGAGAACGCCGGCAGCGGCCATCGGCCAGGAAATAAAATCGAGCGAAAGCGGCGACAGAAATCTCAAGGTCATTGGGGTGACAAAAGATTTCCATTATGCTTCTTTGCACAACAACGTCGGGCCGCTGATCATTCGCTTGATTGACCACAAAGCTTTGACGCAACCGGGGGAACAAATGACGCTGTCGTTGCGCCTTGACGCCAACGACCTTCGCGCAACGATGGCATTCCTTAATGCGAAATGGCAGGCGTTCGATGCCGATCATCCGTTGGAGTATTTTTTTCTTGATGAAAATTTTGACCAGCTTTATCGCGCCGATCAACGCCTGGGCCGGATTTTCGGATATTTCTCCGCGTTGGCGATTTTCATTGCGGGCATGGGGCTTTTCGGGCTGGCTTCGCTCACGACCGCGCAGCGCACCAAAGAAGTTGGCATTCGCAAAGTGCTCGGCGCTTCGGTGGGCGGCGTGGTTGCGCTGCTCTCCAAAGATTTTGTCAAGCTCGTGCTGCTCGCCAACTTGATCGCGTGGCCGATTGCATACTACGCGATGAATCGCTGGCTGCAAAATTTCGCTTATCGCGTCAATCTGAGTTGGTGGGTGTTTGCGCTCGCGGGCGGAGTCGCCTTGCTCATCGCGTTGCTGACGGTGAGCACGCAGGCAATCAAAGCGGCGCTCGCGAATCCAGTCGAAGCGCTGCGATATGAGTGAGGCAAAAAGGATAAAATTGATAAAAAAAAGACAAACTGCTCTGTGCAACAATTGACTTCGGACAAAGTCAATGCTTCTTGGCAGAAGAAAGAAATAGTCCGGGAAATAATGAAATGGCGTATAGCGGATAATTAATGATGTTTCCATCCCGTTTTAAATTCAACAAAGTCGTCCGGGATAAAACCGGAGGATCATATTTCTCGGCATAGAACCCAAGGCTTTTGCTGCGAGGATTAATGCCGGCTTTTGCTTCGAGTGGAAATACGTGATGGCCTTCTTCGCAAATAAAATCGATTTCCGCCAGGCCGTCGCTTTTCCAATAATACAGCTCCGCTTCTTTATGCGAGGTGAGTTGTTGGGCGACGAAGTTTTCGACAAATGCGCCCTTGTATTCGATAAAAAGTCGATCGTCATGGGCAAGAATATCCGCAGGCGTCTTTGCAAGCGCTCCCAGCAATCCGACGTCCAGGACATAGATTTTGAAAATGCTTTTTTCGGCATAGGCGTTGAGCGGCATCTTTCCCGCTTTCACCAGATTAATGCGGAGAATGAGTCCGGTATCCTGCAGCCATTGCAGCGCATTTTCAAATTCACGCGCCCGCGCCGACTTTTTGAGCGCCGAAAAAATGAATTTCTTGTTTTCTTTTCCCAGTTGGCCGGGAATTGAATCCCAGATCTGGCTGAGTTTCGGTATGTCCTGCGGCGGCGCGTGTTTGGCGAAATCAAGGCTATAGGAATTCAGAATCTCTTTTTGAATTTCTCGAACTCCCAAAAAATCGTTCGTCTCCGCAAAGAACTGAACGGCTTCCGGCATGCCGCCAACATAATAATAGGCGCGCAGCAAATCTGCCAGCTCGCGATGAAATGGCGCCGGATAGGGTGTAAAATCAGAGGTGCTTTCAATCAATTGCCGCAGCTCGCTGCGATTGACGGCGTCGAGAAATTCGAGAAACGTCAAAGGATACATGTTCAGAAAGTTGACCTTGCCCACCGGAAAAGATTTTGGTTTGGTCAACTTAATGCCCAATAAAGAGCCGGCGGCGGCAATATGGTACTCATTCGCTTTTTCGTTGAAATATTTTAGAGAGTTCAGCGCATTGTTGGAGGCTTGAATTTCGTCAAAAATAATCAAGTCTTGTTCCGGCTTGATGTCATGCTTGATATATAAAGACAGGTTTCGAATGATTTTCGCAGGAGTCAAATTGGATTTGAAGAAATCATCGATCAAAGGCTCTTCCTCAAAATTCAGGTGGGCAACGTGCGAATACTCCTGGGCGCCAAATTTTTTTAACAGGTAGGTTTTGCCGACTTGACGCGCGCCTTTGAGCAACAGCGGTTTCCTTCGCCGGGAAGATTTCCAGGTTAAAAGCTTTTGATAGATATCCCTTTGCATGTTTATAACTTAGTAATTCGTGATGAGCTTGTCAAGTTATATTCAAAAAATGTGATGAAGGCCACATTAAATCAACGAATAACGTGAAAGCAAAAAGATAAATTGATAAAAAGAAAAAGATTGCTTTGGCAAAACCGACGCTTGTCGAAAGGATTGCCCAGGAGCTTTTGAAAGTGGATAAGGCCAAATACGAAAACGCCGAGTGCCGCAATATCGCGCTCGGACAAGCCATTCAGTCTTTTGGTGAATTCCTCGATCAAATTCAAGATCGGGAAGCGGTCATTAAACTTATCAAAAGACAGCTCAACAATACCAGAAATGCCACGAAGAAGAAAGCCGCTGAATTTTTAAAGAAACGCGGGCGATGATTATCGAGCTCAAATTATTTGTTAATTGACTTCGGACATCGGACCAATGACTTCGGACTGTACCATGTTCAAAAATTATTTCAAAATCGCCATCAGAAATTTGTTCCGGCACAAGGGTTACTCTTGCATCAACATCAGCAGCCTGGCCCTCGGCATGGCGTGTACCCTCGTCATTTTGTTCTGGGTGCAGGACGAGTTGAGTTACGATCGTTTTCATCAAAACGCCGATGCCATTTATCGCGTGAACGTGGAGTGGAAAGAGAATTCTGCGAAGTGGGCGAAAACGCCAGGCCTGCTCGCGGCCGCGATGCAGGCGGAAATACCGGAAGTCATCAATGCGGCGCGCTTGCACAAAAGGCCGAAGCTCGTCATTCGTTATGGTGAAAAAGCTTTCTACGAAGAGAACAAACTCAGAGCCGATCCGACTCTCTTCGAGATGTTCTCTTTTCCTTTTGTCAAAGGCAATCGTGAGAATTGGACACCGGGCATCGTGATCACCGAAAGCATGGCGCGCAAATATTTTGGCGATGCAGAGCCGCTGGGAAAAGTTCTCAACGTCAACAATTGGTACGACGTTCCCGTCACCGGCGTCATTCGCGAACTGCCGCACAACTCGTACATGCAGTTTGATTGCGTGCTGCAACTGGAATCGCTCAAGCGCTTCTGGCCGGGCGGTTTTACCTGGGGCAATTTTTCGCACGAAACGTTCGTGCAGCTCCGGGCCGGCGCTGACCCCGCGGTCGCCGGCGCCAAAATCACCAAAGTGCTGCTCAAAAATTTCCCCCAGATTTCTCCCTATGTGAACAAGCTGTACTTACAGCCGCTCACTGAAGTTTATTTGACGGCTGGAATCGGCGGCAGCCAGTTTGTCAACGGCGATAGAAAATACATTTACATTTTTTCTATCATCGCTTTTGTCGTTTTGCTCATCGCCTGCATCAATTTCATGAATCTCTCCACCGCGCGCTCGCTCAACCGCGCGAAAGAAGTCGGCTTGCGAAAAGTCATCGGCTCCAGCCGCATGCAATTGCTGAAGCAGTTTCTCGGCGAATCCGTTTTGCTCGCCGTCGTCGCCGCGGTTCTGGCGATCATTCTGGTGGAAATGCTGCTGCCGGCGTTCAATCAGCTTGCGGCTAAAACGCTAAAACTGGATTATAGCGATATCAGGCTATTGCTGGGCTTGGCGATGATCACGCTCGTGACTGGCATCGTCGCGGGAAGTTATCCGGCGATTTATTTGTCTGCTTTTAAACCGATTGCCGTTTTGAAAGGAGGGCAACTCGAAAGCGGCAACAGGCGCGCGGGATTTCGCCGCTTGCTGGTGGTCACGCAATTCGCGTTTGCCAATATTTTGATCATCAGCACGATCGTGATTCACCGGCAATTGCACTTCATGACGCACACGAAATTGGGATTCGACAAAGACAACGTCGTTTACGTTCCCGCGAAAGCGAATTTCGGCGCGCAATATGAAGCGGTGAAGCATGAGCTGTTGCAACGGCCCGAGATTCTCGGCGTCGCCGCCAATGGCTGCTTGCCGACCAACACGCTCAACACCAGTCTGATATTTTGGGAGGGCAAAGCGACCGACCGAGAGTATCCGGTCGAAACCAACGCGGTTGATTGCGACTATTTCGAGTTGTTGAATATGGAATTTGTCGCGGGCCGAAATTTTTCACAGCAGCACGCGACGGATGCGGCCTCGGCCTTTATTCTTAATGAAGAAGCGGCGAAGATGATGGAGATGGAGTCGCCGATTGGCAAGGAAATCAGAGTCGGGCAAAAACAGGGAACCGTCATCGGCGTGGTGCGGAATGCTCATTTCAAATCGCTGCGCCAAAAAATCGAGCCGCAAATTTTTCACCTGCTCACGGATTATAACTCCGAGCTGGTCGATTTGTTTGGCATCGTCATGATCAAGATTCGCGGCAACAGCATTCCGCCGGCGCTGGCAGGCATCGAGCGTGTTTGGAAGAGCGCCAATCCGAATCATCCTTTCGAGTATCATTTTCTCGATGAAACTTACGATCGTCTCTACAATCAGGAGAAGCGCACGAGCACGCTGTTCAATTACTTCACCGTTCTGGCGATTTCCATTTCCTGTTTGGGATTGTTCGGCCTGGCGGCGTTCGTCGCCGAGAATCGCACCAAGGAGATCGGCATTCGTAAGGTACTCGGCGCTTCAGTGGCGGGCGTGGTGGCGCTGCTTTCCAAAGATTTTGTCAAGCTCGTGTTCCTCGCAAATCTCGTGGCCTTCCCGATTGCCTATTTTGCCATGAACAAATGGCTGCAAGATTTTGCCTATCGCATCGATATCGGCTGGTGGGTGTTTGCATTGGCAGGTGGGATCGCATTGCTCATTGCGCTGCTGACGGTGAGCACGCAAGCGATCAAAGCCGCGCTGGCGAATCCGGTGGAAGCGTTGCGATACGAGTGAATCGATTACGGATTGGGGATTTCGGATTGCGGCCTCAACGACCAATGAAGCATCCGAAATCCGCAATCATAAATCCGAAATGGAGAAGCCATGCTCAAAAACTACCTCAAAATCGCCGTCCGGAATTTGCTCAAGCAAAAGGGCTATTCCTTCATCAACATCATCGGGCTGGCTGTCGGTATGACCTGCTTTCTCTTCATCATGCTCTATGTGCAGAATGAGCTGAGTTATGATCGCTTTCACGCGCAGGCAGAGCGAATTTATCGCATCGCGAAGGAGGCCATAACTACGCATGGCACGCGAGCTTTCGCGGGTACGTCTTATCCCCTTGGCCCGGCCTTCAAACAGGAATATCCCGAAGTCGCAAAGTTGGCAAGATTTTATTTCTACGGCAAAGCTCTTGTCGCCGCGAACGAGAAACGCATTTACGAAAAAAGCTTCGCCTTCGCCGACTCCGATTTTTTTGCGATTTTTTCGTTCCCCATGCTGCGTGGAAACCCGGTGCAGGCGTTGCGCCAGCCCAACATGGTCGTGCTCACGCGGGCGATGGCGCAAAAATATTTCGGAAACGAAAATCCACTGGGGCAAGTCGTGCGGTTGGAAAACAAAGTCGATTTGACCGTCACCGGTGTCGTGGAAGACGTACCGGCCAATTCACACTTCCGCTTTGATTTTCTGGCTTCGTTTTCCACGGTGACCGAAGATATCGTCGGCATGTCGCCTTTAGAACAATGGGGCGTCAATTTCGGCATTTATACTTACGCCCTGCTTCCGGCCAATCTAAATGTCAAGTCATTTGAGGAGAAAATCGCGCGCTTCTTCGATAAGCACGTTGATCCGAAATCTTCGGATTGGCGCAAAACATTTCTGCAGCCGCTGACCGGCATTCATCTTTATTCGCATCTGGAGGGTGAATTTGAGCCGAACAATTATCCTTCCAATCTGTATATCATTTCCACCATCGGCCTGCTCATTCTGGTCATCGCCTGCATCAATTTTATGAACCTCGCTACCGCGCGTTCGGCGCGACGCGCGAAAGAAGTCGGGATGCGCAAAGTGCTGGGCGCCGTGAAGGGACAATTGCTCAAGCAGTTTCTGGGCGAATCCCTTCTCCTTGCTTTTATCGCGATGCTGTTGGCCCTGGTGTTGGTGGAATTGCTGTTGCCGGAATATATGGCGCTGATCGGGAAATCTCTGCATTTCAAATATCGCGAGAATTGGCTGAGCTTAGCCGTGATTATTAGCATGGCAACTTTCGTTGGCGTCGTCTCAGGAATTTATCCGGCCTTCGCGTTATCCGCTTACAAGCCGGTTGAAACTTTAAAAGGAATGAAAAGCCTGGGGCAAATGAAAAAGAGACCGCTCTATCTCAATAAAATCTTGGTGGTCACGCAATTTGCCATTTCCGTCTTCTTGATTGCCGGCACGCTCATCATTAAAGAACAATTGTCCTTTTTTAAGGAAGCCAAACTCGGCTTTAAGAAAGAATTGACCGTGGTCATTCCGATGAGCGATAGGAGCATCAGCAAGCAATATCAGGTCATCAAAAACGAAATTGAACGACTGCCCAACGTGTTGACGGTAACGGCCTCGTTTAAAGCGCCGATTGGCGAGAGCGATTTTGTTACCAGCCTTTATCCCAAAGGGTTCGAGGCCGCCCAGGAGCGCTTTCGGATCAACTTGAATTTCATTGATTACCATTTCATCGAAAACTTCGGCCTCAAACTGCTGGCCGGAAGGAATTTTTCTCCGGAATTCACCTGATTTCAAAAACGCGTTTATCGTCAACGCCTCGACCATCAGGAAATTGGGATTTGTCAAAGCGGAAGAGGCGCTTGGCCATAAAGTCGCCATCGGGCTTGATGATGTGGAAGGGACGATTATCGGCGTCACTGAAGATTTTCACATTCAATCTCTGCACCAGGAGATTGCGCCACTGGTGATGATGTACTGGCCGGTGCTGTTCAATACGCTCGCGATAAAAATCTCGCCCAACGAGATCTCGAGCACGTTGGAGCGTTTGGAACAAGCCTGGTTGAAGCTGGCTCCCAATTTCCCGTTTCAATATTCTTTTCTGGATGAATCCATCAACAGCTTGTATCAGGCCGAAGAAAAAACCGAAAGGATCGCCGGCGCTTTTTCCATGCTCGCCATCGTGATCGCCTGTTTGGGCTTGTTTGGCCTGGCTTCTTATGCCACCGAGCAGCGCACGAAAGAAATCGGCATTCGCAAAGTGCTCGGCGCTTCGGTTGCGGGCATCGTCAATTTGCTTTCCAGTGACTTTACCAAGCTGGTGATTGCCGCTAATTTCATCGCGTGGCCGGTGACGTATTATGCGATGAACAAATGGCTGCAAAACTTCGCCTATCGCATCGAAATCAGTTGGTGGATGTTTGCGCTCGCCGGCGGGTTGGCCTTGCTCATCGCACTGCTCACCGTGAGCACGCAAGCGATCAGAGCGGCGCTGGCGAATCCGGTGGAAGCGTTGAGGTATGAGTAATAAGTCGAGAAATTTTATGCCGCTTTTAGCAGGTCGGCGATTTTTAAAAGCAACAACGTTTTTTTTGGTCACACTTCAACGCGAGGGTGAGTCTAAATAAATAAATTCACCCAATAACCTTCAAGGAGATGACCAATGAAAACGTTTGAAGTGCAAAGCCTCGAAATCAGGGCGCCATTCGAAAAAGTTTTCGACTATGTCGCAGAAGCCAGGAATTTGCCTGAATGGACGAGCGCGTTTAAAGTTGTTTCCAATGGACGCGCCTTGATGCACACGCCGAATGGGTCGGTGGAGATCGCGCTGGCCGTCAATGCCTCGCGCGCCGCCGGCACGATCGATTGGATGATGACATTTCCTGATGGAAACGTGGCCACAGCCTATTCCCGTGTTGTGCCAGTGGGAAAGAATTGCAGTATCTACAGCTTTATTTTGATGGCGCCACCGGTTCGGTTGGAGCAATTGGAAGGCGCCCTCGACCAGCAATCCCAAATTCTGCGCGAAGAGCTTGCCAGGCTTCGCGCCATTTTGAGTGAAAATTAACTTTCGCCTTTAAGGTGCCAGCGTATGGATTTGAATTTGGAGCAGCTCGTTGAACAAGCGCAAGCCGGCGACAAATCTGCTTTGGAGCATATCGTCGAGCAAATCCAAAACAAGATCTACGGGCTTGCTCTGCGCATGCTCTGGCACCCTGAAGATGCTCGTGACGCCACGCAAGAGATTCTCGTGCGGGTGATTACGCATCTCGGGACCTTCAAAGGCAAAAGCAAATTCACGACGTGGGTGTACACGGTGGCCGCCAATTATTTGCGCACGGCACGCAAAAGCCGTTTGGAAGAACAGCAATATACTTTTGCGCGCTTTGGACACGAGCTTGACGAGGGACTTTCTGATGCGCCGATTCAAACCGAAAGCGATATTGATGAAGCCTTGTTGTTGGAAGAGATCAAGATCGGCTGCACGCAAGGAATGCTTCTGTGTTTGGATCGCGCGCATCGGTTGGCCTATATCTTAGGCGAGATTTTGGAGCTTGACAGCCCCGAAGCCGCAGCGATTTTGAAAATCAAGCCGGCGACTTTTCGCAAGCAGCTTTCCCGCGCCCGGGCAGAGATCGTGCG
>Ga0247727_10012083_pt1 | contig 14908 bp, 12 predicted proteins | sample WisWelCaveWW1625_FD_202498 | JGI IMG/M metagenome (GOLD analysis project Ga0247727, IMG submission 202498) | Biofilm microbial communities from Wishing Well Cave, Virginia, United States - WW16-25 | ecosystem: Environmental > Aquatic > Deep subsurface > Groundwater > Cave microbial mat | place... | reverse complement strand
GGTTCATGTGCACCCCTGGCACGCTGGTACAACTCGATCGAGCTGCACTGGATTCATCGTACACCATCCGCATCCCCTGACGCAACTCCCGGCGCATCAGGGCATCAGGGGGTGCATACGCGATTTGTGGGAATCGAGCATGTTTGCGTTTTGTAACGCCCGCGTCTCGCGGGCTCCTGAACTTGAGCTCTGCCCGCCGGAGGCGGGCGCTACAAACCGCTTACATACAACTTCACACAAATCGCGGATGCGCCCCGCATCAGGCGGATCATTCCGTGGCCATTCGAACTATTCCGCCGCGGATCGGAGCACCATTGGTGCGGTTTCCCGGGCAGCCCGCATGAGAATTTCACCATTTTGGCCCTATCTCATGGACGGAAAGCCGGAAAAGTGCGATGTTAAGATATTCTGATATGCAGAAATCATTCATTTTCCTGGTTGTACTCATCGGATTCGTCAGCGTGATCGACGCGAGTGTGCCCGGAGAATGGTCGACTTTTCGCGGAAATCAGGCCCAAACCGGCGTAACAGACGCGTCACTGCCGGAACAAATGCAGCCTTTATGGACGTATCAATTGGATGCAGGCTTTGAGTCGACGGCTGCGATATCCGGAGGCACAGTTTTTATTGGCGGTCTGGACGGAACGTTTCTGGCGTTGGATCTGGAAACGGGCAACCTGAATTGGAAGTATCAGGCTGCCGGAGAGATTAAGTCTTCCCCGGCCGTTCAGAACAGTATCGTTTTGTTTGGCGATGAGAGTGGTTTGTTTCATGCGCTTGACGCGACTTCCGGTGAAAAAAAATGGACGTTTCAGGCGGAGGCAGGAATTTCAGGTTCCGCAAACTTCTATAAAGACAAAGTAGTGGTTGGATCCTACGATCAGCGTTTGTACGGACTTTCCGTTGCAGATGGATCCGTCGCATGGAAAGTTGAAACGGACGGATACATTCACGGAACTCCTGCAATTCACAATAACGACGCGATTGTGACTGGTTGTGACGGCTTTCTCAGGGTGATTGATATTAATGAAGGCGTTGAAAAAACACGAATTACACTGGGTGGATACGTGGGAGCCAGTCCTGCCCTTCTTGGAGATAGTGTTTACGTGGGAACGTTTACCAATCAGGTGATGGCTATCGATATAAAGACACAGCAAATTCTGTGGAAGTACGAAAATCCGGACGCTCATTTCCCTTTTTATTCTTCCGCTGCCGTTACTAACGAGTTAGTAGTTCTGGGTGGACGCGATAAGCTGCTCCACGCGCTGGATCCCGTCACAGGAAAAGTCCGCTGGACCTTCCCCGCAAAATCGAAAATCGATTCATCTCCCGTTATTGCGGGAAACCGAATTTATTTCGGAACAACAGGCGGTCAAATCTACGCGCTCGACAGGACATCCGGAAATGTTACATGGCAATACGATGCCGGCGAAGCAGTCGTTTCTTCGCCTGCAATTGTCACCGGAAAACTCGTGATTGCAACAAAGGGAGGCATCCTCTACTGTTTCGGGATAAAGGACAGACAATCGTGAATCAGCCGCTTTCTGAGATCCACCCCGAACCGGTAACGTCGACCCTTGCTGTAACTGAGACAGATGTAGGGAGCGTGTTCGTCTCCAATTATCCCCCTTACTCTTTCTGGAAGCCGGAATTTCTTCAGGATGCGGAGCGAGCTTTGCAGGCATCTCCAATCCCTGGAAGCACGCTCGGTCTTTATCTGCACATTCCGTTTTGCAGAAAGAGATGCAAGTTTTGCTACTTCAGAGTTTTTACTGAAAAGAACAGTGACGAAGTGCAAACATACCTTGATGCTTTGAATCAGGAAGTTTCACTTTATGGCCGGTTGCCTTCCGTCTCGGGGCGTCCATTGAAATTTGTATATTTTGGGGGAGGCACACCCTCGTTCATCAGCGCGCGCCATTTAAAGGCACTCGCGAAACACCTGAAGAAATCAATCCCCTGGACAGGAGCCGAAGAAGTTACATTTGAATGTGAGCCGGGCACGCTTACCCAGGCAAAGCTTGAAGCAATCAAGGAGATCGGCGTAACAAGGTTAAGTCTGGGTGTTGAGAGTTTCGATGATTTCATTCTGGTAGAAAACGGACGCGCTCATCGTTCCGCTGAAATTTATCGCGTGATGCCCTGGATCCGTTCATTGAACTTTGAACAGATCAACATCGATTTGATCGCGGGTATGATCGGTGAAACCGGCGAAACCTGGCATGATTCTGTTCAGAGAACGATCGATCTTTCCCCTGACAGCGTCACAATCTATCAAATGGAGCTTCCGTACAACACGGTTTTTTCACACGAGCTGGTTCGAGGTGGACTTCGAATTCGTCCTGCTGATTGGGATACAAAGCGCGCCTGGCATCATTACGCAATCGAACGGTTCGCACAAAACGGCTACGAGATCTCCAGCGCTTACACGATGGTCAAACGCAAGACAAACCGGTTCGTCTATAGAGATGCAGTCTGGCATGGCACCGACATGATCGGCGCCGGTGTAGCCTCGTTCTCGCACATGAGTGGAGCGCACTTTCAAAACGTTTCCGGCTGGAATGATTATGTGGAAAGTCTTGCGAAAGGAAGCCTCCCTTTGTCTCGCGCTTATATCACCAGTCCTCGAGAGCGTTTGATCCGTGAAGTAATTCTGCAATTGAAACTGGGTGAAATCAATCCGCAGTATTTTAGAGACAAATTTGCTGCGAATATATTAGAAGAATTTCGGGATGCTTTTGATATTCTGGACAGAGAAGGTTATCTGGCGTTACGAAACGCTGATTGTGTGAGGTTGACGCGTCAGGGATTGCTTCGCGTGGATCAATTACTGCCCCGGTTTTACGATCCGGAATTTCGCAATGCCCGTTACACATAGGGAGGAGACGTGAGAAGCAAAGTTTTTCATGTGACGCTGGTCACATACGGAGCAATGGAAAACTGGCTCAGCAAGCCGCTACCTCTGAGCTTCATTTTCAGCGCAGTACTATTCACAGCCGGATTGCTGCTGATTACAGGCAGCCTGTTTGCGGATGACTGGCCGCAATGGCGCGGATTGCAGAGAGACGGGATTTCGCGAGAAACAGGACTGCTCAAAGCCTGGCCTTCAGGCGGTCCAAAAGTGTTGTGGAAGATTTCCGTTGGGTCCGGCTATTCGGCAATATCTGTTGCCCAGGAGCGGATCTATACAATGGCTTCCGTGAGTGATTCTGAAATGGCTTTCTGCTTTGATGCAGCCACCGGAAAAGAGCTATGGCGCTTCCGGACAGATTCCACTTATCAAAGCGGTCAGGGTGATGGACCACGCTCCACTCCAACCGTGGATGGAAACTGGGTCTACGTCCTCGGCGCACAGGGAAAGCTTTATGCGTTGAACGCACGGGACGGAAAGAAGGTCTGGTTTCACGATTTAAAAACCGAATACGGTAGCGAGATTCCCGGTTGGGGCACATCGACTTCGACTCTGGTTGAAGGTGACTTGTTACTTGTGGATACCGGAGGGAAGACGGGATATTCGATTCTTGCTTTTCACAAAAAGACAGGCGCCCTTGTCTGGAATACGCATACAGATAAACAGGGCTATTCTTCACCGATTGCCGTAACGTTCGGGGACACAAAACAAATTTTGTTTTTTACCGGCACAAGTCTCGTATCGGTTTCTCCTTCAGGTAACGTCTACTGGAAAATGCCGTGGCGTACAAGTTATTACGGCAACATTGCAACACCGATTTTCATTGCGCCCGATAAAGTTTACATCTCCTCTGCTTATGATACCGGCGCGGCTGTTGTTAAACTGGGCGGAACAAAGGAGAAGCCTTCGTTTCAGGAAATCTGGAAGAGTAGGATCTCCCAGAATCATTTCAACAGTTCAATACTGCATAACGGTCACCTTTACGGATTTGATCAGGCAATCCTTCAGTGCATTGAAGCAAACACGGGAACCGAAAAATGGAAACACAGTGGTTTCGGGAAAGGCTCTCTGATTCTGGCGGAAGGGAATTTGATCGTGCTGGGAGAACGCGGACAACTGGCGCTCGTAGAAGCTACGCCGGCCAGTTATAAAGAAAAAACGCAGTTCGTAGCCATGCAGGGCAAGACATGGACAAGCCCCACACTGGCAAACGGAAAACTGTACCTGAGAAATGAAAAAGAATTGCTTTGTCTGGATCTCAAAACCCAGTAGCGCGTATCAACGTCCGTGACAACCGAAAAAAGATAGTGATGTGAGGTGCAATGAATTTTAACGCAAAGACGCCAAGCCGCAAAGGTTTTCTTTGCGCCATGCTCGCTTTGCGCGAGACGCTGTTGGTGAAAATCGAATAGCAAACAAGGATAAGACAGACCCTCAGCAAAGCAATTCGACCGGCGTCAATGTTTCATCGACCGCAATGAAAGCAAAGCCGCAAGAAAACTTAGACCCGGGAGATAGTGAGATAAAAACGAGATCAGGAGATAAAAAAGAATGAATTCTTCATCTCCCTATCCTGGTGTTATCTCACTATCTCCCTTCTTACACCAACACGCTGGCGGTAGTTAGGAGTTTAATGATGCAAAAGCATTTGATTATTCTGTTTCTGATACTTCTTTCAGGAACCACTCTCTTTGCAACAGAGTCTGCGTTCCGCGGCGCTCTGGAACCGGGTCCACACGCTGTCGGGTTTCAGATACTCCCCCGCTTTGACTACGGACGCCCTTATAAGCTCAAAACTGACTACGATGGGAACAAAATTTCAGGAGAACGCGCGCGGCCGATTCAAATCAACGTGTGGTATCCCGCAGAGAATTCCGGACAGCCCGGAATGCCGCTGTCTGAATACGTGCATCTGACCTCCATAGAAGAAACGCCCGGCGAATTAACCGATCAGGGGAAACAACAAAGCGAGAATAGTTTCCTTAAAGCTCGTTGGTTCCAGGGCTATCCTGAAGACGGGCTGAAGGAATTATTGCAAAAACAAACCGCAGCGATCCGGAACGGCCGGCCCGCTGATGGAAAATATCCTCTGATCGTGATCGCAAACAGCACTGGAATCGCTGCGCCGTTCGGACATTTCGTGCTTGCTGAATATCTTGCCCGCCACGGCTATGTTGTCGCCTCAATTCCGACTCGCGGAGCGCAATCGCCGGCGCTGGACATTCGAGATACGGCCGTTCAGATGCAGGATATTCAGTTCACGATTGCAGCATTGCACGATCATCCCGCTGTGGATCCGGATCGACTGGCTCTCGTTGGATTCGGTTGGGGTGGTGTTGCCACCGCGCTCCTGGCTATGCACAACCCGGATGTAGACGCGATGATCAGTCTCGATTCCGCTCCGGCAAATAAATTCGGTTTCTCGATCCTTTTCAAGAGCTCGTTCTACCAGCCGAATCAATTCAGAATCCCCCTGCTGCACATTACAAATCAGGAAGAAAATCCATATGCAGAGAATTCCTTTTTCAAAGGAACGAAATTCTCCAGCGCTCAGTATGTGAAGATCAAGGGACTCAGCGCCGCTGACTTTTCTTCCTTTGCAATGATCAAGGCCCTGCTGCCGGCCAAAGAAGGCCGGCCGGATGTGAAATCCGGATACGAAGCTCTGTGTGTTTATGTGCATCAATTCTTGAATGCAACCGTTAAGAAGGAGGCAGCGGGCAAACAGTATCTGCAGAATAAGCCCGAAGATAACGGATTGCCTGCGGGTCTGGTCTCAGTGGAATTCAAATCAGCGATCAAAACGCCGCCAACCGATCAACAATTCGCAGAGATTCTGCGCACGAAAGGAATCGAGAAGGCTGCCGCGATTCAGCATGAATTTGCAGCTCTCGATCCGCAGTTCCGCATTTATGATTCGGATGTTCTCCTGGGGGTGGCCGGCGAATATGCGCAAGCCAGAAAGTTCGATGAGGCTATCGCCGTATTGAAGTTGTGTCAGGAAGTATATCCGGACGATTCGGAAATCTTCGATCAGATGGGCTATATCTACATGAACAGTGGAAACAAGCAACTTGCCGTTGAAAATTTCAGCAAATCGCTCGATCTGAACCCGGATAATCCGGAAACCGCTGCGGCCCTTAAGAAACTTCAAGAATCATAGGAGCATCAAAATGAAGAATCTTTTCATAGCATTGTTACTTTGCATTATTGCTTTTCCATTGTGGAGTGCCGATTGGCCTCAGTACCGCGGTCCAAATCGTGACGGCATTTCTACTGAGACAGCTCTTTTGAAAGCATGGCCCGCCACCGGACCCAAAGTCCTGTGGAAAACGCCCATCGGTGACGGCTATTCCGGAATCACGATAGCGAACGGGCGTCTCTACACAATGGACGCAAAAGATAAGGATGAGTTTATCGTGTGCATGGATGCAGCATCCGGCAAGGAAATCTGGCGCTATCGGGCCGATACAAATTTTATCAACGATCAGGGAAACGGCCCGCGCGGCACTCCGACTCTGGATGGTGAAACGCTGTATTCCTTCGGCGCCAATGGCGTTCTCGTTGCGCTCAGCGCCGGTGATGGTAAGAAAATCTGGGAACACGATGTGAAAAAGGAAGTTGCCGGAAAGGTCCCGATCTGGGGCTTCTCCTCTTCTCCACTGGTTGAAGGGGACCTGTTGATTCTGCCCGTTGGTGGTTCCGATAACAACGCAATCGTTGCATTCATCAAAAAGACAGGAGCCATCGCATGGAAGTCTCAGGGAGATGAGCCCGGCTATTCCTCGCCGATTGCAGTAACCATAAAAGGTGTGCGACAGATTCTTGTATTCAGCGGCACCAAAATGCTTTCTGTTGCGCCGGATGACGGCAAACTCTACTGGGAATACGGTTGGAAAACCGACTGGTTCGTGAACTCAGCCGTTCCAATCTTCGTGCCGGATGACAGAATCTTTATTTCAACCGGCTACAATCACGGATCAGCAATGCTGAAGGTCGTCCTTCGTGGAGGAAAACCCGCGGTCGAAGAGATGTGGCTCATCAAAAACATGCAAAATCACTTCAATACGTCCGTTCTGCATGACGGGCATATTTACGGATTCGATAACGCGGTCCTCAAATGCATCGACGCAACTACGGGTGAAGACAAATGGCAAAAGTCCGGATTCGGAAAAGGAACTTTGATTCTCGCAGACGGTCACCTGATCGTGTTGAGTGAACGCGGCCGGTTGATTCTCGTTCAGGCCACCCCCGCGGAATACAAACAGATATCCGCGGTTGAAGCGCTAAAAGGAAAATGCTGGACGATGCCGACTCTTGCTAACGGCAAACTCTATCTGCGCAATCAGAAAGAAGTCGTCTGCGTGGACTTGAAAGGAACATGATGAAAATTTTCGCAAACTCCATTACGGAAAAAACCTATGGGTTCTCCCGTTATGGAGAATATATAAGGAAGGGTTATGAAAACGTTATTAATGGTTGTTTTTGTTTTACTGTTCACACTTCCGGCGCCGGCACAGGATGCCGAAGAAAAGAAGGAAGAGGGCCAGGATTATTACGTAGAAGTTGAAGACGAGGCAATCGATTCGAACGCCGGCCTCACGCCAACGAAGCTGCCTGTTTCGCTGCTGGAAACCCCGGCAAGCGTAGGCGTAGTCACCGGCAACCTGCTTCAAACGCAGGCTGCGTCGTATCTTGGTGATGCGCTGTTGAATATCAGTGGAGTAAACGTTCAGAGCGGCTTCGGGACATTCGACTTTTTCCTGATTCGAGGCCTGGATTCGCTTTCGAACAGCCTTGTGCTTACAGACGGAGCGGCGGAACCGGAAGTTACTTTCTACCAGATCTACAACATAGACCGCGTTGAAGTGCTGAAGGGCCCGGGGGCCTTCCTTTACGGAGGTAATCCGCTCTCCGGAACCGTTCATCTGGTTCGAAAGCAGCCGTTGTTTCGAAATGGATTCGATATTCAGAATTCGTACGGCAGTTTCCAATCCTACCGCGGCACAGTGGATTTGAATATTGCAAATCAGAAACAGGACCTGGCTTTTCGAGTGAACGGCCTGTGGGAAACGTCCAATAATTTTCGAGACGCAAAAGACAACGATCTGGTTGCCGTAAATCCGGCATTCACATGGCGCATCGATAACCGGAGTTTTTTCAACGTTAACTTTGAGTACGTTCAAAGTGAATATAAGCCGGATGCAGGACTCCCGATTATCAACAACAGTCTACCGGATATCCCGCGAGAACGCTCTTATCAAACTCCTTTTGATATTTCACGGCAAGACGTCTATCGCACACGATTCGATTATGAAATCCGCATGAACGACAAGCTCACTCTGCGAAACAAGTTCTACTACACAGATCTGGACTGGCGTTCGAACGGAACCCTCTTTGCCGCCACAGTACCGGCCGGCCCTTCTGAAACCTACATTATTCGAACGCAACCCCGCCTCAACGACCGCCAAAAGCTAACCGGAAATCAGTTTGAAGCGATCTACTCCCTGACCACGGGAAACTTGAAACATAAGTTGTTGACCGGATTCGAAGTCAGTCAACTGAGCGATGTCTTTACGCTGGATGTTGCCTTTTTGCCTCCGATCGGCGTGTTCCAGCCCGTTGAAACCGCTACGCCCAACGCACCGTTGATTCCAGGATTATCACAGAAAGGAGATGCACGGAGTATCGTGGCAGCGCCTTATTTTGTGGATCAAATCTCATTGAACGAACAGATGGACATATTTGTTGGTGGACGAGTTGATTTTCTGGATTACGAAGACACGGCAACCTCTACAACGCGTGATGAAACTCAGTTCAGTCCGCTTGTTGGATTCGTGTTTTCACCTCAAGAAAATTTTTCGCTGTATGTGAACGGCGGACGCGGATTTGCGGCCCCTTCCACGCTGGTGTCAGGAGAACGTAAACCCGAAGAAATCACGCAGTTTGAAGCAGGCGCAAAGCAGGTATGGATGGACGGCCGCCTGAAGACTTCGGTAGCCGTTTACCATCTCGACAAAGAGAACATTGCGATTCCGGATGACAACGGAATCACTCAGCAGGCAGGCAATATTCGTTCGCGCGGAGTGGAGTTCGAGCTGGCTGGAAGTCCTTCCAGAAACTGGGAGACGTACGTCACCTACGCATTCAATGATGCCGAGCTGACGAGCTTCAAGGAGCTGATCTTCACGGGTCAGGTCCCACCGTTTGTGATTCTCGATCGAACAGGAAACGATCCTGCATTCGCGCCTCACCACATTTTCAATGTGTGGGTTTTACACGACTTTTCGGATCGCATTCGCGCAGGCGGCGGACCACGGATTGTCGGCAGTCAATTCATTGCAGAAGATAACGTATACAGTATCGACAGCTATGCGACGCTGGATGCCTATTTCGCCTGCAGTTTCGATAACTGGCGTGTAAGCCTGAACTTCAAGAATCTCACCGATACGGCGTATGAGACCCGTGGATTCGGATCCACTTCCGTAATCCCGGCAGACCCGTTTGCAGTTTACGTCGGAGTCGATTTTAAGTTATGAACTTCAATTGTTCCGCAGGCTTTTCGTGCGACGCCGGCAGGATGTCCGCGCTCCCTATGGAGCGCAGGCTTCCAGCCTGCATTACGGGCCGCGGACTTCCAGTCCGCCTGGCGGGTACGATGCCCGCGCTCCATCTACACCCTTTGCTATGAAGCATCTGTTGTACATCGCGTTATTCGTTTTGTTCCTCCTCCACAATGATTTGTGGCTCTGGAACGATGAATGTCTTGTGGCAGGCATCCCCAGCGGACTGCTTTATCACATCCTGTATTGCGTCGCTTCGTCAGTATTGATGATCGGGCTTGTGAAGTTTGCATGGCCCGGTCATCTGGAAGTTGAAAGCGGTGACGAAGAATGATACTTGCGGTCATCTCAATCTACGTGCTCCTCGTTTTGCTGATCGGCGTTTTCAGCCACAAACTTTTCCGCGGCACTGGAGAAGATTACTTCCTTGCAACACGATCCATCGGCCCGTTCGTTCTATTCATGTCCCTGTTCGGAACGCACATGACAGCCTTCAGCATCCTTGGAGCATCCGGTGAGGCCTATCACGAAGGAATCGGAGTGTTCGCGTTGCTTGCATCCTCTTCGGCATTTGTGGTTCCGCTGGTCTTCTTTTTTGTAGGCACAAGGCTCTGGTCCATCGGGAAAAAATTCGGATACCTGACACAGATTCAGTATTTCCGTGAGAGGTGGGACTCGGATGCGCTCGGATTGCTGCTGTTTGTTGTGTTGAATTTGCTCTTGATTCCATATCTCCTGATCGGTTTAATGGGCGGCGGTATCACGCTCAACCAGATCACCGGAGGCCGGATCCCGGAATGGGTTGGAGGCCTTCTTGTGATTGCAGTCACATCAACGTACGTCATTTACGGGGGAATGCGCGGCACCGCATGGGTCAACACGTTCCAGACGATCATTTTTATGGTGTGCGGCGGACTCGCGTTTGTTGTCATCTCCGACAATATGGGCGGATTTCAAAACGCCATGCAGTCGATCGCCCTGGAACATCCTGATCTCCTGATCAGAGGCGACCATATCCGGCCGCTGCAAATGCTGACAAGCATGTTCATTCCACTTTCTGTGGGCATGTTTCCGCATTTGTTCAATCACTGGCTGACGGCTAAACGCGCTTCGGCCTTCCGGCAAACACTGATGTTTTATCCCCTTGCCATTGCCGTTGTCTGGGTACCAAGTGTACTTCTGGGAGTGATGGGGACACTGAATTTTCCCGGCTTGCAGGGACCTGCAGCGAATTCCATCCTCATTCGTATGATCGAGATGCACGCAAACAAGGTGCTTGCGGGAATACTGGCGGCAGGCGTGATTTCGTCCGTCATGAATTCGCTGGATTCACAGTCTCTGGCAATTGGCAGCATGTTTACGCAGGACATCGTTCGGCACTACGGTTTTCATGACAGGATGAGCGAAAAACAACAGGTACTCTACGGAAGAATTTTTGTTTTGTTAATTTTGACCGGCACATACATCCTGTCGTTATTTTCCGGACGCAGTATTTTTCGTCTCGGAATCTGGTCCTTCACAGGATTTGCCGGACTCTTCCCCGTTGTTGTGGCCGCACTGTTCTGGAAACGCAGCACGAAAGCCGGCGCTTTCGCCTGTATTTCGACCGTGGCAATCCTGTGGCTCTATTTTTTTGTGCAGGCCGGAAAAAGCGAAACGTATACGATCGGCGGAACGGGAATCATGCCCGTGGCAATCATCACGGTTGCTTCTGCTGTTGTAATGATCGTTGTTTCGCTCTTTACCACAGCGCCGGAGTCTCCTGTGCTGTATAAATTCTTTCCGGAAAGCTCACCGGAGAAGACCGGCGCCATTTCCGGAATTGGCGAAGGTCGTGTCTGATGAAGATCGCGTACATTGCCTCGGGCGCCGGAAACATGTACTGCGGTAGTTGTATGCATGACAACACCCTTGCTGCTGCGCTCATCAAACTCGGCCAACAGGTCGCTCTCGTCCCCACATATACACCGATGAGAACCGACGAAGAAAGCGTGAGCATCCATCACGTTTTCTACGGTGGAATCAACGTCTACCTGCAACAAAACTCGTCCCTGTTCCGTCACACTCCTGCCGCCGTCGATAATTTACTGAATACTGAAGGCCTGCTGAAGTGGATTTCCAGATTCACATCTGCGACAGACGCACGAGACCTCGGACCTTTGACCGTTTCCGTGCTCCGGGGCGAAGAAGGAAACCAGCGCAAGGAATTATTTAAACTCGTTGAATGGCTGAAAGAAGAATACAAACCGGATCTGGTCCACCTTACCAACTCGATGTTTGTCGGATTCGCCCGCGAGATCAAGAAGGAATTGCGCGTTCCCGTGCTTTGCTCGCTGCAGGGCGAAGATATATTTCTGGAAGAGCTGACTGAGCCTTTCAAATCAATGGCACTGGGAGTTCTTCGCGAAAGAGCGAAGGACATGGATGGATTCATTGCTACGGGAAAGTACTATTCGGATTTCATGGCGCGATATCTGGACATCCCGGCAGACAAAATTCACTCAGTTAGGCTCGGGTTAAATTTGAAAGGGCACGGTGAACGCAGGTCTGTCTTGCCGGACGAGCCCTTTCGCGTCGGATACCTGGCCAGGATCTGTCCGGAAAAAGGACTTCACACACTCGTAGATGCCTTCGACCTTCTTCTAAGAAAAGGAGTCAACGCGAAACTGTGTGTTGCCGGATATCTCGGTAAACGCGATCAACATTACTTCGAATCGCTGTCTTCGCGGATGACAGAAATGGGCTGGCGAGACCGCTTTGAATACGCCGGAGAGGTATCGCGCGAAGAAAAACTTCGATTCCTGAATTCACTGCACGTGATGTCTGTGCCCACCGTTTATCACGAATCAAAAGGCCTCTATATTCTGGAGGCTCTGGCAAACGGCACACCCGTTGTCCAGCCCTCGCACGGCGTCTTTCCCGAGCTCATAGAAGCAACCGGCGGCGGACTTCTGGTTGACCCCGATTCCCCTGCCGCTCTTGCCGAAGGACTAAATACGCTTTTCGTAAATTCAAAACTCCGCGATCAACTCGGCCAGAACGGAAAACTGGCAGTCCACAATTCCTTCAGCGACTACGACATGGCCGAAGAAACCCTGCGCGTATACTCACAGTATGTGGAAGATCACCTGAAACCGGTGGGAAAGACGAATCATCTTTAGTTTTAGTATTCTTTTTTGTACCACAGCCCGGCAGAGCCGCCAACCAAACGGGATTTCACCGCAGAGCCGCAGAGGCCGCAGAGTTTATTTGTATTTTTCTCAGCGAACTCTGTGCCTCTGCGGTGAATAATCCTTCTCAAAAAACAAGACTTTAAGCATTTGTAGTACACACAGGTACCAGATCAAAAATAAGCGGAGCGATTATGACCCGTTGCGAAAATGTTTTGTGCTGACCGCTTCGAAGTCCGCCCCTTTGATTCTGTGGAGCTCATGAAGGTCATCATCATTCCAACGTCGATCCGGTGCTCCTGTAATAAACCACGGAGAACCATTGTCTGCCAGAATCATTCCATATCGTTTGAGAGCGTTCAAAATAACCTGGTTCTTTTTTGAAAAATGGGAGATATCTACCGACGCCTTTAAGCGGACACGCAGTCCCATGGGTGGAAGCGAGCGGTTGGAAGAATCGCCGGCATCGTGACGCGCAGGATAGATGTGCGAGGTGCGTGTGGTTGGTGCTGTAAAACGAAGCGCGTGATCGATCGTTCCTTTTGCCGTTTCGTCGTATCGAACAAGGCCCGGCAAAATTGGAAGGCCTGCCGCATCCGCGCTGGTCCAGCCATTCGGTCGAAGTCGATTGGAATTCAGGTCCCAAATCGCTCCGGATCCTGCAAACCATCTGCCCTGAACTTTTTGCGCATCGTAGAGCTCGTACAGCCTGCATTCATCGCGCTGGACAATCAAGATGTGATGATCGCTTCCTGCTTCAATTTTTGGACGAAGGGGGATTGGATACGGGCCGGAATCGGATTCGTCCGGATAGTAAAAGGATACGCCGGCCATGGCAGTTGAATTGTCTGAAATGCTGTAGGGGATTCCGTAGATCCGTTTAGATCCAAAATCGGGATGTAGTCCGTCTTCAAGCCCGATTGAACGGATCAACCTCCTGGAATTAGAACGAACCGGCAGATGAGTGATTTCCTTGTTCCAAACATTCGTCTTCGGAAAAATTTCACAATTCTTTGCGCGCGGCAAAGGTGTCGCCTGTATATGTTTTCCGGAAAACGACATCGCTGAGATAAGAGCAAATAAGATAAGAAACTTTGAACTAAGCTTTAGGATCCGCATTGTGCCTCTTTCGCATTAATTCTACCAGAATTGAGTCTCAGGAGCACCAGTTCAGTTCAGACAAGCCGAACTTTTTATAGTATTCTTCTATATATCAAATCAGGTAACAGAGGTTTTATGACAATCAGCCTTGCAGAAGACATTAAATCAGCTTCTCAGCTCAAGAAACATCAAAAGGAGATATTTGAGCAATTGCGGAAGAGCGGCCGGCCTGTCGTAATTACGACTAACGGGAAGCCCGATGTAGTATTGATGGATGTGAAAACTTTCGAAAGGAATCTCAGAATCTGGAACCTTACCATGCTTCTTGCTGAAGCCGAGGAAGATATTCGCAAGGGACGTACCCGATCGGCAAGGTCCTTTTTGAAAACATTTCGGCATGCCTAAACAATATCGGGTCGAAATGACGCAACGGGCGGAAAGAGATGTAAAAGAGATATTCGAATACATCCATAAGGATAACGAATTGGCTGCAAAAGCCTTTCTAGAGGAGTTACTGAAACAGGTTACTCGATTAGAGTTCGTTCCCTTGCGTTGCCCGGGCATTCCGGAGGGTCAGATCTCGAGTAAAGAGTACAGGCACTTGCTGTATCACGAGTACCGCACGATATTTCGCATAGAAAAGAGAGTTGTAATCGTCTGCAGGATCCTCCATGGAGCCCGCCTTCTCGACTTATCATCCATCGAATAGTTTTCTATACCGGCATAATAGAACCGCATGAAGCATGCTGGAATTGCAGTTGTTGATTTAGGCGGGCAGTACGCACATCAGATCCGGAAGGTGCTGGATTTACCTTAAACGTAGATGTGAGCATAAGACTTGTCTTGCAGCGACAGCAGGATAAAATAAACTGCGGACATCTACAACATCTTCAACACCGGTTACCCTACAGAGGTGACCGGCGTGTTCGAGCAATCTAACTTTGGCGAACCCCTTGGCTTCACCACTCCCCGCGAAATTCGACTCGGCCTGCGCTACACGTTCTGAGGCCTGGGACGAAAGCGTTTTCCGTTTCCAGTCTTGCCGGAATTCCCAGCGCCCGATCCATTGGAGCACTGGTATAGCCACATCGATCGCATACGCAGTAAGGACGCTGGTATGGCACATCGCCCAAAATGGTTTTCAGGGTACGCTTGGCCACCGT
>Ga0247727_10012082_pt1 | contig 14908 bp, 17 predicted proteins | sample WisWelCaveWW1625_FD_202498 | JGI IMG/M metagenome (GOLD analysis project Ga0247727, IMG submission 202498) | Biofilm microbial communities from Wishing Well Cave, Virginia, United States - WW16-25 | ecosystem: Environmental > Aquatic > Deep subsurface > Groundwater > Cave microbial mat | place... | reverse complement strand
AGCGCCGACTGAATACGCTGGCGCGTGTCTACCTGCTTCTCCAGAAAAGCAGCCAGCCGTTGGAGAATCGCGTCGAGGGTGCCGGCGGCTTCGGCTGCGCGAATCATGCTGACATAGAGCGTGCTGAACACCCGCGGATGCCGCGCTAGCGCCTCGGTGAGTGAATTGCCACCGCTCACTTCGCGGGTGGCCTGCCCCAACGCCGCCCGCAGCCGAAGATCGCGGGTCTGCTCTTCCAGAATCTCGAGCGAGCGCACAATTCCGACCCCGGCCGACACCATCGCCTGAAACTGGCGGGTGAAGACCATCAACTCCCGAAGTTTCACCTGACCGCGCACCGTGGCCGTTTCGCCTCTACTGGCCGCCCCGCGCTCACCCAGGCGCAAGACTTGATAACCCATCTTGCCGAGCGCCCGCCGCGCCGCGTCGCGGTCTTCTTCCTGCAGAGTTCCACGGACGTTGTGGCCGCTCAGATCGACGGCCTGGTAGGTGAAATGCGGCATGGGATCAGTTGACGATGCGCGGGGTTACGAACACCATGATCTCGCTGTGCCGCTTGCGCGTTTGGCGGCTGCGAAAGAGCGCACCCAACACCGGTAAGTCGCCCAACCCCGGCACCTTGATGGTCGTTTTTAATTCCTCGTCGCGCAGCAGACCGGCGATGGCGATGGTTTCGCCGTCTTTGACCCTCACCGTGGTTTGTGCGCTGCGGGTCGAGACCTGCGGAAAGCCGGCCGGCGAGAAGCCGGTGAAGGTGCTGACTTCTGTGCGCACCTCGAGGGTCAACACGCCCTCGCCATTCACGCGCGGGGTAACCGTGAGAATCACGCCCGCTTCGATGAACTGAACATTCGGAATCGCCGTTCCGCCCTGCAAGATGACGGTTTGAAACGGAACGCGATCGCCAATGAGCACCCCCGCCGGCTTGCCGCTGACCGTGCTGAGATTGGGCCGGGCGATGATCTTGGCCAGGTTCTTTTGCACCAGCGCGGAAATGACCGAGCTGAAACTCAAGCCGGTCCGGTCGAAGGAACCGAACTGCAGACCCTGGCCCCCGCCCTGGAGCGCCTTGATTTCATTGAGGCTGAAGCCGCCGAAGTTCCATTGCAAGCCCAGGTTGTTGATCGCTTCGGGCGAAACATCGGTCACGCTCGTTTCGATGCGCACCAGCGGCGGCGCCGTGTCGATGGTGGCGATGACATGCCGGGCGCGCTCGACCACACTGCGCGCGGCGCTGAGGGCAATCAGATTGCGCGGCGTGGAGGTGCCGGTGGTCAGCGTCAGCGAACCGCCCCCCGCGCCGCCGGTGCTGCTGGCACCAGCGCCACCACCACCCGCTCCACCGCCGGCGCCAGCCCCTCCGCCTCCGCCGGAACCGCCGCCCGCGCCGGCTCCGCCACCTTGAACCTGGTTCTCGCTGGTATAAGCCACCTTCAATTCATTGCCGAACAATTGGGTTAGCGCCGCCTGAATCAACTGCACCTCGGCGTAGCTCACCGGGATTACTTCGGTCACTTCTGGCTCTGGCGTTCGAGCGGCCGCGGGGCGCGCCTGATCCAACTCGGTGATTGCGATCAATGCTCTGGCAACGTCGGCCGGCTGGCCGTTGAGGGTAAGGGCGGCGACCTGCGTGGCTTCGTCGCGCGTGACTGTGAGCTTTATTCGCGGATACGCGGCGGCGAGATGGCGCGTCAGCACCTCGACGGAAATGTGCTGAATCCGTTTGGTTTCGGTCACCGGTTCCGGCAAGGGGGGGGCGGGGGGCGGCTTGAGAGCCGGTGGCTCCCGATCGAGGGTCGTCGCCAGTTCGACCCCGCGACGCACTTCGTCGCGTTCCCCGGAGATGACCAGACCGCTTCCCTTGATCGCGGAAACCTTTAGACCAGTGAACTGGGTGGTGAGCATCCGTTCGATTTCCCCCGGGTCGGCAAAGCGAATCGTGACGGCTTGCAGTTCGCGCGGCTTCGGCACCACGGCCACCTCCACGTCTTCGCGCTTGCCAACTATGAACGTGTTGAGTTCTTTACGGAAGGCCAGGCCAAACGCCCTACAGATGATCTCGACTGCCTCTTCGGGTGAGCGGTCACGCAGGCGAATGTTGCGCTTGGTTGGCAGGTCGCTGACGACGACCACATCGACATTGGCTTGCAGCGCGACGCCGGCCATGATGTCGGCCACGGTGGCATCGAGAAACAGAATGCTGATTTTTCGCTCGCGCGGAGGGCGCGACGGTTCGATAACCAGCGCGGGCAGCGCATTGGAAGCGAGGAGTCGGGCCGCCGCGACCGACGCGGCCTCGGTGGCGGCCCGCGGCGCCTCGAGCGGCACGACCACAAGCGTCAAGCGCCGTTTGTCGTCCGAGAAGCGTGGTTCGCAACGCACGTCGGATCGCAGGAGCAACTCGAGCCGCACGGTTGGCGGTGTGGTCGCGGTCTGCTCGGTGCGGAGGCGTTCGACTAACGCACAACTCGTCGGCACCTCCTGTCCCGCTCCGTCCAGCACGGCGTTGGTCAGTGTGACGATCAATCGCAGTGGTTTGCCCAGCGCCTGCGTCTGGCACGCGAGCGGTCTGCTGGCCGTGACAGTAATGAGCAACTGCTGCGGACGCGCCTGCAAGTCGATGCGTTGAACGTGACTAACGGCCGGGCGTAACGTGGCTTTGGTTGGTGCCCCCCCCGCCAGCGGCAGGAGCAACCGCAGCAGCGCTGCTTGCGCGAGGAATCCCATGAGTCTCACCTCCACGAGGGGGCGCGCCCAATTTCACGATAATTGTTTGCTCGGCGCGCCTCAGTTTAATAAAGTCCCCACCGATCGCCGTCAGCAGGTAGCCGTCCTTCCCGGCGGTGACTGGTTGTCCCGCGCGCAGCACGGAAGTGCGTCGTTCGCCGTTCTCGATGACCTCCAGCACAGCAACGCTCGGCTGGCCCTGCACGATGCCGGTGAGTATGACCGGGGCGATCGCGGCGGGCACAGTTCCAACTTCGCTGAGGGGAAGGGGTGGCAACAGGTTGGAGGTGCCCGGGGTGGAGGCGTTGGGAGGCTCCCCACTCGCCGCAGAACCGTTCGGTGGGTTCCGGACCGAGGCGCCCACTGCGCGGGGATGCGGATCGCTGAACGGATTTCGCATTTCCACCGTCTTCCGTCGCGGGAGGTTGACGACTCGCTGCATGACTTCGTCCGGAGACAGTTCCTTCGCCTTCAGCTCCGGCGTCGACGGAGTCGCCGCCGCCACAGTGACCACGGGTACAGAAGGCGCGGTCAACGGCTTTTTCAGGGTGTGCGGCCCCCAGAGCATATATGCGCCGAGGGCTCCGAGGCCGACAACCGCCAGTGCGAAGAGATCCTTTTGCTGCTTGTCCATAGCTTCCTCAGGTTCCCCTGCGCGAATTGTCGGCCTTGTCTCCGGGAACCGCAGGCGTGATCGGCAGCGCCGACAACCGCAACTTCATCACCAGGCTGGCGGGCGCCGCGCCGCGCCGCGCTTCCGCCTGCAGGCGTAACTCCTCAATCGCTACGATGCGCGGAAAGCGATACAGATTGTCGACGAAACGAACAACGCTTTGAAACGTGCCCCGGACGGTCACGTCGATAAGTCGCGCGCCGTTGGCATGGTTCGCCGCCGACTCCGGGTTCGCTGGCGCGCCCGCCCCGGCTCCGCGAGCCCTGGTCAGGCTGGTTAGCAGTGATTCCAGGCCAGCCTCGGTGGAGGCGACTTGCACTTGCACCATGCGGCTGCCGCTGGCGTCGGCGGCGCGGGCGATCTCATGCGCGAATTCGGCATTGTAGTCGCTGCTGCGCTGCGATTCCTTGAGATGGCTGAGTCGATCCGCAATCTGTCGGGCACGGTTCTCTTCCACGACGAGCGCGCGCTGCGCCTCTACCGCTGCCGTGAGTTCCCGGCGCCGGTCGCGCACCCGCAGGGCTGCGCTGGCTACTCGCCGCCCGCCGTAGGCCAGCACCACGCCGCTCAGGCCCGCCGCGATCAAAGCCAGAATGGCGATGCCGGCCAGGGCGGTGCTGACTTGCAAGGCATGCCATCGGTTCACGGCTTCGCCGCCTCGGAGCCCGGGACCGACATCGAAATCTGGAATTGCTGATACTCACCATCGGCACTGCTGACAAGTCGCATGAACACCAGTCGGGGCGGGGAGGGGCATTGGGAACCGAGCTTCGACTTGCCAAGCTCCGCAACATAGCCGGCAATCAGTTGCTCCGATTGCGCACCGCCATCAATGATCAGACTGCGCTTCCCGCCCGTTCCCTGCGTGTCCAATGCGGTGAGCCACGCTTCCTGCGGAAGCCGAGCCTGCAATTCGTACAGCCAGCCGAGCCACCAATCTTGCGAAGCCCGGGCTTGCAAATAGAAGCGAGCGCGCTCGGCCAGTTGTTCCTGCGTTTGTCGCGCGTGTCGATAGCGCGCCAGCGTTGGCCGTAACAATGCGACGTCCGTTTCCAGCTCGGTGGCGCGATGTTCGAGTAGCCGCAGCTCGGCCAGCATCAACATCGCGCAGAGCGTGATGAGTCCCGCGCAGGCGACGACGCCCACGCCGCCCAAGCGCGCGATGCGCCTGGCATTGATCTGCAGTGCGCGCCGCTTGGCGATCAGGTTCACGCCAGGCATCAGGCGGCCACCAACCATTCGTGCCGGCCGTGGCGGACGTGCTCTCGCAGGGTCAGCCCCAGGGCTACGGAATACAAAGCGCCGCTGGCAGCGAGCGCCGGCCCGACCTGGCTCGGGCAATCGACTGCCGTATCGCGAAAGAGGTTGGCGATTTCGGCCGGGACGCCGATTCGTTCCTCGAGCAGCGCGGCGAGTCCTGGCAGCAGCGCGGTGCCGCCGCTCAGCAGCATACGGTCGAGGGGTGCCGCCTCGCTGCGCGCGGCGTTCGGAGTTTGCGACCGGAACGAATTGACGGTGTGGCTGATTTGGCGCACCAGGCTATCGACCAACGGGGCCATCGCCAAACTGGCCGCCGGCGACGCGCACTCCGGCGCTTCGATTTGATCCAACCCAATTGCGATGGCGTCGCGCTGTTTGACCAACTCTGCCTCCACCTCATTGAGTTTGGTGGCGGCCGCCACCACCTTGGTCAGGGAGTCGCCCCCGAACGTGAGCGCACGCGTCAGCGCCAACCGACCGTGTTCAACGATGGTCAATTCACTGGACTGCGCACCGAGTTCGATCAGGGCCACGGCCTCCTCCCGCAACTGAGTTTGGGTGCTCACCTCCAGCAATGAACACATGCGCGCGAACGGCTCGATGTCCACGGCCAACGGCTCCAACCCGGCCAACTCCAGGGCGGCCACCCGGCCCTCGGTCATGCTGTGGGGGACCACGACGACGGCAACGTCCATGCCCGGCGGATCGCCATTCGGTTCACGGCGCAGCACGGTGTGTTCAATGATGGCATCTACCAGCGGAAAGGGCACGAGCTCTTCCGCCTGCATTTGCACCGCCTGCTCAAGCTGATGATCCCGCATCAGGGGCATCCGCAACACCCGCACCACCAGATTGTGCCCGGACACGGCGGTGATCGCCTGCGTGGGCGCCTTGCCCAAACTCGCCATCAAAGTGCGAATCACGCCGGCCACTTCGGCGGGTTGCTTGACGAGGCCCCCTTCGATGCTGCCGGGCGGCGTCGGAGCGGACGCGACATGGCTGAGCCGGAGCAGGCCCGCGACATTTTCGACCAGGGCGACCTTGATGGCGCGACTGCCCAGATCAATGCCGACGGCCTCTTCAAACCGCAGCCAACGGGCGACTAAAGCGCGCACACTCATCCGCCGGTCGCCTCGTTCAGCGCAGCCAATGCATCGGCCGCCGTCCGTTCGGCGTCGGTGATTTCAGCGAGCAGCGTCAAAGCCGCGGCCCACCGCTCGACCTCGGCGGGATCGGACGCTTCCGACGCGGCTGGCGCGAGTCGGGACTGCAAACGTGCCTGCAACGCCTCGCTGCGTTTGAGCGAATCGATGGCCTCCTGCAGGCGGGGGTGATCGGTGGCCGGCAAATCCTTCATGATCGACCGCAGGAATCGGATTCCCGCTATACGCCGAGTACGCTGTGCCGGAATGCTGCCTTTGGCCCAGGCCTGGACGGCGGCGAGTCGGTCGGCGTCGGTTTCCTTGCTCAGTTCTTCCAGGTCCGTTGCGAGTGCGGCCCAGGCCTTGAGTCCATGGGGAATATCGGATTTGACATTGCCGCGCAGGGTGTTCGCAGCTGCGACCAGCACGCGGCGCGTGATTCGCTGACGTTCGCCCGGGCGCGGTGTGCCCCCCAGGCTCACGAATACAAACTTCGCCCAGTCTGCCGGTGGTTCGGCGCCGAGCGTGGCACAACGCTGCAGCGTTGCCTCCAGGTTCTTCACGTCGATCCGACGCAGGGCCATGCCGTCGCCCCGCACCAAGATCTGTTCGGGCCTTTGCCGATAACCGATGATGGTGCTCCAGCGCGGCGGCGAGGCGCGTACCAGCGCCAGCACCGGCTGCTCCGCATCGATGGTCTGGCGCAGTCGCGCCCACGCCTCGGCGTGGTCGCGGGCTTCGATCAGTTCATAGCGCAGGCCAAAGGCCGCGCAGACCGCGTCCAACGGATTGCCGGCGGTGAGCGGTGTGGAAGTCGTCTCGTCACGCGGATACTGGTGGGAGAAGGCCAACCCGGTAAGGCCGAGCAGTTGTTCAGCCGTCGCGTTCACGCTGCGGACCGAAAGCGCGATACGCACGGCTTCGATGAATGGATCGGTGCCTTCTTCGCCCGGCGTCAACGTGCCCGCGTCCAACAGGACTTCCTTTTCTTCCTGCTTGCGCTGATAGTAAATGAGGCCGATGGCCTGCCGGGCAGGCTCGGCGAACTGACTGTCGCCGAAGTCGTCGAGCACAACCTGATACGCCTTCACTGCCTGATCGGGTTCGCGCCGGACTTCCTGATAGCATTGCCCGAGCAGGTACTGCGCCTCCGCGCAGCGCGCGGTTTTGTCCGGGAAATCGCGCAATACCGTTTGCAAGGTTTCGAGGGCACGGCGGTCACCTCGGCGGAACAGAATGCGAGCAATGGCCAACTGCGCATCGGCGGTGGCGTCGCGGTTTTCAGCAAAGCGCTCGACCACGGCGCGATACGCGACCAGGGCCGCTTCGTAGTCGCGCGCCTCGAGCAGTAAGGCCCCCGAAGCCATGAGCGCATCATCGGCGAGCGGACTATCTGGATGCCGGTTTAGCAGCGCCTCATACGCAGCACGCGCCTCCGACGCCCGGCGCAGATGCGTCGCCAGGATGAGGCCTTGCTGAAACAGCGCGTTGTCGGCATGCGCGCTGTCGGGATGCGTCTCGGCGAGCAATCGATAGTAGCGCAGCGCGTCGTCGAATTTGCCGCTGCGGAACAGTTGATCGGCCTTCTTGAGGATGCCGGCGCCGGAATCACTGCGACGCGGCAACGCACCCACTGCCGCCAATGCGACAACGATTCCCGCGAGGGCGACGAAACGCCCTTTGCGCCAGACGCGCTGGCGGGTTCGTGATCTATCCGGAGTCATCCTGATTTGCCCGTCCTGCGCCGATCATTGCGATGATGGAGTCGTCGGGATCGGCGCCCGAAGGAAAGCCCGCGATTGCCTCCGGCAGTATGCCGAGGCCGCTTGACAAATGCAACGGGCGTCGCCGACGCGACACCCCGAAAAAAACTTGCCTGGCTGCGCCTACTGTATCGTCGCGTCGGCGGAGTCGTACTCGATCCGCAGCAGTTGGTCGAAATGGATGTTGGCCGATTTCCAGTAGGCCTCGATTTGGTCCTTGCTCTCGGCTTCCCATTCGCACACCATCTTGCCGTCGAGCAGGCTGGCGGTGACCCGATGGTTTTTCACCTCGGTCGCCTCCTGCACGGTCTTCACCAGACCCTGCACCTGTCGTCGCGTCATGCACGCGATGGTGTGAACGGAAATGTACTTCGGCATGGCTACGCCTTCGACGGGTTGCTGATCGCGGCGCCGACGATGTTGCCCCACTCGGTCCACGAGCCGTCGTAGTTGCGGACGTGCGGATAACCGAGCAGTTCGTTAAGCACGAACCAGGTGTGCGATGAGCGCTCGCCAATGCGGCAGTAGGCAATGACGTTCTTGTCGGCGGTGATGCCATTACCCTCGTACAGTTCCTTGAGCTTTTCGGCTGACTTGAACGTATGGTCTTCGTTCATCGCCTGTCCCCACGGAATGCTGGCTGCGCCGGGGATGTGTCCAGCGCGCTGCGCGGTTTCCGGCAGGCCGGGCGGCGCGATGATTCGGCCGGTGAATTCGTCCGGCGAGCGCACGTCCACCAGCGCGCCGTTGGCCGCCTGGCGGGTGTCTTCCACCAGCGGATAGAACGCCCGAATGCTGAGGTCGGGGTCGCTGGCCTGGTAAACCTTCGCCTCGGCGGAGGGCACGTCGGTAGTGAGGGGGCGGCCCTCGGCCACCCATTTTTGGCGACCGCCGTTGACGAGCTTGATCTGATTGTGGCCGTAGATCTTCAACTGCCAGTACGCCCACGCGGCGAACCAGTTGTTGTTGTCGCCGTAGAGCACGACCTGCGTGTCGTTGTCGATGCCCGACGCGCCGAGCAGCGCCTCGAACTGGTCTTTCGGCGTGATGTCGCGGGTGATGCCGTCGCACAACTGGGTGTCCCAGTTCCAGCCTACGGCGCCCTCGATATGGCCTTCCTCATAGGCTGCGGTGTCCACGTCCACTTCCACCACGCGCACACCGGCGTCCTTGCCGTGGTCGGCCACCCATTCGGTGGTGACGAGAACATCCTTGGCGTATTCACTCATTTGATGAGCCTCCTGAGATTTTGGATGTCGAAAGTTTGCCGCAAAGTCGCGCGGTCGGACTAAACCGGAATGCCCATGGCTTCGAGTGCCAGGCGGCCATCGTCGGTGGCTTGCGACGGTGTCCACGGCGGCACCCAGACGAGATTGACGTCGGCCTCGGCCACGCCGGGGATTTCTTCCAGACGCGTCTTGACCTGATGGACCAGCGCGCCGGCCATCGGGCAGCCGACTGAGGTGAGTGTCATGTCGATCTTGACCTTGCCCTCGTCTGGTTGCTCGACGCCGTAGATGAGTCCGAGATCGTACACGTTGACCGGGATCTCGGGGTCGTAGCACTCCTTGAGTGCGGCGGTGATTTCGTCGGTGTTGATCATAAGAAGTCTCCTAAGAAGTCTCCTACCCGAAGAACTGTTTCGCGTGATGCAGCCCAGCGATGAGCGCATCCACTTCCTCGTGCGTGTTGTACAGATAAAAGCTGGCGCGGATGGTGGCCGCGACGCCGAACTTGCGGACCAGCGGCATGGCGCAATGGTGGCCGGCGCGCACCGCAATGCCATCCTGATCGAGCCACTGGGCGAGATCGTGCGGGTGAATGTCGCTGAAGTTGAACGAGACGACGCCTCCGCGCTGATCGGTCCCGGCGAAATCCACCGGGTCGGCTTGACCGTAGATCGTCACGTCCGAGCCGAGTTCGCGCAGTCGCTCGAGCGCGTACGCTGTGATCTGCTTCTCATGTTCCCGCACGGCTTCCATGCCGAGTTCGCTCAGGTAGTCGACCGCGACGCCAAAAGCAATCGCGTCGCCGACGTTGGGCGTGCCCGCCTCGAACTTCCACGGGATATCGTTCCAGATCGAGCGCTCGTACGCAACCTGCGTGATCATCTCGCCGCCGCCCTGAAACGGCTCCATCGCTTCGAGCAACTCCGGTTTGGCGTAAAGGGCTCCCGTCCCCATTGGCCCGCACATCTTGTGACTGCTGAACGCCATGAAGTCGCAGCCGAGCCGCTGCACGTCCACCGGTAAATGCGGGACGCTCTGCGCCCCATCCACGGCGATCAGCGCGCCTACTTCGTGGGCCGCAGCGACGAGCCGTTCGATCGGGTTGATCGTGCCCAGCACATTACTCATGTGCGTCACGCACACCAGCTTCGTGCTTTTCGTCAGCAGGCGGTCGAGGTCATCGAGTTCCAGGAAGCCGTCGGGGTCGACCGGCAGAAACCGCAGCGAGGCTCCAGTGCGCTGGGCCACGAGCTGCCACGGCACCAGATTGGAATGATGCTCCATTTCGCTGACCAGAATCTCATCGCCGGGGTGCAGGTGATGCTCGGCCCAGGCGAAGCGCACCAGGTTCAGCGCCTCGGTCGTGCCCCGCGCGAACACCAGCGAGCGCTCGCTGTCGGCGTTGATGAACCCGGCGACCTTCCGCCGCGCTCGCTCGTACTCGGCGGTGGCTTTCTCGGCCAGCCAGTAGACGCCGCGATGCACATTGGCGTTGTAGTCTTCGTAATAGCGGATTAGCGCGTCCAGCACGCAGCGGGGCTTTTGCGAGGTGGCGGCATTGTCGAGGTAGACCAGTGGCTTGCCGTTCATGGTCGTCGCGAGAATAGGAAAATCCGCGCGCACGGCGGCGAGGTCAAACGTAGGAGCTTCGAGGAGCGCAGGCATGGGGGTATCCGTCACACGCAGGTATTACGTCTTACGCAACGCGTGATCCGTTTCCGTTAGTGACAAGTCCCACAGCCACCGCTCTCTGGCGGCGGCGGGGCGCCGCTCTCGGCTTTCGGCTGGAAGCTGCTGCCGCAGCCGCACGAGGAAGCGGCGTTGGGGTTTTCAATCTTGAAGCCGTTTCCCATCACGTCTTCGACGAAGTCGACCTGGCAGCCGTCGAGGAATTGGATGGAGCGCGGATCGATGACGATGCGCACGCCGTGCTCTTCGAAGCTGGCGTCGTCTTCCTGAGGCAGGTCAACTGACATGCCGTAGGAAAGGCCACTTCAGCCGCCGCCCTTGACAAAGACGCGGAGAGCGTGGTCGGTCTTGTTCTTGGAGGCGAGCAGGTCGCGGACTTTGTCGGCCGCGATTTCGGTGAGCGTGATGGACATGGTGACCTCGTTTCGAGTTGTGTTCTTGCTTTAGTTTAGCGGTTTCATGGCGACGGAGTTGTCGCCCCGCAGCCACTGAAAGACGCGGCCCAGCGGCGATACGCCGGGACGCGCGTCGATGCGTTCCGCGCGAATCTTTTCTTGCAGTTTCAGAATGCCGTAGACCAGTTGCTCGGGCCGCGGCGGACAGAACGGCACGTACACATCCACTGGGATGATCTTGTCAACACCGTTTAACACCGAGTAGGCGTCGGTGAACGGGCCGCCGGCGGAAGCGCAAGCCCCCATGGCGATGACGTAGCGCGGCTCGGCCATTTGATCGAACAGCATTTTCACCCGCGGCGCCATTTTGTGGGTGACGGTGCCGGCGACGATCATCAGGTCGCTTTGTCGTGGGGTCGCGCGCGGAATCATCCCGAAGCGATCGAGATCGTAGCGGCTCGCTGCCGTCGCCATCATCTCAATGGCGCAACAGGCGAGGCCAAACGTCATGTACCAGATGCTACCGGCGCGAGCATAGTTGATCGCCCAATCGACGGCGCCACGCATGTTGCCCAGGAACACTCCGCCGTCCGGGAGTTGCTCCACCATTTCCGCGGAGTCTGGAATCTTCAAGTCCATCGGCTTGCCAGCCGGCGACATCACTTGCACTTCAGCCATTTGGATTCACCTCGTGGGTCGGGTCTCAGACCCGATGGTTGGTTCGGACTTCGGTCGGATGACGTACGAGCAGCAGAAGTCACCGCTGATCATATGTTGACGCCGCTCCACGTTGGCGTCGAGCAACTGGGCGATGAGTTCCAACTCGCACTGGCACATTTGCTGATACTGCTGCGCGACCTTGCTCACCGCGCAGTTGTGCTCGGTCAGCACAAATTCCTCGCCCTGACGCTCGTATTCAGCGAGAAAACCCTCATCGGACAGAATCCCCGCCAACACCGACACGCGCTCTTCCAGTGGCAGGCCGGTCAACTGTTGGGAGTGCTGCTCGAGTTTGCGCCGGGTCCGCGCGTCGAAGACTTCGTCCGCGTGGCAGCCGAGCGATTCCAGCGTACCGAGAATGTCGTTGGCCAGTCGATCGTATTGTTGTGGGAACAGTTCGGCGGAGCGTTCGGTGAGATGGAACACCTCGGTCGGCCGTCCGACGCCGCGCCGCGACTGCGACGACGACGCCAGCCCTTTTGCGCGCAGCGTAGCGAGGTGATGTCGCACGGCCATTCCGCTCAGGCTGAACTCGCCCGACAGTTCGGTGACCGTGGCCTGGCCGCGTCGCTTGATGGCGTTGAGGATCAAGCGCGCGGTACCGCCAAGTTCTGCGCGTTCCGTGGTGCTGGTTGCATTCATTACCGTCACCTCATTCAGTCTTCACACCGGCGCCGTCGGTCAGAGCCGACTTCAACGTGTGCCAGGCCAGGCTCGCGCATTTCACGCGCACCGGAAACTCGCACACGCCGCCGAGCACGGCCAGCTTGCCCAGACCCTCTACGGCCTCGCGCGCCTGACCGGGTCCGCGCGTGACCATGTCATGAAACTGCTCAAAAAGCTGCTCGGCCTCCGCGGTCGATTTGCCCTTGAGCGTGGTGGTCATCAGCGAGGCCGATGCCGTGGAGATGGCGCAGCCCGCACCCTCGAACGCGATGTCGGCGATGCGGTCACCCTCCAGCTTGACATACAGTTTGAGCTGATCGCCGCAGAGCGGATTGTAACCCTCGGCCGACTGACACGGCGTCTCCAGCGCGCGGAAGTTGCGCGGTCGGCGACCGTGGTCGAGGATGACTTCCTGATACAGTTCGCGGAGATCCGACATCAGGCCCGCGCCTCCTTCGGCAGTCGCTGGAACAGTTCAGCTTCCAGCATCGTCCGCAACGGCGCAATTTTGATTCGTCCCAACAAGTCACTCGCGAACGCGAAGGTCAGCAGCGCTTCGGCCTCCACACGCGGAATGCCGCGTGTCCGCAGGTAGAACAGCGCGTCGGCGTCGAGCTGGCCCACGGTGGCGCCGTGCGTGCACTTCACGTCGTCGGCGTAGATTTGCAACTGCGGTTTGGTGTTGATGGTCGCGTCGCGGCTGAGCAGCAAGTTCTGGTTGGTTTGCTTCGCATCGGTCTTCTGCGCGTCGCGACGGACGAAGATCTTCCCGTTGAACACCCCCGTCGCGCTCCCCGCGATCACGCCCTTATAAAGTTCGTGGCTGTTGCAGTGCGGTTGCGCGTGATCAATGCCTGTGTGGTTGTCGACATGTTGCCGACCGCCGACGACATACAGGCCGTTGACGGTGGCCTCGCTGCCACGTCCAGCTAGCGTGGCGTTAATGTCGTTCCGCACCAACGCGCCGCCGAACGAAAAATTGTGGGTGCTGAAGTTGCTGCCGGTTCCCTGGCGCGACTGCTGGGTGGCGATATGGAAAGCGCTGTTACTTTCGAGCTCGACTTTGTAATGATCGATGACTGTCCGTTCGCCGGCGACCAGTTCGGTCACTGCGTTGGTAAAATACGCGCCGCCGTTTAAGCCGACATAGGATTCGATGATGGTCGTTTGCGCGTCGTCTTCAAGGATGACGAGGTTGCGCGGGTGCGACACCGACGGCGTGCCCTCTCCGGTCGAGATGTGCAGCACGTGAATGGGTTCTTCTACGACTCGGCCGCTCGGCAGGTAAACGAAAGCCCCGTCCTGCATCAGCGCCGTGTTGAGCGCCACAAAAACCTGCTGCTCGTCGAACCGCGCCTGCTGCGTGAGGTGCGCCGCCAACAAGTCGCCCTGGGTACGGAACGCGGAGGCCAGATTTGTCACCAGCACGCCGCCGGGCAGCGCAGTGATGAATGACAAGTTGGGCTGATAGCGCCCGTTGACGAACACCAGCCGACAATCGGCCACGCCGGCGATGGCGAGTTCCCTGGCCTGGCCGTTGAGGGTGGGCTGCGTGGGCACGAACGAGGTCTTCGCCAGTTGTGCGACACTGGTGTACTTCCACTCTTCGTGCCGGGTGGTCGGGAAGCCGAACTCACGGAAACGGCTCAGCGCCCGGCGGCGCGTGTCGAGCAGTTCCGCGGGGCCATCTAACTCGGCGGCGCGGGCGTGGAACTCGGCGACGTAGGCTTGCACGGTATCGTTGAGGGTCAGCATCGCCGTGGTCAATTCCTGGCCGCCATTTCGTCTTCGAGGCCGGCGTAGCCCTTCGCTTCCAACTCCAGCGCCAGTTCCTTGCCGCCGGATTTGACGATGCGACCGTCAACCAGCACATGCACGAAGTCGGGCACGATGTAGTTGAGCAACCGCTGGTAGTGCGTGACGACCAGGAACGCACGCGCAGGGCTGCGTAAGGCGTTGACGCCGTTGGCAACGATGCGCAGCGCGTCGATGTCGAGGCCGGAGTCGGTCTCATCGAGAATCGCCAGGCGCGGTTCGAGCACCGCCATCTGAAAAATCTCATTGCGCTTTTTCTCGCCGCCGGAAAAGCCCTCATTCACCGGGCGCGACAGCAGGCTGGTATCGAGCTCCAGCAGATTAGCCTTCGCCTTGATCAGCGCCGTGAAGTCCATGGCATCGAGTTCCTCCTCGTCGCGCGAACGGCGAAGCGCGTTGACGGCAGCTTTGAGAAAGTACGTGTTGGTCACCCCGGGGATCTCGACCGGATATTGGAAGGCGAGGAATAAACCTTCGCAGGCCCGGGTTTCGGGATTCATTTCCAACAGGTCCTTGCCGTCCAGGCGTACGTCGCCGGCGGTGACCTCGAACGTGTCGCGCCCGGCCAGCACGTTGGCGAGCGTGCTCTTGCCCGAGCCGTTGGGCCCCATGATGGCGTGTACTTCGCCGGCCTTCAGTTTCAAGTCCACGCCGCGCAGAATTTCCTTTTCCTCCACGCGCGCGTGCAGGTTGCGAATGTCGAGCATTACGAGTGAGTCTCCTGGTTCAAGAAAAGTTTGATTAACCGACGCTGCCTTCGAGCGAAATCCCCAACAGCTTCTGTGCCTCCACCGCGAACTCCATCGGCAACTCACGAAAGACTTCCTTG
>Ga0247727_10012081_pt1 | contig 14908 bp, 11 predicted proteins | sample WisWelCaveWW1625_FD_202498 | JGI IMG/M metagenome (GOLD analysis project Ga0247727, IMG submission 202498) | Biofilm microbial communities from Wishing Well Cave, Virginia, United States - WW16-25 | ecosystem: Environmental > Aquatic > Deep subsurface > Groundwater > Cave microbial mat | place... | reverse complement strand
ATCCGGCAGAGAGCGCTCGCGCACAAGCTTGCGGCCCAACGTCGTTCCCAGAGGCGAGGGGATCACCGCTTTAATGGGAAAGTTTCGTTTAGCTCTGAGATATTGATCGCGCTCTTCATCACGCACTAACTCATACCAGCCGAAAAATAAAAAGCTGAACAAAACCGGCGTGGAAAGAAAGAAGGCGTTGAGTTGAAAATCACGATCCGCGCTGCACAAGTACGGCTCATCCGGTTTTAATTGGGAAATTTTTTCGAGCAGCGCTTGCAAGGCAGTAACGGCAATGGGCGCACGAGTTCGGTTGGCGCCAAAACTTTGCAGCGAACAATCTAGCCACAGCGTCTCCAACAAGAAAAAATACTGTTCGGCATGAGTAAGCTCGCGGTAGGCGGCCAAACGCTCGGTGGCAATCATCCGTGTTTGACTTTTTTTGTACACGGCGAGGTGAAACAACTTGCCGGCCAATGCAAGATGATAGAAAAGGTGCAAGAGCGGATAGAGTTCCTGCGGGCTGCGAGCATTCGTTTCCGGCTGAGGCCGAGTCATCAGCGCATTTAGCTCGAAGAGCTGTTTATAGGGAAGCTGGTTGCTGGCCTTGCCCAGGGCAAATTCATGTTGCCCCAAATACTGGCAGAACGTTTCAAAATCTTTGAGCAGCGGCGTTGGTTCAGTTGGGCTGAAGTGAAAAGTCGGTGTTGCAGAGGTTGAGGTCATGTCAGATTACGGTTTGAGGGTGAGCAGCAAAACGGCGCGAATCTTATTTTAGGAATACCGTTTTATAACTTACCTGTTTGATCTGTCATGCCCGAGCGCTTTAATCGGGCATCCAAGCACGTAAAATGGATTCCCGCTTAAAGACCGCGGGAATGACGGCCAAGGAAAAGGGGAAAGTTATTCAATCGGTGATACTTAGCAAAGAGGTGCTGCGGTTGGAACAAGACGGCGGCAAGATAATTTAGCCCGGTGAAAAAGACAAGGGAGGAGATGACTGAAGCGCTGATGAAAAGCATTGCCGCGCAAAATAAATTTTGCGGTACGCGCTTGCGCTTAACCTGAGCAGTCTGTATCATCAATGCGAGCGCTGGTTCACGAAAAGCATTTTCACTTCAACCTCAGCCACTATGGCCAAATCGAAAAAATCTGCTCATACTCCATCATCATCTCATAAGAAAACTACTGCGGCTGAAAAGTCTGCGCCGGCTGCGCGAATGATCGCGCTCGCAGTGGCCAGCATTGCTCTCGTCATTCTTGCCTTCGTTTGGAAATATTTCATCTCTTCTTCGACTGCGCTTAAAACTACGACCTCCTCCCCTGCTCTGCGCGCGTTTCCGGCGCCGCGTGCGCACGCGCAAACACAAGAGCCGGTGTTCGAAGATTTCGTGGGCGCAGAGGCTTGCGCGGAATGCCATCGCGCGCAATATGATTTGTGGAAAAATTCCACGCATGGCCGGGCGGGCGGACCACCGAACGCGCAAACGGTCATAAGCCCGTTCAACGGCGCGGCGCTGCACTTCAAGGATGCGACCGTGATTCCGGAAGTGCGCGAGCAGAAGTATCGCTTCATTGTCAAACAAAAAGATTTTCCCGAGCGCGGCTTTGAGGTGAAAGCCGTGGTGGGCGGCGGCCATTTACAAGGCGGCGGCACGCAAAGTTATTTCGCCGAGTTTCCAGACGGCACGTTGCGTTTTTTGCCGTTCGATTTTATTCGCAAAGAGCACACGTGGTTTGGCGAAGCGAAAGACCGTCGCGGTTGGATTCCCGTGAACGGCGAGTTGGCATTGACCGATCTCAGCGAATGGCCGCCTTCGCGCGTGCTGGGCGCGGCCAACAATCTCACGAATTGTCAAGAGTGCCACGGCAGCCAGATTGAAACGAAGTATGATCAACAACAGAAGCGTTACGTCACGCGCTATCAAACGCTCGCGATCAATTGCGAATCGTGTCATGGCCCGGGCAAGCACCACATTGCGCTGGCGAAAGCGGGAACGATGGCAACGGCGGCGGATATTGGCATGAAGTCGCTCGCCACTTTGTCGAAAGAGCAATCGCTGCAAGTTTGTTTTCAATGCCATGCGTTGAAAGACGTGCTCAAGCCCGGCTATCTCCCCGGCAAAAATTTGCTCGAATATTATGCGCTCAAGTTTCCGATCTTGGGCGAAAATCCGTATCACGCCGACGGCCGCATTCGCGCGTTTGGTTATCAGCAAAATCATTTGTTCAGCGATTGCTATCGCAACGGGTCCATGACGTGCGTGGATTGTCACGACCCGCACGCGCAAACGTATCGCGATGTGAACGGCGCGCGTTTGGCCGGACGTTTTGATAACGCGCAATGCACGAGCTGCCATGCCAGCAAAGCCGCGGCGCTCACGGGTCACACGCATCATCGCGAAAATTCGCCGGGCAGCCAGTGCGTGTCGTGCCACATGCCTTATTTGCAACATCAAGCCATGGGCAAGCAACTGCGCTTTGCGCGCTCGGATCACACGATCCCCATTCCGCGGCCGGAGTTTGATGCGGCCCATGGCCTCGAAAACGCGTGCTCGAAATGCCATGCGGATAAAACCGTGGCGTGGTTGCAAGCAAAGACGAGCGCGTGGTATGGTGAGATCAAACCGCATGCGCCGTTGGTGCAGGGCCTGATGCAAGCGCGCAGCTTAAAAGAGCGAAAAGCCGTTGCCGATTTATTGTTGCGGGAAAATGAAGCGCACGCGATCGCGCAGGTTGCGGGCTTGTGCTACTTCATCGAAAATTTTCTCAGCCCGAACATGGCGGATTTGGAGGCGGAGATTATCGCAAAACTAAAAAGCTTGGGCGCGAATGAAGACCTCGATGTGCGTGCGCTGGCGTTGATGAGCTTGCACTTTGCGCGCGGCGAGGACACGACGATTCGAAGTTTTCTGCTCGGCCATTTACAAAAAGAAGAAGATGAAATGTTGCTGCGCGACCGCTGGGCATTGGCATTGTCGCATCTTGCGGGCGGCTATCGCGAACGCGGCGCGTTTGACGAGGCGCGCGTGACATATGAAAAGGCGTTAGAGGTGAAGCCCGAAGCCGCGGCTGTTCATTTTAATCTTGGGCTGACTTACAACCAACAAGGCGACTATACGCGCGCGCTTGCTAGCTATCGAAAAGCGCTCGCACTCGAAGCCAACGATCCGGTCACGCTCGTGAATTTGGGCATTGCGCAACGCCGGAGCGGTCAGCCTCAGCTTGCGATTGCGGCGTACCAGCAAGCGCTTGCGGCGTATCCGCATCATGCGCTCGCGTATTTTAATTTGGGAAATGTGTATTATGAAAAAGAAGAGTTGGCGCAAGCGATTGCAGCTTATCAGAAAGCGACGGAGCTTGATCCGAGTTTATCGACGGCGCATTTCTTTTTGGCGCGGGCTTATTTGAAGAGCAAACAGGCCGAGCCTGCAATACAGGCTTTGCGCGCGGGCTTGCGCTATGCGCCGGAAGATGAAGACGCGCGGAAGATGCTTAAAGATCTTGAAGCGTATTTGTCGCAGACACGATGATTTAGCGTTCAGCCACGGTTTGACCGTGGCTTTCGTTTATATAATCGAGCAACTCGGACTCAAAAAAACTATGGCCAAGCCATAGTTGAACATTCACACAATTAAAACGCAAGCCACGGCCCAGCCGTGGCTGAACATTTGACCTTATTCCAACAGATCGAGCGCGGCTTGCAACTCACTCGCAGCATGCGTTTCGCCCGCGGCGCGCGCGGCTTTGAGACCGGCTTGGTAAATTGCGAGGGCTTGCGTTTGTCGCTGCAAGTTTTCCAAAAGCTGGGCGTATTGATAATAGGTGGGCACGTAACTCGGATGCTCGTTGACCAACTGCTGAAAGTGCGCAATGGCTTCGTCGTTCAAACGTAGCTTGACGCACTCCAACGCGACGAGATAACGCGTGAACGCGTCGTTGGGATTGGCGTTCAAACTCTTCTGCAATTTTTCCAAACGCGAAGTATCCATGCTTTTGCTCCATAGGTTGGTTGAGTGAGTGATGATGAATCATCATGCTAGCAGATGCAAGCCAACTAAAGTTGGCTATCACCCTATTGGTATCAGCCCTCTTTAGATGGCTTTCACCTTTCAGCCTCAGGCGGAGATCGGCAACATCGCCAATGCAAAATTGAGGGAGTAGCTCAGTGCAGCTTATAGGTTCTGAGCTGTTGATCATCGCTTTTGAGCGTTAAAACTTGTTCGCCAATCCGTGGTTTGCGCTCGCTGCTTGACAACGATAGCCTCCGCACACCGCAAACGCAACCGCTTTTTGCCGCGGAACAACGGCTTGACTTTGGGAAAAAACTTGCGCATCATTGCGGCGCAAAAAAATCTCCAGTGACCATGTTTCAAATAAAAAAAAAGCAAGCCGCGCGCAACGCACGGCCGTCTCCGAGGATTGCAAGGACGATGAAACGAGAACACTCTGTCGCACACCCTGACCTTTTTCGCGTCACCAAATTTTTCTTGGCCGCATTTATTTTTTTCGTGGCCGGTGAAATTTTTCTACAGCCGGCTTTTGCCCAGGAAAAGTGGTATAAACTATACGCCAACGGCATCACGGCCATGTCGCAAAGAGATTGGCAAACCGCAATAGAGCGGTTGAGCGCCGCGCTCGAACAAAAAAAGTTTGACGCGGGCAAAATCCGCGCTGCCGGCGCGATGTTCATCGACTATTATCCCAATCGCGAGATCGGCGTTTGTTATTATCATCTCGGCAACCTCGAGCGGGCGCGACAATTTTTGCGGCTTTCGATGCAGCAATCCCCCTCTCCCCGTGCGCGCGAATTTTTGGAGCGGATCAATGGCGGCCAGCCCGCGCCGGTTCCCAAGATGTCCGAGCCCGTCCCCGAGCCTCCTAAGAGCGTTGACAACACCGCAACGACGTTGGTGGGTGATCGCCTCAGCATCGCCATTCTGCCTTTCGTCGCCAACAACCTCGGCGGCGATTTGGGCGAGGTCAACTTGCTCGATAAACTCATAACGATCTTCGTGAATCTCAATCGCTTCAAAGTCATCGAGCGCGCACAGCTCGAAAAAATTCTCGAAGAACAGAAGCTCGGTATGAGCGGCGTGCTCGATGTTTCTACCGCGGCGCAAATCGGCAAAGGCCTTGGCGTGGATGCCGTGGTGTGTGGCAGCGTCGTGCGCGCGGGCAACAGCGTGAGCATTGACGCGCGTTTGGTGGATACCGAAACCGCGGCGATCATCACCGCCAAAGATGCGTTAACGAAAAACGTTTCCTTGGCTGCGCTCAACGAAATGATCGCCGAAGTCGCCGGCAAAATTAAAAACGATATGCCGCTGATCTCGGGTTATGTGATCAAATTAGAAGGCGGGCGTTTGACGCTCGATCTCGGCCGCACGCACAACGTCCGCAAAGGCATGAAGTGCCACGTGTACCGCGAGGGCGAGCCGATCGTGCATCCCGTCACCAATCAAGTTATCGGCAAAGAGATTGTGGAAGTCGGCGAAATTCAATTGTTGGAAGTGTTCGAAAGCTATGCGATCGCGTCTGTTGTGAAATCAAAGAACGGAGTGCCGCAGATTCGCGACCGCGTCATCACCAAATAATCTGAGAGCCGTTCGGCTGGCTTTAAGTTGAACCGCTCTCGCAACAAACAGGAGGAGGTTTATGAAAGTTTCAAAGCGTGGAATGATGCTGGCGGTGTTCGTGCTCTGCGCGAGCGCCGTGTTCGCGCAAGATCGCCGCAAGCAAATCGAGTTGTTCGCCGGCGCGGCGATTCCGCTGGCGCCGCAAGAGTTCAAAGATTATTACAAAGTCGGCGGCAGCTTGCACGGCCAGTACGTTATTTTCCCCTCGCCTAATCTTGGCGTCAGCTTCGGCTTGGCAATCGAAGGCTTCACGGTTGATCAAGATGCGGTTTTAGCCGATGCCGGTTTAACGGGCACGGACGCCGCAATCGAGGCGAACGCTTCCATCTTCGAGTTGGGCGTCGGCCTTCGGCCATATTTGACGCCGCCCACCGCAACGACACAGTTCTTTCTCTTTGGCATGGGCACATACAACGCCCTGAGCGAAGAGGCGACGATAACATACCTGGGCCAAACGTTCACAGCTAAAGCCGACGGCAATAATATAGGATTGGCTGCCGGCGCCGGCCTCGAGCTTCCAGCCGGCGAAAAACTGAATATCATCATTCAGGGCTTGACGCGCTTCATTTTCACCGAAGGGTCAACGACTTCGTTCCTCGGCGTTACGCTGGGCGTGGTCTTTTAAGCGCGAAAACATTTAGGGCCATAAAATCATGCCCATGAACGCTCCTGTTCATGGGCTTCGACATTGGCCGAATAACAAAAAAGCCGAGGCGCTTTCAAAAGCGCCTCGGCTTTTCTTTTTATAGAGCAAAAAGATTTTAGATCAACCAATCGCTATGCTCGTCGTATCCATTCGTGGCAGTGATGAGCAACTGAAAGAAAGGTTGATAGTCCACTTCTAACTCCGCATTCATGCGCAACGCCGTGGCCAGCGATTCCGTGGCCATGGTCAATTCACCTTTGAGCAGCGCAATGTAACTCAGGGCCACGAGCGCATGACAATTGCGCGGATCAAAATTCAACGCTTCGAAAAACTCATGTTGGGCCTGCGCCGGCTCATTCAACAACAGTTGGAGATTGCCAAAGAAGCAGTGTACGGACGAAGAGTTTTTGATGTTCGGGCGCAAACGGGTGAAGGTTGCGAGCGCTTGCGGATAGTCGCCGTTATGATATGAGCGCAGAGCCTGCGCCAGCGCCGCGTTTTTACTTTTAAACTCGTATTGCTTGGCGAGCAAATGCCGGATCGGAAACGCGGCGATAAGCTCGTTTTGCAGTCTTTGCGCTGCGGCCAGCATTTGCGTTTGCCCAGACTCGGAGGGCGTGTGCGCCGCGCCGTCTTCCGCGGCTTTTTCTTCGCGCGTAGGCCAGGGTTTTAACCACCGGCCGTTCTGCTCCAAATAAGCCTGCACTTGCGCGCGCGCGAGTTGTTGCTCATCGCTCTCGTTCAACGTCGCAAGAATTTCATCCACGCCCGCACGATGATTGGCGCGCAGCACGGCCAGAATCGCCTGCTCTTGCTCCGTGCTCATGAAATGCGTCGCCAAATCGGCGTCAACGGCCTCGGCGTGCGGCTTCTCCAAATTGCGCAAAATATTTTTGAGCACGATGACCGTGAGATCGTCTTGCGCGGCTTGGCCTTCGGAAAATTTTTCCAAAAGCCGCCGCAGCTCGATCAAAAAAGCCGTGGGTTCCAAATCTCCGTGCTCGGCTAAAAATTCCACCAAGCGTTGCCGCCCGAAAACTTCTTTGTTCTTGTTGCGCGCCGCGAGCACGCCGTCACTATAGAGCACGAGCAAATCGTTTTGCTTCAACGCGACTTTCGCGCTTTCAATGGTATTCAGGCTCGCGACGCTCTTGCCATTGAGATTCTCCGCGCCGTTTTCGCCCAACGGGGCGCCGGGGGTGTTCAACAAAAATATTTTGCCGAGGCCGGGACGATACAACATCATCGGCAAATGGCCGGCGCTCGCAAAATTCAGCAGGCGTTTGTTTTGATCAAAGATGGCGTAGAAGGCGGTGAGATAAAAATCCTGCACGCCGGCTTCTTTGAGCGCTTGATCGAGATAGCGCAACGTGGCCGCCGCGGATAAACCCGCGCTATTCGAACGCAGCACGGTCTTCAACACCGGCGCGCTGTCCTCGGGCAATTTGCCGCTGACATCGGCCAGCAACACGCCCACGCGATTCTCTCCCAAAATCAAAAAATCAACCTGATCGCCGGCCTCTTGCACCGCGGGCAGATAGAGATAATCAATCAACAAACCGTTGCGCTCTTGGCGCTTCCGAGGAATGTACGGAAAAACTGTAGCCCCGGGTTGGTCCGGAGAAGTGGGCTTGGGCTGGCGCAATTCCACCGCGGGCTTGGGTGTGGTTAGGCGCGTGTCATCGCAAGAAGTATCATCCAGCATAGCCGAATGCTCTTCTCGTTCGAACGGCGCTGCCGGCTCGCCCGAGAGCTGATCATCGAGGAAAGCCGCACGAGTTTGCAACAAAGAATTTTCTTCGAAATTCGCGCGCATAGCTACCCAGTGAGGAAGTCACGACCAAACGCTAGGCCAACTCGCGTCCGTGCTCGCGAGCATTTGAGCTAAAAGTGTGAGAGCTAATTTGATAATCGGGATTGATTTAGCCGGATTGAACGCGCGAATATACCATTGGCCTCAGCTTGTTGTCAAGCAAAAACTTGGCGCGATCGCGAAGCCGCAATGCTCGAGCAACGGCGTGGCCGCTGCATTCGAAAGGCGCAATCACAGAACAAAGCCAATGAAACCTCGGCCCAGCCGAGGTTGGAACGTTTTCGGGCCGGCACGAAGAGAGAATGCTCTTGCAACGGCTTGGCCGTTGCATTCGAATGCCGCAATCACAGAACAAAGGCAATGAAACCTCGGCTCAGCCGAGGTTGGAACGTTTTATCGCGCGGCGCATTAAGTATAGCGCGCGTTGCGATACTTCGGCTCGTAAAATTGGTGCAGCAACAAATCCACGCGCAGCAGCCCTTTCTCAGTGAGCCGCACTTCGCGCTGATTGTAATCTAGCATGCCTTGCTGCTTGAGCGCGGAAAACACCTCGCCGAACTCAGCGATGATGTTGGCATTGAACTTTTGTTTGAAGTAGTTCGTGTTCATTGTGCCCAGCTTCAATTGCAAAATCATCTCGCGCGTGAGGCGTTCTCTTTCATTCGTTACAAACGCGCGCGTGATCGGAAGCTGCCTCTGCCCGAGTCGCGCGAGGTAATCATTCCAACTCGCCGCGTTTTGAAAATGCACACCGCTCATGTGCGAGAACGAAGCCACGCCCGCGCCGAGCATGTCGCAGCCTTGCCACACTGAATTGCGGTACACAAACTGGCTGTGCTTGCTCTTCTTCACCATCGTGTATGCGCTGGAGATTTCATAACCCGCCGCCGCCAATTGCTCGAACGCATAAGCCTGCCAATCGCGTTTGAGCTCCCAATCCGCAAAGTGCAGCCCGTTGTTGCCGTGCAAATAATCCTGCGAATAAACCGTGTTGAACGGCAACTCCATTTGATAGATGGTCACACTATCCGGATCGATGTCGATGGTGCGCTGCACGGAGTCGCGCCAATTCTCCCACGTCTCGCCGACCATGCCCGCAATGAGATCGATGTTGAGTTGATCGAATTGCAACGCTCTAATCCACGGCAAGCTCCGATAGATCTCTTCGGAAAGATGCGCGCGGCCGTTCTCCTCCAAAATATAGTCGCTGAAGTTTTCAATGCCGAGACTGAGCCGCGTCACGCCGATTTCACGAATCGCTTCGAGCTTGGGTTCGGAAAGCGTGCCTGGCTCGCATTCGAACGTGATCTCTTCTGCGTGCGTCCACGGAATCGCGGCTTGCAGACGCTTGGCTACGGCCTCCAAATGCGTCGCGCTGATATATGAAGGCGTGCCGCCGCCGAAGTAAACGAACTGCAATGGGCGATCTTGCGCGGCAGGCAGAGCGCTATACAACTCGACCTCCTGCGCAAGCGCATCGAGATAGGCTTGAATGTCTTTGCTGTTCTTGTCCGTGTACACGCGAAAGTAGCAAAACTTGCAACGCTTACGGCAAAACGGAATGTGCAGATAAAGCCCGAGCGGGGTATGCCGACGCGGCGACGAATGCAACGCTTCGAATGCGGCATGCACTTCTTCCGCACGCCAAAAAGAATAGGGCGGATAATTCGAAACAAACACGCTCCCGATTTCGGTTTCTTTAACTTCGCGTCGCGAGGTGGCGGGATCAGGTTGGATGATATTGAGAGTGTCGGTCATTATGCTTTTGAGTTTTAGTGTGAAGGGAGTTTTAATTGCAGGCGATGGCTTTGATAAACATTTTTTGTCAATGTCATTCTGGAAGAACCTTCCCTCGTGCTTGGAACACCTCTCAATAACAGGATGTGTACCGAGCGCTAGGGAGGGTTCTTCCAGAATGACATTTAAGAGATGACCAGCATTAACAAAAAATGCTGTAAGAATTATCATTTCCCTCCAAAACAATAGATCACACCATCCGTCGAACCGATAACCAATTTGCCTTGTGCTACTGCGGGCGAAGCGACGAAGGATGAACCGGATTCGAATTGCCAATTTACTTTTCCGGTTTTCAAATCCAAAGCCAGCAGATCACCGTTCGCCACTGCGACAAACACGCGATTACCGGCGATCACTGGCGAAGCTTCGATCTTCGTCTTGGCGCTGTGCGTCCACAAAGCTTTGCCGTCTTGCGGATTGAGCGCATGCACGATTTTGTCGCGACCGCATGCAATCACAATCTCATTTGTCACCGCCGCCGAAGCGAAGAACGGAAAGTCGCGTTGCGGATGATCGTATTCCCAAACTACGCTCGCGCTATTCAAGTCGAGGCACATGACGCGATTGCCAAACGTGCCGACATAAGCGCGCTCACCCAACACCGCAGCGCTCGCGGCAACGTATGCGCCCGCTTGCGCCTGTTTGATTTCAACGCCGTCGCGAATGCGAACGATGCGGAAATAACCGTCACAGCCCGCAACCACTGCAAACTCGCCGAAGATCGTGGGCGTCGCGTGAATGTAGCCGTCGGTTTCCAACTTCCAGAGCAGTTTGCCATTGGCATCGAGACAGTAGAGATGATTGTCATATGAACCAAAAAGCACGCGGTCTTGATAAAAGTTGGCGGAAGAGATCACGCCCGCATCGGTCTGAAAAAGCCATTTGCGTTTGCCCGTCGCAATATCCACCGCATGAAATGCGCCGGCCTCATCGCCGAAATATACTATACCATTTGATACCGCAGGGGAGGCTTTGGTTTCAGCGAGGGCGGGATATTTCCACTTCAATTTGCCGGAGTGCAGATCGAGCGCATAGAGCAGACTATCCAATGCCGTCGCGTAAATGATGCCCTCAGAAATCACAGGCGAGCCTTCGATGTCCCCGCGCGCCTCGAACGTCCACAGCAACTCGGGCTGCTCCGGCAATGAGCTCGCGCTCACGCCTGTGAGTTGCGCGTTGCCGCGGAAGATGGGCCAGTCGTTGGCTTGCGGGCGCGCCAAATCTTGGCCGCATAACTCATCAAAAGACGGACTCACCCATGTGTTCAAAATCAGCAGACTGATAAGAGCACGAAAACAATACCTCATCTTTTAGATCCATTTCGTCAAAATGAAAATCTCGGACAATATCGTTGCAAGCTCAGGCGCTGGCGCCGCTATAATCTGAGAAGCGACGTGTTTGTGTTCAAGAAAAGACAAGGCCGGCTGATGCCGTGCATTATCGTATCGAAAGATCAATTCTTGCGCGGCATCTTGATAGTGATAGCTATACATGATTTTTTGCACTTCCTCGTTGGGGCCATCAAGGTACTCCTTGAAAAAAAGAGTGGAGCCGTCAGCAAATAAAATTGATCCGTGCAGGAAGCCTTGCTCGCTAGGTCGCGAATCGTAATGTACTTTCGTCTCAAGCACGAAAGCAGTGTTTGAATAACGATCGAGGACGGCTTTAGTGTGAGCGAAGTAACTCTGTATCGACATATTGAATTTCCTTCAACTGAAGCAAGCGCTTCTGCAATCTCTGCTGAAGTTGATATTCTCCTACCCAACTCACGTATTCATCGTCGCCGCCGTTTAAATTTTCAGCCGCCCAATTTTCGATAAAATACGCAGAAGTGACATTGTATCTTTCCTCAAAAGGCGCCAGGCGTTTATTTGCCAACTCCATAGCAAGCTCGAGCTTGTTAATCTCAGCTTCAATAGCAGCTCTTACTAGTGGAAGAAGTTCCTTGCCATTTTGAGGAGATTCAATATAGAGCTTTGTTTCCATAGGTTGATCTCCTTTCATTAGTCATGGCTCTAAGCCGATAGTCCTTTTGATCCTCTGAATCTGATTGCGGTGCAACAAATCGTGGCCGGCGATCATCTGCGTGATTTTCCATACGCTCTCGGTACCGCGCTCGCTGTGCAAGCCTTCGCGCGCGAGCTGCTCTTTGCTCAATGAACGGACCAGCTTGAGATTGAGCGCACGCAACACCCGCAATTGTTCGAGGGCGTCTCGCAAGCTCACGCCGTTGTAGCGCAGCTCGTTCGCCCAGGCATCTTGATCGTAGCCCTGAATCGGGGGATTGGGATGTGTGAGAATCATGCGAATGCGATAGCCGGAAACCAACTCCGAGTCCGCGAGATGTTGCACCACCTGCATGATCGACCACTTGCCCGGCTTTTCGGGGCGGCGCAGGGCGGCCTCTTCCAAGCCGGTGACTTCGGAGACAATCGCATCGTAAAGCTCATCTTGAACTTTGAGCGGATCGCGATTGCCGAGTAAATCCATCAACGCTTGCACGTATTGCGTCGCGGCTTCGTGCGCTGCGCCGGCGGGGTTGGAGAAGACGGAGGACATGATTCGTTCTCTCTTTAATGAAGTTCAAGTTTGTTTGAGGGGAATACTCTTGGATTGACGGATCGTTGGATTCCTGGACGAACGCTTCTTGCAAGACTCCATCAATCCAACACTCCACCGATCCAGTTATCCAGATATTCGCAACGATTCACGTAACGCGGCCAGCGCTTCTTCTTCCGCATAATAAATCTCAAAAAGCCGGTTTTGTAGATTGGAGAAAAGCGTTCCAATCTTTGTGTCATCTAATGGAAAGTCTTTTTCACATTTGTGTTGGAGAGCATTGAGTTTCGCGCTGAGCTTCGCCGCCTCGCGCAAGCCGTTATCACCGTGCGTGCGCAGCAAATCATATTTTTGCGCGAGCAGAGCCTTGGTCTCTTTGAATGGTTTTATTTTGTCGGGCAAACAGGAATCTGCGAACGCGCTCCATTGTTGGCCGAGCTTGTGATATTGCTTCGCCGCCTCTTTCAACTCGGGTTGATTGAGCACGGCGCTCGCTTCATTCAAAAAATCCGCATACATGCCGCGCATGCCACCGCCACCCGTGCCGCGCAATTCGATGCCTTCGTAAATTGAACGAAGTGTGCTGAACAAGCCCTTGCGTTTTTTGAAAACAACCGGCCAGCCTTTTTTATTCTTCGCATCGGTCATCAACTTCGCCCACTTTTCAATCGCGGGTAAAGCGAAGCTATCGGATTTCGCGCCGAGATAATCGACACAATCTTGCAAGCCTGCTTTGATTGCGTCTTCAAGATCAATCTGCTCAGGCGCAGACAAAAGCAGCAAGCGGTTTTTGTATGAAGGGATACGGCCTCGCGTCGCGCCAAGTTCCGCGCTCGTTAACGTGAAGGGACGTTTGCCGAGGTCGTCAATCGTGAAGGTGTTCTGCTCTTCATCATGACCATACACGTTGACGATCCAGCCCCAACAGCCTTTATAATGTTCGGGCAGAAACCAGTACGGCAGATGCGCGTGATCAACCCACGCAATCGCCGGAATACCTTCACGCAAAGCGTCTTTGAGTTGTTGTTCGGCGAGACCTGGTCCTCCGGTTTCTTTAAAGACGGGCTTGACGCCCAAACGTTTACAAAGGTTGCTCATGAACTTGACCGGATAATTCTCCTTGTTCTGAAACGCCATCGCTAAAATCGCGGAAGCGTGCTTTTTGAATTCCCACAAAATATAGCAGATCCCCAAGCCGCCGCCGATGCCGAGCAGCATTTCCTCCGTGAACGGTTTGCCCGTGTGCGGCGCGTTCACGCCGAGCGCGGCGAGCACGTTGCGCATCGTTGCGGTTTCAGGATGTTTGCCGCCGAGGTGTTTGTAGGAGGAGATTGTCATGAATGCGCTCCAATATACGTCTTGCTTCCAGGCTTTATTTTGAACAAGCGGGTTTTCGCGCATTGTTACGCGAAAAAATCTAACCACAAGCTTCTTCACGGCTCTTCCAATTTATCCTGCCATTTTACTTCAGAAAGCCGCTTCATACAATTGCAGGAATGCTGTCGTATCCAATGCGCGAGGATTGAATTTGCCCGTCCACTCCAGCGTGGCGGCTTGCGCCAATTCCGGCAAAGCAGATTTCTCTACGCCGCAGTCTTGTAAGCGCCGAGGAATTTTCGCGACGTGCAACAGCACGGTGAGGCGCTCAATTAATGCGCTTGCGCCTTGATCCCCCGCCGCGTTTGCCAATTCGGCGTAATCATGAGCTGCGGCGCTGTGATTATAGCGCATCACATGCGGCAGCATCAATCCCACCCCAACGCCGTGCGCAATGCCATACTTCGCGGTCAATGGGTTCGCGCAGGCATGCGCCGCGCCGAGCATGGCGTTCTCAATCGCATGGCCGGCGAGATGCGCGCCGAGCAGCATTGCGCCTTGCGCCTCCAAATTCTCCGGCTCACGCAATATGACTTCAAAATTTTTCTCAAGCAAGCGCCAAGCTTCGCGGCTGAACATTTGTGAGACGGCGTTGCGGCGCGTGCAAACGTAGCTTTCGAGCGCATGCGCTATAGCATCCATGCCGGTAGTCGCTGCGACTTTGGTCGGAACGGAAGTGAGTAGCGTGGGGTCGAGAAGCACAACGCGGAAACGCGCTTTGAGATCGCCGCACGCCATTTTGCGATGCGTGTGCTCGTGCGTGATGAGCGCGTAAGATTGCGCTTCGCTGCCCGTGCCTGCGGTGGTGGGAATGCCGATTGAGGGCAACATCGGCCGGCTCGCTTTGCCCATGCCCCAATAATCTTCCATCTTGCCGCCGTTGGTGAGCAGGAAGTTAATGCCCTTCGCGCAATCCATCGCACTGCCGCCGCCGAGCGCGACGATCAAATCAATGGGCTGATGCGCTTGCGCGAAACGCGCGCCGCTCTCAACCGTGCGTGTGGTGGGATTTTCTCCGACCTCGGTGAAGAGAAAAACTTCGAGCGCTTCTTTTTGGAGAGAAGCTAGCGCGTGTTCGACGTGGCCGGC
>Ga0247727_10012080_pt1 | contig 14909 bp, 10 predicted proteins | sample WisWelCaveWW1625_FD_202498 | JGI IMG/M metagenome (GOLD analysis project Ga0247727, IMG submission 202498) | Biofilm microbial communities from Wishing Well Cave, Virginia, United States - WW16-25 | ecosystem: Environmental > Aquatic > Deep subsurface > Groundwater > Cave microbial mat | place... | reverse complement strand
TTTCTCAGACTATATGCGCGCCTCGGTCCGGCTTGCGGCGTTGATGAATATCCATTCGATTTTTGTTTTTACCCATGACAGCGTTGGCCTAGGCGAAGACGGGCCGACCCATCAACCGGTTGAACATCTGGCATCGTTGCGCGCGATGCCAAACCTGACACTCCTCCGACCGGCGGACGCCAACGAAACGGCTGCGGCGTGGGAGATCGCGCTTTTGCAAAAGGGACCGGTTGCACTCGTTTTGAGTCGGCAAGATCTACCGATCCTGAAGAACTCCTTTGATCAGATCCGCGAGGGCGTCCATCGCGGAGCCTATGTGGTATCAGACTGCGACCCGCCGATCGATCTGATGCTGATCGCAACCGGTTCAGAACTCTCGCTGGCGCTCGAGGCGCAAATCGAATTGGGAAAGGGGTACCGGGTGCGCGTCGTTTCGATGCCGTCGTGGGACCTATTTGCCAAGCAGTCTGAGGCCTATCGCAATCAGGTCTTACCGCCGATGGCTACCCGTCGATTGTCGATAGAAGCCGGAAGCAGCTTCGGCTGGCAAACCTATGTGGGTCCCAACGGCGAGTCGCTCAGCATCGATCAGTTCGGCGCGTCGGCCCCTGGTGAGGTGGTGCTCTCGAATTACGGGTTTAATTGTGAGACGATCGTCAAACGCGCACTGGATCTGCTTGCACGAGGAGGGTTTTCGTGACGATGTCTCCCACACTCACCATTCGCAACCTAGGGCAAAGCTTATGGTACGACAATATCCAGCGATCGCTGCTGATATCGGGTGAGATTAAGCGTCTGGTCGATTCACGAGAAATCACCGGCATCACCTCCAATCCATCGATTTTCGAGAAGGCGATCGCCAAAAGCACCGATTACGACGACGCGATTCGTACGCTCGTTGCCCATACGGCCGATCTTTCCGCCGATACACTCTATGAAACCTTAGTGGTCGACGACATTCGCCAAGCTGCTCGATTTTTGCGCCCGGTCTATGACGAAACCAATGCCGCCGATGGTTATGTGTCGATTGAAGTATCTCCCCAACTCGCTCACGACACGGCTGCATCGATCGACGAAGGCCGTCGTCTGTTTGGGATGATTCGCGAACCGAACATTATGATCAAAATCCCGTCGACAGATGCCGGACTTCCTGCGATCACCGCTTTGCTGGCTGACGGAATACCCGTTAACGTAACGCTGATGTTCTCTTATCGCGACTACGATCGTGTGGTTCTGGCCTTTCTGTCTGGGATCGAGCAGTTTCACCAGCAGGGCGGAAATCTGCGACGGATCGCCTCCGTCGCATCGTTCTTCGTCAGCCGTCTGGACGCGGTCGTTGATCCGGCCCTTGTCCAGCGACCCGACCTACTCGGCAAAACCGCCATCGCCTATTCAAAGCAGGTCTATCAGCGGTTCAAGCAAGCTTGTTCTACCGATCGCTTTCGCAAGCTGGAAAAGCTAGGAGCACGCCGTCAGCGGGTCTTGTGGGCGAGTACCAGCACCAAAAACCCAGCCTACTCAGACGTGATGTATGTCGATGGATTGATCGGCCGCGACACGGTTAACACCGTTCCCCCGGCAACATTGGATGCCTTCCGCAAGCACGGAACACCGCTCCTCACCATTGAAAAAGACCTCGATGTCGCTAACCAAACCATCACAGACGTGCTGAAAGCCGGTATCGACCTCGATGCGATTACCGCCAAACTCAAAGTTGATGGCGTCAAGGCGTTTCGCGACTCATTCGACTCGTTGCTGGCTGCACTCCAAAGGAAGATCTCGCAAATTCGTTCCGAAGCGGCTTAAGCGTCTATGCTCAAGCGACGCAACATTTGCTTTCATCTGCCGGGATATCTTGACCCTGTTTCCCAAGAACTTCGTCGGCTTGAGTCAGCTCAAATCATCGATCGGCTTGCTGCGGGAGACCCATCCGTTTGGTTTGATCCGGTCTCGGACCCCGCCGGTGCGCATGAATTCCGAAATCGCGTGGGTTGGATCGACCTACCGCTCTGGATGGAACGAAAGGCCGAACGGCTGGCCTCAATTGCTACGGAGCTTCATCAAGCCGGCTTTACCGATGGCGTGCTCATCGGCATGGGGGGAAGCTCTCTCGCACCCGAGGTTTTCGCTGCAATGCCACGACCACAATCAACCGCTTTGCGGCTACAAATTCTCGACACCACCAACCCAGACGCGGTTACCCAGGTTTTCCAATCGATCGACTGGTCCAAGACGGTCTTTTTTATCTCAAGCAAATCGGGAACAACACTCGAAACGTCGGTGCTTGCCGAGCTCTGTTATGAACGGGTCGCTGCCCAGCTTGGGCCCGACTGCGCCGGTCAATCGTTTGTCGCGATGACCGATCCTGGGACACCGCTCGTCAAACTGGCAATGGAACGAGGCTTTCGCCATCTCTGCCTGGCGCCCCCAACGGTCGGCGGCCGCTACTCCGTTTTTTCCGTGTTTGGGCTCCTGCCCGCCGCCTTCCTGGGAATTTCAATCCCGACCCTCTTGCACCAAGCCAACGCGGCCCGAACGGATTGCCTAAACGAGCGATTGCATGAAAATCCGGCTGCCTTTCTCGGAGCAACGCTTGGAACGTTGGCTCGGGCTGGCATTGACAAACTTCACCTGATCGCCTCTCAAAAACTCGGCCCGTTTTGCGACTGGGTCGAGCAGCTCATCGCGGAAAGCAGTGGCAAGCAGCAACAGGGAATTATTCCGCTCATCGACCTGACGCCACGATCATCCCCACAACCCCAAGATGACGCTATCCGCTGTTTGATTCGCTTCGCAGACGATGTGCGACTGTCGGCGTTGAGCGAAACCTTAGGCAACGACGGTCGCCCGTTAATCGACATCGTCCTGTCAACTTGGAACGATTTATTTTCAGAGTTTTATCGGTGGGAAATTGCGACGGCCATCGCCTGTGCAACGCTTAAGGTCAATCCGTTTGATCAACCAGATGTTGAAGCGAGTAAACATCACACCCGAAAAACCCTCGCCCAATCAATCCAATCCCCAACGAGCGGCATGCCATCCATTTATTGCGAGGGAATCCACATCAGCTCGTCGGAGCCGATCGTGGGTAATGACCTGGGTTTGATCCTCCACGCATTCATTCATCTCGCGGCCCCTGGTGGGGTTATTGCGTTGCAGGCATTTCTCCCCCCAACGGATGGTCTGCTAAGGGTCGCTTTGGTACGCCTTCGAGAGCAGTTGATCTCCCGCTATCGACTTTCGGTAACCCTCGGCTTTGGACCGCGCTTTCTCCATTCGACGGGTCAATTGCACAAAGGTTATTCGTCGCGAGTGAGTTGTATCCAGTTGACCGCTCGGCCGACATGCGACATTGCACTACCGGGAAAGTCAACGACGCTGGGCATGCTCCATGCCGCTCAAGCGACCGGGGACGACAAAGCGCTTCGCGACAAGCAGGTTCGCGTGCTACGGTTGGCCCTTGGTTCAGATCTTTGCCTCAGTTTGCAACGATTGGAGCAAGCGATTGACCGAACCCTCTCCCACTAGGCCAAGACTCGACTCGGACCGCTGGTTACGGGACCATGGCGATTATCTCTATCGCTATGCGCGGGTTCGCTTGCATGACGACCAGCTTGCGGAGGAAGCGGTTCAAGAAACACTTGTATCCGCACTCTCCGGGCAGAGCCGTTTTGCCGGCCGATCCAGCGAACGAACCTGGCTGACCGGCATTCTCCGACATAAGATCGTCGACCAGATCCGCCGTCGTGTACGGGAGCAACCGATGGACGTGGCCTCCGACCCGATTGCTGGCGTCGATGGCGATTTCGATGAAACAGGCCATTGGAAGCAGTCCGCACCCGCAGCTTGGCCCGACAACCCCGAAAATAGTTTTTCCAAACAGCAGTTTTGGGCACAATTCCAGGCGTGTATTGGCCGGCTCAAACCCAATCTCCGCGCCGCTTTTGTCTTGCGCGAGCTGGAAGAGAAGAGCAGTGAGGAGATCTGTAATATTTTGAATGTCTCGTCGACCAACCTCTGGGTCATTTTACATCGAGCCCGACATCACCTGCGAAAATGTTTAGAGACCCACTGGTTTAGCGCTGAATCAAGGCCCTAGGAATGAAACATTCGTGCCGCGACTTTGCTCGTGCCGTGTCGGAAGCGTATGATCGGCCGTTGACCTTTCTTGAGCGGACCCGGCTCGAACTCCATACGATCCTCTGTCGGTTGATCTGCGGCTGGTGCCACCGATATGCGCAGCAGTTTAAGCTACTGCGACGATTTGCCCAACGTTGCCAAGATGAGTTATGGGTCGAACGTTTAGTGCCGGGACTAACGCCCGACGCCAGAACCCGCATTCGAAAAAAAGTCATGGAGACGACTGGAGGAATAACGTCATGACAAGCCTGTTAGATGGCCGACAAGACCCATCCATCGCCGATTCACCATCGTTGGAAGAAGCGGTATTGAACCGATACCGTGCGGCAGCTTCTGCGGTCGAACCTGGCCTCTGTTGCCCGATACGCTATGACACCTCGGCGCTGCAATTTCTTCCCCAGGAAATCATCGACAAAGATTATGGCTGCGGCGATCCATCGCGCTATGTGACCGCGGGCGAGCGGGTAGTCGACCTCGGATCGGGCGGAGGGAAGATCTGTTATATTCTTGCGCAGAAGGTCGGCAAGGAGGGGCATGTGATCGGAGTCGATTTTAACGATACGATGCTGGCCTTGGCACGAAAGTATCAACATCAACTGGCACAGCAGTTCGGTTATGCCAACGTCGAATTTCGCAAAGGGAAGATCCAAGATCTGCGCTTAGATCTCGAGGCGGTCGACACCTATTTGTCGCGCTATCCGATCCAATCATCCGGGATGCTGTCCCAGTTCGAAGACTATTGCGAACAACTGCGCTGCGAGCGCCCGCTGATCCCCGCTACGTCCGTTGACGTTGTGGTTTCAAACTGCGTGCTAAATCTCGTCAACCCCGAGGATAAGGCCAATCTGTTCGGTGAAATTTTTCGGGTCTTGAAAAATGGCGGCCGGGCGCTCATCGCTGACATCGTCAGTGATGAGCCGGTCCCGTCGCATCTGGTGCAAAATCGGGAACTTTGGAGTGGTTGCCTGTCGGGTGCTTTTCAGGAGAAGCAGTTCCTCGAGATGTTTGCAACCGCCGGCTTTCATGGGATCGAAATCGTCGACCGACAGGATAAGCCGTGGCAGGTGATCGAGGGGATTGAATTTCGGTCTATGACCGTACGCGCTTTCAAAGGCAAGGAAGGCCCCTGTTGGGAGAGAAACCAAGCTGTCATTTATACAGGTCCCTTCGCGGAAGTTCGAGATGACGACGGTCATTCCTACCTGCGAGGTGAGCGGATGGCGGTTTGCGATAAAACCTACCGACTGCTGCTTGAGCAAAAAGGCCCCTATTCGAGCCATTTCTTGCCGATTGAGCCACGCACGGTGATCCCGCTAGACACGGCCCAGCCTTTCGATTGTTCGCGATCTCATCGACGTGATCCGCAGGAAACAAAGGGAATCGATTATAGCGAAACAACGGACGCCGCGACCGGTTGTTGCCCACCTGGGAAATGCTGTTGAACCGTTCAACACGCGATCGGCTGATCATCTTCACCCGCTATCCACGATCGGGTGAGACCAAGACGCGGCTGATCCCTCGTCTTGGCGCGGATGCCGCAGCCCAGCTCCAAAAAGAGATGACCGAGAATACGATTCGACTCGCTCGCGAGTTTCGTTCCACGCATCCGGTCGATCTTGAGGTATGTTTTACGGGAGGCGACCTATGGCATCTGACGCATTGGCTTGGATCTGATCTCGATTTCAGACCGCAAGGACCGGGTGAACTCGGATCGCGGATGGCGCGTGCCATCCGCCGTGGGCTGTTGAACAATCGCTGCGCCGTCGTCATCGGAACAGACTGCCCAGGGTTATCCGCGCTGTACCTTGGACAGGCGTTCGATCAACTGCCGACGGCCGACCTTGTGATCGGGCCTGCGGCGGACGGTGGTTACTACCTGATCGGCCTCACCCGGCTAATCCCTGACCTGTTTCAAGGGATTGCTTGGGGCTCTCCCCAGGTGTTACAGGCGACGCTCGCGATTGCTGACCAGCAGCGACTGATTGTCCGCCAGCTTCCGATCTTGAACGATCTGGATCGCCCGGCTGATCTCGACCTCCTGCTGCCCGTTGTCCAGTCGGCGACCCGCTCACGCCGCCAGCGGAAGCAAACGGCTCAACGGATTTCGGTAATCATCCCGACATATAATGAGGAAACCACGATCACGCAGCGGCTTCATGAGCTTCACGCAATCGGCTCATTCCATGAAATCATCGTTGCGGACGGTGGCAGCACGGATCGGACGCGCGAAGGGGTTGCCCAATTCCCCGACGTCCTCCTCTTGCAAACCAACCGCGGGAGAGCACGGCAATTGAATCACGCAGCATCGATCGCGACTGGTGATGTTTTGCTGTTTGTTCATGCCGATGTGTCGTTACCAGGCAACGCGATCGCGGAGATCGACCAAGCGCTCTCCGCGGTTGGGACGGTGGGCGGTGCGTTCCGCATCAAAACGGTCGCGGAAAGCAAACACCATTGGGTTGTACCACTGTTAGGGCTAGCGGACCTTCGATCGCGATATACTCGGCATCCGTATGGGGACCAGGCGATTTTCGTTCATCGCTCGGCTTTCGCTGCGATCAACGGCTTTCCCAGCGTACCCATCTTAGAGGATCTTTTTTTTTCCAAGAAACTTTCATCCATCGGCAAAATCGCGCAATGCCGCGGTCCAGTTTTGGTATCGGGTCGCCGATTCTTAAAACACCCGATCTATTACGCGATCCTTTGCCTACTCGCTCCCCGGCTCGCACGTTTTGGCGCTGGCTTACGCCTGATGGAACGGCTCTATGGTCATCCGAGATAGACCACACGGACGGGAATAAATCCGTCCCGATGAGTAATCCTGATATTGATTAAGCTCGTTCAAACAGGTTTCGATAGATCCATCCCGCCGCACCACCGCCGACCAGCGGACCAACCCAATAGACCCAATGGTTCGCCCAGACCGATCCGATCAATGCCGGGCCGAAGGCTCGTGCAGGATTCATCGCCGCACCCGTGAGTGGGCCACCGGCCAGAATGTCGAGGGTGACGGCCAGTCCGATAAATAGTCCACCAACTTTCGGTGCACGGGAATCAACCGCCGTCCCGTAAACAACGGTCACCAGAAAGAAGGTCAATATCGCTTCGACAAGTAGTGCCCCGCCAAGGCAAACCCCTTCCGCGACGGCCGGTGTCCCGAATCCAGCGGCGACTACCGCGGCCGCTGGAAGGGAAGCTTTGATCGCCAGCGCGGCCACGACCGCCCCCATGAGTTGCGCACCCCAATATTCTGCGGATCGCCGGAGATCGATCTTGCCCGCGAGCATTAATCCGAACGTGACCGCGGGATTAAAATGTCCCCCGGAAATCGCACCCAACGCGGAAATCATCACCGCGATGGCCAAGCCATGCGCGAATGCGATGCCGACCAACCCCGCACCATTGCTAATCGCCGCGACACCCACAAAGGTCAACGCGAAGGTTCCAATCGCCTCAGCGATGAGGGGTCGTAAACGTTCCATCAATTCCTCCCTAGCAGCAGATCCCTGGGGAACGCCTTGGATTACGGGATGCTCGAAACTGCGCGCTGAACCTCCGCATAGGGCGGTTCCATTCCCGGATTTTCGGAGATCCAGGCATAACGGACGATACCCTCTCGATCGACCACAAAGACCGATCGTTTTGCAGCGGTGTAACCGTTCATGCCAGCGAAATTTTCATAAACACCTGCGTATGACTTGGCGACTGCGCGCGTATAGTCGGAAAGGATGGGAAAATTGAGTTGATTCGCATTGGCAAAGGCTTTATTCGAAAAGGGCGCGTCAACACTGATCCCGATGATGGCCGCATCGAGCTCTTTAAATCGCCCCAACGAATCGCGGAACGAACAAAACTCTTTGGAACAGACTCCGGTAAAGGCAGCCGGGATGAAGGCGATGACCGCTTTCTTGCCACGAAGCGCCGACAGCGTATGGGACTTCATATCGGTATCGATCAGCGTAAAGTCGGTTGCTGGTTGTCCAACAGAAAGCACCATGAGTCATCCTCCGAGCCAACGGTGTGTCCGCCCTTTTGAACCGCGCCATTATCTACATCGATTTGGGTGACGGAGCAACTCGTCTGAACAGATTATTCAACGGGCTCTCCCTCGCCGTTCTTCATTTTCGAGATACACCCAATGGCTTCGGCAGTACCCCCTTCGGGGGTCTGGATAGCAGGGCCATCAGAGCCGATCGCGCTAGATTCAACCGTCTGCTTTCTGCTAAAACCATTCAGCCGCTCTCCCGCATGAAGCGAACGACAGCGGTGAAGGATTGCGTGCAACCGTGAAGGAGGATTCGGCTTATGACTCACAATAGGACTCTCAAATTGTTGTTTGTCGTGGTCTTGATTTTGATCAGCGCTGTGTCTGATCAGCCAACGGCAGCTGCTTTTAAACTTGGGATTGGCACCGAATTAGGGGTCGGCTTTCCGCTGTCCAATTTCCCATCGGATCTTAAGACTCGGGACGATATCGTTCCGACGACGACCTATACCACAAATGGTGATCCTGGGACCCATTTCACCCCGAGTATCTTTGGCTTGTTTGGTGGGTTCGAATTTGGGTTACGATTTCATACCTTGTCGTCGAGACTGGCCTCCTCAGACAATAATCTCGACGGCACCCAATTCGATGGCGGGGTTAAAACAGTCGACCTCGCCTTTCGTTTCTACCCCCTCGACCTCCCCATCGCCTCGGTCTGGGTATCGGCTGGGGCTGGCTACGCCCGGGTTGATTTTGATAACTTGACCGGGGATCAGCCAGGGCTACACCTCTTCCCATCGGCTGGTGCGGAATTTTCGCTTTTCCCGATGGTTAAAGTAGGTCCTCTGCTGCGCTTTAATTATGTGTTAGCGGCAACACCGAACAATCTGAACCCGGCGAACCTGAATAACCTTGGGATCAATGACGTTTCGTCAAAGCTAACCTGGTTCGACATTCAGGCTAGCCTCCGCGTCGGATTTTGATGCCCGCGATATGATCTTATAAGGTGGCCTTAAACAGTCCTCCAACAGACTAACAGTACGGCGTGGTTGTTGAGAGGTGATCAACGCGATCCGCATTTAACACTCTGCGTCATCAAATGCGGAAACGCCTCAATTCCAAACCGATATGGGCAACCCTGAGAAGCAGAAATCCGATATCATTCAAAGAAGTTGGATCGTGCTGGGGTAAGGTCCTGGGGTGTCATCAAGTTGAATTCTGTCGTCGCTGATTAGAACTTGGATTCGTTCGCTGACTTATAACCTTTTAGCCGCTGGATGGCCAACGATTGAGAGGAGCGTCGTCGCTTGGGGTCTGGAATTCGCGCAGGCGAGAAGCCGACAAAGACCGACTCCGTCACAACGGCTAGAACCCGTCTCTCTCCCCCCATTCAGACTGTTCACGGAGCGCCAGCTGGTCAGGATCATTACTCGAACGATCCGCTACTAGCCACGTCGAATCAGGTCAAAAAAAATCTTAGTGCCTTCGGCGGCACAAAGCCGTTCTCTCCCCTACAGGTGGAAATTCATGGACAGGGCGGTTCCGTCGATTTAGAGGATCGGCAGCGCCTCACAGCGCAGCTATTGGGCGATCGCCCCCCCATCCGCCAACCGTTTATCGATTCGATATCAGGCGCAAATGCTCTGATAAGCCAGATTACGCAAGCCTTGCCGTTTGTCGCCAACAAGGTCAACAGCACGCACGATCTTGATCGTCTATGCAAAAACCTCGGCGCGGAGGAATTAGAGGCACGCGCCGCCACACACCAAGCTGAGAAAAACCTCGCGGCAATTATCTCGATGTCACTCCAGGCGACACTGGATTCACTTTGCGATCGATCAGCCTACTCGGTCATGAGTCGCACACAGCTTGAGGTTCAACTCCAGTCGTTCCTTGGATTTTCTCCAGCCTCAATCCGCTGGACCGCCGGTGCTTATCGCGATCCACTAGCCGCCAGCACGTCAGTCGCGGGGGAAACAGTCTTTCCCTGTTTACTCGCCAAAACATTCGATACGCAGGGTAAGCTAATCGAAACGTTCGCTTTTACATGCGAACATGGCGGGTGGGTCCTCAAGTTGCATGACCCGATCCTCTACCGTCAACTCGTCGATTTCACCATCAAAGCGGCAACCGATGCTTCAGGTCAACCGGTCATTAACGATGATCTGTCGTTTTCTGAAACATGGACCATCAATCCGGTGTTTGAGCAAATCGATCTTGCGACGTTGGACCCGCGCATTACCAATCCGCGTCGTCTTACCGCAAGCCAGAAGCTGCCGGGTAAAAACAAATCCCCGATTTCGAACAACTGGATCGCGGTCGAACCTCATGCCCCGCTCGATTTTGGGAAAACTCTCGAACCGATTGTCGATCAGATGCTTTTGATCGCGAATGATCTCCAGTCAGAACCAACCGTTCATAACGAACCGTCAACCACGACAACGATCTCCTCACGCCCTTCCGCGGCCAGTGAGGAACACCTCCAGGTGATGTCGCTTTTTGCCGAGATCATCAATCAATTGTCTGACCAGTCCGAGGTATCTGGGAAACCGTCTCGTCGGGCGGCAGCAGGCGCAAACCTAGCAGCATCCCAAAAAAATATTTCCCGTATCTTGCAGCGCGGTATTCAGTTCGCGCGAGAAAAAGAGCTTTCTTGGATCGATGCGATCGGCATGCGCCTAAAGGGCGCGGCAGCCTTTTATGGCTACCCTATGCGTTCGGTTCAAATTCGTTGGATTATCGGTGCATCGAACGAATTTGTTCAAAACGATCTTGGGCGAACGGTTTTCCCGGATGATCCGAAAAATGCACCCCCCCTCCTACTCGCTGAGCTCATGACCTACGATGTTGACGGTCATGAGCGGATCTTGGAGACCCGGGCCTTTCATCCATCCGGCAAGGAAGAGGTTTTCGAGGGGCAAGCCCCACACCATCGATTGCTCGCCGTCGACTTTGCTCTCCCTAGCGATAAATCGTCGACTCCGCTTCGCCAGAGCCAAGCGGCTGCGCTCCCCTTGCCCGATCTCTCCACGGCACCCCCAGTCATCCTCTCACGTCAACTGAGAGTTTCCCCGGTTGTTGTACCGGAAACAATTGTCGCGCTCGATCCCCGTGTGAACTCCCCGATCTCATACTTATATTTTGAATCGGCCTCCGACCATCGCGTAACGAAGAATTATGTGACGTTTGATTACAATGGGATCCCGGTCGATCAATCCCGTCAGGATCATGCGCTTGACGTCTCTTATAAGGTAATTACTCCAATCCGAAACTCGTGGGAGGTTCCCGAGACCTATGCCGCTCCCTCTGAGATCGATTCCGAATTTGTTGATCGATGGATCCGTGACGAAATCGACAATGGGCTACTCGCTGAACTCAATGGTGTTGCCAATCAACAAGAGCTATCGCGGTTGATCGACCAGATCCCGGATGACGATCAACTGGTCAAGTCGAACTTCTCTCTGACGGACGACCAGCTCGCCACTCCGCGATTGCTTGAGCTCGCTTTCTTTTGGAAGCAATATTCCGGGACGATCGATCGCTCAAAATTTCCATGGCTTGCGGACTTCGTCGCCAAGATCGGCGGAAAACCGCAATTCACGCCGCTCGATATCAGTGTCGATCTCTATCGCCATGAGCTTGCACCTTATTTTTCCAGCTTGACGCTTGACAAGCTTGTCCCGAGAGAATTGCTACGCCGCCTCTATCATATCGGCGCATCCCCGGATGCCTGTCGCATCGCCTTGGCAACGATTGGGGCCTATCGTTTTCACGACAGCCGAAAGTTAATCGATCAGGTAAGAGCCGCGATCGAGGCTGATCGTTCGATACCGGCTGAGGATCGAGCGATCCTGTTGGTAGCGCTGGCAACTAGCGCCGCTCCCTCTTGGATCGATGTTGTCTCGAAGCAGTGCGCGTATCGTGGAATGTCTCACCAAGCGATCGGACGGCTAGTCCATCGGATTCACCAGCATGTCGACCCCGTTGTATTGCGATTGCTGAGCGATGAACTCGATCGCTCGTTGCCGCAAAATGACCCTGATCGATCAGCGGAACGGGATGAGCTGATTGCGGTTTTCGACCTTTTGGCCGGCGTTCCCGCGGAACGAACGTTACGGCGGTACGAAGAATTTTTATCGACAATCCAGCTCGATCGCCCGGCGCCCAGCCGCCTGGCGAAACAACAGTTTATCGTGGCGAAAAATCATCTGCGTGAGTTGGTTGGAAAAAGTTTTAAGTATGCGCGACAGGCTTATTTTGCCGATCCCGACCGTATCACGAGAATGGAACAAGAACTGCTGAATCAGCCCGACTTGATCATTTTTCCCAAAGATTCGTTAACGGTACGCTGGCATGCCGGTACCTCTTCGGAACGTCCGCTCTGGAGTGCTCCTGGCTTCAGCGGCAACGGGCGTCCGATCCTGATCGCAGATATTATTTTAAAGGGCCCCTATGCTTCTGGCGTGGTCAAGTCTGTCATCGTGTCCGGAAAATTTTCATACGGTGTCGATCCGTTTGTCCCATCTCTTCACCATCGAATCGCTGAGATCCATCTCGAACGGCTACCGTCTTGGCCAACGTCGTACACCGCGCGGTGGCATTTCCGGAGGGCGACCGACGAATCGATTGCGTTTGTCGATCCACGGGTTACGGCCCCCAGGAATATCTTCACCGTGCAGGCAAATTCGACTGAGATTATCGCCCAATTATCGACACCGGCTGAATCAACGAAACAGGTGATTACCGAGTTTACTGATCTATCACGGGCGCTCGACGAAAACGCAAAACAGGCCGGGTCTTTTTTGCCGGACTTCCTTGTCACCGACGCGAGGGCCGCGGCGATCGATGAGAAGCAAAAGGGGTCACCGGTTGATCGTACGCTGGTCGAGCATTTTGCCGAGGTCGTCAAATCTTCGACCTTGGAGCTAAAACAAACGATCAACCGCTTGATGGGGCAGCTGAAACAAGGGCTGATCACCCCCGCTACCGCCCAGTCGCTCTACCAGCTGGAACTGCTGCGGGCACAAGGCAAACATGACAAGAAATGGACCGCGCAGATCGAATTTATGCAAGGGAATATCGAAGCAAATGTTCGTGGGCTTCGAACAACCGGATCTCGCTGGCCAATGCAAGATATCAATGGCACCTTGCAACTTGTGAGTGGCGAGCTGGCTGAAGGCCGCTTTGCGATCGGAGAATCGGGTGACGGAACAGGGCTGACGGCCGTTGATCTGATCAGTGGCCGACGATACTCGACGCCATGGGTAACGACCAACGGGCAAATCGATCTCAGCACGACCAGCCAGAGACTGTTTACGGTGTTTGGAGCCGAACTCAATTATATGGAAGGGGTGTTTTATTTCGCTTGGCCGATCAGCCCAGGTGGGGCGACGACGCTAAAAACAGTCTCCTGTCATGGTCAGGGGTTTCGTGCCGGCAAGCTGGACGAATTCGCTCAGACCGTATCAATTGTTTCCATGCTGATACACTCGATTGCGTCAACAACCCGCTTCCTCAGGAAACTAAAAATCGTCCCGTTTGTGAAGCAGGTCGAATTGGTAGAAGCAATCAATGCCCTCTCAGTTGGCCCCGCCTGCGCAGTCTATTGGAGCTGGCGATCTTACACCGGCCTCAACGATCAGCTAAAACATGGTGCGCTACGCCCAACGGACATGAGCAATCTCTTGCGTAATCAGGAGCTCCATTGGCAACTCTGGATGATCTGGACCTCGTTTTTCATGATGGGAATGTTCGGTATCAAAGCACTCGATCCCAAAACCGGTGCACTCCGAGAGGTCGGGCATACGTTAACGCAATCTCCCGCCTATAACCGTGCGGTGGCGTTTCAACAATCGTTAACCTATATGTTCAGCTATTATGGTGTTAGTGCAGCGTTTGGCGTGCATGAAAAGATCGGCTCCTCTGGAAAATTTGCGCAACCCACCCATCTTCCGTTAACTGCCAATGCGGATCCTCCTTATCGCTTCCTGATTCATTGGCTCCCAATCCGTTTCCCCTGGGCAGATGTCCTTCACCTCGATCCCCGACTATTTGGGTTCCTGCGAAACCTGCTAAAGGCCAAGGGATTTTAGCCCGAATCGATCGCTAGACATCGTTTGACCATGCAAGTTTGTCGAAAGGTGTAAGGGGGACTGGTTCAACGTTTCACTACGGGATCGTCTTTAATCCCTCCCGCCCGAGACGAATAAGATACCGCAGCGGCGGATCGATCATATATTCGGGCGCGACGTCTTGACGCGATCGACTTTCCAGCAATCGGACAATGTCTAATGCACTGACACCAACTGTAAAGCCGAGAAAGCGGGCCACATCTCGTTGACGGGGTGTTTCCCCCAAAATCCCCGCCCGCAATACCTTGAGCATGAAGATCGAATTATAGATCAACCATAACGACCAGATCAGGTCGAGATTCTTAACCAGCGCCGATGGGCCGTTTAACAGGCCGCGATCATCAAGCTCGTCGATCCCGTAGAATGCGCGCGACGTCCAGTAGCCACTCAACGCAACGGAAAGCGGCCGATTGATGCCGATGTTGATCCCGCTCAATATTTTGAAAATTCGTGCTTCGGGGTTGATAAAGGATAAACCGCTGACCAATTTGGGCAGGTGGCCCACGATCATCCCAAACCAAAACGAATCGATCGCGAGTCGTTGCATAAAGGCGTCGTAATGGTCAAATGCCTTTTCGACCCAAGGCCGATTTGTGCTCTCCGGATTAACGGCGCCAAGGTCGGTCCCTCCCAACTGACTTGGCCAATTAAGA
>Ga0247727_10012079_pt1 | contig 14909 bp, 12 predicted proteins | sample WisWelCaveWW1625_FD_202498 | JGI IMG/M metagenome (GOLD analysis project Ga0247727, IMG submission 202498) | Biofilm microbial communities from Wishing Well Cave, Virginia, United States - WW16-25 | ecosystem: Environmental > Aquatic > Deep subsurface > Groundwater > Cave microbial mat | place... | reverse complement strand
CTCGGTTACTCCATGAATTCCTGGGACGACGTCGTGCGGCTTGGCAAACGGGAGGGAATTGATCCCCCGATCCTGGAGTCGGCAGGACTTGTCGTCAAGCGCGATGACGGCAGCGGCCACTATGATCGCTTCCGCGGGCGGGCGATGTTTCCCATCTTCTCTGCGTCCGGACGGGTTCTTGGGTTTGGAGCGCGCAAACTCCGTGAAGATGATACGATGGGAAAGTACATCAACTCTCCCGAAACACCCATTTACGAAAAGAGTCGCGTCCTGTACGGACTCTTTCAATCGAAAGACTCGATTCGTGAAAAGGAATTTGCCATTCTCGTCGAAGGATACGCCGACCTGATCTCGTTATTCCAATCAGGCATCGAGAACGTCGTTGCATCAAGCGGGACTGCCCTCACTGAGGATCAAATTCGGCTTGTAGGTCGCTATACGAAGAACATTACGCTCGTCTATGACGCGGATTCGGCGGGTTCGAAGGCGACAATGCGCGGGGTAGATCTTATCATTGAGGGTGGACTGGATGTAAAGGTGGCGGAACTGCCCGAAGGCGAAGACCCCGATTCGTTCGTCCGGACTCAAGGCCGGGAGAAGTTCCAGAAACAGCTCACCGATGCTGTCTCGTTCCTCGAATTCAAGGCATCGCAGTTTCAGAAGGCAGGCCTTCTCAACACCCCCGAAGGAAAAACCCGGGCTGTCCGCTCGATCGTTGAGACGATCGCAAAGATCGGTGATGAGCTCAAAAGAAATCTCTACGTCAAGCACCTTGCCGACAGGTACGGCATTTACGAGAGCGTCCTGTTCCGGGAACTGGAGGGCCAACTCGGGCAACGCAGGAAACTCTTAACAAGGGATTTCGAGAGAAAGGAGAAGGCAAACCAAGAGCAGAGAGCGGATGCAACGGCGGTAGGCCCGAAACCTGCTTCCATGCCGGTTGTTGAACGTGACCTTCTGAAACTGATGATCGAGTATGGAAGTGTGATGACCAAATCCCTTATAAGCCAGGTAAGTCCAAACCAATTTTCCAATGAGGACGCAAGCCGAATCGTCAGCCTTCTTAACAAGTTTTCTGATCAAACCATAGAATGGAGTCCGGCGACTTTGGTCGATTTGGTGGATGATCCCCGGGATAAGCAGACGATAACAGCGCTTGTTTTTGGGAAGTACGAATTGAGCAAACAAACGAGGGAATTCGGTTTTATTCCCGAGGAGGTTGATCCCCAGACCATCGCAAAGAAGTGCATAGGCTACATGCGCATTGAGGCAATCCAAAGTCAGATGCGTGAAGTTAAAAGGGCCATTGAGGAACGAAAGACAAGGGATGAAGATGTGGGAGACCTTACGAAGAGAAGCCTTGAACTACAACACGAAAGGGATAGTGTGAAGCGAGAAGCTGGCATAGAACGATACGATGATCCGGTGTATGTGCAAACTTGATGAAAACCAATCACAATCCTCCAGTGTTGATGTTCGCAGTCTTCGAAACCGCTGGGCTACGACTCTACCGAGTCGAAGACTCGTAGAGCTGTGTGTGGTGGACTCCTCAATCCCAGCTTGCGAGTTCGGCTCTCTCCACAACCGGTTGTGAATTCCAAACATTCCAAGGCCGAAATCGCCCGGCGACCTTAGCAGGCCATAATCCCAGCCGTGCGTTGCCCGCCCGACCGAGTTACACACGGCTCAGAATCGGTCGTTCAGGCGGGCGGTTTCGAACGGTTTTCCCGCTTCTGGATTCCGCTGACGTGCGGGATTCTGAGAGCGAAAGGATCTATTCTTTATCTGTTTTAGACAATCATAACACCGCTGTCTAGGAGGCTCATGCCCCCGAGCATCACGGTCAACGACTCTATGATGTCTGGTCCTCGTTGACTCGTAGAGACCGATCCGTGACCCAGAATGAACCAGAAAGATAGACTACCCATAGCATGAGCTGGATCTTCGGAGTTGTAGCTCCAAACCTTCCACCCGGATTTCTTTCCACTCTTTCCGCCATTCACGATCCGCCTCTTCATCGGCACGTGACCGGCAAGCTGTACATCGCGGCTGGTGGCATTGGTGCGACCTGTCTCGGCAATCCGGAATCCCCGACCAATCCCTGGCTCGTCGTTGGTTGTGGAATTCGGAGCGACGGAGAGAGAGCTGTGCAGCTTTCCTCCCGCGACTGGCAAACCATTCTCTCCTCACCCAATCCGGACTTCCTCAACCTCGATGGGCATTTCGTCGCGATAACCTGGAACGGGTCCAACGTTCGTTGCTTCAACGATCTCTTCGGAATGCGAACCCTCTATGCAGCGCCGGTTGCAAACGGGACGGCATTTTCGACACGACTCGATTGGCTTGCAAAGTTGAAGGGAGGGCTTGACATTGACTTCGGGGCGTTCGGCGGCCACTGGCTGAGTTTCAATGCTCTTTCCCACGAAAGTCTTGTCGCCGGTGTGAAGCGCATGGGCCCGGATTCGCGCGGAATCATCGAGCCGGATTCCATCACAATCAACGACAACCTCTGGGAGCCGGACCTTTCTGAACTGGATTCGCGGAACGTGACCGAAGTACTGCAGCGACATCTCCGGTTCAGACCATACGAGGAGCTGGCGATGTCATTCGGTCTTTCAGGCGGATTGGATTCGCGGCTGTTGCTTGCGTTGCTGATCTCCTCGGAAGGCGGTAGCTATTCGCTTCATCTTTTCGGTCACGCCAGTGAGCCCGACGTGCAAGTTGCAGGACGTATTGGCCGGGATCTCAGACTTCAACAGGATTGGTTTTTCGAGCCACTTCCGGCGATTGACGATTGCCTCGTGCGTATGAATGAATATGTAGCGCAGTCGCAGTTGATTGGTCCTGCCTCCGCCTTCCTCAAACTGGGAGGTTCATGATCGATGGTGGGATGGGGGAAATAGCACGACGGCAGTTCTTGAGCCGGCTCAGGATCAGGGGGAGGAGCGCGGTACAAACTGGGGACCCGAATGGAATTTTTGAGCATACAAAGTACATCCGGGCACCGATTTTTTCGGAAGATGTTATGAAGGCGATGAGAAGAGGCATCGACGATCGGATTGCGCAGGCCTGGAGTGCAATGCCCGCAGTAACCGGTATCGGGGTCGAGAATTTTCTTGATCTTCTCATTGTGAGGTACCGGTTTCCGAATTATGGAGGAATCGAACAGAGTCGAACCGATGAACAGATTCTGGGCTTTACTCCGTTCGCACAGCCATCATTTGTCCGTACAGCGTTTGGGTTGCCGATGCATCTGAAAAACAACGCCCGATTGTTTCGCAGTCTGATACGGAGGCATTGCCGGACTCTTGCGCGTTATCCTTTAGTGAAGGGGACAGTGACATACCCATTTTCGTTCCCTACTGTTCCGGCATTGGTATGGACAAAAGCGAAGGCAATGCTCGGAAGAGAGTTTATCGATCCAACGCCGGTGGATCTTCTTACAAAGCTCAATGGATTTGTGCAGGACCTGGCACATTCCGCTGAGGTGAGGGAGTATGCCGCATACGACCACGCGACAATTCTGAGAACCGTCGAGTCGTTCTTTAGGGGAAAGCGGGAGCTTGCCGGGTTTGTCGATTGGTGGCTTGCGTTTGAGTTGTGGCGGCGGGTGATGAAGGGGAGATAGAGGTGTGCAACGGTTTCGTTAATCCAAGAACTTTTTCTCTGTGTACTCAGTGTTCCAAGCTCAACGATTGTCTCTGCGCACTCCGTGGTTAAGGAACATAGTTCCTGCAAAAAGACTAACCACAGGGGTCACGGAGGCGTTGTCGGTTCCGTTCCACTGAGGTCACGGAGAAAGGAATTATTCTTTGTGTACTCAGTGTTCCAAGCTCAACGATTGTCTCTGCGTACCCCGTGGTTAAAAACCAGGCCTTGGTTGCAATTGAAGCCCGCTTGGCCTATATTGCTACGGTTTCAGCACACATGGGAGTCTTCTGCTGTTGGCGTTTGGCCTTTTTCACACATCGCCGGATATCAAGCGAATTCTGATTGTTCGCACGGATCGCCTTGGTGATGTCGTCCTGACCCTCCCAATCCTGCCGTCTCTTCGTCGATGTTTTCCGGACGCCTACATTGCCATGCTCCTCAAGCGCTATACCGGGGAAATCGTCGAGGGGAACCCTTATGTGAATGAGCTGCTCTGGTACGACGATGAAAATGGCGTGGTGCCGTTCTGGAAAATGTGTCGGGTTCTCCGCGAAAGGAAATTCGATGCAGCTGTTGTCGTCTATCCCAGGCCGCGACTGGCTTGGCTGATGGCATGTTCGCGCATTCCGCTCAGGATCGGGACCGGATACCGTTACTATTCGTTTCTCTTCAACCGTCGTGTATTTGAGCATCGCAGAGATGCTAAACGCCACGAGGTAGAGTACAACCTCAACCTTCTGAAAGAGCTGGGATGCACATCAACCGCCGCGATCGAGTTCTTTATTGACATTCCCGAAGAGGCGGAATCGAAAGTCGACACTCTCCTGAGAAACGCCGGTGCAGAAAGGAATTGCCAGGTCATCGTGATTCACCCCGGAAGCGGCGGATCTGCCCGCGAATGGCCCGCGGAACATTTCGGGCTCCTTGCCGCGCATCTTTCACGTGACGGCGCTTTCGTTGTTGTCACGGGAACCTATGCGGAGGAGCGGGAGGTGGATGCTGTGGTTTTGGCGGCCGGCGGCAAAGCACTTCCTCTTGTCGGTAAACTGAACGTGAAAGAGCTTGCAGCGCTTCTGAGAAGAGCCTCGCTCGTCATTGCAAATTCGACAGGTCCGCTGCACATTGCTGCTGCGGTTGCCGCTCCGGTGCTCGGTCTGTACCCCCAGCACACGCCGATGAGTGTGAAGCGCTGGGGACCCTGTACCGAACGCAAGGTGGTGCTTGTGCCTCAGAAGCCGGCCGACTGCTCTGACTGTGTTCGCTCCGGCAAGCGCTCATGTCTGTGTATGGCAAGCATTACGGTGGAACAGGCGTATCAGGGGGCTGTCTATCTCCTTCACGACCACAAAACAATAGAGACAAGCGCGAAGGCCCGGGGGAAGGACCCATGCTGAGGCCAGCCATACTGGTATCAGCAACCACTGCACTTCTCGTTGCCCTGCTGTTGCCACTCGCTTCGCGACCGCATGTTCTCGAATCGAAGGACAATGCCGTGTCGCCCCGCGACACGATAACAGGCCTCCCGTCCGGCAGCGACTCCGTTCAAGCGTTTCAGTTGAGAACGGTGGAGAACAAGGCTTTTAGGGTTGGGGAGCGGCTTGTGTTTGATGTAAGTTACGGGTTGATCACGGCAGGTGAAGCGGTGATGGCGGTACCGGCGTATGACTCCATCGCAGGGCGCAAATGCTACCGTGTGGAGTTCAACGTCAACTCATTGCCGAGCTTCTCATGGATCTACAAGGTGGAAGATCGTTACCTGACATTCGTCGACGTTGAGACGATTGCGCCGTGGCGCTTTGAGCAGCATATTCGGGAAGGATCATATCGTAGGGATTTTGTTGCCGATTTCGATCAGGTCAATCATCTGGCTGTGACGAAGGATAGCACCTACCAGACTGCCGAGTATGTTCATGATATCATGTCGGCTTTTTATTACACCCGTACACTGGACTTCACCAATGCACGGCCGGGAGACTCAGACACCCTGTACAATTTCTATAAGAACAAGAGCCACGAGCTCCGCGTGAAATTTCTGGGGCGCCAGGAGCTTGAAGTGGCTGCCGGGACGTTCAGAACCATCGTGGTCGAACCGCTGGTGAAGGAGGGGGGGCTGTTCAAAAGTGAAGGGCGGATTGTCGTGTGGCTGACAGATGATGAACGGAAAATCCCCGTGCGTGTAAACACCAAGGTGATCATTGGATCGATCGATACGGAACTGAGGGAGTATTCGGGATTGGCCGGCCCTCTTGGCGCCCGGATCGACTAATTTCGCAGAGGCATATGTCGCGCTACAAACGCACCGATCTCTCCAAAATCAAGACCATATCGATCAAAACCCGGAGGAGCAAAGTAACACCTGCCGAGTTTGCGAAACCATTCGATGGCCTGTCGGGCACCTTTGCCGAATTTCAGGAAAGCCTCCCGGATGTTCTGATGGCCCGCGAGTTGCGCCTGCTCGCAGAGGATATCGTTCGCTCGAGACGGCGTGGCAAGCCGGTGATTCTCATGATGGGAGCGCATGTCATCAAGGTGGGGCTCTCTCCCGTGCTGGTTGACCTCATCAAAAGAAACATCATCACATCCATTGCCATGAATAGCGCCGCTGCAATCCATGATGTTGAAACGGCCATGTGGGGAAAAACCTCGGAGGATGTTGCGGAAAATCTTCTCGACGGGCGTTTCGGGATGGCGCGTGAAACCGGGGACCTCATTAACGGCACGCTCCGTGAAGGGTTTCGGGAGTCTGATATGGGATATGGAGAGGCCCTCGGAAGGAAGTTGCTCTCGCTCAATGCCCCACACGTCGGGGTCAGTGTCCTCGCGGCCTGTTACGCTCATGACGTTCCTGTCACAGTTCACGCTGCCATCGGCACGGACATTATTCACCAGCAACCTTCAATGGACGGGGCGGCGACCGGGGAAATGACGTTTCGTGATTTCAAGGTGTTTTGCGAGACCTGCAAGCACCTTGTGGGAGGTGGTGTTGTGCTGAATATCGGTTCGGCAGTCATCATGCCCGAGGTGTTTCTCAAAGCGCTGACGGTCGCAAGAAATCTGGGAAGCCGGGCAAGGGGATTCACAACGGCGGTCTTCGATATGAACGTGCAATACAGACCCGTGATGAATGTTCAAAAGCGGCCCACACAGAATGGCGGTCGCGGCTACTACTTCACAGGCCACCACGAAATCATGATCCCACTCGTCGCGGCAATGATCAAGGCAGAATTGGGGAAGCATCACCTGCGCAAGAGGAAGGCCTTATGACTATGCCGCCCTTCCTGAACCCACCGTCCGAACCGACGGAGGTCCCTGCACCGCAAGCTCCCCTCATTGAACGTATCCCTCCGATTGTCTTTGCCGTCCTCACACTCTGCCTGGTGTTCTTCCTGTACCAGGTCATTGGCGGGATTGCAACGTTTATCTTCATTGGAGAAATGCCGAACGAAGAGAATATGAACACCGTCCGGTGGCTCACTGTTGTTGGACAGGTTCTGCTCATGTTGATTCCAACTCTTCTACTCGCTAGACTCCGCCACGGACGCGAAATCAATTTCTTCCGGTTCAAAACTCCTGACCTCCGGCAGGTCGTTGCCACAGTCATCGGAGTATTTGCGCTCCAGCAGGTGCTGCAGGGATATCTCATGCTCCAGGAATCCGTGCCACTCCCGCAGGGAGTTCAGCAATTCATCGATGAGTGGGGAAAAAGAGTCGAAGAGATTTACAAGCTTCTCGTGACATCGCGATCGTTTTCAGAATTCCTCTTCGTGTCGCTCGTCGTGGCCGTGGTTCCCGCGTTTACGGAGGAACTGTTGTTTCGCGGTTTGGTGCAGCGCAATGTTGAACGGGTCGCCGGCGGATTGAAAGCCGCTGTCGCCACCGGTGTTGTCTTTGCAGCTTTTCACCTGAACCCTCTCACCATCATTCCTCTTGCCGCTCTTGGGGTATATTTCGGCTTTATCGTGTATCGGAGCGCGAATATCTCCCTTGCCATAACAACACATTTTTTCAACAATTTTCTGGCATGTGTGGCTGCATACATGAGTCTTGATGAAGACTTCCTGGTCATGTCGCCGGGGACTCAGCCATCGCCTTCTGTTGTTGCCTTCAACAGTTTCCTGTTTCTTGTCGTCTTCGCGCTTTCGACTTTTTCTCTTGTCCGGCTGACAGCGCAGGCGCAACCGGAGCCTGATCGGTCTTGATAGGCCAATGGTAAGAGTCCCATGAGTAATCTTGCCATTCGTTCGCTGGTCGCCGTTGCCGGAATCCCGCTTATTCTGGGGTGTGCCTTCGCGGGTGGTTTTTTCTTTTTTGCATTGATGGTGGTTGTGTCGACCGTTTGTCTTTATGAGTTCTATGCTCTTGCACAGAAACGGGGCGCGTCACCGCAAGTTGGGGTGGGGATACTCTTCGGCTTTCTGCTGACCTTGGTGTTTCTGCATGAAAGGATGCAGTATCTGATCTCCGGGCTGTTTTCTGCCTCCGTTCCGCTGCCGACGATGTCCCAGGCTTTTCTGGTGGTCACTCTCGGTTTTCTTGTACTAATCGTTGTCATTGAGCTTTTCCGCAAAAGCCCCTCGCCGCTCGTCAATGCCGGAACGACAGTTTTCGGAGCGTTATACGTTTCAGGGTTTTTCGGGTCGCTGGTTGGCCTGAGAGAGATTTTCGTTCCTTCGGAATTTCCCGTCGGCAACCGGTTCGGATTTTACGGCCTCGATGTGCCGCAGGAGGTGGTTGAAACCATCGACCTATGGGGAGGGCTGACGGTTGGTGCAGTGTTTGCCTCCATCTGGGTTTGTGATTCGGCGGCATACTTTGCAGGACGCGCTCTGGGGAAGCACAAGCTGTTCGAGCGGGTGAGCCCCAACAAGACATGGGAGGGAGCGATTGCAGGATTCCTTGCGGCGGTGGCGATGTTCGTCCTCCTGAAGCTGATCGCGCTCCCTTATCTCACAGGATCGGAAGCTCTTCTTTGCGGGGCCATCGTGGGAGCCTTCGGACAAATCGGAGATCTGATCGAATCTCAGGTGAAGCGCGATTCCGGGGTGAAAGACTCCTCCACACTGATCCCGGGTCATGGTGGGATGCTTGACAGATTTGACAGCGTGATGTTGGTGTCTCCCATCCTGTTTTTGTATTTTGATTTTATTGTTTTCGCACGATGAGGCCAATGAACAATCCAAAGCCGAAACTGAAGGTTCATGTGATTTCCATGGGATGCGCAAAGAATCTTGTGGATTCTGAAAAGCTGATGGCGCAGTTGAAGCTCGGGAATGTGGAGTTGACGTCCTCACCCGAGGAGGCTGATATTGCGGTGATCAATACCTGTGGCTTTATCGAAGCAGCGAAACGAGAGTCCATCGACATGATGCTCTCCCAGGTCGGGCGGAAAGCCAAGGGAAAGCTGCAGAAGGTTTATGCCATGGGCTGTCTCACCGAACGTTATCGCGATGAGCTTGCGAAAGAGGTCCCGGAGATCGACGGCTTTTTCGGGTCGAACCAGATGGGGGATGTGCTCCGCGAGCTGGGATCGGATCTCAGGCACGAGCTGCTGGGCGAGCGTGTGCTCATGACGCCAGGCCATTTTGCCTATCTCAAGGTGTCCGAAGGGTGCGACAACCCCTGCTCATTTTGTGCCATTCCCCTGATGCGGGGAAAACACAAGAGTCGCCCGATTGAAGAGATCGTTGCCGAGGCCGCCGGGCTTGCGGCCGGCGGCGTCAGGGAGTTAGTGCTGATCGGACAGGATACGACGTACTACGGCCTTGAACAGTATGGGGAAAGGCGCCTCCCTGAACTGATGAGCAAACTGACAGAGGTCAATGGGATCGAATGGATCCGTTTGATGTATGCATATCCGGCGAAGTTTCCGCTGCCCCTTCTGGATGTGATGAGCTCCAATTCGCGTATCTGCTCGTATCTGGACATGCCGGTGCAGCACTGTTCGAACGATGTTCTGAAATCGATGCGGCGCGGTATTTCGCAGCGGGCCCTGTATCAATTGATCGATACAATCAGAACAAAGATCCCGGGGATCGCGCTTCGGACGACCCTTATCGTGGGGTACCCCGACGAAACTCCAGCGGCTTTCGATGAGCTCCTGCGATTTGTGGCTGATGTCAGGTTTGACAGGCTCGGGGTCTTCATGTATTCGCAGGAGGATGGGACGACGGCATTTCCATTGGGCGATCCGATATCGCAGAAGGAGAAGGAACGGCGGATGAAAATGGTGATGGAATTGCAACGGCAGATCTCGGAGGAAAACAACTTCCGGCTCATCGGCTCGTCGCAAAAAGTTCTGATCGATCGTCTTGAGGGAGACCGGTACGTCGGACGGACGGAACGGGATGCACCAGAGATTGACAATGAGGTCTACGTCAGCGCCAGGGGCGGCCTCCGGGTTGGCGACTTTATAGACGTTGACATTGAAGACGCATCTGAGTATGATTTGTATGGTACAGCTTCAGAAAAGTCGTGAGTTGTCTGAAGGGGCAGGTGGCAAGGTGAATCAGTCAGGGCAGAAACTCCGATGAGAAAACCCTCCCCGCGATATTTTTTTCTCACAATCCTCCTGGCTTCCACCGTTCTTGCGCAGGTCGAAACGGCCCAGGATCCGCGCCGGAACGAGGTTTACTCCTACGATATTGATGCCATCAGCTTCTCTTCGACGGGTTCTGCGAGGAGCAGGGTGGATGTATTTGTTCGCGTGCCGTACGAGCAACTCGGATTCGTCCAGAGCGAGAATATGTATCTTGCCTCGTATGAAATCACCGTCGGCATCTACGATTCCTCGGGAAGGTTATACACAGAAAAGGTCTGGACCGAACAGGTGAAAACCTCCTCGTTCGAGGAATCCGTCTCCCCGGAATCTTACAGTCTCACCCAGCAGATCTTTGAAGTAGTTCCTGGAAAATACTCGCTTATCACGATCGTTCGCGATGCCGAGATTAAGAACCCGCGTCGCTTCTCGAGAGAGATTGAGGTTCCCGACCTTTCTTCACCTTCCTTTGCCCTCAGCGGATTGATGCTCGTAAGCAGACTCTCCCTTCAAGACGAGAAGAAGATTATTGTGCCAAACGTCTCACCGAATGTGGGATTGTTGCCGGAGGGGTTTTATGTCTTCTTTGAGGCATACAATCGTGAATCCCTCGACAGTGTCAGAATTGTGGCAGAGATATTGGACGAAAGGGGCCAGAGCGTTTCCAGGGAGGAGTCACTCCATCGGGTTGCGTCCGGCCGCAACCAGATGTTTCTGAAGATTGACAACTCCCGTCTGAGTATGGGAGATTATGTTCTGCATGTTCATGCTTACCGGGTGGAACAGCCCCTCACCGGGAAGTCTCTGGCAACGACGGCAAGGGCATTCGTCGTGCGATGGCACGGGATGCCTCTGAACCTCAAAGATCTCGACGCTGCGATTCAACAGCTTCAATACATTGCCAGCTCAACTGAAATGGAACGAATGCAGGAGTCTCTCACCGAAGTGGAGAAGCGACGCCTCTTTATCGAATTCTGGACGAAAAAGGACCCGAATCCGAACACGCCGCGAAACGAGGAGATGGAATCATACTATGCAAAGGTGGAGTATGCCAACAAGCATTTTCGGCATTACATCGAGGGGTGGCGGACAGATATGGGAATGGTGTATATCATCTTCGGCGCCCCGAACAACGTCGATCGCCACCCTTTCGATATCGATGCGAAGCCTTATGAGGTCTGGTCCTACTACGACCTGAATCATCAGTTCGTTTTCGTTGACGAGACCGGATTTGGAGACTATCGCCTCACGACTCCCATATGGGAAATCTGGCAGCGTCCGCGGTAGGGCGGACAGTGGATAAGTTCACTCCCTGACCACATTCTTGCAACCACAGTGTTTCCCTGAACGAAATCTCCCACCGGGTTCCAGGCATCCTTTGATCTTGTTGGAAGGGGAAGTTCGACCTGTTGAAAGATTCCATTTCAGCGAGAAGGCCGGAAAAACAGAAACGGCCCCCGGATTGCTCCTACTCCTCTATAGAGAATGCATTCGTAACAATGTCTCCGTTCCCTCGCATCAACCGATAAGGAATCCTGAGCCGGTAGGTCCCCGGATAGGTTGTGGGAGGGACAAATGCTGGGCTGTGCAGTTTACCCGGACTTATAGGGGCCAGGTGCAAGTTCGACATCCGTATCTACAGGTTCGATACCCGTATCCTGGCAACTTATGAGGATTACACAGAGGATGAGTGGAACGGCGTGTCTTGGCATGACTGGATGCCTCCTTTCTTGCAGAAGGGGGAACGGGGTCCAGACGAACTTACGATGAAAAAGCACAAGACGCAAGAGTCAATCATAACGCCTGTCGAAATCTTGGAGTCTCATAGGCCTTGGAAAACGTTGCAATTATAGCGGGGAATCGATACTTTCGTCCATGCGTGCCACCTGGCTGATTATCGTGACTTCCTTCGCAGTGATGTGTGTTCTGCCCGGCCTCTCCCGCTCCGTTCCCGCTACCATTGCATCAGTGTCCGTCGTCGGCAATTCACAACTTGGCAGCTCAGAGATTCTCGATTGGCTTTCATCCCGCCCCTTCTTGACCCTGTCCGCTGAACTTGTCAACAGAGATTCCCGCACCATTGTGGAGGGTTACCGGAAGCGTGGTTTTTTGCATGGGAGAGTGGATTCTGTTGCCTTCCGATACTTCCAGGATAGTGCACGGGTTGACGTTGCCTTCCACGTTCACGAAGGACGCCGGACGGTGGTTGCTTCACTGCTTGTTTCCGGAAATACTCAGCTCACCACTGAAACACTCCTCGCGGGCTTTGATCTGGGCAGGGGCGATCCGCTTGATGAGTCGTTGCTGGAGTCGGATATCGCGTTTCTTCTCGCACAATATGATGCCACAGGCTACCCGCTTGCCAAATGTACCGTGGCGGACCTGCTGATGAGACCTGGCGATCAGGGTGACTCAATTGACGTTGTACTTGTTGTTGATGAAGGCCCGCTCGTGACGATCAATGAAGTCCGGGTGAAGGGCAATTCGGAAACCGCTGCCGACGTTGTCGTCCGGGAAACACGCCTGAAGATGGGAGAGGTGTTTGACCCCGAAAAGGTGGAAGCCATACAGAAGCGGCTCCAGCGGCTGAATATTTTTTCCAGTGTCTCACCTCCCGAATTGTATCTCAGGAATTCTGCAGGAGGACTTCTCATCAGGGTGCAGGAGGGAAGACCCAACACCTTTGATGGAATTGTGGGCTACGTTCCGGGAAGCAGCCCGGGTCAGGAAGGCTACGTCACCGGACTTGCATCGATTGCCATGCGCAATCTCTTCGGCACAGGCCGCAAGTTCGGCTTCCGGTGGCAGCGTGAGGACCGTTTTTCACAGGAACTTGGAGTCAACTATCTCGAGCCGTGGGTGTTTAGCTATCCGGTGAATATTGGATTTGGTTTTTTTCAACGCCAGCAGGACTCGACGTTTGTGAGGCGTGCGATAGACCTCAAAGGGGAGTTCCTGGTTTCCGAGGAGTTTTCCGTTGCAATGGTTTTCGCGACCGAGCAAGTGATCCCGTCGGCCGATGCTACGGGTAACCGGGTATTCAATACTTCGACACAAACGATCGGGGCCGAGCTGGCATACGACACTCGCGATGATGCCTTCAGTCCGACCTCCGGCGCAAGGTATCGTACGGACTACCAGTATGGGAACAAGAAAACCAGGGATGTGCCGATCGAATTTGCCGGACTCGTAGCAACCGATGTCGCGGTCCAGAAGTTCGGTCTCGACCTGGACTTCTTTCTCACGACGTTTTCCCGTCAGGTCATTGCGATTGGCCTTCATGGACGCGAGTTGCGTGGCGGACAGATCGATGAGGGGCAGATGTACCGCTTTGGCGGTACCCGCACTCTACGGGGGTACAGGGAGAACCAGTTCCTTGGCTCCCGTATCGCCTGGACCAACACCGAGTATCGATTCCTCCTGGCTCGGAGATCATTCCTGTTCGGCTTCGTCGATACCGGCTACTATTTCCGTCCCGAAGATCCGCTGCGAGGGCTCCCCCAGTCCGAAGGCTTCAAGCCCGGTTACGGAATCGGAGTTCAGGTGGAGACGGGACTCGGTCACCTTGGCGTCAGCTATGCGCTTGGGCAGGGTGATTCGTTCAGCAACGGGAAAATCCATTTCGGTCTGATCAATGAATTTTAAGCATCTGCGTTACGAAAAGCGCCTCTGGGAAAAGGGGGCGCAGTATGTTGCAGGTGTGGATGAGGCGGGGCGTGGACCGCTCGCAGGTCCAGTCGTCGCCGCCGCAGTGATCATGCCGCACCATCACATGATCGAAGAGGTGAATGACTCGAAGGTATTGTCGCCCGAGCAACGAGATGAACTCTACAAGCAGATCGAAAAAGTTGCAATCTCGTTCGGCATCGGAGTTGTCGATCATGTCGATATCGATCGCCTGAACATCCTCAACGCCTCGTTCAAGGCCATGCACGAAGCGATTGCCCGGCTCTCCCCTCAACCCCATCATGTGTTGATCGATGGCAACAGGTTTGACGGCGGGGGTCCCGGGTTGCCATGGATTCCCTACACGCTCATTGTCGATGGAGACGCCCGTTCGTTCTCCATTGCTGCTGCATCGATCATGGCGAAGGTTACCCGCGACAGAATCATGGTCGAATACGATAATCGCTTCCCGGGATATGGCTTCGCAAGGCACAAGGGGTACTGCACGGCTGAGCACCGTGAGGCCATTTTTCGGCTCGGGTATTGTGATATCCACCGGCGCTCTTTTTCGATGAAGCAACAGCTAGAGCTTCAATTCCAGGAGTAATGGCATTGACTATATGCCGGCGCTCGTGAACGCAACAACCTCACTGCTTGCGTGCCGGCCACCGCTCGTTTGTCCCGCCCTCAATACTGAACGTTGGTGTTCAAATGCTGAAGCCAAACACGAAGGCCATCGGGAATGTCGGCGAGCAGCTTGCGATGGCGTATCTCCAGGACCACGGGATGGAAATTGTGGAGATGCAATACCATTATGGTCACGGGGAGATCGATATTATCGCGAGAGAAGGTGAGGTGCTGGTGTTCTGTGAGGTGAAAACGCGCTACTCCGACGAGTACGGACCACCGGAATGTGCCATCACACCAAGGAAGCAGGCTCAGCTCAGAAAAATCGCTGTGGCGTACCTCTATGAGCATGAAATTCGTGACCAGATCTGTCGGTTCGACGTCGTTGCGATCCGGATGAAAGGTAATGTTCCTCACTATCGTCATTTCA
>Ga0247727_10012078_pt1 | contig 14909 bp, 9 predicted proteins | sample WisWelCaveWW1625_FD_202498 | JGI IMG/M metagenome (GOLD analysis project Ga0247727, IMG submission 202498) | Biofilm microbial communities from Wishing Well Cave, Virginia, United States - WW16-25 | ecosystem: Environmental > Aquatic > Deep subsurface > Groundwater > Cave microbial mat | place... | reverse complement strand
TGCCCGATGAGCCGGCGCAGCTTCAAAAGATGTTCGGCATCGCGCGGCCCGATGCGGTCGGCGAAAACCTGCAAGAGGCCATCCAGTACCCTAGCCTGAACGTGCGCGGCCTGCGCAGCGGTTATGTGGGGGCCGACGCGCGCACCATCATCCCCGCGGAAGCCACCGCCGCGATCGACATTCGCCTGGTAAAAGAGACGCCCAGCGAATCGATGATCCAAAAGGTGCTCGCTCACATCCGCAAGCAGGGCTACGAAATCGTGGAGAAGGAACCGGATGACGCGACACGCCTGAAACACCCGAAGCTGGTCCGCGTGAGCATCCGCCGGGCGACCGAGGCGTACCGCACGGCAATGGATCTGCCCGAGTCGCTTTTGGTCGCCCAAGCGCTCGAGCGGACCTGGGGGCAGACGCCCGTACGCATCCGCACCAGCGGCGGCACGGTGCCGATCAGCCAGTTCATCTCGGCGCTGGGGTGCCCCGCTATTGGGCTGCCCACGGTTAACTTCGACAACAACCAGCACAGCGAGAACGAGAACCTCCGGCTGGGGCATTTCTGGAATGCGATTGTGAGCATCTCGGCGTTGCTCACCTTGGGCGTGTTCGGCAAAATCCCGATTCTGGAACGGGGTGAATGATGAAGCGGAGATGGTTTGGAATTTTGTCCCTGTCTCTGGTCCTGGCCGCGGCGGCTGCGGCGCAGATGCCGGAAGGTTACCTGGATATTTTTACGGCCAAAGTGAAGCCGGACAAGCGGGCGGCGTTTGACGCCTTAGTCAAGCAGATGGTGGAGACCAACCGCAAGCACCAGGGCAGCCATTGGCTGACCACCGAAATCGTTTACGGCGAGCACAATACGGTCTACTTCACCGGCAGCCGCAGAAACTACGCGGAAATCGAGCAGGGCACAGGCTTTTTTGTCGGCGCGCTCATCAAGGGTCTCGGGCCGGCCGGGGCCGCCAGGTTATTTCAAGACTTTGACAACTGTCTCATCAGTTCGCGGGCTGAGTTGCGGCGTCGTCGCTGGGACCTGAGCTCGAATCCTCCGGCAGACAATGCCGCCCGAGCCCGGCTGGTGGGCGCTTCGCGGTGGGGGCGCACAACCATTACGCGTGTTCGGCCCGGGCGGCAGGGCGACTACGTGGCCCAGCTTCGGGCTATCAAGGCCGCCAGCGAGAAGGGCAACCGCGGAGTGACGACGTTTGTTTCGCAGTCGGCGGGGGGCCAGCAGGGCGCCGTCTTCTACAGCGCCCAATTTCGGAGCTCGCTGGCCGGATTCGACAGCCCCGGCACGCCCTTGCCGCAGTTGCTGGGGGAAGAGGGCGACCAGAAATTCATCAAGACCGTCGGCGAGACCGTGCTCGGAACTGAGACGATCATGACCCGCTTTCTGCCGGAACTGAGCAACCCGACCGATGACATCGTGGCCGTGGCGCCGGAATTCTGGCGGCCCAAGCCGGCCGCGCCGCCCAAGCCCAAGGGCAAAGCTGCTGCGCCCGCTCCGACGCAATAGCGCGGCGGCGGGTCAACTGGAGGCGACCATGAAAACGGGCTTGCTGATTCTGGTTCCCGCGCTCATTCTGGGTCAAACCAACAACACCCGATACGAGATCCACCTCGCCAAGAACGTCATGGTTGCAATGCGTGATGGCGTGCGCCTGGCGACCGACATCTATCGTCCGGCCGCCAACGGGACCCCTGTGGAGGGGAAGTTTCCCGTAATCCTCGAGCGCACCCCGTACGGCAAAGCGGGGATTGAGAGCTGGGCGAACTATTTCGTCCCTCGCGGTTACATCGCTGTCGGACAGGATGTGCGAGGGCGGCATGGCTCGGAGGGCCGGTGGCGCCCGCATCGCGATGACGGCAACGACGGGTACGATACCGCGCGGTGGATCGGCAGCCAGCCCTGGTCGGAGGGAGGGATCGGCACGGTTGGCACTTCTTACCCTGGCGGCACGCAGCACGCGCTGGCGCTCGCCAATCCGCCCTTTCTCAAGACGATGGTCCCGGTCGATGCGATGTCGAACTACGGCCGCTACGGCATCCGCCACAACGGCGCCTTCGAGCTGCGTTTCATGAACTGGATCTTTGTGCTCGGCAACAGCCCCAGCAGCCGCCTGCGGCCCCCGATCGCGTCTTCCTTTTATCCGACCGGCGATGCTGGCGCGCGCGAAGTGCTAGCCAAGATGGGCGAAAACGTTCTCGAATACGTGAAGGGCCTCCCGCTGCGGCGGGGGACCACGCCGCTGCGCCTGGCGCCGGACTACGAAGACTGGCTGATCCAGGCGATGAGCCACGGAGACTATGACGAGTTCTGGAAGAACATGGGCGCGAGCGTCGTCGATCACCTCGCCGAATACAAGGACATACCTGTTTACCACGTCAGCGGCTGGTACGATTCCTGGGGCGCGCAGGTGGCGAATCTGAATTATGTCGAGCTGAAGCGCACGAAGAAGAGCCCGCAGCGGTTGATCATGGGTCCCTGGACCCACGGGGGCCAGCGGCAGAGCTTCGCCGGAGAAGCGGAGTTCGGTCCCGATGCCGCGCTCGACTTTAACGCCTTCCGGCTCCGGTGGTTTGACCGCTGGCTGAAAGGAACGGAAAACGGGGTGGACGGCGAGCCGCCGGTGCGGATCTTTGTGATGGGCGGCGGCGACGGTCGCAAAACCCCGGAAGGCCGAATCTTTGTCGGCGGGCGATGGCGCAACGAGCGCGAGTGGCCCCCGGCGCGGGCCGTGGTCACGCCCTTCTACCTGCACCCGGACGGGCGACTTTCTGCCGGCAAGCCGGGCGAGGCTCAGCCCACGCGGTATCTGTTTGATCCGCGCCATCCCACTCCCACCATCGGCGGCAACATTTCCTCCGAAGGCGTGTTGATGTTTCGCGGGGCCGCCGATCAGCGCTGCCGGGCGGACCTGTGGGTGTGCTCAGACACCCGGCCCCTGTCGGCGCGAAACGACGTGCTGGTGTTTCTTACCGCGCCGCTCGATCGGGACATCGAGGTGACCGGACGGCTCATCGTAAAGCTGTGGGCTTCCTCCAACGCCCCCGACACGGATTTCACAGCCAAGCTGATCGACGTCTACCCGCCGAACGCCGACTTTCCTGCGGGGGTGGATCTGAACATCGGCGATAGCATCGTGCGGGCGCGCTACCGCGATTCGCTCGCGCAGGCCACGCTGATGAAGCCGGGCCAGGTGTATCCGTTCACGATCGAAATGTATCCGACTTCGCTCGTCTTCCGGCGCGGGCATCGGATCCGTCTGGACATTTCCAGCAGCAACTTCCCCCGCTTTGACGTCAACCCCAACACCGGCGAGCCGCTCAACGACAATCGCCGCTGGGCCATCGCCGAGAACGCCATCTATCACGACACCGAGCGCCCCTCGCACATCCTGTTGCCGATCATCCCGGCGGGGGGAGGCCGATAAGCGGATCAGCATTCCGCTGGGCGCCTGGGTCAAAAGATCACGCGAAGGCTTACCTGCGCGCGCCGGGCGTTGGTTCCATCGGGAAAACCTTGGGAAGCCGATCCCTCCCCCAGTCGCGGGGTGGGCGTCAGCACCCCGTTGCGCGCTTCGAAGGCCTGTCCATTGACGCTGGTGTTTGAAACATGATTGAACACGTTGAACGCCTCGAAGTTCAGGTGCAACTGGTAGCGGTCTGAGAACGGCAGAATCTTGGTAATGCGGGCGTCGGTGCGCGCCACCTGGTCGACGTCCAGGCTGGTGGCGGGAAGGAATGGCACCCGGCTGGAGCCTCCGAAGCCGTTCAGGGTGCTGGTAAAGGCCGCCCCGGAGAAGGGCGCCCCGGAAACAAAGATAGTTGGTGTCTGAGCGTGCGCAGAGGCAAAGACCGAGATCTGAGAGAGCTGCCAGTTGTTGACCAGGTAGCGGACGAATTGGGACTCGCGCCGCAGGAAAGTCGGCGCCAGAATGGTCGCAATCACCAGCCGGTGCCGTTGATCCAGCGAGGAAGACGACTTGTCTCCGCGGTAGTCCCCGTTAAACAGCGAGCGGGGCCCTTCGGAGAAGAAAATATTGTTGGTGCCCCCGCCCTGGTTGAAATCGATGGCATGGGACCAGGTATACGCCAGGGAGCCTTCCACCCCTTTCGACAGGCGTTTGCGCACCTGGACGACCAGGCCGTTGTAATAGCTGTTTCCTCCGCCATCCACCAGGTTTACTCGCCGCCAGTTGCGGTTGACGCGGTCGGCCAGGCGGTAAGTGGGCGTAATGTAAGAGCCCACCTGGTTGCCGCTACTGTCGTTGATCCGGTAGGTCACGGGAGGACCGGGCGGCCCGACATTCAGGTCGCGAACGGTTGTGAGATGCAGGCCGCGGCTCCAGATGTAGGAGACGGTGAGTCCCATGTCCCGCGTGATCTCGTGCTCAATGGCGATGTCGCCCTGCTGGGTGTAGGGGTTCCGCAGATCCTTGGCCGCGAAGGTGACATCAACGGTGCCGGCCGGGGGATTGCGGTCAATGCCCGCCAGCCGGTTGGGAAACACCGGGCCCAGGGCCAGGTCGGCCGGGACGGCGCCGTTGAGCGAAATCAGCTTCTGGTAAAGGCCGTTCTCCAGGAAGAAGGTATTGATGAGCCCGCCCTGGTATCGCCCGTAGAAGATTCCGTACCCGGCGCGCAGGACGGTTTTCGAGTTGTTGAAAGCATAGGCCAGGCCCGCGCGGGGGGCGAAGTTCTTCTTGGCCGAAGGGATGCGGCCCGTTTCCGGGTAGTCCGGATTGACCAGCGTTGGTTGCGGCAACTCGGCATACTCGTAGCGAATCCCGTAGTTGAAGGTGAGGCTGGCGCTCAGGCGGACCTGGTCCTGGGCATAGAAGTTGTAGTCGCGGATGGTGGTTTCCGCTGTATCGTTTCCGAACCGCTGCGAATAGGTCTGCCAGCGCTTTGCCCCGCTGGTGTTGCCGCTGAAGTCCTGGGCGAAGGCGGTGAATGTGGGGTAGCTGTAGGTTCCGTTCCGGTTCCGAAGAATGACGTTGAAATCCTTCGTGGTTACGAAATCAAAGCCGAATTTCAACGTGTGCTTTCCGACCGTCCAGGTGAGATTGTCTGCCAATTGAAATCGGTTCTCGCTGGGATTGAGGCGGGGCAAGAAGTCTGTTACGCCGAGGTTCCCCTGCCCCTGGGCGGAAATCGTCGCGCGTCCAGTCTGCGGAGGCGTGAGCTTGTCGTTGAGATCGTCGAACAAGCGGTCCTTGAACCAGCCGAAGCGAAACTCGTTCACCGCAGCGGCGGTGGGGATCGAGGTCCAGGCCAGCCTGCCGTAGCGGGTGCGCACGGTGGAATCTCCGTTGTTGCCCACGCCGTTGCCGTTGTTCAACACGGCCTGGGTCTGGATCCCGTTGGGGGAGATCCAGCGCAGGTAGTTAAAGCTGGCGCTCAAAGAATGGAGATCGGAGGGCCGCCAGTCCAGCTTGCCGAAACCCAGCTCCGAGTTGGCCGTCCGGTTCAGCACCTGGAACTGCCGGTCCAGGAAGCGCACAGCGGCCGTGCACTGGTCGGCAGCGGCGGTGCAACTGCCTACGAACCGTCCGTTGGCGTCGAACAACGGGGGCCGGGTCAAGGAAGCCACCAGGGGGAATGTCCGGCGGGTTGCTTCCACGTTGAAGAAGTAAAAAAACCGGTCCGGGACGATTTTCCCACCCACGCTGGCGCCGAGCTGATGGCGCTTTTCCGGCGGATTGACGGTCGCGTAAGGGTCCTTCGCGTTCAACGTGCGGTTGCGGAAAAACCAGTAGGCGGTGCCGTGCAGATCGTTTGCGCCGCTGCGCGTGAGGGTGTTGATGACGCCTCCGGAGGCGCGCCCGAACTCGGCCGAATAGCCGCTGGAGAGCACCTGGAACTCCTGCACCGCGTCCTGCGAGATCTGGCTGCTGATCCGGGTGCGACCCGCGTTCTCGTTATAAAACTGGTTGGTGGTGTCGTTGCCGTCGGTCAGGAAGGCGTTGCCGCCGGCGATCCCGCGGAACGAGACCAGCCCGAAGGTGCCGTCGGACACCACCGCCGGGGCCATCAGCACGAAGGAATCCACCCGTCGCCCGTTGATCGGCAGGTTCAGGATCTGCGCACTGGTCACCACCTGGGAAACGTCAGTCTTGGTGGATTCCACCAAGGGCGCAGAGCCGGAAACCTCCACCAGCGTGGCAGCGCCGGCCACCTCCAATAGCACGTTCAAGTTGACGTTTTGGCCCACCAGCACTTCCAGGTTCTTTGCCTCATAAGCGGCAAAGCCCTGTTTGTTAACCGTGACGCTGTAGCCGGCCGACGGCACCAGGGCCGGCGCGGAGAATACGCCCGCCTCGTTGCTGGCCAGCGCCCGCCGGATGCCTTTGGAGGAATTGGCGATCACCACCTGGGCGTCGGGCACCACCGCCCCGGAGGCGTCCCGCACCACCCCGGAAATGGCCCCCAGACCGGCAACCGGCTGCGCCCAGACGGCAACAGGAAGACTCATCAGAAACAGCGGCAAAACCTGAACGATTCTTTTCATAGCCTTATCCTTGCTGCAGACCCCAGCCCGATGAGCGTAACAAATCTTAACCTAAGAAAACAATAGGGAGGGTTTTCTAAGGTGCGCGACATAGAAGTGGTAAATTCGCCGGAGGATCGGCCTGATGCCAGAATCTGAGCGTAGAGGTACGCCAGGCTGAGCCGGGGTGCCCTCTGGGCCAGCAGGGAGCGGTTACATTCGCTTGTTACGGCTGCCACTTGCACGGCGACGAATTGTGTTCCGTTGATCGAGGGCATAAGAGGTGAACCCAGTCGAAAGCGGTGGGCACGGCATGGGAGCACGCGATGGTTATGGAAGCGGGTCGCGCACCCGCCCGAGCATCTCCCTCCCGCCAGCTCCGCCATTCAGCGGAAAAGAAATCTGCCGCGAGTGGCCGCGGCTCTCCGCCCAGGGTCGGGATGACATCGATTCTTCTGGCCTGTTGTTCCCAGCGGAAGGCGATGCGCGTGGCGTGGGGGGAAAATGCGGGTTCGCTCTCGCCGGCCTCGTCGCGCGTCAGGCGCAGCGGGGCTAAGCCGCCGGGCCCATCCGCCTTCCCGCAGTGTCATAATCAAAGAAGCGATAAGGAGAAGGCCATGAGAGTCATGCGAGGAGCAACAGCCGCCGCCCTGGCCCTGTCCCTGTGGGCGAGCGATTCGGCTCCCCCGACGCAAGTGTTTGTGGTCAACACCCAGGACGCCTCGGTTTCGCTGGTCGATCTGAAGTCGATGAAGGAAGTTCGCAGACACCCGGTGGGACCGCGCCCCTACGGGATCGCCGTGACTAGCGATGGCAGGACCGTGGCGGTCGGGGTCGAAGACGAGGGAAAAGTGAAGTTCTTTGAGGCGTCCAATTTCCGTCTCAAGGGCGAGGCGCGCATCGGCCGGATGTTCAACGACCACATCGTGCTGACCCAGGACGGCCGGCACATTCTGGTTGCGAACTTCTACAGCGATGACGTAGTGGCTATTGATTTGGAAACGATGAAGGAGGCCTACCGCATCGAAGGAACCAGCGCGCCTCACGTGGTCAAGTACGGGCCGCTCAAGAAGCGCGCCTACGTGACCTGCAAGAAGATCACCGGGATTGCGATCATCGATCCGCTCGAGCGCAAGCTGGTCAAGTTCCACCAGATTAACGTCAATCCCCGAAGTCTCACCTTCTCGGCGGATGAGTCGTCAGTCTACTTCGGCTCCTTTTGGGTGGACGGCTTCTTCGAGATGGAAACCGAAACAGGCAAAGTCACGAGGCTGTTCGCCTTCGATCCGCCGCCGGGCAACCGGGCCCCGCAGGAGGTGACCTACCACGGCGTTGAAGCGGTCGCTCCTGACATTGTGCTCGCGGCCAACGAGGGACGATCCCACCTGGACGCGGTGGACGTTCGCGCCGGCAAATTGCTCGACCGGCTTCTGGATGTATCGAAGCCTTGCTGCGTCGAGCGGATATCGGGCGCCGGCGCGGACCCGGTGCGCGTGTTGGTTTCCAACATCGGCGACGGAACCTTGCAGGTGGTCGAGGTCTCCCGCTCCGGAAAGCTCAAGTCGCTGGGCAAGATCCAGGTCGGCAAGGCTCCTAAGCGGGTCGCTTTCCTGTCCGCCGCGCGGTGATTCCCTGCTAAGCTACCCCCCATGCCGCGTCTTGGCATCGGGTGGGCCGCGCTGCTGGCCACTCCCCTGGCCGGCCACTGGATGAGCATGAGCACGGGCGAGCTGCGCGTGCGCGGCGAACGGGTCGAATATGCGTTGCGGGTTCCCCTTTACGAAATTACCCACCTGGAAGCGCCCGAGAAGCTGCTTCTGGAAAACTTTCGCCTCTTCGACGGCCGCTCTCAAGCCCGGTTGGTCAAACATCTTTGCGAGTCGCGCGCCGACCAGCAGGCTTATCTGTGCCGGGCCGAGTACCAGTTTCCGGCGGCGGTCGAAAACCTGGTGGTCGAGTGCACCTTCGCCGCCGCGCTGGTCCCCCACCACGTCCACCTGCTGCGGGCCGAGCGGGAACACCTCGCCGACCAGGCGGTTTTCGATCTCAGCTTTACGCGCCTGCCGCTGCGCTTCGCCCCGCCGGGGCGGGCCGCCCGGGCGCTCTCCCAGATGGGGACCGGCGCGCTGCGGGCAGTGGCCGGTCCGGCCCAATTGTTGTTTTTGCTCGCGCTGGCGATGGCCGCGCGCCGGCGCCGCGAGCTATACGCCCTGGCCGCCTCGTTTCTCGCTGCCGAGTGCGCTTCCGCCGCCGCGCTGGCGGGAATCGACTGGACGCCGGCTCCACGCTTCGTCGAAGCCGCCGCCGCGCTGACGGTCGCCTACCTGGCCGTGGAGATCCTGCTGCTGCCGGAGGCCGGCCATCGCTGGGCTGTCGCCGGCGCGCTGGGCGTCTTTCACGGTTTCTATTTCGGAGTGTTTCTGCGGGAATCCCAAATGAGCTGGCTGCCGGTGATGGCGGGAATCCTGGTTGCGGAACTGGCCCTGCTCTCCCTGTTCGCCGCCCTGCTCGGGTGGCTGCTGCGCGTAGCTTCCCGGCTGCGGCCGATTCAGGCGGGCGCCGGGGCGCTGCTGGCAGCAGGCGTCGCCTGGTTCCTGTTGCGCCTGCGAAACTGATCTGCTGCTCTCTATACCTCCAGAATCACGGGGAGGATGAGCGGGCGGCGGGAGGTTCGCCTGGCTATGAAGCGCTTCAAATCGGCGCTGATTTTGGCCTTCATCACGCCGTAGTCGGTCATCTCCTCGTCGGTCGATCCCTCCAGGGTTTTCACCACGATCTGGCGGGCGCGGGCGACCATCTCCGCGCCGTCGTCGGGGGCGACGAAACCGCGGGTGACGATCTCCGGCTGGCTCTCCAGTTCCCCCGTGTGCCGGTTGATGGCGATCACCGTCAGCACGATGCCGTCTTCGGAAAGGTTGCGGCGATCGTGCATGACCACGTCCTCGACAATCTCGTCCACTGAGCCGGAGTCTATGCATACACGGCCGACGATCACCCGGCCCGCCTGACGCGCGCCCCGGGCGTCGATTTCCAGCACGTCCCCGCTCTCCAGCACAATCGTGCGCTCCAGCCCCGACTGCCGCATGTGCTCGGCCAGCGCGGCATGGCGGGCCAGTTGGCGGTACTCGCCGTGGATGGGAACAAAATGCCGGGGCCGGACCAGGTTGAGCATCAACTTTAATTCCTCCTGGCTGGCGTGTCCGGAGACGTGAACGCCGGGAGTGGTGGAGCCGTAGACGACCTCCGCGCCGCGCCGGCACAGGTGATCGATCATGCGGAAAATCCCCTTCTCGTTGCCCGGGATCACCCGTGAGCTCAGCACGACCGTGTCGCCGGCTTCGACAGAAACGTTCCGGTGCTGATTGACCGACACCCTGGAAAGAGCTGACATCGGCTCGCCCTGGCTGCCGGCAATCAAAAGCGTCCGGGCCGGGCGCGGGAGCAGCTTTAGATCGGGTGGGCGCACCAGCAGCCCGTCGGGGATTCTCAGAAAGCCCAGGCCGTGGGCAATCTCGGCGTTGGTGGTCATGCTGCGCCCAACCAGCGCCACTTTTCGATTGTAATGATAGGCGAGATCGAGGATCTGCTGGATGCGGTGGGTGGAAGAAGTGAAACAGGAGAGCAGCAGGCTGTGCTCGGCCCGGCTGAAAACCTCCTCCAGCGGCCCCCGGACCCCCCGCTCGGAGGGCGTGAAGCCGGGACATTCGGCGTTAGTGGAGTCCGACAGCAGCAACAGCACCCCGCGCTTGCCGTAGTCAGCCAACGTGTGCAGGTCAAACAGCTCGTTGTCGCTCGGGGTGGGGTCAATCTTGAAATCGCCGGTGTGAATCACCACCCCCGCCGGGGTGGTGATGGCCAGGGCCACGGCGCTGACAATGCTGTGCGTGACGTGAATGAACTCGACCGAGAAGCAGCCGGCCTTCACCGTTTCTTTCGCCTTTACCGCGCAAAGACGCGGCTCGCGCGGCAGCTTGCGATCCTCCAGCCGCTTTTCCACCAGCGCCAGCGTCAACTCGGTTCCGTAAACCGGGATGTCCAGTTGCGCCAGCAAAAAGGGCGCCGCGCCGATATGATCTTCGTGGCCGTGGGTGAGAATCAGGGCGCGAATCAGGTGGCGGTGCTCGACCAGGTAACTGATATCGGGGACGACGATGTCGACCCCCAACAGCTCGGCGCCGGGGAACATCATCCCCGCGTCCACCACCAGGATGTCGTCACCGCAGCGGAGGGCCAGGATGTTCATGCCGAACTCGCCCAGCCCACCCAGGGGGATCACTTGCAGTTTGTGATCAGACAGGGGAACACCTCGCGGGAGTTTCAGATTCCAGGGTAACACGCCGCGCCCCCGCTGCGGGGATCCCCCCTCGGCCACCCTGCTATACTGCAAACTAATGAGGGGTTTGGAACGAGCACCGGTTCTTTTGGAAGATGCCGTCGTTCTCAGCGACCAGGTGCAAGGATACATCCGGCGCCTGGCCGAGAAGCTGCTGCCCGGCGGAAGTCGAATCGAATACCGCTGGCGCCGGCGGCGGGCTCGCGCCGGGATGCGGGGCGAAGACCCGCGCCTGCGCGCCCTGGCTGCCATCAACCCCGGCGCCTCCGCCGAATTGCTTGCCGCCGGCAACCTGGCCGATTTTTTCGAGCGGGTGGAGTACCACGGCCGCCGCCTGGCCAAGCTCGACGTGCCTCCCGCCGAGGTCATCGCGTCTTTGCGGGAATATGAAGAGGCCTTGCAGCCCGATCTGCGCCGCTTGTTTCCCGCCGACTTCTCCAATTACCTCTGGTCGCTCGAGCACCTCTACTTTTGCATCCTGCTCACCCTGAACACGGCCTACTTTCAGGTGCGGGACCAGGAAGCGCAGGCTTTCTACGATCTGTTCCACGACCAACTGGAATCGCTCAGCGTCGAGGAGCTGCTGAATCGCGTGCTGGACAGCCTGATTCGCACCTTCAACGCGCAGGCCGGCGTGGTGCTGCTGCTGCTGGGCCTGGAGAAGCCCAAGCGGGGCCAGCTCCTGGTGAAGGCCTGCCGCGGCCTGGCCCCGGAACTGGCCCGGCAGTTCGACGGACCGTTGGGCAAAGGGTTCGCCGGGCGCATCGCCAAAACCGGCAAACCCTGCATCGTCCTGGACGCCCGGAAGAATCCTCTGATCCGTTCCCCCCAGATCCAGGAGGCCTTTCGCAGTCTGTGGGGTGTTCCCCTGATTGTCCGGGGCGTGGTGACCGGCGTCCTGCATCTGGATTTTGCCCGCGAGTACAATTGCCTGCCCCGCGAGATGAAGCTGCTGGAAGCAGTCGCCGAGCGCTGCGCCCTGGCCCTGGAGAAAGCCCAGCTCATCGAAACGCTGTCGGAGCGGGAGCAGCAGATCCGCAAGCTGGGCGAGCACATGCTCAAGGTCGAAGAGCAGGAGCGACGGCGCATCAGCCGGGAACTGCACGATGAAGTCGGCCAGTCGCTGCTGGTCGTCCGGCTGTATTTGGAAATCTTGCAAAACGAGCTGCCCGCCCAGGCCCCTCACCTGGTCTCCAAGGTCGGCGAGGCCCTGGGGGTCATCGACGGCACCATCCGGGACATGCGCCGGCTCATCTCGGCTCTCAGCCCGAACCTGCTCGAGGATCTGGGCCTGGCCGCCGCCCTCCGCCAGTTCGTCAATAACGTCGCGCGCACCTTCCCCGTGCAGGTCCGCATGAAGTTTTCCCGCCTGGGGACCCTCCCCCAGGACGCAGAAATAATGTTGTACAGACTGGTGCAAGAATGCTTCAGTAATGTTATAAAACATTCTAAGGCAGAAAATGTTTTACTCGCCGTCCGCCGTTCCGACAGCCGGCTGCACCTGCACCTGGAGGATGACGGGGTTGGCTTCAACATCGCCCAGGCCGCCCAGAAGCGGGAATCCTTCGGCCTTTCCGGCATGCGCGAGCGGGTCGCGCTGCTGGGAGGCCAGATGGAGATCCACACCCGTCAGGGGGAGGGGACCAAGATCGACATTCGGATTCCCATCTAGCATCACTCAATCCGATTTCGCCGCACTGGGAAGGACTTGCCATGGCCAAGATTCGTATCCTGCTCACCGATGATCACACGCTGTTCCGGCAGGGGATCAGGACCCTGCTATCGGCTGAATCCGACCTGGAGATTGTCGGGGAGGCAGCCAACGGCGCTGAGGCGGTAGAGAAAATCACCGAGCTGCGCCCCGACCTTGTGTTGATGGACATCGGCATGCCCGGGTTGAGCAGCTTCGAGGCCACCCGCCAGATCAAGAAGATCCGCCCGGACACCAGAATCCTGTTCCTGACCATGTATGACGACGAAGACTACCTGGTCCAGTGCATGGAGGTTGGCGCCAGCGGCTACGTGCTCAAGGACAGCCCGGCGCAACAGTTGCTGGCCGCCATTCGCGACGTGCATCGCGGAGGCAGCTACCTGAGCCCGCGCATGCTCTCCCAATTGGTCGACGACTTTCGCACCCGGATCAAGTCCGCTCACCGGCAGCCCCGCTTTGCCACCCTGACCGCCCGCGAGAAAGAGATCCTCAAGTTTCTGGCCGAGGGGGACTCGGTCAAGGAGATCGCCTCGGGCCTCAACCTGAGCGTCAAAACGGTGGAAGCCCACAAGTTCAACCTGATGCGCAAGCTGGACATTCACAACAAAGCCCACCTGGTGCAGTACGCCATCCAGAAGAAGATCATCAAGATCCCCATCGGGCCCTGAGACACCCCTGATGGCCGGCAGCGCCGAGCTGGCAAACGGCAATCTCCAAGGGGCCCTTGCCCTCCGGCCCTCCCTTGCCTACAATACTAGTTGCAACAACGTTTCAAGTAGAGATGGTGAACTCCTTCATCATCGCCCTGCGCGAAGGGGTGGAGGCGGCCCTGGTGATCGCCATCGCCCTGGCCTATCTCGCCAAGACCGGCCGAGCCGACCTCCGCCGTGTGGTCTATCGCGCGCTCGCCGCGGCGGTGGCGGCGAGCCTGCTGGGCGCCTGGTTGTTCCGGCGTCTCAAGTGGAATGAGGAAGCCTTTGAAGGGTGGATGCTGGTCGGTTCCGCCGTCTTCGTATTCACCCTGGTGGTGTGGATGTGGCGTCATTCCAGGGGCCTGAAGGGGGAGATCGAGCGACGCCTGGGGGAGATTTCCGGCGCCGGAAGGCGGGCCGCCCTGGGGGTCTTTGTCTTCGTCTTTCTGATGGTTTTCCGCGAAGGCGTGGAAACGGTGTTGCTGCTTTCGGCCGTGCGGTTTTCGACGGCCTCGGTCCTGGAAGCCGGCGGCTTTCTCCTGGGCCTGGCGCTGGCGGTGGCTTTCGGCGTTACCTTCCTGCGGGGCACGGCGCGCATCAATCTGCGGCTTTTTTTCCGTGTCACCAGCGTCATTCTACTTGTAGTTGTGTTGCAACTACTGATCACCGGCCTGCATGAGCTTTCCGAAGCGGGGATACTGCCCTCCAGCGAGCGCGAGATGGCGCTCATCGGGCCAATCGTTCGCAACGACGTTTTCTTTTTCGTCACCGTGCTGGCGCTGGCGCTCTGGATGGTGCTGCTCGATTGGCGCGGGAGGCGCCCGGCCCAGGCGGAAGCGGCGGCTGGAGCGGCTCGCCGCAAAGCGATGTGGACGGCGCGCCAGGAGAAGCTGTGGATGCGGGGGGTCTGCACAGCGTCCTTCCTGTTCATCCTGTTTGTGACCGCCGAGTTTATCTACGTTCAGGCGGAGACGGATCTGTCCCCGGCCCTGGCCTTGACGGCGGTGAACGGCCAGATTCGCATTCCGGTGGCCTCGGTCAGCAACGGGACGCTGCATCGATTTTCCTATCACGGCCGGGAGGGAACCGTCCGGATCATCGTGATTCAGAGACCGGACCAGTCGCTGGCCACGGCGCTCGACGCCTGCCTGATTTGCGGCCACCAGGGCTACTACCAAAAGGGCCAGCAGGTGATGTGCAAAAATTGCGCCTCGGCCATCTACACCCCTTCGATCGGCAGCGTGGGCGGTTGCAACCCGATTGCATTGAACTCGCGGGTGGAAGGAGCGGATCTGGTGATCGAGAACAGCGACCTGGAGCCGGGCGCACGCCACTTCCGGGCGCGCTGAAGGGGGCATGGGATGTTCGTCAGGCTAATTCGGCGGTCGCTTCTGCGCAGCCCCCGGCGCAAACTGATGACTGTGTCGGCGGTGGCGCTGGCCAGCTCGATTGCCTCCGCCATGTTCGCCGTTCTGTTCGGTATCGGCGATCGCGTGGGCCGCGAGCTGCGCAGCTTCGGCGCCAACCTGTCGGTAAGGCCCAAGGCCGCCTCCCTGGCCGTCGACATCGGGGGGGTGGACTACCGCCCGGCCGGCGGAGAAACCTATATCCCCGAGAGCGCCCTTCCCCGGCTCAAGGCCACCTTCTGGCGGAACAATATCACTGCCTTTGCCCCTTTTCTGT
>Ga0247727_10012077_pt1 | contig 14909 bp, 20 predicted proteins | sample WisWelCaveWW1625_FD_202498 | JGI IMG/M metagenome (GOLD analysis project Ga0247727, IMG submission 202498) | Biofilm microbial communities from Wishing Well Cave, Virginia, United States - WW16-25 | ecosystem: Environmental > Aquatic > Deep subsurface > Groundwater > Cave microbial mat | place... | reverse complement strand
GAAATGTACCAATTCAAAAACGGCATCAAGGGCCCAGGACCGCTGGGATTCCAAGCAAGCGTGCTGGATTCAAAGCTTGACCAGAGCTATGTTCCAGTCTGCAGGGTTTCAATCGTGGAGTGGAAGGACCAAAAAACCCCGTCAATCCTTGAAAACCTGGAAGATATCGACAAGGCAAAGTCAGCAGGAGACATCGATGTGATTCTTGCAAGGCCACTAAGTGAGGATCATGTCATGAATTGTCCCATAGTAGAATCCAATAACGGATAAATTATCATTTTGAAGAACTAGTATCCTTGAGTGGAAAATTATTCATTGTTGGCGTAGGTCCTGGAAGCCACGACCACATGACATTTAGGGCAAAGCAGGTAATCGAGGAAAGCAACACCATAGTTGGCTATGATACATACGTCAGCCTAGTTGAGGACCTCATCAAGGGAAAGGAAATCTACAGATACGCAATGACGCAGGAAGTAGAGCGCGCAAAACAGTGCATCGATCTTGCAATGGAAGGCAAAATAGTGTCCCTGGTTTCAAGTGGCGATCCCGGAATTTATGGGATGGCAGGCCTCATTTACGAGACCTTGGCAGAAGCCGGCTGGGACCCAAAGACGGGCCTTGAGGTAGAAGTGATACCTGGTGTTTCTGCGCTTAATTCATGCGCTTCATTGATTGGCTCGCCGCTGATGACTGATTTTGCAGTGGTCAGCATGAGTGATCTTTTGGTGCCGTGGGAGATAATAACAAAAAGAGTAGAGGCAGCAGCCCAGGGCGACTATGTGATTGTAATTTACAATCCATCAAGCAAAAAAAGAATTCACCAGCTTCAGGATACCCGCAAACTTTTGCTAAAATACCGCAAGCCGACAACCCCTGTTGCAATAATCAAGGGCGCATATCGCGATTCTCAGACAATTGTCATTACAGATCTTCAAAACATGGAAGAGCACGCCGACAAGCTTGGTATGATAAGCACGGTAATTATTGGAAACTCGTCTACCTATAATTTCAAAAACCTGATGATAAACCCGCGCGGCTACACATCAAAATACAATCTGCAGACAAACTAGACAGAGTTTTTTATTGCATTGTACAGGTCATCATCCATTACTAGCTTGTCCCGGATTGGCGCGATTATTTTTACCATATAGCTTGATACCATTTGCTTTAGATCTGACGGATGAATCTTGCCGCCAGAAAATGCCGATTCAAGCTCCGAATAACTTGTGTAGGTGGCATTTCCCCCGAATTTTTCCGGCCTCTCCACAGATATTTCAGAAAACTCGTGAAACACAATGTGCTTTGCCATCTGCAAAATAGGGTTGTTTGTGTTGCCTTGTTCGCACCAGCCTTTTTTGATTTTTGAGCTAATCTCCTCATCTGAATCGTGGATGAAAATGCCAGATCCAGGCTTGGATTTTGACATCTTTGTTCCGGTATCATCAGACGATACCGGCTCTGTCAGCCCTGGAAGGAGGCTGTGGTGAACTGCGACCGGCACCTTCCATTTCATTTTCGGAAATATTTCGCGCACCAGCATGTGGATTTTTCTCTGGTCCATTCCGGCATGCGCAATGTCTACATCGATGGCATGAATATCGACTGCCTGCATTGGAGGATACAGAAGCTTTGAGAGGTCGATTTTTTCCTCGTTTTCAGATCTTCCCATGATTGTTAGTGTTCGCATCGTACGGGCAAGCGACATGTGCTTTGTGAACTGGACGAAATCCTTCCAGTATTCTTTTTTGGAATCATACAGATTCGTTCCACGAATTATCTGCACGCCGGGGCAGACGGTCTTGAAAGCCTTTTCGTAATAGTTTGAAACTTTGGATATCGTCTCCCAGTTCCCACCCAGCTTGTCGTTGATTAGCGTGTGCCAGTCTGCCAAAAAGACATTACATTGTATGCCTGCCTTTAGAAAATCGTTGATCTTAAATCCGGTGCTAATAAGACTGCCTAGGTGCAAAAATCCAGAGAGCTCCAGTCCGATATAGTGTCGAGGTTTTGAGTTTGTCTCAAACAAAGTTGTGATCTCTTCTTTTGTTACTATTTCTTCTGTCGGAGGCCGTAACACCAATTCTATTTTTTGCGCAGCATCCATTCTAGTTGGCTTTTTGGTTGCAAACTCTATAAAGCTAATGAAAAAATGAAAAGAATAGTTTTAGTTATTTTGGTTGCATGTGCTTGAAGAACTCTTGGCCTGCTTTTCCTAGTTCTTCCGGAGTCATGTCTATTTTACGAGTCGCAATTCCCCAAATATGTCCAAAGGGATCCTGAACTTGGCCGAACCTGTCGCCCCAAAATGCATCCATTATTGGCATCGTAGGCTTGGCTCCGGCTGCAATTGCCTTGGTGTAGGTCGCGTCTGCATCTTCTACGTACATGTAGATGTAGATTCCTGTGCCCCCAAGTGATTGCGGAGAGCGGCAGTTCATCTGCGGCATTTCGTCGCTTAACATTACGTGCGAGTTTCCAATTTTCAGTTCGGCGTGCATTATGCTTTTGCCATCCGGCCCAGGAAACTTGTAAATTTCTTGTGCCCCGAACGCCTTTTTGTAAAACTCTATTGCAGCTACGCCACCCTTTACTATCAAGGAGGCGGTGACTGTACTATAACCGTCTGGAATTGGTTTTGTCATGCGTTAAGGTTTAGGCTATTAATTTTAAGTGTTACTCCAGTTTAGTTTGTAGCTTACGGTTCCAGCTCATCAAGTGATTTTCTCGGCCTGGTGCTCAAATAGAGAGCATGGGCCGAAATCACAAATGCTACAAAAAATATTTTTGTTGCAAAAACAAGATTCCACGGCCTGGCAGGATCTGGATATGCGATTGTTAGCGAATCAATGTCAGGTACTTGGCCGTTCTGTATGCCTGCGGCGATCTGCGCATTAAGAACCATGAAATTGTACATTAGCTCATAAAGACAAATTATGCAAAAGCCAAGGAGCATTAGCTGCAAAAGTGCCATCCTCGTGGAATGCAATCGGACTGTCTTCTTCCAGCCTATTCTTGATACGCAGTACCAGCCAATTATTGTCGCAAAAAACAGCCAGGTGATCAGTTTGGCAAAGTGAGGAAAGGGGACCTCGGTTTTTACAAGTACTTCGCCCATCACGTATGTACCCTTTTCGTTCCATTCCTCCAGCATCGCCCATGTTCCATAAACCATTATGGATGCCATTAAAAATGCGCACACGTAGAAAATGTACAGGAATATTCGATAGCCTCTTTCGTTTTCCTGCAGGTGATGAACCTCCATGTGATTCGCTTTCTGCGTTTGAATATAAAAATTACCTAATTTCTTAACGAAGTTTATTAGAGTTACACCAAAAAGACAACTCATGAAAGTTCCTGTGAACATGCCCTTTCTTGGAAAAGAAGAGATTTCTGAAGTGAACGCGATTCTAAAAAGTGGCGCGCTCACATCTGCTGCCAACCTTGGAGGAAAGAGCGTCCAGGAATTTGAGAGACTTGTCTGCGATTTTGTCAAATCAAAATACGCGGTTGCAGTCAATTCCGGAACCGCCGCTCTCCAGGCTGCCCTGTACGCACTTGATATCAAACATGGAGACGAGGTCTTGCTGCCTTCCTTTACCTTTGTGGCCACTGCAAACGCCGTTGCCTCCGTAGGTGCAAAGCCGGTCTTTGTTGACGTTCTAAGAGACAACTATACCATGGATCCAGTAGACTTTAGAAAAAAGGTAACAAAAAAGACAAAAGCGGTAATTCCCGTTCATCTGTACGGCAACGTTGCATACATCGATGAGATTGCGGAAGTTGCAAAAAGATACAATTTGGACGTAATAGAGGACGCCGCCCAGTCAATGGGGTCTAGCTACAAGAAAAGACAGACAGGTACGTTTTCTGAGATTGGCTGCTTTAGCTTGTACGCTGCAAAGGTCATGACCTCAGGGGAAGGTGGAGTTGTAGTGACAAGCAATGAAAAACTACGGGAAAAACTTCTCATGATCCGAAACCACGGAATGGTTCATGGGTATGACACGAGGGTTTTGGGCCTAAATCTCAGGCTCCCTGAGATAAATGCCGCAATAGCCAAAGTCCAGATGAGAAAGCTCCCCAAGTTTTTGCGAAAGCGACGAGCGAACGCAAAGTTGCTGGGCGATCTTTTGTCAGGCTTGGACCTTGCTCTTCCAGGCGAAAGAAGACACGAAAAGGTAAATTGGTATCTTTACACAATTGCCAGTAAATCAAGGGACAAAATAATGAAAAAGCTGAACGCAAAAGGAATTGGGGCCACCGTATACTATGGCACCCCAGTCCACAAGACTCCGTTTTACAACAAGAAAATCACGCTGCCGGTGACCGAATGGGCCGCAAGTAGCGTCCTTTCACTTCCTGTGCAGCCACTGGTCACGCAGGGCCAGCTTGAGCTTACTGCCGAGGTTATCCGTGGCGTTCTTGCATGAATGCATTACTAGAGATCGCAGGACAGATTTGTAAAATACTCATTCCAGTACATGGTGAAGTGTTTTACGGCAAACCCCGCTCTAATGTTGGAATCTGTACGCTTTCAAGCATGAATCTCCTAAAAGAGATAGCAAGCTCTGACTTGTTGGAAAAGATAGCAGTTGCTGGAAGGCTTCTATCGGAAAACAAGGGAATTGATGTGCTGATAAAATACGTGACAAAGAACCCAACCCTTGATACCATCATTGTGTGCGGTGCCGAGGTTTCAGGCCACCTAGCAGGTCACTCCCTTCTCTTACTTCACAAATACGGAGTCGACCAGAACAACAGAATAGCAAATTCTCCTAGTCCTGATCCAGTTCTTGTGTCATCTGAGGCAGAAATACGACAATTCCAAAGACAGGTGAAAATTATCGACATGATAGGAAATACAAGCCTGGATGAGATAAGATCGGCCGCAGGCTCGCTCTAGTAACCGTTTCTTTGCCTGTCTCGGTTTATCTCGTTTTTTCTTTTGTATTCACTGACGATGTCATCCGGTGTGAGGTTTAGCTCAAGTGATGCCTGTACAACAAAGTGCCAGATATCGATTAGTTCTTCTTTTGCTTCCTCGACATTGAATGGTGTCGACTTTTTCCACCACTTCCAGCTTGTTGTGCGCTGCAGCTCCACTGCTTCATGTATTATTGCGGTGCAGAGCCCGGCAACTCTTGCTTCGACGTCTTTTGGATACCTATCTAAGCTCATCATCTCTGCAAGGCCTTTCTGCAAAGAGAAAATCTGGTCTAATCTATCCATGATCAGAAACTAAAGCACGTATCTATAACCTTTCAGAAGTTAATCATTTTTTGATATTTGCGTGCTCGGGATTCTATTTTTGATTTGTCCAGTCCAAGCAAGCCACCCAGCCCGTATTTTTCAACTGCAAACGAGCCAAGAACGTTGCCATACACTACTGCTTTTTTTATTTCAGAAAGATTGGTACTGTTTTTGCTTGCCAGATACCCAATCATTGCACCAGCAAACGAATCGCCTGCTCCCGTAGGATCTACAATGTCCTCAAGTGAAAATGCAACGGACGGAAATATCACATCCTCAAAGAAGAGTAACGAGCCGTGCTCCCCCTTTTTGATAATTACGTACTTTGCCCCCCATTCTTTCATCTTTTTTGCGCACTTGATCAGGTTGTGTTCTTTTGTGAGGAGTTTTGCCTCTTCGTCGTTTATGACTATGCCGTCTACTGACTTTATCATCTTGATTACCGACGGTCGTTTTGTGGCAATCCAGTACTCTATGGTATCACACATTGAGAATTTTACATCGTCGAATTCCTTGATTAGCGACGAGTTTTGATCGGGGTCGTTGTTTGCCAGGTATACAAATTCCGATTTTCTGTACTCGTCCGGGACTGTCGGCTTGAAGCTGCCAAGCACGTTTAGTTCGGTTTTGTTTGTGGTTCTCTTGCTCAGTGTTTTGTCATAGCTGCCGTCGTATCGAAATGTTTTGCCTTTTTTAGTCACAAGGCCTTGCAGGTCAAGGTGTTTTTTCAGAATTTTTCGGTATTCTGCCGGAAAGTCGGTACCTACAACTGCGATTAGTCCGGTACCAACAAAAAAGCTTGCAGATATGCCGGCAAAGGTCGCAGCCCCGCCAAGAACGTCCTTGAGAATCTTTGTTGGGGTCCTAATAGTATCTAACGCAGTCGAGCCAAAAACGGTAAGCATTATCTGCAGAATTATGCGTCGTGTATAAATTCCCTAGTCTGATCCTGTGTAGGATAATAGGTGAAAGGAACGTCGATCGATGTAAAGAACAGCTGGTATTTTGTTACGCCGTGGATCTTTACTTGCGGGTTTTCAGAAGTTGTGCTATGTTCTTTGAGCCATACGCCGCTTGTCGTTGTCGTTCCAAGTGCCGGCAGCATGAACGGATCAAGCGTGCCTTGTCCCAGCCTGTCGTCATCTGCAGATATTGTAAATTCCGTATTGCCTGCTGTAAGTACTAGAAGCGACGGGTTGCTGAATTGGAGCTCAAGATTGTACAGTGAGCCGCCTGACGACTTTTCCAAGAGCTCACTGTTTGTGATTGTCGCGCTTATCTGTGATGCAGACGCGTACTGCGTGTAGCCAAAGATGGCTATGCCTACTATGGTAATTATTACTGCTGCGACTTTTTTGCCCACGCCTAATGTTTGCAAATCAGCTTTTGTGTGGCAGTGCGAAAAACTTTCTGATAACGTGTGTAAAAGTTTTGATCCGTTCTTAAAGCTACTTTAAGCTAGTAGAATAAATCGAAACCTCCATACTTTTAGTATAATTGGCAAAGATTAGGCTCAGATTCGGAGAAAATGAAATAGAGATCGAGTCAAGGGACTTTTACATAGATAACGATACTGCGGCACAGGTGATCGCTGACCTTGCATCAAGAATGCATGAAAACGAGGCAAAAATCGTAACAGACGAGATCACGCTGGCACCGCCAACAGGCATCATGCACGCGTATAAAATGAACGTGGACTATTTGAAATCGCTAAGAGATGCTGAGGTCCACGAGCCAGAGTTTACTGCACCAACTGCAGTCTCTGCAGACGAGGTGCCAGGCAAAATAGAACTGCTGGAAAGAGATTCGTTTTTTGACAAGCCGCGAACCGTTTCTGAAACAGTTGAGAGGATGCGGGATTATGGGTGGCTTGCAAGTCCGCTTGATGTGTCAAAGTCGCTTTCAAAGATGGCCCTTTACAGAGAGCTTGCAAAGAATTCGCAGGAAAACAGAACCTGGTACTTTAAGCAATCACAGATAATCAACTAAATTTACAGATCAAACATTTGCCAAAAACAGTTCCGTCCAGATGATCAAAGTGCGTGTTGCATTTTTTGCACGTATGGTGCATGTCAAAGTATCCGTCCGCTTCGGATTTGCCGACCTGGAACGATTCCAGATCTGTGCTTTTGCATTTTATGCAGTGACACCCGCAATCGCATTTCATGAAGTGGAAAGGCATCACCTGTTATTTATTTCAAAATTGAAAATTATTATATCATAAAATAAACAAGAAGCGTTGGCAAAAAAGCGAGTCATACCAATCGAGATAGACGAACACTTTAAGCTGTTTGGCAAGGAGCCATGGGAGGTAGACTATGGCGAAAAATGCCCCATCTGCAATGTCAGAATTGACGAGTATGGATTTTGTTCTTGCGGCTCTAGCGGAGACTGAGCCTTGTGAATTTTGCAGCAAAGATCATTGCCGCGCCCAGAATCAATAATGCCGCCACTGGAAATTCCGGCACCGCCGATACCCCGATGATTTCAATACTACCTGCCTTGTTTGGCTTGAAATTGAGCCAGGCATCTTTTCCGTCAGAGTAAAACTCGTGTTTTAGTATTTTTTCGCCGTCCAAAAACACCTCGTATGGTTTCCAGAGCAGCTCCAGTGGAATTATCAGCGTGACATATTCGTCTGCCTTATTTACATCAAAGCTGATTTTCTTGTTTGGCTGGTCAAACTCAAATGAAGCGATATCTGTTTTTGCTATGATTTTAACATCGAACTTTTTGTCCTCCCATTGGACTTGTTTTGTGGTTTCTGTTTTTTCCAGCTCATATTCCAGCGTTATCTCACAGCCATGACATCTAATGCCTTGGTGATCCCCAAGATTTACTGGGTTTGCATTTGCAAACATCAGATCTACTTTATCAGGTAGGTAAAATGAGGTGCTTGACAAATACACATAGTGCCATGTCCACAACCCGTCTACTTGCGTTACCGCGTTTGGCAGATCATAGTCGACTAGGACTTCATCGTCGTTTGGAAATATGACAAAGCTTGCTTTTTCTCCTCCAGATTCCCCATATTGAGGAGTGTCACCGTTTTCATCCAATATCTGTAAATTGGTATAATCATCTCGAACCACTTGCAGTTGTTGTGATTTTTTGCTGTCTTCAACTACGTGAGTTACATGTGCGTCGCCGTTTTCACTTATGGTGATTTTTACTGTTTGTATTGCCGGATCGCCAAATGAGACTTCTTGTGCATATATCGGACCTGATACAAAGAATAACGCCATTATTACGCCTAAAACAGTTTTTTTCAAGGCTGCACCTACTCTGATATTGAAACCTTTGTCATTCTGATGTCTTGTAGAGGACAGTCGTTTTTGTCTCGTTGTTGGCTTACTATCGAGTCTGCCACGTCGATGCCTTGGGTTACCTCACCAAAGACAGTATACTGTCTATCAAGGAATGGACTATCTGTTGTGACTATGAAAAACTGTGAGCCTGCGCTGTTTGGGTCAGTAGCTCTTGCCATAGAGACGATTCCTCGTAGGTGTGACCGCGAGTTGAATTCTGCCTTTACTGTATAGCCGGGACCACCCATACCCCACTTGTGCTTGTCGGGGGTTTTTGTATTTGGGTCGCCCCCCTGAATCATAAAGCCAGGAATCACCCTATGGAAAAGAGTCTCATCATAGAATCCAGACTGTGCAAGCTTGACAAAGTTTCTGACAGTTTCCGGCGCGAGCTCCGGCAGCAATTTAAATACAATCTTTCCGAACTTGGTTTCGACTGTTACTGCGGTCAATTAAAGCCCAACCCATTTCTTAGCATAAGAGTCTTGCTATTCTTAAATTATTTTGAACCCAAGTTGTAATTTATTATAAATTTTTTATTTTGAACCATTCGAAAATTCGTGGACGGATTTTTTGGGGATCGTTAGAATTTTCCATGTTATAATAATTTTTTGCAATTCGTGGAAAATAACTTGCTTTTCTGAAAAAGTTATAGTCTTATATAGAACGAGAAAAATTACAAGTTGTGAATCGCACAAATCAAAGCACAGTCATTAAACAAGCGATCAATTCTTATCTTGAAAAGGGGCTGACAGACAAGCAAGACATTTACAGCAAAGTTGTGGAGGAGCTTGGCGTTCCAAGACCAACAGTGCGAAGAGTAGCACGCGATCTCAGAAATGAGCTGTTGACAAAAATTAAAATTTTGCAAAACGAAGTCCCGCAAGAAGTTTCAAATCAAGAAGACGAATAAACTTCGTTTATCTTTTCTTTTATTATCGTGTCCAGAAAACAGCATTAACGTTATATTCGACTTTTTTGCGCATAAAACATGGGTTATTTGCGTAACCACCTTGCAACTGTAGTTGTAGGTTGCTTTGCCGTGTTTTTGACAGGAATGTACTTTTACATGCCACCAGTACTTAATTCGTTACTGCTCGTATCAAGCATTGTGACTTGGTTTCTGGTTTTTATCTGCTGGATGGCACAAAAAAGCGCAGATTATGCGCACAAACACGGGCATGCACATGCTGAAAAAAAAAGCTCGACTAGAATCCTAGTGCATGCGCAAACAACTGTTTCTGTTGACGAATTAGAAAAATTTAGAGACTCATTTACTGCAACGCTCAATGAGATAAAAGACGAAGTGAAGCTCAAAGATGGCGAAATTGCCAATCTAAGACAGCAGATTGCTAACCTAGAGACGCAGGTACAGATTGAATCGCTAAAAGCAGAGCTTGCAAATCTAAAGACTCTTGCGGCAAAAGAAAAGTCAGCACGACGAAAAAAAGACTAGCCGCAGTGCTTGCAGCCATGCGGTTTGTGATTTTGTTTACACACAGGGCAGCTCACCGCGCCGCCGAAATGACATTTGCAACTACAATTGTCGTTCAAGACATTTTCATCCATGGTTATGGATAATTAATGCGTCATCTTAATATTTGACTGTTAGTGAATTTCATCATGTTAAAGGCCATAATTGCAGGTCTAGTCTTTGCAGTAATGCTTTCCGCAGTGAATTTCGCGTTTGCAGAAACAGTCATTTCCCCGCTTGATTCCTCCACAGGGCTTGAAAAAACAGTGGTGCCATTTTCCGCGCCAAAAAATAACAAGCTGCCATGGGGGTTTGTTGAAGGAAAAATCGCAAACCCAGTTGAGGGACATCCAGTGATAATTCAGATATACAAAAACGGCGAGGCGATCCACTTTGCCCAGACTGACGTAAAGGCAGACGGGACATACGAATACAAGTTCAGAGTCAGAGATGTGACAAACGAAAAGGTCACGAGAATCTTTGATGGAGACTATACCGTCAAGATTTTCAAGGTAGTGTATCTTAATCTAAAAGACGTTATTTCGGCCTAGACGCCAAGAGCAGAGTCTGTTCAACCATCTCCTTTAGCCTAGTCTTTGCATTTTCATCGGCAATTATGCCATCTTTTACCATGTCTGCGGTCACAAATACCGCAGTCGGGTTTGTTATTACTCGGAAATAACTCATAAGCTGAGTAAGCATGGTCTGCACGTCGATAAAGCCGATGTTGCCAGAAGCCAGTATGGCAAGGCCTGCAGTCTTGCCGGCAGTTGCCTTGTAGTTGATAAACTCAAAGAGATTCTTTAGCGCGGAGCTGAAAAACGAGTTGTATATTGGCGTGCCGACAAGCCAGACATCTGCATCCGTGATGTCTTTTGCTGCCTGAGTAGTGGTCTGGCTATAGTTCTCGGTCGGGCCACGATAATAATCAATCCCTCCATCTGACAGGTTGATGAATTTTGTGTCTGCGTTTTTTGATTTTGCATAGTCATAGACAAACTTCATCATTGCCTGCGTGTTTGCTGTCTTTCTTGGGCTGCCAGAAATAACAACAATTTTCATAATTTTGCAATATCTATTCTTTATTTAAAGTACAAAGGTGAATCTGGAAATAATAAGCTGGCTTGGAGGTTCCCGTAAAGTTTGTCTATGCAAAACAGCCTCTATTTTTAGCAAAACGTCGTAGCACTCCAACGGATAGTCAAGCTTTGGCCTAATTTTCCCAATTGTTAGCTACCTTGCAAATTCTCCCAAAACCACTTTTGCGAATTTAATGAAACTTTGAAGAATGTGTTTGAATCCACTCAACGATGTTCAGGATGCTTTTAATGTGACCCTGTGTACGCCAGTCATCTTCTAAGCTTACCAGCAGCATGTGGCCGTTTGAGAGTGGAACAGTTACTCGTGTGAGCTTTTCATAAACTGCGACCGCATATCTACCTTTTCCAATCTTCGCTGACAACTCATCGCGTGAATGCCAGTTTTCCAGGGCTCTTTTTAACGATTTTTTCGTTTCTTCAAGGGTAAGCAGGTGTTCCATGTTATCTCTTTGACTGTGCAAAAGAACTTCGCCGTCTTTGTCACAGATCAAAGAAAATCTTGCTTTAGTGACTCCTTCCATTATCATGTTTAGGAGTTTTTCTTCGTCATCAAGCATTTCTGCATTTGTAGACATTGTTATAAGTTAATAAAAAAACTGTTATTATTGTTTTCGCTAAAAATATTTAGTTTTTAGCAAAAAATTTTAAAATTTGTTGTATTAAATTTCCAATGCCAGTTAAAACCGATCAGAGGATCTCTTTGTCATATTTCTTATCGCCTTCAGAACAGATACTTGGCCTAATAGATCTACCTCGAAAGACGTGTTTCGTATAGAGAAAGCGGGCTTGGAGGGCTTCGATCCCTCGACCTGCAACTTAGGAGGCTGCCGCGCTATCCATGTTGCGCGTCATAATTGACTCTGCGCTACAAGCCCTTGTAAAATTCACAAGGGCATTCACTTAAAAGCATAATCAAGATTGCTTCGAATCAGCTCGTGTATTTGATCCCAGCTTGGGGTGCCTGTCTGTCCCCATTTCTCAAAGTAAACCACGTCCTTTAGCTCAAGTCTTGGCAGCCATTTGGCAGCTTCAAGATCCGGTTTGGCTGCAAATTCTTCTACATGCCCAAGGCAGAGATATGCTACCGGTAGTATGTGCTCAGGCAATTCAAGTGCTTCTTTGAGGGTGTCATTTGAAAGAATGCTGACCCAGCCCACCCCAATTTCTTCGGATCTTGCGGCAAGCCACATGTTCTGTACTGCACAACAGACGCTATAGATTCCCGTTTCCGGTATGCTGGACTTTCCGATGACAAACGGCCCAAATCTTGTTGGATCATATGTGACACAGATGTTTACGTCTGATTCCAAAATTCCCTCAAGTTTTAGTGAGAGATATTTTTCTTTTCTTGGCTCTTCTATTTGGTTTGAGGATCGCTCCCTCTCTGCCTCAAAGGATTTTTTGATCTTCTCTTTTGTTGTAGAATCGCGGATAAGAATAAAGTTCCACGGTTGTGAGAATCCCACAGACGGTGCATGATGTGCAGCGTTTAGAATTCTTGCCAGAACATCGTCGGAGATTGGCGTCGAGTTAAAATGGGAACGAACATCCCTTCTCGTGTAGATTGCCTTGTACAAGCCTGATTTTTCTTGGTTTGAAAACTCGGTCATTTTACTCTAGTTTCTAATTCAAAGATTAATAATGTAGAGCTCAAGTCTTGTACTTTACTGGGCCGGTAGTCTAGTCGGTTAGGATACCGCCTCGACACGGCGGTGATCGAGAGTTCGAATCTCTCTCGGCCCACTTTTTACTCACCAGTTTTGAAGTTTTGATTATTGCGAGGTATCAAACTGTTTTTCCACTAGGCTCCATGCAGATTCTACTACCATCATTCCCTTTGCGCCAAACTTTACCGGTTCTCCGTTTACTATGGCATCGTACGCATCAGAGTTGGCATCAGAACGGATTAGCTGAAAATTGCTTGGCAGTGCAATTTCGGCGTTTGGGTAAAATGCTGCCCTTCCAGGCAGCGGAATGTCCTCAGTCGAGTACTGTCCTCTCCCAATTGGGGTATCGTCTGCAGAAAGCTCGTAATCTATGCTTAAAATCGTAAATGTTTTCTCACTAGGGTTTTTTATCAGAAAATTCACTTCCAGGTTTGCCCTGCCTTCTATGCTGTTTACGCTTTTAACCTTGACATCAGCAATATTGATTTCTGCCATGTCAAGTTGCGGATTGTCAAGGCTCGCATACCACATGATTCCCCCAAGCATGGCTAAGAGTCCAGCTATTGCCGCATACAGTATGCCTTTTCCTTGGCCGATCAATTGGTTGTACCCAATTCTTACAACTAAAAAATGTTCTTTCAGACACGATAATATTTGAACGCCGGTTCGATTGTATAATGGTACTAGAACAGGCACTCGTCACTTGGATTCACCTGATCAGCTCAGCTGTCTGGGTCGGCGGGTCGCTCTTTATTGCAGTAGTTTTTGCGCCCGTGCTAAAGACAATGTCTTCATCCGTTGAGGAAAGGCTCCAAATCATGATTAAAGTCGGAAGAAGATTCAACAAAATTGCCATGCCATCGCTTGCCATTTTGATTGGAACCGGAATTTTTAACGCACACCAAGCATTGATGAGGCCTGATTTTTTGTTGTCAACCAGCTACGGAGTTTTGCTTGTCATCAAGATGATTCTTGTTGCGGCGCTTTTGGCATCGTTTGCGGTTCATGTTAGAATCATCAGAAAGGAAGTAGAGCAAAAGATAGTGGAAAGACATCTAGACGAGGCCCAGGTGATAATGCTTCGGAAAAAAATAATCATAGTTGGCGAAACTACTGTTGTTCTTTCTGTTGCTGTGATGTTTTTTGCTGCGTTACTAGATGCAGGTATCTGAGCTGCCCTGGATTCGCACCTCATATCCACCGTCAATTTTACCCACGCCGTACTTGCAGCCGGTGATTTCTGATGTGATGTAGAGATTTGTCTCAAGATGTTTTGAGATTTCGCTTACCGTAAAAACCGAGCGTTCTTTTGTCAGGCTTAGTGGAATAACTAGCATGTCTGATAGATTGGCATCTACGCCAAGGGAGCCAGTGAATTCGGATGGTGCCTTGGCGCCAAACTCTGTTTTCTTGTCTTGCAGCTCGTCTGCGCCAACCACCGAGCTGGAATCATGAGAAAAGATAAGGACGGATGCGCCGCCATCGAGCGCCTTTTCGTAATTGGTTTGTGTCTGGACAGTAAAGTTATTTTTTTCTAATTCGTTTCTTATGTGTTCTATGGAGCTCGTGATTTTGTTTTCCCGAAGATCAGAATAGCTGCAGATGATTTTTGCATTTCTTTGAGTCCTTTGCGTGAGAGAAACTGGCTTTATCTTTTGGCATGGAAGCACCGATACATCCACTATGCCTCCACCCCTTGGATAATATCCTCGCTTTTTCACATCTAACGAAAAGTCGATGCCTATTCTGGAATATGCTTCTGCCAAGACGTGTTTGGTATAGTTACCAGTAGGGCTCCACGGCACATCTGTTCCGCCAGTTAGTGAGAGGTTTAGCTTTTTTCGTGCAAGAGATACTGCCGGGATGACTGCCTGCAAGATCAGTGAGATGCTACCTGCAGTCCCAACGTTTTCTCTTAGATTCATGTCCTGGATTTCGTTTGGGAAAAACTTGATTTCAGTAGAGCCGATTTGCAGGCCGTCTACTTGCGCGTTACAGATTTTTGCGAGAATCTTAATTGTGGTCAGGTGGCTGGGCTTGAGGCCGGGAGTTTTTCTGTTGTGTCTGATGTTTTCAATCTGAATTGGCTTTTTGGTTATGCAAGAAAGTG
>Ga0247727_10012076_pt1 | contig 14910 bp, 15 predicted proteins | sample WisWelCaveWW1625_FD_202498 | JGI IMG/M metagenome (GOLD analysis project Ga0247727, IMG submission 202498) | Biofilm microbial communities from Wishing Well Cave, Virginia, United States - WW16-25 | ecosystem: Environmental > Aquatic > Deep subsurface > Groundwater > Cave microbial mat | place... | reverse complement strand
AATCAATCCCGGTGATGTCGAACCCGTGGCGGCGGGCGAAATGGACGAACACGCCTTCCCCGCAGCCCACGTCGAGGAGCTTGCCCGCCCGCGGCAAGAACCGAACGGCCCACCGGTAATAGTCCTGGATGCGCGTATCGATGGCGGCGTGACGGATGACGTAGGCCTCGTCGTACCACGCCCCGTCCCCCGCTTTCATCGGGTCGCAGAACTCCAGGCCGCACCCGTCGCACCGCACGATCCGGAAACCTTCGACCCGCTCCACTGCGGAGAAGGGCGGCGGGCCGCCGCAGGCCGGACAGCGGAGGCCGCCCTGCCCGTTCTCGGTGAAAACCGATTTATCGGACGGAGCGGACGCAGGGGACCCCAGGGTCCGAAGGCGGGCCACCGCCGCGGAAAGGTCCCTCTCGACGGGGACCGCAGCCGCCACGCGGTCCTTCCCTTCCGGTCCGTGGCCCGTCAACACGAAAATCGGGCGAACGCCCGCCGCGCGGCCGGCCTCGATGTCGGACACCTTGTCGCCCACCAAAAAGGACCGCTCCAGGTCGAGGCCCCGCTCGCGGGCGGCGCGAAGGAGCATTCCCGGCGCGGGCTTCCGGCAATCGCAGGCCGGGTCCGCAGGCCCGTGGGGACAATAGTAGAAAGCGTCGATGGACGTTCCGGCGGCCGCCAAATCCTCGTTGACCCGGCGGTGCAGGGCCTCCACGTCCGCGGCGGTGTGGAGCCCCCGGGCCACCCCGGCCTGATTGGTCGCCACGATGACTTCAAAACCCATGGCTTTGAGGGCCTTGACCGATTCCCGCGCCCCGGGGATCCATTCCCAATCCTTCCAGCGGGCCACGTAATCCCGGTCCACGTTCAGGGTGCCGTCCCGGTCCAGGAACACCGCCGGACGGCCCTTCCGGAGGGTCCGCTCGCGTTTTTCGGCGACCCGGTGATAGACGTCCAGCGTGGCGCTCCCGCAGAGCTCCCAATTGAAATTCCGGGCGCGCCGGATCCCCGCCTCGCGAAGCGCGGTCCGGGTGGTTGGATCCTCCAGGACTTTCCTTAAGGTCTCGGAGAGGCCCGCGGGATCCTTCGGGTCCACCAGAGCCGCGGCGTCCCCCACGACTTCCGGCAGGGAACCGGCCCGAGACACGATGGTCGGGCAGCCGCACGCCATCGCCTCCACGGGAGGAAGACCGAAGCCCTCGTACAGGGAAGGGTAGACGAAGGCGGAAGCCCCCGCGTAGAGGTACGGCAAATCATTCTGGGGCACATACCCGACGCGCTTCACGTTCCCGGCGATACCCAAACGCGCCAAGCGATCGGTTTCGTCCCCTTTTCCCCATCCCTCCCCCCCGGCCAAAACGAGAGGGAATCTTTGCCGAACCGCCCCCGGGAGCCGGGCGTAGGCCTCTAGGAGGACCCCCACATTTTTGCGGGGTTCCAGGTTGCCGACAAAAAGAATGTAGTTCCCAGGAGCGAGACCGTAGGCGGCGGGCAAGCGTCCCAACTCCTCGACGCCGCGGGGCCGGAACAAATCGTCCACCCCGGGGTAAGTGACCGAAATCTTTTCCCGCGGGATTCCGAGGTTCCGGACCATCTCGTCCCGGACGAATTCCGAAATGGTGATGAAATGCGTCGCCCACGGCAGGCGCGCGTAAAAGGTTTCCTTCAGGAAACGCAGGCGCTCCGGCGGATGCGTCTCCGGAAAATGGTGGAAGGAAAGGTCGAACACCGTGACGACGGTCGGACCGTTGAAGCGGAAGGGGACGAAACACGTCTCGTGGTAGAGGTCGAACCGCCCGAGACGGTGGGTCAGCCGGAAGGCGCCCTCCAGCATCGCCCGGGACGCGGAATACACCGCGCCGAACCGGCGGCCCATGTCTCGGGCGGCTTCCACGGCGGGGGAGGGCCGGCCCCTCAAGCGGGGGCTCCAATACCCGTAGTAGTAAAAGGAAAACAGGTCCTCGTCGTCCAAGCGCATCATCGCTTCGGCCATCGAGTGCACATAACGCCCGACGCCGCTCAACGGCGTCAACAGGGGAATTCCGTTCAGGAGAATGCGCATGTCAGTCCCGGGGGCTTCGTCGGTTGATCGGGGGGAAGGCTCTCGTCCGGAACGTCAGACTTTTTCGGGGAGGGAAAGCTTGTACCCGGCCTTTTGGGCGTCGTCGTAGAACATTTTGACCGTCTCCAGGGAAAAGAGGCCGAGGTCCTTGCCGATGCCCGAAAGCTTTTTTATCAGGTCGGTGGTCACGGTGATGATGTGGCACCCCATCCGGTCGGCCTGGACGATGTTGAGCAATTCGCGGGGGCTGGCCCACAACAATTTCGCGCGGGGCCGGGACTTCAGGATTTCCAAGCATTCCCGCATGATCGGGAGGGGGTCGCGCCCGGTGTCGGCGATCCGCCCGGCGAAGACCGAGACGATGGCGGGGACGTCCGGGGTCAGGACGCCGGCCACTTCCCGGACCTGCGAAACGGTCATGATCGCCGTGACGTTCATCTTGATCCCTTCCCCGGCCAGCCTCCGGATCAAGGGCGCGGCGGAGGCCCCGCGGGTGTCGGTCACGGGGATCTTCACATACACATTGGCCCCCCAGGAATGGATCAACCGGGCCTGCCGGCCCATCTCGTCGAATTCATCGGAGAAGACCTCGAAGCTGATGGGCAGGTCCGTGATTTGCCGCAGGACTTCCCGGGCGAAACCCTCATAGTCCGCCACGCCCGCCTTGCGCATGAGCGTCGGATTGGTGGTGAACCCCTTGATAAAGCTTTGCTTGTGGGCGGCGAGCATGTCGGACAAATCCGCGCCATCCGCGTAAATTTCAATTTTCAGATCGTTCATCGCGAGAGACCGCCCCTTCGTGGATTTTGATGATTTCTCCGACGAGCCCCGCCAGGGAACCGCCGGTGATGTCCGGCCGGCTCCCTCCCCGCTTGGCGGCCGAGCGTTCGTTGAGAAGCAGGGCCGTGCGGCAGCCGGCGTTCCGCCCGCATTCGATGTCCGTGTCCTGGTCCCCGATCATCCAGGAACGCGACGGGTCGACGCCGCGCTCCCGTTGCGCTTTCAAAAGAAAAAACGGGGACGGCTTGCGGCAGGGGCAGGGGCCGGAATAGCCCGGCACCACCCCGCGGGGATGATGATAGCAATAATAGTATTCGACGAAGGCCACGCCGTTGTCCCTTAAAAATATGTCGAGCCGCCGGTGAATTTCCCGGATGTTCTCCAGGGTCGTTTTGCCCTTGGCGTGGCTGGGTTGGTTGGAAACGAGAAAGAGGCCGAAACCGGCCGACGCCAGGGCCTTCATCGGCGCCAGGATCCCCTCGGCGATCTTGAGGTCCTCCGGCGCGCGCGGAGATTCGTAGTCCCCCGTCCCCGGATTGAGGACGAGCTCGTTCAGGACCCCGTCCCGGTCCAGGAAGACCGCCGCAACCACTACTTCGTCGACTCCCACTTCATTTCGTGGACTTTCAGGTCCGGATGGGAGACGATCAAATGCCAGACCACCGCCTGCCACGCCTCCGCGTGGGGCGTGACCGTCTCGGTCGAGAGGGTCGGGATCACCACGCAGGCGTCGGCCATTTGGGCGGTGTACCCGCCGTCCCGGCCCACGATCCCCAGCACCTTCGCGCCGGCCTCCTTGGCGTGTCGGACGGCGTGGACGATGTTCCCGCTGATGTTCTTTTCGAGGTTCCCCCCACCGACGGAAAAAACGAGAACCGCGTCCCCCGCCCGCAGGCGGCTTCCCTTTAGCCAGTTGATGAAGGAGGTGTCCCAGCCGTCGTCGTTCACGCGGGCCGTCAGTTCGGACACGTTGTCGGTCGGGGCGTAGGCCTCGAAACCGGCGATTTTGCGGAAGTCGTTCACGGCGTGGCCGGCGTTGCCGGCGCCGCCGCCCACGCCCAGGATGAAAAGCCGTCCGCCGCCCTCCCGCACGCCGCGGAGGAGATCAATCATGCGATCGATCTTCGCCGGGTCCAGCAATCCCGCGATTTCCTTGACCTCTTCCAAAAAATTCACGGTGTAGGCGGTGGGGGAATGGGAGGTCATGGTTTGCCTTTCGGGGCGGATTTTTGACTTCGGATGTAATCGGCGGTTTCTTGGATCCCGTCGCGGGAACCGATTTCATAAAAGCGGTCCGCCACCTCGTGGCCGGCCAGCGCGTCCCTCTCGATCAGCCGGACGAGGATGTCCGTCAGATCGGTTTTTTCCCCCGCCGGGATGAGGTCCAGCACCTCCCGGCGGAACAGGAGAAGCCCGTAGTCAATGTGCTTGAGCGCCGGATCGCGGCTATTCTTATCGTAAACGCGGATGCGACCACCCTCGAACAAGACGTTGCTCCTGTCCCAACGCCCCTCGTTGCGGCAAACCGTCATCAGGGCCAGGCGGCCCTGCGAGAGGAAAGAACGGCGGATGGGATCGTACTCCGTGTCCAGATAGGAGTCCCCGTAGACGACCCAGAAAACGTCTCCCAGGAGCGGCGCCGCTTTCTTCAGGGCCCCGCCCGTTCCGAGGAGCGTCGGCCCGTCAAAAGAGTGCTCCACGCGAACGCCGAAGGCGGCCCCGTCCTTGACGAAGTCCCGGACGCGATCGCCGAGGTGTCCCAGGCAGAGGACGGCCCGGTCGATTCCGTTGCGCTTGAAAAGCCGGAGCTGGTGGGCGATGAAGGGTTCCCCCGCCACCTCCAACAGGGCCTTGGGGACGCTTTCCGTCAGCGGGCGCAGGCGCGTCGCCAGCCCGCCGGCCAAAACCGCGACGGGGAAACTCATGAGGTGGCGATCACCTTCGTCCCCTCAAAATCGAAACGGAAGCGCACTTCCGTGAGCCCCGCCCCCATGAGGGCGTGGCGCAGGCGTATCTTGTCCTCGGCGTAGAACATCAGGAACCCCCCGCCCCCCGCGCCGATCAGCTTGCCCCCCACGGCCCCGCTCTTCAGCGCCAGGCCGTACCAATCGTTGATCTTCCCGTTGGACATCGCCCCCGACCGTTTCTTCTTGTGCTCCCAATGGACGTTCATCAGCCGCCCGAATTCCGGGAGGTCGCCTTTCTCCAGGGCGGTCCGGCTTTTTTCCCCGAGGTCCTTCACGAAATGGAGGTTGTCGATCATTTCGCCCGCTTTGCTTTTGCTCTTGTCGTCCTGCTCTTTCAGGATGGAGGAGGCGGCGCGGGAATAGCCGGTGAAGAAAAGCAGCAGGTTGTCTTCCAGGTTGTACAGGGTTTCCATCGACACTTTGAGCGGCCACGCCTCCACCTTGTCGTCTTTCTTGAAACGGAAACAGGTGATGCCCCCGTAGGCCGCGATGTACTGGTCCTGTTTGCCGATGGGTTCCTTCAGGCGGTCGATCTCGATGCGGCAGGCCTGCTCGGCGAGTTCCTGGGGATGGACGAGGTTCTTTTGGTGGGCGTGGAGCGCCTTGAGCAGGGCGGTGGTGAAACTCCCCGAGGAGCCGAGGCCGGTCCCGGAGGGGATGTCGGCCATGCTGGTGATCTCAAGATTTGTCTCGCGGACCTCCAGCATACGCAGCGCCTCCCGGATGATGGGGTGCTGGACCTGGTCCGCCGACGCCACACGCTCCAACTGCGAGTATTTGAGGATAAGGTCCTTGACGAAGGTCTGGTGGAGGGTGATGTACACGTAATTGTCGATGGCCGCGGCGATCAGGAACCCTTCGTGCTCGCGGTAGTAGGACGGCAGGTCGGTGCCGCCCCCGCCCAGGGAAATGCGCAACGGACTCCGGCATATGATCATCGGCTTTTCGCTCCGTAGAGAGTGTCCACGACGGCCAGGGCCTTGCGGGCGTCTTCCAGGTCCCCGCGGGGCCTCCGGCGGCTTTCGATGGCATCGAGAAAATCCAGGAACTCCAGCTCCCAGGAGTCGTCCGTTCCCGGGTATTCATGGAGGACGGTCTCCGGGGGCCCCATCTCAGAGGACATCTTGTAGTACGTCAGGCGTTCCGGGCCGTAGCTCCCCCCCAGGCCCTCCCAGTGCAGCTTTCCCGTTTTCCCGTAGACTTCGAAGGAAAAGGTGTTTTTCCACTCGGTCCAACTCACGTGCAGCCACGCCATCCGGTCGGCCGCGGTCCGCAGCATCAGGAAGGCGTTGTCGTCCACGGGCATCTTCCAAAAATAGGTGTGGACAAAACCGTCCACCCGGGGAAAGTCCCCCAGCAGCCATCCGGCCAAATCGATCAGGTGCATCCCCTGGTCCAGCAATTCCCCCCCGCCCGAAATTTTCGGGTCCGCGCGCCATTCCTTTTCATACCCCGCGCGGCCCCCGTGCCCGTAACGGGCGCGGACGAACATCAGGTCCCCCAAGGCCCCGGCGTCCACGTAGTCCCGGGTCCGGCGCATGGCCGGGTGGAAGCGGTGGTTGAACCCCACCTTGACCGTCACCTTCTTCCGCCGGGCCGCCTCGGCCAGGGGCGCGAGTTCGGCGGCGGTCCGCGCGCCCGGCTTTTCCACGAGCACGTGCTTCCCCTCCTCGACAGCCGCCAGGGCGATCGGCGCCAGGAGGTCGTGCGGCGTGCACACAAAGACGGCGTCCACATCGGGCCGGCCCACCGCCTCCCGCCAATCCGCCGCCGCGGCGGCGCCCGGGTGGAGCGTGGCCAAGGCTTCGGCCTTCTTCAAATCCACGTCGCTGGCGACGGCCAACCGGCGCCCCCCCAGACTCTTGGCGCGTTTCTGTCCGATGAGCCCGCAGCCGATGACAGCAAAATTCATCTCCCCAATCCTCCAACAACCCAAGATCCGGGTCGCGCTGGGGTGGTCCAGGCCCCACTAGCGGATGGGAGGCTCCCCCGCGATTTTCGGGGGAGGGAAACCACGGGATGGTTTCCCTGGTTTTCGGGGGCCTGGGCCATCCCGGCGCGGACCGGACCGCTCCTCATCCCCATTCCTCTCCGCGGTCCTTCGGCACAATGCGCCGCAGGGTATAAATGTCGCTGGAGCCGAAAGCCGGGAGCCGTCCGGGCAGCGTTTCCCAGGGGTCCCAGAGAGCACTCAGGAGTTTCCCCGTGATGCCGTCGGAGGCGGCGGAGGCCAGGAAAACGCAGAGTGCGGCCCCCTTCGCCAGGGGCGCGCCGCCCTCTTCCTTTTGCTTGAGCGACTTCCGGTAAAATTCCTCGCCGACGTTTTCGGGGCCCGCGGCCAGCACCTTGTCCAACAGCCGCGTGTTGAGAGGCCCCGGGGCCACGGCGTTGACGTCGACGCGGTGGGGCTTGACCTCCTCCGCCAACGTCTCCGTGAAACGCACCACCGCGGCCTTGGAAGCGGCGTAGGCGCTGATCCGGGGGAGCGGCGCGGTGGCCCCGCCGCCGGACAAATTGATGATCTTGCCGTATCCCTGTTTTCTGAGGGAAGTGAGGAACGCCCGGCAGGGCAGAACCGTCCCCATCAGGTTGATTTCGACGGCCCGCGACCACGCGGCCATGTCGACGGTTTCGAGGGGCCCCATCGGGCCGTACACGCCGGCGCAGTTGACCAGGATGTCGATCCGCCCCAGGCCCGCCGAGGCCTCCCGCGACAGCCGGTCCACATCGCCGGACTTTGTCACATCGGCTGAAACCTGGAAAAATTTTTGGCCCGGCGCGGCCCGGGCCGCCAACGCGCCGAACGTCTCGCCCAAAACCTTCCCGTCCCGGGCGCAGAGCAGGACGTTCGCCCCCTCGGCCGCGAAGGCCTCGGCCACGGCCTTTCCGAACCCCCGGCTCGCGCCGGTCACCACGGCGCCGCGCCCTTCCAACTTCATCGGGGCACCCCCACGGCGCTGTAGGACAGGCGGGCGTCCCCGCCGAGGGCGTCGAACAGAAATCGGTTCGGGTCCACCACGACGGGGGTCTTCATGGCCTTGACCAATTGTTCCGCCGAAAGTTTTTTGAATTCCGGCCACTCGGTGGCCACCACCACGGCGTCGGAATCGCGCAGTAGGTCTTCCGGGTTCACCGCCAAATGGAGGACCGCCACCAATTCGGTGGGCAAGGCCTTCACCGCGGGGTCGTGGGCCCACACGCGCGCGCCTTCCCGCTCCAGCCAGCGGCAGAGTTCCACGGCCCCCGACCGCCGCAGGGTGTCCGTTCCCGGCTTGTAGGTGAGGCCCAGTACGCCCACCTTTCGGCCCTTTAAATTCTTCAGCTTCTCCAACAATTTCCGGCCGGACCACGTTTTGTGGCCTTCGTTGGCCGCAAGGACCCCGCCGATTAGCCGTGTCTCGCAACCCGTGCGGCGGCCGATCTCGGAAAGGAAACGGAGGTCCCGCGCTAGGGTCCCGCCGGCGATGGCCCCGCCGGGGGCCAAGTACGCTTTGGGCCCGATGCGCGACTCGCTCTTCAACCCGCGCTCCACTTCCTTGGCGTCGGCGCCGACCCTCTCGCACAAAACGGCGATCTCGTTCATGAACGCCACCGACGCCGCCAAAAATGCGTTGAGGGCGTGTTTGGTCATTTCCGCGGACTCCACCGACATCCACTCGATTTTGGCCTTGATGGGCGCCAGGAGCGCGGCCACTTTCAAGCGGTCGGCTTCGGTGCGAACTCCGGCCACCACCCGGTCCGGCTCCAAAAAAACCGAAAGCGCGCGGCCGAGCCGCAAATTTTCGGGCAGGCAGGCGAAGGAGGCCGGTTTTCCGGGGAAGGACTTCCGGTAAGACTTCTCGAGGCCCCGCGTCGTTCCCACCGGCGCCTGGGAGGATATCAGAACGAGCGCGCCGGACTTGAGCAACGGGAAAAGACCCCGCACCCGGCTCTCGACGAAGGCCACGTCGGCCCTGTCTTCGTCGTCCACCGGCGTGTCGAAGGTCACCCACACCGCGTCCGCGTCTTTCAAAGCGTCGGCGGCGTCAACGGTGAATCGGAGTTTCCGGCTTGCCAGGCCCTCTTTGACCAACTCTTCCAAACCCGGCTCAAAAAGCGGGGGTTTGCCGGCGGACAGCCCTTTCGCGGCGTCTGCGGCATCGTCCAGGCCGACGACCTCGTGGCCCGCCTTCGCCAGGCCGGCGGCGGTGACGGGGCCCAGGTGCCACAGGCCGAAAACGCAGACCTTCACTCGCGCTTCTCCAGCACCCATTTGTTTTCCCTCAGGAATTGCAGGGTGCGCAAAACGCCGTCCCGAATGGAGAGGTTGGGTTTCCAACCCAGGCCCCGCATTTTGGCGCAGTCCAGATAGATGAAGGGGTTGTCCCCGATCCAGCCGCGTTCTCCCCCGGTGTAGGACAGCTTGGGCGACAACCCGAGGGCCCCGCAGATCCAGCCGATGGACTCCTTCACCTCGCAAAATTCATCGGCGCCCAAATTGAAAACGTTCACTTTGCCGCCCGCCTTTTCCACGGCCAGGAACATGGCGTCGATGCAGTCCTGAATGTACAAATAGGATTTGCGCTGGCGCCCGTCGCCCAAAACCTTCAATTCCCGCGGGTTGCGAAGGAGCGCCTTGTAAAAATCGAACACGTGGCCGTGGGTGTACCGTTCCCCGAGGATTGACACGAAGCGGAAAATCCAGCCGCGGAACCCGAACCCTTCGCAGTACGCCTGGATCATTCCCTCGCCGGCCAACTTCGAAGCGGCGTAGAGCGAGGTTTGCACGGGGAAGGGGGCCGTTTCCGGCGTGGGAAAAATCGGGGCCTCCCCGTACACCGAACCCGTGGAGCTGAAGATGATGTTCTTCACGCTGTTCGCCCGCATGACCTCCAGAACGTTGTGGGTGGCGATGGTGTTTTGCTCCAGGTCCCGGCGGGGATTGTCTGTCCCGAACCGGACGTCGGCGTTGGCCGCCAGGTGGAAGACGAACTCCGCCCCCTTCATCGCCGCGGAAAGAGCCTTTTCATCCAGCACGTCCCCGCGCACGATGGCGAACTTCGGCGACTGGCGGGCTTCCGTGATGAATTCCTCCAACCCGCTGGAAAAGTTGTCGTAGGCGACCACCTCGTCCCCCCGCGCCAGCAGGCGGTCGGCCACCGAACTGCCGATAAACCCGGCCCCGCCGGTCACCAAACACTTCATGGCGCCGGCGCCTTTGCGTCCCGTCCGCCGCCCGCAGCCGCCGCCGGGGAGCCGGCGTCGTCGAGGTTCGCCGTCCGGTCAACGATATAAAGGGGACGGCGCTTCACCTGGTCGTAAATGCGCCCGATGTATTCCCCCATCAGCCCCAGGGAAAGCAACTGCACGCCGGCGAAGAACGTCACGGCCAAAACGGTGGTGGACAAACCGGGCGTCAGGTTGATGCCGATGAGCTTCTGATAAACGTACCAGCCCCCCAAAAGGAAACTCAACGCGGCGAAGGCGGCCCCGGCCAGCGACATGAGCTGGAGGGGACGGCTGCTGAAGCTGACGAGGCCGTTCAAACCGATTTTGAGGGAACCGAAAAAGCGATTGTAGTGGGTCTTGCCCTCCCGCCGCTCGTCGCGATCGTACGTCACGGAGGCCTGGGGAAACCCCACGTAGGCCACGAGGCCCCGCAAAAAGCCGTGGCTCTCGTTCAACCGACGGAGTTCCTCAATGACGCGCCGGGACATCACGCGGAAGTCCCCGGTGTCCCGGAGGATGTTGACTTCGCTCAACCGGGCGATCACCCAATAGACGAAGGCCGAAACGAACCGTTTGACCCAGATCTCCCCCTTTCGGGAACGCCGTCGGGCGTACACGACCTCGTAGCCCTCGTCCATCTTGCGCAGCATCTCCGGGATCACCTCCGGCGGGTCCTGCAAATCCACGTCAATCACGACGCACCGCGTGCCCCAGGAGGAGCCCCGCCATGGTCGCGGAGGGTTGTCCGAAGCGCCGGGAAAAGACCGCCAAACGGAGGTTGGGGTTTCGTTTGATCTCCTCCCGGATCACGTTTTCCGTCCCGTCCGGAGACGGGTCCAGGCAAAAGAGGACTTCATAACGGAAGGCTGCGGCGGCGAAAACCTTTTCCACCCGCGCCAGAAAAGGGCGGATGTTGTCTTCCTCTTTGTAGACCGGCACGACGATCGTCAGGTCGGGCGGGGGGAGGGTCATGGGGTCATCACATCTTTTTTGGGCTTCAACGTGAGGCCGATGCACAAATTCACGGTAACGACCGGGAGGGGGATCGGGAAGAACGAGCGATGGGTCACCGACGGACTCACGGCGGGCCTCTTGCGCGTCCCCGTTTCCCCCGGGCTTGCGGGCCAGGGCCAGGAATTCACCGATCCGGAAGGGGAGGGGGCGGGCGGTCAGCCCCCCCAAAAGAGGCCGCACGAATTGGAAGGCCCTCACGGACCTCGGAAAGTAAATTTGCATTTGTCCGACAAGGTAATCGGCCGACATCACTTTTTCGGCGCTCCGGACTTCCAACGGCTCCAGGCCGGCCCGCTCCAAAACGCCGCCGAACCTGGAGCCGGAGAACAGGAAGGTGTGTTGAAAAGGCTGCAGCATCGGCCACCGGGAACCCATGAGCTTGCGGAACAGCGAATCGGTGTCGGGCATGGTGAGCATGAGCACGCCGCCGGGGCGAAGCAGCTCCGCCCACTCTTTCAAGCGGACCAGCGGGTCCCGGGTGTGCTCCAGGACGTCGAAGGCCGTGATGACGTCGAACTGGCCCGCGTCCATTTTGTTGATGTCGCCGTGGCGGATCCGCCCGCGGACGGCCGGAGCGGCCGCGTTGATGGCCTCCCGCGAGAACTCCACGCCGCCGGCGTCGAAGCCCGCCTCCAGGGCGGCCTCGATCAGGAAGCCGCAGGCGCAGCCCAAATCCAGCAGGCGTCCCCCCGTTTTGTATTTTTTGAGGAGCGCGAGGCGCCGCCGGAACGTCTCCATCTTCAACGGGCGGGCCCGCGTGTACTCCGCGTAGACGCCCGACCGGTAATGGCCGTCGGCGTACTCCCGCATTTCTTCCTGCGTGGGGGTGGGGTGGAGGAAGAGAGTTTGGCAGCGGCGGCACCGGAAATACGTCCCCCCCTTCAGCGCGCAATAAAAGGCGGCCGGCGCGCCGCACAAAAGGCAAGGCGGCGTTTCCCCGGCGACGGACGCGGGACTTTTCTTCTCTTCACTCTTTAACGGCAAGGGTCCGCGCCTCCCGGGCCCGAACGGCCAAAAGTTTTGACAACCAAAAATCCACCAGCGGCGGGCAGAGGTTGCGCAGCCAGACGACCCAGCCCAGGGTGCGGGGGATGACGGTGAAAAATCTGCCTTTTTCAACCGCGTCGATGATGGCCGCGGAAACCTTTTCGATGGGGACCGTCTTTTCGGTCTCGGGCCGCCGGGGCCGCCGCCGGAACGTTTCGTGGTCGAAAAACGCCGTCTCGACCCGGCCGGGACAGACCACGTGGACCTGGATGTTGAAGTCCCGCAACTCGCACCGCAGCGTTTCGCTGATTCCCACCACGCCGTGCTTCGCGGCGCTGTAGACGGCGCAGGGGGTGACGGGCATGAGGCCCGCGATGGAGGCCACGTTCACGATGTGGCCCGAGCGGCGCTCGATCATGGCGGGGAGGAACCCCCGGATGACGTTCAGCGTCCCCAAAAGGTTCACGCGGATCAAGCGATCGATCTCCGCGAAGGAACTCTGTTCAAAGGCGCGGTAGACCGCGAATCCGGCGTTGTTGACGATGACGTCGGGACAGCCGGAGCCGGCCAGCACCACGTCCACCGCCCACGCCACGGTGGCGGCGTCGGCCACGTCGCACGCCACGGCGGTCACCGCCGGCGAAATCAGGGACAGCTCTTTCCGGGCCGTTTCCAAGCGGTCCGCGTCCTCGGCGAGGATGACCACCTGGTCCCCCCGCGAGAGATAGGCGCCCGTCAGATGCTTTCCGATGCCGCTCGACCCGCCCGTGATGAGGACTTTCACGACGCCGTTCCGTTGGCGGGGCCGGCGGCGACCGCCGGTCCCGAAGGCGGACGGACGACGTCCACGATCCTGTATTTGATCATGGCCTTGATCCAGGTGAAGGGGTCGCGGAAAACATTGACTTTCTTTCCCTCCCGAAAGGAGCGCGCCTGATAGTTGACGGGAATCTCCAAGGGAGAGAAGCCCTTCCGGATCAGTTTGCACACCAGCTCCACGTCGAAATCGAAGCGGTTGCACTCGAAGTCGAGGCCGAAAAGGCAATCCCGGCGGAACACCTTGAACATGGTGAAGGGGTCCGTCATGGACTGCCCGTACAGTCGGTTCATCAGGTACACCAGGGACCAATGGGCCAGGTCCATCGCCTCCGCCAAAAAATATTGGTCGAACTTTCGTATTTTCCAGTTCCCGGCGTGCCGCGTTCCAAGGACGAAGGCGGACCGGCCGGCGAGGACCGGGCTGAGGAGCATCTCGTAATCCAGAAAATCGTATTCCAAATCCGCGTCCTGGATCAGGACGACGTCCCCGGTGGCGTGCCGCAGACCGGTCCGCACCGCGAAGCCCTTTCCGCGGGGGCGGTCCTCCAGCACAACGTTAAAGGGCGGCCGTCCTTCAAATTCCCGGACGATTTCTCTTGAACCGTCTGCGGAGCGGCTCTCCACGACGATGACTTCCATGTCCACGCCCGGGATTTTCTTGGCGGCCAACGACCCCAACACTTGGCGGACCGTCCGCGCTTCGTTGAAAACCGGCACGACCACCGACAGCACGGGGAAAGGCCGAAGGTCCCGCATCCGACCGAAAGCGATGGCCTGGTCTTGGACCCAGCCGGATTTCAGGGCCCCGTCCTCCGGGGCCACCTGGTGGTCCAGGCAAGCGTCGGAAAATCCCGCCTTCCAGAGGAGGGTCAGGAGATTGTGGTCCGAAAACGAATGGCGTTGCCGGCCGCGGAGGAGCCGCCGCCCCGGGTTCCGGTCCCCCATGTTTCGAAGTTGGCGCGTGAGGACGGCGAGCACGCCGGCGGGGACCAGATAGTCCCGCAGCGACTCCAGAAAGGCCACCGGCTTCGCCGTGTCCTCGAGCAGGTCCGCCACAACGACGACGTCGAATTTCGCCTTCAACCGGTCGTCGCGGTCGATGACTTTGGCGGCGTATCCCCGGCGGCCGGCGTGATCAAAAAAAGCGTGGGACACCCGCCCGGCCACCCCGACGCGGCCGCCGCAGCATCCGTAGCCGCCGAGAAGTCCAAAGAAGTCCTCCAGGAGGCCCGCGGCCTCTTCAGGTCCGTCGGCCCCGTACGGCGCGGCGCCCTCCGTTCCCGGGCCCTCCAGGGATTTATGGCTCAAAAGGCCGCAATCCCGGCATTCGTCGAAACGCTCCTGGCCCATCAGGAAACCGTAATACCTGTTCGTCCCGCAGCAAAGCGGGCATTCCGGGATCAGGACCGGGGATTCGGGGCGCACGGTCAGCACGCGGGCGCCTTCGCGATCACGAGGAGATTGGAGATGAGCCCGAAGAACCGGTAAGGCGCGATCCGGAAGGGGACGCCGATTTTTCGAAAGAGCCGCTCCAGATCCCCCCGGGACATCAGGTCCAGGTTTTCCCGGCGGCTGTAGAAGTCATCGCCGATGAGCTTCAGAAACCGGCGGTACCAAGCCTGGGGGAACCAGTGCAGGAACGGGATCATCTTATGAAAATCAACGGGATACCAGCGGTTCGGCGTCCGTCATCGCTGTTCCTTTCCCAGGAGGGAAACCGGGAGGAACGTGACGCCGGAAAAGGCGACGCCCCATTCCCCCCCCGCTCCCGCGTCCGGCGCGGCGAAAAACGCCCGCGGAAACTTAAAATCCACCACCAAGACGCCGTCTCGGCGAAGACACTCTTTGGGGATCCGGATCCGGCTGCGGTCCGCCGCCGGGCCCGCCCGCCATTCCGGCAATCGCCGGCCGTTGGCCCACAGCGAGACGGTCCGGGTCTCACGTCCGGCGGGGTCCGGGGCCGCGCGCGCGACGAGGTCCATCAGGACGTCCTCGCCGCAGGCCGGCAAAACGAACCCCATCCCCGCCCGCCTCCCCCGGGCCCAGGTGGCCCCCGCTTCGTCGGGCCCCCAGCCGCGAAGC
>Ga0247727_10012075_pt1 | contig 14911 bp, 11 predicted proteins | sample WisWelCaveWW1625_FD_202498 | JGI IMG/M metagenome (GOLD analysis project Ga0247727, IMG submission 202498) | Biofilm microbial communities from Wishing Well Cave, Virginia, United States - WW16-25 | ecosystem: Environmental > Aquatic > Deep subsurface > Groundwater > Cave microbial mat | place... | reverse complement strand
GGGCGCTTGCTGCGGCGGGCGCCTGGGCGTGGGCGACGCCGCCAAGGCCGATGGCGAGCAGGGCGAACGGCAACGTCGAGCACGAGCGCGGACGGAATTGCATCGCATCACCTCGCGAAATCAGGACGCCACAACAGGAGACTCGGAATCTAGCACACCGGTTGCCGACGAGAGCGTCCAATCTCTTGAACGACCAGCACCGTCGGCGCCGGCGAGCGTGTTTGCCCGCTCAGCGCTGGACGAGTGCGCGGGCCTTGGCGAGGGCGCGACGCAGCCCGTGGTCCGGGCGCAGCGGTTCGGTCTCGTCCCAGGCGACCCAGCGGATCTCGTGCAACTCCGCGAGGTCGGGGGCCACGGTCGCGCCCTCGGGAGCCACCACGAGGTAGCGGAGGTCCAGGTGCTCGTGCGCGGGCTCGTCGCCTCGGGCTGGGATGTCGTGTACGTCCACGTCGAGCGGCCTCGGCGCCTCGCGGTGGAGCGCCAGGCCGTGGATGCCGCTTTCCTCCAAGGCCTCGCGCAGCGCGACCTGTTCGCCAGTCGTCTCGCCCGGGTCGCCGTGGCCTCCGGGCTGAAGCCAGCGTTCGAGCTTGCGGTGGTGGAGCAGCAGCACGCGCGAGCCGTCGGCCGAGACCGTGATCGCGCTGCCCGTCAGGTGGCCCTCGCGGATGGCGCGGTCGAACGGCCGCTGGTGGCGCTCGACGAAGGCGACGATGCGGTCGCGGTCGCGCGCCTCTTCGGCGTCGGCCGGTGCGAGCTGTCGCAGAGCCTCGATGAGCGCCGCGCGGGTATCCTGGTCGCGGGAGGTCACGACGGCCGATTCTAGCGGACTCCCGCGCGCCCCAACCTCGCATGGAGCCCACGTGTCGTCGTCTCCGCGCCGGCCTTCTGCTAGATTCGGCCCGCGCGAATGGCTGCTTCGACACCTCCGGCGCCCGCCTTCCGTGCCGCCCGCGGCCTGCCGCTGCTGGTCGCGCTGTCCGGCGCCGCCGCGCTCGTCTACGAGTCGGTGTGGATGCGCTGGTTCGGGCTGATCTTCGGCGGCACGACACAGGCGGTCGCGATGGTGCTGGCCGTGTTCATGGGCGGTCTCGCGCTCGGCAGCGCGCTCGCCGCGCGCCGCGCAGCGGCGGATCCGCTGCGGGCCTACGCGCGGCTCGAGCTGCTGACGGGGGCTTTCGCGCTCCTGACCATGCCACTGCTGCGCGCGCTCCCGTGGGCCTACGGCGCGCTCGTGGCGCAGAGCGGCCTCACGGGACCGGCCGAGCAACTGGGGATCGCTCTCCTGGCCGGGCTCGTGCTGCTGCCGCCGACGATCCTCCTGGGTGCGACGGTGCCGGTGGCGCTCGAGTTCCTGGCGCGGTCGGGAAGCGACGTGCACGCCGGTTTCGGGCGGCTCTACCTGCTGAACACGCTCGGGGGCGCCCTCGGGGTCACGCTGGCGGCGTTCGTGCTCGTCCCGGCGCTGGGCGTGCAGGGGACGCTCGTCGCGGCGGCCGCCGTGAGCCTCTTCGTCGGCAGCGTCGCGCTGCGCTGGTCGCGCGAGAGCGGCGCCCCAGAACCCGTACCAAGCGACGTGCCAGCGCAGCACCCGGATTCCGTTTGGCGAAGAGGGCACGGAACGCTCGGTCCCGCGCTCGCGTTCGCGTCGGGCACGGCCACGTTTGGCGTCGAGGTGCTGTGGACCCGCTCGTACGTACTCGTGATCGGGTCGTCGATCTACGCCTTCAACCTGATGTTGCTCGCGGTGCTGCTCGGCATCGCCCTAGGCTCCGCTCTCTATGCCGCCGGCCGAGGCCGCATCGTGGATCCGGCCCGCGCCGTGGGCGCGCTGTTTGTCTTCGCCGGCCTGTCGGTGCTCGCGGGCCAGTGGGCGATCGGCCAGCTCCCGATCGTCTCGCTGGCGGTGCTCAGGCTGCTGCCGGTGTCCTTCGCGCTGCACCAGCTCGCCTTCCTCGCGCTCTGCTTCACGACGCTGCTGCCGGTCACCGTGGCGCTCGGCCTCACCTTCCCCTTGCTGCTGCCTCTCACGCTCGCGTCCGCCGAGGGTACTGGCCCCCGAGAGCCAGCCCGCACATCCGCGGGGGCGCAGCGGGCGGCGGGACGCCTCTACGCCTGGAACACCGCGGGTGCCATCGCCGGAGCCCTCGCCGCCGACCTGGTGCTCGTCCCGGGGCTCGGCCTGCAGCCACCGTACCTGGTGTTCGCCGCGCTGCTCGTCGCGGGCGGGGCGTGGGCGCTGGGCGCGTCGGCTCGCCGCGGTCGCCTGGTGGGACCGATCGCGGCGGTGGCCGTCGCGCTCGTAGCGCTGGTGCTCGCCCCGCGCTTCAAGCCGTGGGATCCCGTGCTGATGACATCAGGCGTGCACCGCTACGGGCTCGAGTGGATCCACCGCCTGGAGTCGCCGTGGCGCCTCGCCGCTTGGCTGCGCGAGCAGCGCACACTGCTCTTCTATCGTGAGGGCCGCGAAGCCGTGGTGGCGGTCTCCGAGCCGAAGGGAGGCTTGCGCCGCTTCCTCTCGGTGAACGGGAAGACGGACGCAGGCAGCGGAACCGAGGACGTGGTCACCCAGAAGTTCATCGCTCACGTGCCCATGCTGTTGCACCCGGGACCGCGGCGTGTCCTCGTGATCGGCTGGGGAGCCGGCGCCACGGCTGCAGCTGCCGCCGCGCACCCGCTCGAGACCCTCGAGTGCGTCGAGATCGAGCCCGCGACCTGGGAAGCCGCACCTTTCTTCCCGGAGTTCTACGGCCCGCTGCAACGCGACCCGCGCTTCGGGATGGTGTTTCGCGACGGCCGAAACCACCTGCTGCGCTCGGCGGAGGCTTTCGACGTGATCGTCTCGGAGCCGTCAAACCCGTGGATCACGGGGGTCTCCAACTTGTTCACGCGCGAGTTCCTCGATGCGGCGCTCGCGCGGCTCGGGCCCGGGGGACTCTTCGCGCAGTGGTTCCACTACTACAACCTCGCGCCCGCCGACGTGAAGGTCGAGCTGAAGACGTTCCTGTCGGTGTTCGAGCACGCCTCGCTGTGGCTGGTGCCGCCGGTCGGGCCGGACGACGGGATCAAGAGCCTGGGGGCCGACCTGCTGCTGGTCGGGAGCCGCGAGCCGCAGCGGCTCGATTGGGCGCGGCTCGAGCGCGCCTTCCGGCACGAAGCGCTCGGCCGCGAGCTGCGCTCGACGCGCGTGCTCTCGGACGAGCTGGCGCTCGCGGCCACCTGGACGATGGGGCGCGCCGAGATCGAGCGCTGGGCCGAGGACCGCAAGGCGTTCCCGGCCGGCACACCGCTCAACACCGACGACCATCCCTACCTGGAGTTCGTGGCCCCGCGCCGCACCGTGATGCGGCCCTCGGAGGCGGCGCGCCAGGCGACCGCCCAATACGCGGCGATGGGTGCTGCGGGGGGCGACGTGCGCGCGGTGCTCGCCGGCGTCCCCGTGCTCGCGGCGGGCGGTCCGACCGCCTCCGCTTTCTGGCGAGGCCTCGCCGAACGCCACGTCGCCGCGGTCCAGCCCGAGCGCGCGTTGCGCGCCCTGGACGCGGCGGTGGCCGCCCACCCCGACGATGCCGTCGCTCACGCGCGAGCCGGCGAGCTGCTCCTGGAGCGAGGCCGTCCGCGCGACGCCGAGCGGCGCTATGCCGAGGTGGTTCGCATCGATCCTAAGAGTGTTTCCGCCTGGGAGGCGCTCTCCGGCCTCGCGCTCGACCGTCGCGACTACAAGCGGGCTGAAGAGGCGCACCGCGCCCTGCTGCGGCTCGAGCCCCGGAAGGTCTCGGCCTGGTTGCGCCTCGCCGCGGCGCTCGCCCGCCAGCAGCGCTGGCGCGAAGCGCGCGAGGCCATCGCCAGAGCCCAGGCGATCGACCCGAAGGCGCCGGTCGGCGCCGAGCTCCTGGCGTTTCTCGACCGGCAGGCAGGCAGCCCCGCAGACCGCTGACCCGGTGCAGCCGTCAGGCGGAACCGCTGCCCCTCGCCGTGGGCGGCTCACTTGTTCGCCAGCTTTCGGTACCTCGCCCAGTCGGGCGCGCCGAGCGGCTTACCCACGAGCGAGAAGTTGTAGCTCTTGAGCTTGCCCAGCGCCAGAGCGTCCCGTTCGTTGGTCTCGATGTGCAGCCGGCGCGCGTCCTCTCGCTGCATGACGCGGATCTCGTCGAAGCGAAGGCGCAGGCGTTCGTGCTCTTTGGACCGATACTCGATCCCCCAGGTGTCGAGCAGCAGGCTTCCGCTGCAGCCGCCGATCCGGTGGCTGTGCTTTGCCGTGAACGTGAGCGGCAACGTCTTTCTCCAGAGAAGCTCCTCCGTTTCTTCCCGCGGCTGCGCCCTCACTGTGCTGGGCGGCGAAGACGCCCTCACGGTGCTCGCCGGCGAAGACGCTCCGTCCTGCGCGGTCCCGGGTGGAAACCTGATGAAGAGAAACAGCGAGCCGAGCCCCACGAGGAGGAGAGCGAGTCCCGCGATCGCACCAACTCGGCTCGCCCGAGGCTCCGCGACCGAGCGGAGCGCCGCCCGGAGCGCGCCCGCGGTCGCGAACCGCTTCGCCGGGTCCTTCTCCAGGCAACGAAGCACGATCGTGCCGAGCGCTCGCGGAACGGTCTTCTTGAGCTCTTTCGGCCCGACGGGGCGCTCCGACAGGATCGCCAGCGCGATGGCGGCGAAGGAATCTCCCGTAAAAGGGAGACGGCCGGTCAGCATCCAATACAGCACGACGCCAAAGGCGAACAGATCGGTGCGCTGGTCTACCTTTCCCTTGCCGAGCTGCTCGGGAGCCATGAACTGGGGGCTGCCGAGGATCTCGTCGGCCTGGGTCATCTGCGAGCCGACGACGTGCGCCACGCCGAAGTCCATGATCTTGGGACGCCCGTCGGCGGTGATCATGATGTTGGCGGGCTTCAGGTCCCGATGAACGACACCCTGGGAGTGGGCGTACTCGAGCGCCTCGAGGCACTGCCCGGAGAGGCGCAGGACCTCTTCGAGCGACAACTCCGTCTCCTCCGCGAGCGCGGCCAGCGTGCGCCCCTCGACGTACTCCATCACGATGAAAGGGATCCCTTCGACGGTGTGTCCGACGTCGAAGATCGTCACGATGCCCTGGTGCAAGAGCTTGCCCGCCGCGCGAGCCTCGCGATAGAAGCGCTCCTTGTACTTCTCCCACTCGGGCGGGGTGAGCTGCACCGAAGTCTGGATCAGCTTCACGGCAACCCGTCGGTCGATCGCGGGATCTCGGGCCAGCAGGACCGCCCCCATCGAGCCCCGACCGATCGCTTGCTCGACGACGTACCTCCCCAGCGCGTGGGGGAGGCGAGACAAGCGTGTCGTCCGGCCCCCGAAGCCGCCCGCGTCTGCGCGCTCCGCCTCCAGAGCCTCCCAGAGGTGCGTGCCCGCGCCGCCCTCCTCGCTCGGGCCGACGACGGGGGCACGCGTGACGGCCGCAGAGGCCTGCGGCGGGCCCGCCTCTAGGGCTCCCGCCAGAAACAGCCCGCAGATCGATCGCAAGGCCTCGTCTTCACCCATCGGACACTGGGCCGCGATCTCTGCGGCGGAGGAGACGCCGTTGGCCTGTTCGAGAACCCATTCCTCGGAAGGCGTGAGCCGGAGCGCCGCCAGGGTGGCCGGGGGATGCTCCGGACGCTGGAACACCGCCTTCCCCTCGCCGAGTAACCGGCGGACCACGTCGCCGCTTCGAGCCCCGCGGATCCCCTCGAGCAGGGTCTCCGGCACGGAGATCGCCGACAAGAACTCGCCTTCGAGGCGCTCTTCACGCTCTTCGAACGCGTACTCGCCGGAATCCCAGTCCAGGACCGACTCGACGATCAGCTGCGTGCGCCGTGCGGCCTCGACTTGGATCTGTTCAGGACGCAGCAGGCCCATCTCGACGATCGTTTCGCCGATCGTCCGGCCGGTGGCCTCCACGACGCCCAGGGCCCGCTCTAGGTCGGCCTCCTGGATCATCCCGGCCCGCACGAGCGCCTGGCCCAGCCTGTCCTCGGGCAGATCGGACCCGGCCAGGATGATCGACCCGGCCTTGAAATAGAGCCGCTTGGATGCTCCCAACCGCGTCAGGTGAAGCACGCCGCTCTTCCGGCCCGCATGGATCTCCCGGATGAAGCCTGCTGCGGTGACTTGGCTCAGGCTGCCGCGCATTGGAAACCCGAAGGGCGAGTGAGTCATCAGAGCGAAGGATGGCATCGGAGGCCGCGGCTCGCAAACGCGCCACCGCACTGGGCCTTGTTCAGCGCTGCGGCCAGATACTCGGAGAGCATTCCTGGACCTGTATCGTCGGGCGCTCTTGGAACACCCTTGAAACGCGGTCCCGTGCGGTGGCAGACTCCGCCCGTGGACATCGTCGCGATCAATGTGGAGCAGACGCTCTTCGTCTCGGGCGAGATCGAGGACTGGGAGGCGCTCTTCGAACGCGGCATCGACACCATCGTGGACATGGACGCGAGCGTCGACTCGGGGCTCCCGCAGGCTCCGGGCTCGGTGCTCTACGTCTACCACCCGATTCTCGACGAGGACCTGCCCAACCTCGTCAAGATCGAAGCGCTGGGGCGCCTGGTGGCCGACCTCGTCTCCTCGGACCACCGCGTCCTCGTCCACTGCCGGATGGGCTTCAACCGCTCCGTGCTCGTGATCGCGACGGCGCTCACGTACCTGGGAATGACGGGTGCCGCAGCCCTCGAGCACCTGCGCGAGCGACGGCCCGGGGCGCTCTTCAACGAGAACTTCGCGGCCCACGTGGCGACGCTACCGGCGCGGCGCATCCGCGTCGAGACGCTCTGAGACGGCCGAGGCCGCGGCGGACCGAGCCGGTGCCTGGAGCCCGTGCCTGGAGCCGGACCGGCTCCTCCGCAAAAGCGGCGGTGTCAGGCCCCCGTCTCATTCGGGTGTGTGTTGACAGTTGGGAGCGGGGTCAGCCGTGAGCGTCGAGGGTCACTTGCCCACCGCGGGCGGCGGGGCAATTGCGGTCAGCGGCGAGCAGGACGCTTGGCGCGCGGGATCCTTGGCCGCGGGATGGTCGCCTCGCAGTGCTCGTAGCCCTGAGGCCATCAGCAATTTTCCAGAGGCGGACGTTTTTCTTGAAATTCCTCTTGACACCATTCGCGAGCGGCTTCGAACAAGATCGCTAACGCGAGCCTCGATGGCCGCAGCGCGCCCGCAGACGGGCCACGACGGCCGCAAACGGTCGAGATGCCTTCGCGAAACCATCACGGCGGAATCGCCCGCCACGCGGCGAGCGAGAGAGGCGCGAAACCCCTGCCTATATTGTCGTCATGGAATCCCAGAGTGATCTGACGTCGATCCCGGACGACGAGCTGCTGCGCCGCCTCGGCGAGATCCTGCGGCAGTCACGCCGCGTCGAGGGCGACCTCGTCGCGCACGTCGGCGAGGTCGACCTTCGGCGGCTCTACGCCCGCGAGGCCGCGCCCTCGATGTTCGCCTACTGCACCGAGCTCCTTCACCTCTCGGAGGCCGAGGCCTACCTGCGCATCGCCGCGGCTCGGGCCTCCCGGGAGCACCCGCTGCTGCTCGAGATGCTGAGAGACGGCCGGCTTCACCTGACCGCGATTGCGAAGCTGGCGCCCCACCTGACCCCGGACAACAGGGACGCGCTACTGAAGTGCGCGGCGCACCGGTCCAAGCGCCAGATCGAGGAGCTCGTGGCCGAGCTGGCGCCTCGTCCGGACGCGCCCGCGGTCATGCGGAAGCTCCCGGCGGGGCGGGCACACACCGAGCCGACGCCCGCCTTCGAGCTCCGTCCGGACGCAGTTGAAGGCCCCGAGGTCTGCGACAGAGTGTCGGCAGCCGGCCACGGACCCGGCCTGGACGCAGTGACTCCGCCAAAGACCCCGGCCCCGACACGTCCCGGCTCGATCGAGCCGCTCGCACCCGCCCGCTACAAGGTGCAGTTCACCGCCAGCGCCGGGCTGCACGACAAGCTCGAGCGGCTGCGGGCGCTGATGCGCGCCTCGGTGCCTGACGGCGACCTCGGGGCGATCATCGAGCTGGCCGTCAGCGAGAAGCTCGAACGGCTCGAAGCCAGGCGCTTTGCGAAGACGAAGAGCCCGAGACAGGGCTTCTCCAGGAGGGACGCGGCATCGCGCCACATCCCGGCCGCGGTGAGGCGAGCGGTGCACGAGCGCGACGGAAGCCGCTGTCGCTTCGTGGACGAGCAGGGCCGGCGCTGCACGGCACGCGATCGGCTCGAGTTCCACCACCGGCGTCCCTTCGGCCACGGCGGCGACCACGAGCTCGCCAACATTCAGCTTTTGTGCCACAACCAGTACGTTGCCGAGCACGACTACGGAAGCAAGGCGATGGCCCGGCATCGGTGCTCACGGGACCGCGTCTCGGAAGCCCCGGCCGTCTACTCGAGCGCGAGCCTCGCTGCCCGCGGGAGCTGTGAGGCCTGAGCCGCAGGGGAAGCGCCCGCCACGAGGGCGAGGGCGAGGAGCGCCAGCGGCACGGGAATCGATCGGCGGTGCGGAATCACCTCGCGGGTTCTGCACCGAAAACGCCCGGAGGTTCGATGGGCGGTCCTCGCGCGCGACGGCTCTAGACCATCGGGCCGTTGAGCTTGAAGTGCACCGTCACCGTCATGATGATCGGCGTCGGGACGCCGTTCAGCAGCGTGGGCGTGTAGACCCACTGCTTCACGGCTTGGAGCGCCGCGTCCGTGAGCAGGGGGGCGCCGCGCAGCAACGTGGTGCGCACCACGCGGCCGCGCTCGTCGACCGTCGCCTCGATGATCACCATCCCCTCGAGGCGCGCCTTCACCGCGATCTCGGGATAGACGGGCGGCACCACCACCAGCCGGCGTGGCTCGCGGATGCTGCCACCCACGCGCTGCGGCGCGACGGGCGGGGGAGCGTCCGGCAGACCGCCGACGATGCCGCCCACGACTCCGCCCGGCACGCCGCCCTCGACACCGTCCGCCGACCCCGCCTCGACCCCGCCCAGATCGAGCGCGGCTTCCGGGGTGATCTCCGTCGGGACCTCGACCGGTGCGACGAACGCCTTCGTGTCCTGGGGCACCTTCGCTACAACCCGTGGCGCCGCGGTGGGCCGCGGGGGCGGGGGTGGCGGCGGAACGGGTGCCGCCAGCGGCTCGACCAGGAACGCCCGCACGCCCGCGTTCGGCTCGGGTATCGCATCGGCCACGAGTAACGGGACCACGACGATCGCCGCGGCGGCCGCGGCGTGGAGCAGGATCGAAACCGGCAGCGTGACGCCGCGCCGCCGGTCCGCGGCGGGGTCGGCGCCGGTGAGGATATAGCCGCCGAGCGTCAGCCAATGGTCGGCGTTCACACCTGTCCGGCTCACTGGATCGCCGAGCGTACCTGTCTCCGACACCGGCAGCGCCATGAGTTCGTCTCCTGACTTCCTTCGCCCCTGCGATGGGTGGCTTGTAATGATCTACGTCGGCCGCACCCGGGATGTTCGCCGGGACGCCGTGCCCGTGCTGCTCGGAGTGCCGTGCCCCCAAGCCATTGACTCGTCCCGAGTTGGTTGCTAGCCTCCCGTCCGTGCAACCCCGCGAGGCGGGGTCTCGTACGTTTCTTGGATGACACGGGCGCGAGAACGGTTCCGCCCGGAGGAGAAGCCGCTATGTTCAGCCGGATCGCGAACCTCTTCAGGGGGTTCCTGGGCCTCTTCATCTCGGGACTCGAAAGGCAGAACCCCAAGGCGCTGATCGAGGCCGAGAAGGAGAACCTGCGCCAGCAGATCGGCCGCTTCAACGAGAACCTCGCGGGTCACGCGGGGTTCTGCGAGCGGCTGCTGCGCCAGGTCAAGAACCTCGAAACGCAGGAGCGCGACCTCGCAGCCAAGGCCGCCGCCAACCTCAAGGTCGGCAACCGCAACGCGGCCGGGCAGTACGCCCTCCAGCTCAAGACCGTCAAGGAGCAGCTCGAGGAGAACCGCAGGCAGCTCGAGGCCGCCGAGGCGACTTACAAGAAGTTGGTCATCTCGCGCGACGTCACCGTGCGCGACGCGCAGGAGAAGATCGAGAAGCTCAAGCGGATGATGACCGAGACCGAGATGCTCGAGGCCCAGGCCGAGCTGCAGGAGATGGCCACCGGCATGATCGGCTCGATCGGCGGCTCGGGCGACACGCTCAACCGCGTCGAGGAGTACCTGACCGAAAGGCGCGACAAGGCGGCGGGCAAGGCGCGCGTCGCCGCGTCGACGATCGACACGAGCAAGGTCGAGCTGATGGAAGCCGAGCAGTCGGCGCTCGCCGACGCGGCGCTCGGCGAGTTCGCGGCGGCCTACGGGATCGAGATGCCGGTCGACAAGGCCGCCGAGGCGGCGGCTCCGGCCGCGCCGCCCGCGAAGGAGATGGGACCGGAGAAGCAGGGTTGACCGCGGTCCGCCCGCGCGGCGGACGCTGACAGAGAAACGGAGCGAGGCCGATGGAAGAGCAGCCGAAGGTCGGGCCGACCGCACTCGGAAAACTGATCCTGTTCCTCTTCGTGCTGGGATTGATCGCGGGCGCCGCCTACTACTTCCGCGACCTGATCGCCCCCGGCGGGCGCGACCGCGGCGCCCAGGTCAACATGGACGAGTTCAAGAAGGTCGAGGCCCCCGACACCAAGGGCATCACCACGGTCAGCGAGTACAAGTACGTCCCGGGCGAAAAGCTGCCGCCCGTCAAGGGCGTCTCCGCCTACAAATGGGACGCGAAGGATAAGGTCGTCAACTTCCCGATCAACGTCTGGATCGGCTGGCTGCCGATCGTGGCCGCCAACGGCGGCTTCTCTCCGAGCGCCGACTCGATCTTCGCCAAGAAGTACGGCTTCAAGGTGAATCTCAAGCTGATCGACGACCCAGTGGTGGCGCGCGACGCCTTCGCCGCGGGCGAGAGCCACGTGCTCTGGGGCACGCTCGACATGATGGTGCTGTTCGCGCCCGACCTGATGAAGGACTCGCGCAGCGCCCCGCGCGTCTTCCAGCAGGTCGACTGGTCGTCGGGCGGCGACGGCATCATCGTGCGCGGCGCGATCGGTTCGGTCGCCGATCTCAAAGGCAAGACCGTCGTCTATGCCCAGAACTCGCCCTCGCAGTACTTCATCAACAACCTGCTGCTGAACGCGGGTGTGCAGCCTTCCACGGTGAAACACAAATTCACGGCCACCGCGTTCGAGGCGGCCGCCGCGTTCGTGGCCGACAAGTCGATCGACGCCTGCGTCTCGTGGGCGCCCGACATCTACAACATCCCCGACAAGGTGAAGGGCACGCGCGTCCTCACCACGACCGCCGAGGCCAACAAGCTGATCGCCGACGTGTGGGCCGCGCGCGCCGACTTCGCCAAGGACCATCCCGAGGTGATCAAGGGCCTGGTGGCCGGGATCTTCGACGGGATGGACCGCCTGGCCGATCCCACGCAGCGCGAGAAGGCCTACCAATGGATGGCCGAGGGCTACGGGATGCAGGCCGACGAGGTGCGCGCGATGGCGCAGGACGCGCACTCGACGAACTTCGCCGAGAACAAGGGATTCTTCCTGAACGCCAACGACCCGGCCAACTTCGAGCGCACCTGGAAGAACGTCACCTTCGTCTACCGCGAGCTCGGCCTCATCGACACGCCGGTGCGCTTCGACGAGGTGATGGACTTCGGCGCGCTCCAGGAGCTCGACAGGGCCGGCAGCTTCGCGCACCAGAAGGACGAGAGCCGCGCGAGCTTCGCCCCGACGAGCTACAAGAAGATCTCGGCCGAGTCGCCGATCCTGACCCAGACGATCCGCATCAACTTCTACCCGAACTCGGCGAACGTGTTCGAGCCGCAGCACGACGAATCAGGCAAGATCGTCCCGAACACGCTCTACGACCCGAGCGTCGCCGCTACGCTCGAGAAGGTGGCGCGTCTCGTGGGCCAGTACGAGCGCGCGGTCGTCGCCGTGGTGGGCCACACCGACTCCTCTATGAAGGGCAAGGGCACGCGCGTCGAGGACGTGAAGCTGCTCTCGACCGACCGCGCCGAGGCGGTGAAGCAGGCACTCGCCAAGAAGTACAACTTCGACCCCAACAAGTTCACGGTCGAGGGCAAGGGCTGGGACGAGCCGGCCAACGCCGACGACCCGACGAACCAGGCGCTCAACCGGCGCGTGGAGGTCTCCGTCTACCCGCCGGAATCGAAGTGACCGAAGCCGCACCGGCCGGCGGTCCGGCGTCTCAGAAGGCCGGGCCGCCCGCCTCCGCCCACACCGGCTTCCTGCGCATTCGCGAGGAGCTGCCAGCGTGGAAGGGGTGGCTGCTCGGGCTGCTGCCGGTGCTGGCGCTCCTGGGCCTGTGGGTGGTCGTGACGACGGGCGCTGCCGAGGAGCGCGTGATCTCGCCGACGATCCTGCCCTCGCCGGCGGAGGTGGTGGCGTCGTTCCCGCTGCTGTGGTTCGATCGCGCTGTCACCCGCAACCTCGCCGTCTCCTTCACGCGAGTGGTCGAGGGCTTCGCGCTCGGCGTCGCGCTGTCCTTTCCGCTCGGGGTGCTGATGGGCGCCTTCACCAAGGTGAAGGCCGCCTTCACGCCGCTCACGGTCTTCGGCGCCTACCTGCCGATCCCGACGCTCGTGCCGCTCACGCTCTCGCTCTTCGGCACCGGCGAGCTACAGAAGGTGATGTTCCTGGCGCTCGCCTTCTCGATCTACCTGGTGCCGTTGTTCGTGGCGGCGGTCGACGCGGTCGACGACACGTACCTGAAGACCGCCTACACGCTCGGCGCGACGCGCGGCCAGGCGGTGAGCCGCGTGCTACTGCCGATCTCGTGGCCCGACATCTGGCAGGCGATGCGGCTCGGCTTCGGCGTGGGCTGGAGTTACATCCTGCTCGCCGAGATGGTCGACGTCGGCCGCGGCCTCGGGGGCATCATCATCACCTCGCAGCGGCGCGGCCCGCGCGAGCACATCTATCTCGTGCTCGTGATCATCGTGGTGGTGGCCTTCCTGACGGACAAGCTGTGGGCCGTGGTCGGGCGTTTCCTGTTCCCGTACCGGGAGGCCAAGCGGTGAGCACGCTTCCCCCGGTCATCGAGTTCAAGGGCGTCAGCAAGACATTCAACCCGGGCGAGGCCACGCAGTTCACCGCGCTCAAGGACATCAACTTCACGATCGAGGACGTCCCGAACTACGGCGAGTTCATCGCGATCGTCGGCCCTTCGGGCTGCGGCAAGTCCACGATCCTGAACCTGATCCAGGGCTTCGCCGACGTCTACCCGCCCTCGGCGGGCGAGGTGCTCGTGCGCGGGAAGAAGGTCAGCGGCCCGGGCCGCGACCGCGGGATGATCTTCCAGAAGTACAGCTCGTTCCCGCACCGCACGGTGCTCCAGAACGTGAGCTTCGGCCTGGAGCTGAACCAGGACGAGCTGAAGCTCGGGCGCTCCGACCGCCGGGCGCGCGCATGGGAGTGGATCAAACGAGTCGGGCTCGGCGGGCACGAGCACAAGTACCCGCACCAGCTCTCGGGCGGCCAGCAGCAGCGCGTCGCGATCGCGCGCTCGCTGGTACTGAAGCCCCAGATCATCCTGATGGACGAGCCGTTCTCGGCGCTCGACGAGCCGACGCGCCACGAGATGCAGCGGCTGATCATGGAGCTGTGGACCGAAGTCGAAGCCACGGTGCTGATCGTCACGCACTCGATCGCCGAGGCGGTCTACCTCGGCGACCGCGTCTGGATCATGGCCGCGGGCCCGGGCCGCATCGCGCGCGAGTTCAAGGACATCATCCCGAAGACGCGCGACGCCGACCCGATCGCCGCGCAGGCCGCGCCCGGGTTCAAGGAAGCGGTCGCCGAGGTGGGTCGCGCCTTCCGCGAGGTCGAGACGCTCGTGAAGAAGAAGGGCTGAGGCAATGGCCGGCGAGCCGTCGTCCTACTGGGGCTACGTGAAGGCCGCCTTCTGGCGCCCGGTCCGCTCGCGCATCCTCGGGGCGATGCCGCTTACGCAGATGCTGCTCGTCTCGTTCGGCCTCGCCGGCTTCGTCAACCCCGGCTTCTGGCTGCTCGGTCTCGCCGGAGTCGTCGCGCTCGTCGGCGGCCGCTCGGCGAGCGAGCGCTTCCAGAAGCTGGTCGAGGCGGAGCGGCTGCAGGCGCGCTCGGTGAGCGCCGAGGATCGGATGAAGCTGGCCTACGACCGGCTGCAGCCGGCCTCGCAGGGCCGCTACCGGGCGCTCGTGGTCGTGTGCCGGGAGGTGCTGGGCCTGGGCGCCGGGACGAGCGAGGGCGGCTTGACCGACTTCCGCGCCGGCAACCTGAACCAGATGCTGTGGCTGTTCCTGCGCCTGCTCGCCTCGCGCGAGGGAATCACGGACACGCTGGCGCGGGTCGACCGCCGCCAGCTCGAGTCGGGACTCGAGAGCCTGAAGACCCGGCTGGCCGCCGCGGGCGACCCCGAGGGCGCGCTCGCCCGCTCGCTGCGCGCGACGCTCGAGATCCAGGAGAAGCGCCTCGCCAACCTCGAGGGAGCGACGAACAACCTGGCCGTGATCGACGCCGAGCTCGAGCGCATCGAGCAGCAGGTGCGCCTGGTGCGCGAGGAGAGCGCCGTGAGCCGCTCGCCCGAGGCGCTCTCGTCCCGGCTCGACGCCGTCTCGTCGACGCTCAGCGAGACCTCGCGCTGGATGGACCAGCACGCGGACCTCATGACCGACATGACCTCGGTCGACATCGACGCGAGCAGCCTGCCGTCGCTGCCGCGCACGCCGGGCGAGGCACCCCTCGAGCCCGAGGAGCTGGAGCCGCCGCGACCGCCGCGCCCGCGCGTAGGCCAGAGGCAAAGGTAATGGCTGAAGCGATCCGTTTGCCTGCGTGGGCCGAGGAGATGCGCCAGGTTTTCAAGGCCGGCGCCACGAGCCAGTTCGTGCTCCACGGCAACGTCTTTGACCTGGTCCCCGCGCCGGACGGGAAGGGCGGCAGCGACTTCGTCG
>Ga0247727_10012074_pt1 | contig 14912 bp, 13 predicted proteins | sample WisWelCaveWW1625_FD_202498 | JGI IMG/M metagenome (GOLD analysis project Ga0247727, IMG submission 202498) | Biofilm microbial communities from Wishing Well Cave, Virginia, United States - WW16-25 | ecosystem: Environmental > Aquatic > Deep subsurface > Groundwater > Cave microbial mat | place... | reverse complement strand
GTCGACATCGGCTCACTTCCGCTCACACCACCTGGTTTTTCGTGCATCCACAGGGCTGCTGTTTGGTCTTAGCGCCAGTCAAAAACGGGGGGTTTAGACACGGGCTGCTAACTCTCGTCAAACTCTCGGAACTCTCGGTAACTTTCGCACTCTCTACGCTCGAAACTTTTTTCTTCGCCCTTGCAAGCAGTTACAGGGACTGCTACTTGCGAGAGTTTCCCGAGAGATCCTCTCTCCCTAAAATCCAGGTATGGCCAATCGCCAACTTCTCACACTCAATGAGGCGGCCGGACTGCTGCGCATCTCGAAATCGAGCCTCTACCAACTACGCAAAGCTGGCCGGCTGCCAGTGTTCCGGTTCGGTCGTACTGTGCGCGTTGATAGCCGCGACCTCGAGCGTTTGATGCGTGCGGCCCGGACGCAGGGTGGGGTGCGATGAGCAGGATCACCCGGCAGGAGCTGGCGGCCCTGACGGCGCCCGAAGCCGAGCGGGGGCTGCTGTACGCCCTGTTGGCTCGGGGTGAGGCGGTCCCGGACCTGGACGACCCCAGTGTCTGGACTATACACAGGTACTCCCTGGTATACCTGGCCATCCGCGAGCTGGCGGCGACCGGCGCGGCGCTGGAACCCGTCGCGCTGGCAGACCACCTGCAGGCGCGCGGCGAGCTCGAGGCCGCCGGCGTCGTGGCGACGATATCTGAGCTGACCCTGCCCGACTCGTGGGCTGGTAGCGCCGCGACATGCGCGAAGATCCTCCGCGAGCGGGCCCGACGGCGGGAGCTGGCGGAGGCCGGGGAGCGGCTGGTGCGGGCCGCCTCGACCCCCGGCGGCGACCCGGAGGCCGTGCTGGCGAGCGCATCGACGCTACTGGCCCGCAGCAAGCCCGACGCTCAGCCGACGGGCGCGACCTGGCCTGACCTGCAAGGCGAGGCCCTGCACGGCCTGGCCGGAGACATCGTGCGGGGGATCGATCCGCACACGGAGGCGGACCAGGCGGCAGTCCTGGTGCAACTACTCGCTGGTTTCGGCGCGGCGGTTGGACGCGGCCCCTACCTCCGGGCGGGAGCCGAGTTCCCGAGAAATACTTCAGTTCCTAAGTTCCCAATCTCTCCCGGATCTTTCCCGGTTATCTCCCGTTTTTTCCAGGTAGTGTTGAGGTCTATGCAACGGAAGAACCTGGACGCCGCGCTCACAGACTCAATTGAAAACGTCGCCGCTCTCAGACGGGTAGCCCGCTCCGTGGATCGTACGGGGCGGCTTGGTGTCGTTCTGGGTGTCGTCGAGAGCAATCTTCGACGCCTTGCGCGGGGTCTCCCGATTTCGGCAGAGGCTTGGGCCGAGGCTTTCGAGCCCAGTGGCAGCCGAGCCAGCGGGGTGATCCGCCGGGAGCGAGGAGTTTGATGCCCCACCAACCGGCGGTGGGTGCAGAAATCGCACAAAAATCCGCCAGCGAAATTGTTTCGGCGCGGCCTATCTCCGAAGTCTGGGCCGGCCTGGGCGGCGGGCCGTTGCGCCACGGCCGGGGCCGCGCCTTCTGGCGCGATGGGGACGGACACAACGTCTCGCTGAGCAATCAGAAGCAGACCTTCTATGACTTTGCATCCGGGGCCGGCGGCGGCGTCCTCGATCTGATCCAGCTTGTCCGCGATTGCAGCCGGCGGGACGCCTTGCGCTGGCTTGCCGACTACGCTGGCGTTTGCCTTGTCGATCGGCCGCTCACGGCCGCACAGCGGGCCGCGATGGGCAGGCAACGCGCTACGGATGAGCGCGACCTGCCCGAGGCTCGCTGGTTCGGTCGCACGGCCGAAGCGGAGGCGGAAGAAGCGCTCGAACAGATGGACCCCTGCGACTGGGGGCGGGCGACGCTAACTGAGTTCCTGCGTGTGCTCCGCAAGGAGGCATCCCTCCTCGCGGAGTACCGTGCGTCGCGGAAGAAACATCCAAAACCAACGGCCGCAATGGTCGCGGCGGGACGCGAGAGCGAGGCGCAAGCGCAGCGGGAACTGGCGCGGGTGCTGATGGGGGGAGTGAGTGCCGAGGCCGCCTAATCCGGTTCCCAACGACCGTGAAACGCTCCGCATCTTGCAGGTGACACCAGAACAAGCGGAGCGAGCGCAGCAGCAACAGCGCGTGAACGGCGGCGAGGGCAAGGCTTGGAGGGACCTGCTGATCCTTAACCGCGACGGAACCCCCAAACCACTGCTGGCCAACGCCATCACAGCGCTGCGACACGCTCCCGAATGGAACGGCGTTCTGGCGTTCGACCACTTCGGACTTGCGGTCCAGGCGGTCAAGCCTACACCCTGGAGCCACACCGGCCGGTGGAGCGAGCAAGGCGACCGGCTCGGGTGCGAATGGCTACAGCAGCGTGGCATCTACATCTCTACGCGCATCGCCGGCGAGGCTGTGGAAACCGTCGCCCGGGAGCGATCGGTTCACCCGGTTCGGGATTACCTCAGTAGCTTGACTTGGGATCAGGTTCCGCGCATCGACGTGTGGCTGGAGCGCTATCTGGGCGTGCGGCCGGACGCCGCCAACGCCGGATATGTCGCTGCGGTGGGAGCGCGGTGGCTCATCTCGGCTGTGGCGCGCATCTACAAACCGGGCTGCAAGGCGGACCACCTACTCATCTTGGAAGGCGATCAAGGAACCCTCAAATCGTCCGCAATCGCGGCGCTGGTATCGCCAGAGTGGTTTGCAGACGAACTGGGCGAGATGGGAAGCAAAGATACCGCCCTCCAGTTATGCGGCAAGTGGGTGATTGAATTACCCGAGCTCGACTCACTGACCCGCAGCGAGGTTTCGCGAGCCAAGGCATTCCTGAGCCGGCAGGCCGACCACTTCCGGCCGCCCTACGCCCGCCGCCCTGACGACTTCCCACGCCAATGCGTTTTTGTTGGCACGTGCAATCGCGAGACATACCTCCAGGACGAAACCGGCGGCCGCCGTTTCTGGCCTGTGGTGTACTGCCAGATCGACCTGGATGCGCTCCGGTGCGACCGGGATCAATTATGGGCGGAAGCACTGGAGCAGTTCCGCGCGGGCGCAATCTGGTGGTTAGACACCCCCGAGGAGCCGCGCCGCCGGCGAGGAGCAGTCCGATAGGTACCTGGGTGATCCGTGGGACGAACCCATAGCGGTTTGGGCAAAGGGCCGTGATTCCGTTTCAATTGAGGAGGTGCTTACGCTCTGCGTGGAGAAGCCCAAGGGCCAATGGACCCAGGCTGATTTGAACCGCGTAGCCCGTTCCCTGCGCGCCCTACGGTGGGAGCGGTACCGCGCGCGTGACGGTGAGGCCCGAGAATGGAGGTACCGCCGTGGGTCCCAGTAGGGTCTCAGTTGAGGTCCCAGTGTGGTCCCGGTCTAACCCTTGTCTTTTCAACGTAGGTCCCAGTGGTTCCAGTATGTGTACGCACGCGTGTATACACCGAGATAGCACAATAGAAATGTTTAGGGTCCCATGGACCTACTGGGACCGGGACCAAACGCGGGCGACAGGCGCGGGGAGGCGCACCTATAAGCCGCCGCGCCGACTGCACCGCGATCCGGCTCGGCCTGTCGGGCAATTGTGCGGCGCCCGGCTGCAAGCGGCCTGCCCCCTCTGCTATCCAGCCGCGCCGGCGGGGGCGCGGTACCTGGTGCTGGTCCCCGAGCCGAACGACACGGCAGAGTTCCGCTCGGCCCTCAAGACCTGGATTCCCTACACCGTCGTGCCCCGGCGGGATCCGCTCGGCCACCTGCCGGCGCGGTGCGAGCACGTCGTCCTGGCCCAGGAGGTCCCTGCGGGCGTTTCCGGTGCAGAATCCGCCACCGCGGTACCCCAGCGGGCGGCGGGTGCAAATTCTACACAGGCTACTGGCCGGGAAGCGGGCCAGGCCCGGAACGAGCCGGCTTCACAACCGCTGCGGGATTTTCCTGGCGACGAGCCACTTGCCTTCACGGGTTCCGTTCCTGCCCGTTCGGGGCCCGTGAAGGCGTTTTGAGAACCAGTCCCCATGTTTGGTAAACTCCATTCCGTTCAGCCGGGCGAGCCCGCTGCCACCAGAGGAGGGTGGCGGCATATGGCTCGTCGGAAGACGTACCAGAAATCAGAACCATACGAGGAGAACGGACAATGGAAGATCAAGTACAGGATGCCGATCGAGCAGGAGGATGGCTCGATCCGGCGAGAGCAGCGCACCAAGTGTCTCGGCCCGGTGGCCGAGATGAACCTTACCATGGCGCGCAACGGACGCGACCAGTTCCTGCAGCCCATCAACGACGCGGCCGCGGGTATCGAGCACACGCGTAAGACGATGGGGCACCTGATCGCACGCTGGCGGGAGGCCATCAAGCCGGCGCTGAAGCTGTCCACTCAGTGCAGCTACGACTGGGCGTTCAAGCGCATCGAACCGGCCTTCGGCGCCTCTCCGCTTGCGACGATCGGGAAGGCTGACGTTCAGGCCTTCCTGACGGATTCGGCTTCGCGCCTCGCCCCGGAGTCGGTGCGGGACCTTCGCGCCCGGCTGCGGGGGTTGTTTTCTGTGGCCGAGGAGTGGGGTTGGATCATGCACGGCGCCAATCCCGCAAGCGGGCGGTTCCGCTTGCCGGAGCGGGTTCACCGGCGCCAGAAGTTAGTCCTGTGGCCCGAGCAGCTCCAGGTCCTGGTTGCCGCGCTTTTGCAGCCGTACAGCACCATCGTGATCCTTGCCGTTCTTGCCGGCATGCGGCGCGGCGAACTGGCGGCGGTGCGGTGGAACGACAACGCGGAAGCCGGGAAGATGGTCGTGAATGAGGCCGTCTACCGTGGCAGGCTAGGCACGCCTAAGACGCTGAAGTCGAGGCGGACAGTCTCCATCGGGCCAATGGCGCAGCGGGCGATCAACGAGTGGAGGGTGAAGGCCAAGTTCCGGGGGCCAACGGATTTCATGTTCGGCATCCGCACGAATACGCCGATCGACCTTCACAACGCCGTCGCCAGGCACGTCAAACCCGCGGCCGTCCGGCTTGGGCTACCGCCGGTTTCCTGGCACGATCTCCGGCACACCTACGCGACCTGGGGGCGGCTGGCCGGCATCAAGGCCGAGGCCCTCCGCGACCAACTCGGGCACGCCTCGGTGCTGATGACGCTCGACGTGTACAGCCACGCCGGGCAGGAGCGCGCGGCAGACGCGGCCAGGATCGAGCAGTACGCCTGGCCGGAGGCAGCGACAGAGAAGGTGATGTAGGCGGTCAAAGTGTTACCCAATTGTTACCCCAACGGCGGTAAACAGGTAAACGAACCAAAGACTTACCACTATTGTGCGCCTGCTTCACACGCAGGAGGTCACAGGTTCGAGTCCTGTCGCGCCCACCAGCGCCGCCAGCCGCGCGCGCCCCTCAGACACCTCCGTCCGCGTGGGCCCGTCCGCACCAAACCCGCCGACGGCCTGTTCCAGCCCGCGCAGGGCAATGTCATCAGTTGCTGGAGATAAAGGGAATGGCTCGAGCCCTTGGGGGCGTACCTGGCCTTACTGGCTGCCCTCTACGAAGACGATGTGCGCGCCTACATGTCATCGTTCTCGGCTTGCTGAAAACCGGCGACATCGTCGACACAGCCGCCACCATCGGCCCGCGAGCCCTCTGCTGGAAGGCCTCGTGAACGGCACTCTTCCGCCTCGTCCTACGGCCGCAGCCGACCCCAGAGTCGGCTTGGTCGGCTCCGAGAAAGCCCCGAAAACGGGCTGGGGCCAGACCGCGGCGCAGGGGCGCCCGCCCCACGCTGTTCCGTGACAAACCCCTACTGCGGACTTTGCCCCGCGCCCTCCTTGACCACCATTACGCGGTCACCCGGCACGCCCTTCAGCCGGTCCACCTGCCCGCTGGGCCAGCGAACCTCGATCCAGTCGGCCTTGGTGGCTTTCCCGAGCCCGAAATGCAGGCGCAGGTCATTCTGCGAGAGGTAACTGCCCCCGCTGCGGACTTCCTGCAACTGCTCCTGCTCGGCGGCCATCACGCGGACGCGAGCGCCGATGCCGCACCGGTCGGACCGAACCCCAACCAGTTGCACGCCCAGCCAGTGCCCGCCGTCTTTCGTTTCGTTCCGCAGCAGCGAAGGCGGATCGTTCTGGTTGTTCACGACGATATCGACCCGCCCGTCGTTGTTGTAATCTCCGAAAGCGACGCCGCGTGAGGAGTGGTTCTCAGCGACGCCCGGGCCGGCGCCGGTGGAAATGTCTTCGAACCGGCCGGCCCCCAGATTTCGATACAGGATCTTACGGTCGCGGTAGCGCACGTCGATGCCGAGGCGATTCACTTCCGGAAACACATGGCCGTTGGCGAGGAAGAGGTCCGGCCGGCCATCGTTGTCCACGTCGGGAAAGCCGCATCCCCACCCGACAAAGCGGGTGTTGTGTCCCAGACCCGCCTGACGCGTCGCGTCGTCAAACTGGCCCCGCCCGCGGTTGCGGTAGAGCGTCTCGATCTCGTCGGAAAAGTTCGTTCGGAAGATGTCGAGCCAGCCGTTGCCGTCATAGTCAGCCGCCGCCGCGCCCATCCCCGACAGGGCCTTGCCATCTTCGCCAAGCGCCACGCCGTGCAACAGCGCGACGTCGGTGAACGTTCCATCGTGGTTGTTGCGGTAGAGGATCGAAGGGGTCTGGTCGCAGGCGACGTAAATGTCGGGCCAGCCGTCGTTGTCGAAATCGGACACCAGCACCCCCAGAGAGTAGCGGCCCTGGACCGCCGCGACTCCAGACTTCTCCGACACCTCGGTAAACGTGCCGTCGCCATTGTTATGGAAGAGCTGGTTGGTATCGAAGGTCAGGCCGCGCGGCCCGCAGGCCACCGGCACCCCTCGATACCAGCAGTAGGGGTTCTCGCCGGGCAACGGCGCCGTCTTCAGATGCTGCACCAGATAGTTGGCCACGAACAGGTCCAGGCGGCCGTCCCGGTCGTAGTCCAGGAAGGCGCATCCGGCGCCCCATCGCGGCTCCTTGTTCCGAAGGCCCGCCCGGGCCGTCGCATCTTCGAACCGCCGCCCACCGATGTTGCGGTACAAGGTGTTGGCGCCCCAGTAGGTGACGAACAGATCGACAAAGCCGTCGCGGTCGTAGTCGCCGGCGCAGACTCCCTGGCCCCAGCCGGAACGGGCGAGCCCGGCCTCCGCCGTAACGTCCTGAAAAGTCCCATCCTGACGGTTTCGGTAGAGCAGCTTGGTGGCGCTCGATCCCTCGATCCGGGAGCCGTTCACCAGGAAGACGTCGAGCCAGCCGTCATTGTCGTAGTCCACGAAAGCGACGCCGCTGCCGGTAGTTTCCACCAGGTACTTCTTGGTGGAATCGCCGCCGTTCACGTTGACCGCGGTCAGCCCGGCCTGCCGCGCCACGTTGGTGAAGCGGATGCTTGGGCCGGCGGCTGCCCAGGCCGCCAGTGCGGCCAGCGCCGCGACAAATCCGCGCATGCCTCAGCGCGGCTCCTGCCGGGGTTTCTCGCCCAGCTTCTTCAGGAAGTCGGTGAACTCTCCGGAGGGAAGCTGATGCAGCTTTTCCAGCTCCGCCTGCTCGCGTTGCGCCTCCGCCTGCCTGCCGGCGTTGCGATAGGCGAGCATCAACTGGTAACGGGCGGGCTCACCGGCCGGAGCGAGCCGAACGGCTTTCTCCAGCAGCGGGATCGCCCGCGCCGCGTCACCGGACTGCATATGGAGTCGTCCCAGGGCCAGCGCGACTTCCGGAAAGTCGGGCTTCAGCTCCAGGGCTCGCTCCAGCCGGGGGCGCGCGGCATCGCCCTTCTGCTGGGCCACCAGAATCTGGCCCACCTGGTACTCCGCCACAGCGTCGTTGGGATTAATCTCGAGTTCCCGTTCGAACTCCCGGCGCGCCTGGTCCAGCGCGGCCGGCTCGTGGGATTCGAGCAAAAGCGCCCGCCCCAGGCGGTAGTGGAGGTTAATCGCGCGCGGGTTCTTCTCGATGGCTTTACGGTATTCGCCCGCCGCCGCCGCATAGTTGGCTTGAATCTCGAAAACCTCGCCTGAAATCTGGTTCACCCGGTAGGAAGAAGGGGCCTTCTGGAACAGCTCGAAAATGGCGTCGTTCCAGCCCTTCATGTGGAGTCGCGCGGAAAGGTAGAGGACGTCGGGGTCGTCCGGATAGGAGGCTCGGAGACGGGCGAGCAGCGCGGCGGCCGCTTCGACGTCGCCGGCGGCGATGGCGCACTGCGCCGCACCTAGCCCGGCGTAGCGCCGGAGGCGGTTGTCGCCGCCGGCTTCGAAGCGAGACCGCAAGGCCGGCCGGGCCACGGCGCACTCCCCCGTGGCCGCCCGGGCCAGCCAGAAAAACGTCTCGGCGCGAGGATCGGACGCCAAGGGCTCGAGCACCTTCCGCGCGGGCGCGAACTTCCCAAGCTGAAACAGATAAACGCCGCGGGCGAGAGAGACCTCCCGATCCTGTGGGTTGGCCCGGGCCAGCGCGGCGAGGGCCGCCTCGGCAGCCTGCGCATCGTTCTTGCCAATCGCCTCGAGCGCGGACTCGAACGTCTGGGCGCCCAGCGCCCCCAGCCCCGCGACCAGAAGCGAAACCAGCCTGGCGCCGTGCTGAAAGGAACTATGCCTTGTCGAGACTCGTCTCGACCCCTGTCCCAGCGTCGGCAAGAGTGCCGACGCGGCACGCGGAGAGCGTGCGCCACGTCTCTTACTCAGTGACGAGTGCATCGACTGTTACCCTGTTAATGACCGGCATCGTCCATCACCAACCCCAGCTCTCCGAATCGATGGCGCTCGCGGCCCTCGAAATAGCGGAAACTCAGCAGCGGCGGCGAGCCGGGGGCCAGGCGCGGCGGTTCGAGCCGGTGTTCGGTGATGGGGACGATTTCGACCGCCCGCCCCGACCTCTCCAGCGATTCGATCGCCTGCGGCCAAAGCCGGCTGGAGTCCGGGGGCAGAGCCTGTTGCAGCGCCATCAGCAAAAGGAGCAAGCTCATCGGCTCCATCTTACCTCCCCCGGCGCAAGGGGATCTCGCGCAATTGCATCGAACCTTCGGTAAGGACGAGCCTACGATTCGCCGCCAAGCCCTCCGGAACGTTCTTCCAGTCGGTGGAATCCCAGGCAGCGCCCTTGAGACGATCGCAGAAGTCGTTCAGGACGCCCCGCAGCTTGCGGAGGAACCTGGCAGCGTTGATCGTGCGCGTATTCGGATCGAAGAGCGGGCCATTCCTGACGATTCTCCATCCTCGTGCTGGCTCGGCCTGGTGCAGGATGCCACATCGGACGTTCCGATAGAAGTACTGGGCATACCCCCTGAACTCCTTGAATGCGTCTTCGGTATCGAAAAAGAAGCAGAAGGCGGACTGGCCTTTGTCGTCAGTGGTCTTCCAGCCCTGGCGGAACGATTCAAGCGCCTCGATCATCAGGCATGAAATGGCCATCATGGTGAAGCCGTGCTTCTTTGGGGCATCCGAGGCGGGATCGATATAGCGGTCGGTAAATCGCCGGCAGATGGCGTCCGCTATTGCCTCGCGGGTTTTCGCGTCGCGAGCCGTCTTGTAATCGCGCACGGTGAAGCCAGTGGCGAGCTCGGTCAATTCAGGATCGTCCAGGGAGGATTTCACGGGCGAAGATTATCCCATGAGAAGCTTGAGGCCTGCTTACGTGAGGTTGCAACGAAGATCTGTACTTGGGCGCTCGTAGATCGGGAAATCGGCTTCAGTCTTGTGAAACGCCGTTCACGGCCTTGTAGCGGGTGCTTGCGCATCCAGCCCCTTGGCCGCGTAGTCGGCGTCCCGGACAAGTGGCCGATGTGGCCCAAGTTCCCCCGAAACGGCAGAACCCTGTCGGAAGCGCCCCGGCGGAGGCGTTCCGGGAGATTACTTCCGAGAAGGCCCTGTCACGGAATGAGCAGGTTTGGTCGGCGAAAGATCCTCTGTGAAGCAGTGTTGACTGAAGATCCCCAACTCCTGGATTGTCGCCCACTCGGAAGCTATCGGCGGCGGAACTCGGCTTATCCGGAACTTGACCTCGCACCCGACGCTGGTATCCCACCCAGGTCACCGACCCGGGCATTTCCGGCGACCTTCCGCACAAAATCTTCGCTCGGACAAAATCTGGCCGGCGTCACCTCTTCGCTTGGATCTATTTGATTTCGAAGCCGCCCGCTGCCGCCCCCCGCCCCCATTCGCCATCCAGTCCCTGTAACGGCAGAAGATCCGCGTTCGGCGGTGATATAATGCGGTCAGTATGAGCAAAACAGCGACGCTGGCACTGTGTGCGTTTGCGACGGCGGGGCTGGCCCAAGCGGCCGCTCCTACCTATGGCAAAGAGGTTTCCCGCATCCTCCAGAAAAATTGCGAGAGCTGCCACCGGCCGGGCCAGATCGCCCCGTTCGCGCTGACCAGCTACGGCCAGGCCAAGGCCTTCGCCAAGGAGATCAAGCGGGTGACGCAGGCCCGCGTGATGCCACCGTGGAAAGCGGTGCGGGGGTTCGGGCAGGAGTTTGAGAACGAGCGCCACCTGGACGACGCCGACATCGACACCCTCGCTCGCTGGGTCGATGCCGGCGCCCCCCAGGGCGACCTCAAGGATACGCCGCCGCCGGCCGAGTACAACGACGACTGGGCCCACGGCAAGCCCGACCTCGTGCTGTCCCCACCGGAAGACTTCCAGGTGGGTCCGGAAGGCGTGGACGAATACCGCTGCTTCGTCGTCAGCGCCGGCTTTCCCGAGGAGCGCACCATCCAGACCATCGAGTCGCGGCCCGGCAACCGCCGGGTGGTCCACCACATCCTCAGCTACGTGGACGTGACCGGCAAGGCCCGCGCGCTCGACGCCAAGGATCCGCGGCCCGGCTATAGCTGCATGGGCAACCTCGGCTTCCAGGCCCAGACCAACCTCGGCGGGTGGGCGCCCGGCGACTTCGCGGTTCGCCTGCCGGACCGTTACGGCCGCTACGTCCCCAAGGGCGCCGACATCGTCATGCAGGTGCATTATCACAAGAACGGAAAATCGGAGTCCGACCGCAGCAGCATCGGCGTGTACTTCAACCAGGGGCCGGTCGAGAAGTACGTCCGCTTCGTGCCGGTGATGAACGCCCGCATCAAGATCCCGGCCGGAGACGACAACTACCGCGAGACGGCGTCCACCACCCTGCGCCAGGACGTCATCGCCCTGTCGTTCTTCCCCCACATGCACCTGCTGGGGAAAGAGATGATCATGACCGCCACCTTTCCCGACGGCGCGAAGAAGGACCTGATCTGGGTGAAGCCGTGGGACTTCAACTGGCAGACCCACTACGTGCTGAAGCAGTCGATGCCCATGCCGAAGGGGACGCGCATCGACGTGGCGGCCGCCTACGACAACTCCGAGAACAACCGCAGCAACCCCAACAAGCCGGTTCGCGAGGTGCGCTGGGGCGACGCCACCACCGATGAGATGCTGATCGGCTGGATCACCTATGCCATCGACACGCCGGTGCCGCCGCCGGCGCCGCGGCCGGCCTCGAGCGGCAGCGGCTCACAGTAGTCGATGCAGCAGCCGGTCTGGAACTTCGAGCAGGAACCCTGGGACGAGCCTCCCGACGAGACCAGCGTCAACCTCCGCGCCTACTTCGACCGCATGCCGGACGACCAGATGCGGGAGTACCGCCCGGCATGGAGCGACGAGCAGGTCCTCGCCTGGGACGTCAACTTCCGCGACGACGGCTGCCTCATGATCGCCTGTTGCGAGCGCGACGTCGAGATCGGGGAGTACCGGCAGGTGCTCGAGGCGGCGATTCGCTACCGGGACCGGGTCCGCGCGGCTCAGCCACTACCCTGAAATCAGCGGCGCCCGTTGGGAGCCGCGACCACCAAGCAGTGAGTCCGATCAGTACTCACATAGCTCGCTGCGGACGGTGTAGCGCGCCACGCGCTGGAATGCCCCTTCCCTGCTGTGACACTCGTAGCAGACCGGCCCGCGCGGCGGCAGCCGGTGGCGGTTGCCGGAGGCGCTGTGGACCCGGTGGCAGGTGAGGCAGGTCACCCCCGACCCCCCTTGCATCACCTCGCGGGCGTTCCGCCAGACGTGGCGGTCGCCCGGGTTGAGGCCGGGATCGCCGGCGCGCGCGAAGCCGGCCTCGTAATCCCCGAACAGGTCGCCGCCGGCGGTGAAAGCCGCGGGGTAGGGAAGTCCGGTCGAGCGCGACCTGGCCCCCCGCAGATGACACTGGGCGCAGATGGCGGTGACGGCCTTGGCGTCGGTGCGGCGCGTCTTCGACAGCCAGATGAGCGAGGTGTCGTTGGAGTGCTCGAGGTTCACGCTGCCGTGGCAGGTGTAGCAGTCCAGGCCGAAGGCGGCGAAGGCGCGCGTCTTCGGGTCGACGGCCGTCGAGTGGCAACCGGCGCAGCGGTCCGCGAACCTGTCGTTGTCCCAGGTTCCGTCGGTGCGGCGGATGGCGAACTTGCCGTAACCCTGTTTCTTCAGGAACCGGACGTGGCGGCGGCTGCCCAGGAAGTACTCGGCCTCCGGGGGCGCGCTGGCGGCCAGCTCCGGAGCATCCTCCCGCTGCCGGACCGTGATCCCGTGGCGATTCTTCCGCCACTGGGGGCCGATGTCGTTGCGGTGGCAGAACAGACACTCGTCGCCGTGGACGAATTCAGGGACCTGCGCGCACAGCAGCGCCGGCGCGAGCAGCAGCCGCGCGAGCCGCCTACCGCCGAGCGGCATGCCCTTCCACGATCTCGATGCGGATGCGGTCGGGACCCTCCAGGAACCCGCCCTCGACCTGCACCCCGTCTTTCCGCAGCCGCTCGACCGTCTCGGCCAGGCTGTCCACGCTGAACGCGACGTGGTCCACCACCCGGCCCTGAGTGGACGACATCGCCGCCTGGCCGGGTTTCCAGTGTGCCGGGTAGGCTTTGCGGGAGTAGCCCACGGGGTAAATGATGATGTTCACGTTATCCATGGTGAGGGACACGCTGGGGGCGAGCGGGACGCCCTCGCGGTCCCGCGGCTGCGGCTGTCGGAATCGCGCCGCAGCGCCGAAGTGCTTCACGTACCACTCTCCGGCGGCGATGGGGTCCTCGCTGAACAGGTGCAGGTGGCCGAAGCGGTGGTGGCCGGCGGTGTTCAGCTCGATCAAGGCGTGGTCGGGTCCATCGACGTAGGCGTAGTAGAAGTCGGGCCGGTTGGCGAGCCAACTGATGTCGGTGAGCGGGGTGAAAAACTTCGTGCCGCTGTCGAGCTGCTTCTGGTAGGTAGTCTTCATATCCTCGGCGCCCCAGCCGAAGTGCCAGATGGGGGAGGTCAGCTCCCACTCGGGCGCCTTGGCAACCTTGGTGAACAGCAGCCACGACTTCTGCGCCCACACCGCGTCCTGGCCCTGGTAGAGTGCCTTCTCGCAGTCGAATTTGGCCGCATAGAACTCGACCGCCGCGGCCGGATCGGTGGCGTTGAGGTGGAGGTGGTGGAAGTGCGCCAGGGGCGCCGGTTGCGCCCAGGCCGCCGCGGCGCACAGCCCCAGGATCGTCCAACGCATGACAGGCCTCCCGAAAGGCGCCAGTGTAGCACGGGTGCTAAACTCGACAAGTGCGCCGCCGCGAGTTCCTCGGCCTGCCCATGGCAGCTCTGGCCCAATCGCCGGACTTCAGCCGCTTCGTCGACGATTCCTTCGACGCCGCCTTCGCCTGGAGCCCGTCGAGCGGCACTGCGGCGGGCTTCCACCAGTACGACGTCCACCTGGAGGATCTCTCAGCCGCCGCCTTCGCGCGGCGCATCGGGGCGGTTCACAAGCTGCTCGACCGACTGGCGGCGCTCCGGGCCGCGGGCCTGGCGGGCGACGACGCCATCGACGCCGCGGTGCTCGACGGCCAGATGCGCTCCGAACTTCTGGAGCTCGAAACGCTCGAAAGCTGGAAGAAAAATCCCATGACGTACGTCGGGCTGCCCGGCGGCGCCATCGACGGGCTCATCAAGCGCGATTTTGCGCCGGCGCGCGAGCGCCTGGCTTCGGTCGTCGCCCGGCTGGGGGCGATCCCGGCGGCGCTCGAGGCCATGGTTGCCAACGTCTCCAACCCGCCCAGGGAATTCACCGACCTCGCGGTTCGAATGGCCTCGGGTTCGGTCGGCTTCTTCCGCACGACCGTGGCCGAGTGGGCCCGCGCCGCCGCCGGCAAGGATCGGTTCCTGCTTGCTCGCTTCGAAAAGGCCAACCGCGCCGCGGCCAGGGCGGTGGAGCGGGCCGCCCGGTGGCTGAAACAGGACCTGCTCCCGCGCTCCAAGGGCACATACGCCATCGGGGCCGAGAACTTCTCGAAGAAGCTGCTCTACGACGAGCTGGTGGACCTGCCTCTCGATCGCATTCTCGCCATCGGCGAAGCAAACCTCGAGCGCGACTACCAGGCCTTTGTCGAGACCGCCGCCAGGATCGCGCCCGGCAAGCCTCCCGCTGAAGTCATGCGGTCGATCTCGGATGAGCACCCGGGGGAGCAGGACCTGATCCCCTCCGCCCGGCGGACTCTGAGCGGTATCCGCCGGTTTGTCATCGACCGCCGCATCGTCACCATCCCCTCGCCGGCCGAGCCTGTGGTGATGGAGACGCCGCCCTACGCGCGTTCCGGCGGCTTCGCTTCCATGGATACCCCCGGCCCCTACGAAACCAAGGCGACCGAAGCGTTCTACTACGTCACCCCGACCGAGAAGAACTGGGACGCGAAACACAAGGACGAGCACCTGCGCCTCTTCAACCGTCCGGTGATGGACCTCATCACCATCCACGAGGCCTATCCCGGCCATTTCGTGCAGTTCCTCTACGTCAAGCAGTTCCCCACCAAGACCCGCAAGCTGACCTATTGCAGCAGCAACGTGGAGGGCTGGGCGCACTACACCGAGCAGATGATGCTCGACGAGGGTTTCGGCGGCGGGGACCCCAAGATCCGTCTGGCGCAGCTTCAGGAAGCCCTGCTGCGCGACTGCCGCTACGTGGCCGGC
>Ga0247727_10012073_pt1 | contig 14912 bp, 16 predicted proteins | sample WisWelCaveWW1625_FD_202498 | JGI IMG/M metagenome (GOLD analysis project Ga0247727, IMG submission 202498) | Biofilm microbial communities from Wishing Well Cave, Virginia, United States - WW16-25 | ecosystem: Environmental > Aquatic > Deep subsurface > Groundwater > Cave microbial mat | place... | reverse complement strand
TGCTGATCCACTTCCTGTCGACGATCAACCATCGACGCAGAGTCTCCGGGGCGATCGTCAAGCGATGATGGTCCCTAAGCATTTCGGCAAAAAGGGTCGGCCCGTAATCAGCGTAGCGTTGGCGATACAAACGCAGGGCTCTGGCTTTGGTGGCCGCCCGATAGCCTCGGTGAGACGGCTGACCGCGCTGGCGATGGACGATGCCGATATCTCCTTGCTGGCGATAGCGTTTCAAAGTTCGATAGAGCTGGCGCTCGCTGAGGTGCAAGGCTTCGGCGCCACGTGCAGCGGTCAATTCGTGATTTTCGATGCGGCCGATCACTTTCAGGCGTTCGCGTTCTTTCATACTCATCGTCAGTGTTCCGGTCATTTGCGGGAATCCCTCCGTTGGTGATTGGATTCCCAATGAACAAAAACCTGACATTCTAATCGAGCGCTATACCTGACATTTCTAACGAGCGATTACATTTTTAGTTTTTGGTTAAGGATTTTCTTGCTTTTTTTGAGAAAAATGACAACATTGCCCGCGTCGAATTCACATAGAAATTTGAATATAATTATCGGGAGTCATTTGCATGGCCAAGCAACAATCCTTTGCAGAAAAAGCCGCCAAACAGAAACACGCGGCCGCCCCCAAAACGGTCAAGCTCATCTACGCGGTCAAATCCGAAAAGTCAAACTCGTACAAGTTTTCCGAAAAACTCTTGACGACAGCGGCCGGTGTGGATGAGAACAAAGCCATCGACGAGTTTTTGCAAAACGTCGCAAAGTGAGTCGAAGAAATATCTTGAAAAGAAAAGCCGTTTACGTTTTTAGCCCTTGCCTCCATGGAATACTTCCGGGAGAGCAAGGGCTTATTTTTTAATAGAACATGTGTCCCTTGCGTGTCGAGCTATTCTGCATTATGTTGATTGCGCCAGTGAAATCACAAGGGTGTATGAAGCAGTGAGTATGATTCGCTTGAAATCCTTACCGGCAACGATCGCGCAGATGCACCGCAGTGTCGCCATCCTGACCATGGGCGCGTTGCTGATGACGACGGTCATACCGGACACCGATCATCACCTTGACTTCTCGACAGCACCGCAAACCGTCGCTTTTGCTTGCGACTCTCCCGGCGGCAGCGCACAAGACAATACTGGTGAAAGCAAACATCACTGCCTCATTTGCCCAAGCTCATCGCAAAAAATCTCCGCGCCAACCGCGCACGTTTTTCTTTCCACGCTTCTTCTTTTCTCTTTTATATCTGCATCTGCAACGGATTATCCTCCACAGGTTATCGATCTTCATTATTCCGGCAAACGCAGCCCGCCTTCAGAGTAGGTCGTCTTTCTGTTTTTTCAATACTCATAGAAACTGACCATTATTCTGGAGGATTTAATGGTACGCCATTTATCGTCCTTCGTGGCGGCGGTGGTGTCGGTCTTTTTTTTCGCAGGCAACTTGTCTGCGCAGACGACGATCAATCCCGATATCAGCGTCATCCCTCGATTCATCATTCAAAGCAACGACAGCGAAAGACTCGGCGAAGGCAAGCGCGAGTTCAGCCGCCCGGATTTCGCTTTTGAAGAACTTGAAATCGTTTTGCAATCGTATCTCAACCCGTTTGCCAAAGCCGACGTGATTTTGACTCTTCCCGGTCCTGATCTCGAAGAAAGCTCGCTGGGCGCTGAAGAAATTTATGCGACCGTCGTTCGCGGCCTGCCGCTCGATCTCAATGTGCGTTTTGGAAAATATCGCGTCGATTACGGCAAGATCAACCTCGTGCATCCTCATGCCTGGCCGTTCGTGACCCAACCGCTCTCGCAGCAGAGATTCATCGGCGAGGAAGGCCTGAATGATCTCGGCATTTCCGCCAGCGTGCTTTTGCCGACTGGAAATGTATACACCAAGCTGACCATGGATTTGCTGCGCGGCGCGCCGATCGGCGAGGCCACCGGCATCGAAGACACCAGCGGCGCGAAGCCCACCTATGCAAACTCCGCACGATTGACCAGCTTCTTCACCCTCAGCGATCACAGCGATCTCGAAATCGGACTGAGCGGCTACACCGGCATTCACGATCCGTACAATCGCGATCGTTTCTACTACGCCAATCTCGATTTTAAATACAAATATCGTCCAAGCTCCTACACCTCGCTGGTATTGCAGGGCGAGTATCTGCTCAACACGCGCAAGGCGTCGCAAGATCGCGACTTCAATGCATTCGTCGGCGCCGATGGCAATCCCGAACGCCGCAGCATCAACACCGGCGGAATGTATCTCTATGCGGATTGCCAATTTCTCAAAACATTCAGCCTCGGCGGGCGGTTTGATTGGAGCAAATCGCCTTACAGCAAAGACGACGACGCCAAAGCGTTCGCGGTTTTCATGGGATACTACCCGGTCGAGGAAACACTTGGTGTGCGATTGCACTATCAAAACACCAAAACCGAGAATGTCAGCAGCAGCGAAACGGTCAACCTTATCGCTTTGCAAATATTGTTCTCGATAGGACCGCACAAGGCTCATCCGTTTTGATCTGCGGATTGTCAGTCGTGAAAACAATTCTCATTTCGAACACATGGTTAGTGATCTTGTCGAACTAAGGAGTTTTTCTTATGAAAAGAATTCTGAGCATTCTCGCTCTCTTGGCCTGCGTCCTCCCTGCTCAAGCCGAAGTGCGAGTGGTGACTTCGCTTTCTGATCTTGCCGACCTCTCCCGGCAAATCGGCGGCGAGCGCGTGCAGGTCGATTACATCGTGCGCGGCAATCAAAATCCGCATTTTGTCGAAGTGAAACCGAGCTACATGATGAAATTGAAATCAGCGGACATCTTTTTCATCATCGGCATGGACCTCGAAATGTGGGCGCCGCAAATCGTCGATGGCTCGCGCAACCGCAAGCTCGACGTCGTCGATCTCTCGAAGAACATGCCGAAGCTGGAAGTGCCAAGCCGCGTTGACGCCAGCCAGGGTGATGTGCATCGCTACGGCAATCCGCATTACTGGCTCGATCCGCGCAACATCAAAATGCTGCTCGAAGAGATGATTACCGCCTTTGTAAAAATCTCGCCGAATGACGAGTCTTATTTCCGCGCGAATGCCGAAACCTATCTTAAAAAGCTCGAGGCAAAAATCACCGAATGGGAAACGGTGATGAAGCCGTTCGCCGGAAGCAAAATCATCACCTTTCACAAAAGCTGGACGTATTTTGCAAGCTGGCTGAACTTGGTGGTTGCCGATCAAGTCGAGCCGAAGCCCGGCATTCCGCCAAGCCCGAGCCACACCGCGGAGTTGATCAGTCTCGTGCGTGAAGGAGGCATCAAGGCCATTGTCGTCGAGCCGTTTTACGACGCCAGCGCGGCCGAACGCATCGCCAGATCGACCAGCGCAAAAGTGATTCGCCTTACAACCTCGGTCGGCGGTGTCGATGCCGCGACCGATTACATCTCGATGATGGCTTACAACATCAAGACGCTGGCCACGACGCTGCGATGATGAAGTAGTAAATGTGCTAACGAAGCTTAAAGACGACGCATCAAATCAAACCCGTAGGGTTGAAATGTTTATAGTTGCGGGGATCAAGGTAATCCTCTGAACTCCGTCAGGAGTGACATGTCACACCTACGGTGTTCACGTTCCTTTGATCAATCATTTTCTACAAACATTTCAACCCTACGGGTTTTGAAATCACGGAGAAGAAATAATTTTTACTGTAGAACGCCTCACAACAATTTACTTCGTGCAAGAAAATGAACGACACCAATCCTCTCATTGAGTTTCAACACGCGACGTTGGGCTATGGCCGCAAGATTGTCCTGCAAGATGTGAATTTTGCAATACACATCGGCGACTATTTTGGCATGGTCGGCCCAAACGGCGCGGGCAAAACCACTCTGCTCCGCGCGATTCTCGGAACGCTCAAGCCATTGGCCGGAGAAGTGCGCGTGCGAACGAACTCCGGCGAACCGCTGCGCTTCGGCTATGTTCCGCAACGCGATAGCATCGACTCCATTTTACCCTACGCTGTTCACGAAGTGGTAATGATGGGAAGATACCGCGAGGTCGGACTTCTCCGTTCCCCGCGGCAGAGGGACATTGACATTGTGCGCGAAAGCCTCCGCCACGTCGATATCGAAGATCTGCACAACCGCTCGTTCAGAGATTTATCCGGCGGCCAAAAGCAACGCGTGCTCATCGCCAGGGCGCTGGCGACAAAACCGGCGATTCTCATTCTCGACGAGCCGACGAACGGCATGGATTTGTCGTCACGCATTTCAATTCTCGAGCTGATTCGCAAACTGCATGACGAAGATCAGATGACGGTCATTCTGGTGACTCATTTGCTGGACGACATCGCCAACTACGTGAAACGCGTCGCCATTGTCGAAAGAAATTTTTTTCAGGTGGGAAATGTTGACGAGGTTTTGACGGCAGAAAATCTTTCGACATTGTACCAAATGCCGATTCAGGTCGCGCATCTGAATGGAAGCAAACTTATTCTTGCCGGAGGCGCTCGTGGGAAATAGCGAAATCATCACTACAATCTTTAGGGAATTTCCTTATGCGCTTTACGGCAGCATAATCGTCGGCATACTCTGCGCCTTTCTCGGCGTTTACATCGTCGCCAAGCGCGTGGTGTTCTTGGGCGCGGTACTCACGCAGGTTTCGGTGCTCGGACTGGCGATTACTTTTTTGCCGATCACGCCGTTGAGTCATTCGCTCGGCTCGCTGATTGTGACGCTGATTGCGGTGATTATTCTCTCGAGGCTGCTCACCGGAAAGAAAATTCCGCGCGATGCCGTGCTCGGGTTCGTCTTCGTCTCTTCGATAGCCGTGCGAATTTTGGTATTGCAGAAAATCGAAAAAGTCGAAACCTCAGAAATTGAAAATCTTCTCCGCGGCGACATTCTCTTCGTCACCCCGGACCTGTTTTACATCATGCTCGCGGTTTTTGTCGGCGCAATGGTCGTGCATCTGCTCTTCTTCAAAGAATTCACTTACATCTCGTTCGACGCCGAAACTGCGGGCACCCAGGGTTTCAAAGCGACGTTTTGGGAAACAGTGTTCTACGTGATCGCCGCCATTGTGATCGCCACGGCCACACACATGGTCGGCGACATTTTCGTCTTCGGCTTTCTGGTCATTCCACCGCTGGCCGGATTGCTGCTGGCTAAAAGAGTGAAGTTGATTTTCTTGATTGCAATGTTGGTTGGAACGCTCTCCCCATTGCTGGGGCTTTTTCTCGCATTCAAATTTGATTTTCCATCGTCGCCAGCGATCGTAGCTGTGGCATCGGCGCTGCTGGCGGCGGCGTGGATAGCGAACATGGCGAGAAGGGCTTGACGTTGATAAGTCAGTGCCTGAATAAGTTTGAGATTTGCAAACCCCGTCAGGGGTAAAATGTTTATAGAGTGGAAACACCCTCTGCATAGAAACCCTGTAAGGGTGAAATGTGAATGATGTTCATCAACATGCCACCCCTGACGGGGTTCGGGCGATGTGAGATGATCGAATCTATAATCATATCACGCCACTGGCGTTTAGTGATTTGTTATCAAAGAAAAAATCATTGTTCTTCGCGGCTTCGCGGTTTTCTTTATGAATAATTCAGGTTAGAAACCTGACGTTCCCTCAATGACGAAGATCAAAGAATTTCTCCCCGGAATTTTTCTCACGGAACTGCGCCTTGCTGATTTCGACGTGCGCGGCGCCGTCATCATCGGCAGCAAGCGCGCAGTGATCTGGGATAGTCTCTCGCATCCGCAAGACATGCTGCCGCTGAAAGATTTGTTGCCGGAAGAGTGGTCGCTCATTTATAGCCATGCTGACTGGGATCACGTTTGGGGAACTGCGGGGTTGCCTTATCAGGACAAAACAATTATCGGCCACGCCAACTGCCTGACGCGTTTTTCAAAAGATGTTCCTTTGGAGCTTCAAGAAAAGAAAACAGCTCAGCCCCGCAATTGGGATGAAGTCGTTTTGATTCCCCCGACGGTCACTTTTGATCACGAGCTGTCGTTGGATCTCGGCGACCTTACACTCAGTCTGCATCATCTTCCAGGTCACACTGGAGATTGCATCGTCGGGTTTATTCGGGAACAGGGAATCTTGCTGGCAGGCGATACGGTTGAAACACCGTTTCCAGTTGTCAATAACGAGAGTCCGATTGACGAGTGGATTACAGGATTGCGGAATTGGGAGCGCGACGCTCGCGTGCAGCACGTCATTCCGTCGCACGGCGTGGTGGGTGGGCGTGAGCTGATCCGGCAAAACATCATCTATTTGGAAAATCTGAAAAACGGCTCACCCATCGAGCTTCCCGATAACTTGGATGATTTTTATCGCCAGACACATCAAGAGAATTTGCGTCATGTGAAAAAATAAACGCTGAAAAATTCTTGGAAGTGAATCATGTCACTCACTTCACCCGATTTCCAATTTACTACAATTACGATCAAGTCGAAAAGCATTCATCAAATAACAAGAACCATCTCCGGGCGATATTACTCAACCACCTCCAACAGTTCGCGCAAGTGAGCAATCTCATACGTGATCGATAAACCGTTTGACCGGGGTTCGCGAGTGGGATTGTACCAACACGTGTCTAGTCCATAGTTGACGCCGCCTTGCATATCTGAAGTGAGGCTATCCCCGATCACTAACACCTCGCTTTTGGCTGGATGCCCCATCCGGGCAAAGGCTGCCGCGAAGAAGGCCGGTTCGGGCTTGGCCGCACCGACTTCCTCGGAAATAATCAGCTCGGTAATGTAATCCCCGATGCGTGAATGCGCCAAGCGACTGCGTTGGACAACTTGCAGCCCATTCGTCACAATAGCAAACCGACAGGTTGCTCGTAAAGTCTGCAAAACGTCATAGGCGCCGTCTATCAACTCACCACAGAGCGCCAGTTGCTCCAAATAGGCTGTGCTCATCTGGATGGGTGAGCACGTCAGTTGAAGTGCATCCACCAGCAACTCAAACCGTCGCACCGGCAGGGCGCCGGGCGTGATTTCCCGCTGTTCCAAAGCTTTCCAGAGTTGCTGGTTGATGCGACGATAGACCTCCAGATACGCATCGTCGAAGGGCGTATTGACTAACTGAAAAGCTTGCTTGAGAGCGATACCTTCTGCCCGGTTGAAGTCAAACAGCGTTCCATCCGCATCGAACCATAACCACGTGTAGTGTTTTCTCATATGCCTTCACTAATTTGCGCCCAACGCAAAGCTCGCCGGCGCGAGAGATTTGCGGACATGCTCTTCTGACTTGCTGCGAAGCATTGGCGAAACTTGATCGACAATGTTCTGTAGAGAATCTGCGAGACTGTTCATAGTCTCTCCACTACTTTCTGGTGTCTCATATCTTTGGATTCATTGTAGCGGCTATTACCAGCTTGACGGCTGTGGAGCGAGAGAGTGTTTGATTGAGAGACAGACATTCAAACTTCCGATTCATGAAATTCATAACAAATCAAATGATCTCGTTCAGTGAACTATTCGTCTGTGTTCCATCTATATTTTTTTACCCAGTCAATAACATCCTGCGCGTCGGCGACCTGAATTTCCTCTGGTTTGAGATCAGCAAATCTTTTTGCCTCAGGTGTATATGTGCTACTAGTAATGGCAACACATCCATGTAAATCATTTGCCTTTGCAACACCGTAGATTTCCCTCACCGTGGGAACTGTTAAACGGCGGCGACTTTTGCCTGATTTTGCTTGGTCTGGATGCTTACATTGAACACAGAAAATAATCGGATCTCCCTTGTCGATTCTCACACTGAGAAAATCGATACCGTCGTCCTTACTTAATCGATAAAGATCAATATGAAAACCCATTCTAGCAAACAGTTCTGCCATAAGCTCTTGAAATTGGCTTTTTGATAACTCTTCAAGTACTTCGGGATTCTCTGCAATCTTATCGATGATCGACTGGCTGATAAACTCTTTAACTGGAATACGTCCTTTCTTGGTCTCTCTGTGACGCTTAGAGTACATCACCCCAAAGCCGATTCCAGTGAACGACAAATGAAAATCCAAAGGATTGACAACCAAGGGTTGATCGAAATTGACCTCTCCAGTCTCATGATTAAGAAGCCAATCTTTTTCATAGAACTCTTCAGACCTGATCCGTCCCCAGCAAAGACGATGCTTTGTTTCAATCAGAGTTTGATCTTCTGGAAGATAAAGTGTGTTACTTTGAAGGCAATATCGTAACGGTCCTTGCATGATTTTCCGAGTTCCACGTAAATTAAGCTTGCCAAACCATCCAAGGCGCTTAAGTTGGTTTGTTGTTTCATCGTAAATCAGACGAACAGCACCCATCTTTTGACCTTATTGACATGGTAGAGTCATGTACAGCTAGCCTCAAGAAAACTGTTTGATGACCAGTGCGGTGCCACTGAAATCTTGATATTGTCAGCTTTACTATTTCTCTTCTACTCTTGGCAAGTTACGGAATGTGTGTGTTCTTAACACTCCCCCGCATGCAGGCTGACCGCACTTCAGCGTGATAAAATTATCCACCCCGTGTTGGCTATCCAGCTATCAATGACACAGTTAACGCAGCTAGGGCTCACTGCAATCGATATGGAATCGGCGCGCTGAGGAACTTTTATGTCGACGCCGAAAGATCCGAATTGCATGCGTGGAAGTAATCGGCTGAACGAGAAACTGCGGTCTGTAGCCAGCGCTCCATCAACCTTAATGAAATCTGGCGACTCACTAGCATACTCACAGGACTTCGGTATCCGCAGAGAGAGTTCACCATCCAGTGCTGCAACATCACTCTGGTTGATGACAGAAAACTTCACGTGAACCACATCGTTTTTGACCGGAAGAGTCACTCTTCGAACAGCGTGACGTGTGCCCGTTGGTTGTTCAAATGTAAAACGAAGCTTAGCCTTCGGTGGGTTCATTGCTTTTTGGTTGGCTATGAGCGCTGCTGTCGCTTGATCGAGTTTCTTTTGAAGCTCTTCGTTCTCAACATTGCTCCTCAAGTCGCCAAATTCTTCCAGTATGATGCCAAAGAATTCCTTGGACTGTTTTTGATTCGCTTCTTGCGCCGCTTTCAGCTCCGCTATCTGTTGTTGATCCTCGCGACGTTGCTCATCATTGAAGTAGGTGTTGAAGATCCCACCGATACCTATCAAAACGATGAGACCGAAGCCGACCAGCTTTAGCCAAGATTTCTTTTCAGACTTCCAATCCTTGCGAAATTGAACCAGAGCAAGCACAGTGACCAGCACAGACCCTGAGTAGTTGATTAGGTCATTCATTGTTTAAGACTTTCCTTTGCTCTCCTCGTTCTACGACCGGCTGGCAAACTGCGCGCACAACGCCACGCCAAACGCCGGTGCCATCACTCTGTTTGCGTCACCCTTTCCGCTCGGCAACTTTAACAATTTATGAAAGCGGAGCAGTCTACGCTTATCAAACCATCGGTGTTGTAATTAGCGAACCTCGTGAATAAGAACTGGGATTGAATCTTCCATTGAAATGGCGTGTGGCGCATTATGCAAAAATATTCCAGAAAAGTCAAGGCCGAAAACTCATCGCAGATTATTGGAAATTGATCATCAACCCCGAAGACAAGAAATCGATTGGCTTTACTTCAACAATAAAGCTTTTCCAACGGCGGCATATCTGTCTGTCTCGATTTTATAAAAATACAATCCGCTCGGCAAACTGCCGGCATGCCATTCGATCACATGATCTCCGGCGGCAAGCTGTGCAGAAATCAGCGTCGCGATTTTCTTTCCAAGCAAATCATAAACTTTGAGCGTCACGTCGCCGGCGACCGGCAGGTGAAAGCTGATCATCGTCGACGGATTGAAAGGGTTGGGGTAATTTTGTGCGAGCCAATACCGCCGGGGAATTTGTCGTACCGGCGCATCCTCCACGGCCGTTACGCCGGAAACATTGATTGTCCAACTCGTGGAATCGCTCAACAGCCTGGCGGGATCATTCCGCACCATGTTGGTGCTATCGACCACTTTGGCCTTAACCTGATGCGTCCCATTTCCCAAAGCCGGCGCAGAGACGAGCAAGGACGGCGAAGTTGCGCCGTTCACCGCGGTTCCGTTAATGTGCCATTGAATGCTCAATGTGTGCGTCGCCGGTTGCAGCGGCACGATACCGAGCGACATGGATTCCGTCCCCACGAGCGCAATGTTTTTCCCTATCGGAGCAAACGATTCAATCGGCTGTATCAGCTCATACTTTGATTTCACTAACGCTTCGGCGCAAACTTCACAGAAATCTACGCCGAATACGCGCATTTTGCAAGCGAGCTTGGGGCGAAACCAACCCATGTCATGATAATGCGCGCCTTCAAAGAGCCCAATCACCGCGGCATATTGGGGCGAGATGGGCGGCGTTGGAATAGGCGTGCTATCCAAAATCCACGCGCGCCATTTGATGAAATCCCGTCGCGTTTCGCGTGTCGTATTTGGCTCTTCGATGTCGGGATAACCGGAAAATGGATCAGAATATTCATCGCCGAGGGCCGCAAAGGAATGGCCAAGCTCGTGTACGACGCTTTCCGGTCCGTCAGCGTTGATCGAAGTGATTGCCGGAAAGCCGCCGGAACCGCCATATTCCGGGTCGTTGACGATCATGATCACGATGTCGTATTCCGGCATCAAAAGCTGCAGCAAGGAGTCCACGCGCCATAGGCCGCCCGATGAAATGGTGATTAAGCGTTGAATGTCGAAGCTGTCGTACGTGCTATTGAAGAACGTATCACGAAAAAAATTGCGCGAGGGGTGATCCGAGCCGGACTCGTATGAGGCAACCAAAATGGCGAAGGCATTGAAATAGCTTTTGTACTCTTTGAAAGGCTGCGTGTCGAACAACTTGTTCGACATCGTGTTCGCATCCGCCAAATATTGGGGTAGCTCCTGGCTCGTGTAACCTTCCGAAAATATGACCACGTTGAGGCGCGTCGCCGTCGCGCCGTTGTTCAATAGCGGTTGAATCGTAGCTTGCGAATGCAGGCAACGAGGCGGCGCGGCGAGCAAGAAAAACATTGCGAGCGATGCCGATAGTTGAACCCGCTTCATTTCGCCTCACCCCCTTTCATTTGCAACAAAATGCTGCCGAGGGGCCGGCGCAAAATTTTCCGCCGATTTTGATCGATCGGCGGCTCCACGCGGTAGAATTCAATTCGGTGCGCTTCCGGCTTGAACGGCATGCGCAGCCTAAATTCGGCTTCCTTCAGCTTGACATATTTAATGTTGAGCTGCCCGGGATTGGTGGGGTCGCCATATTCCATTCGCTGCACCAACGGATCATCCATCACGCCGTGCCACAGCGACTGGCCGGATGACGACACGACATCATAATAAATTCCGCCGTGAGTTTCGCCGCCGCGTCTCTGCTTGACCACACCCGGCCTAGTGTTCGATTTCACCAATGCGATGGTGTCATCTTTTATTTTGAAATGAAGAAAAACGATTTGAGCGGCGCTTGTCGATTGCGCATGAGCTGAACTTATCACGCGCAGAGACACGGCAAGTATGACAGCAAAAAGCTTTGCGCCGAAATGAATTTGCGCGAACATGGGCGAGGCGGTGATCATCAACGCCAGGCAGGCTCTGACAAATCGATTCATGTTATATCTCCTGTAAATGTTGCGGCTGGGAAGATTTGCTGATTCAGACACAATGTAGCCGCTCGTTACGATATTTACAAGAAGAGGGACTGAAAAAGTAGGAAGGATAGTATCCAGAAGCAGGCATAGGTGTCAAGCGAAGGAGAGCAATGGGTTTTATTCACTCATCCACGGCAACTCATTTCCTAAATCCCCTTTATTCATAAGTATAATGAAAAGCGGGAGATTAGCATCGTCATGCTCGTCAGAGACTTGCACTCTCAAGTGACTGCGCTCTGCCAAGTGAACAAAAAAGGGATGGCGATAATTGCCATCCCTTCGAAAAAAAAGATTTGCAAAAAATTTTACATCATCGTCTTCGGCAGCTTCTTTTCCATCCATTTGTCGCCGTCTTTTACTTCGATCTTTTCCGGAATGAATACATCGGCGTTTTTCGCGTGCGATCCAGTCAGGCGAACCTCCATGCCAACCAGGCTGGCGTAAGCCGGGGCCGGAACGGCAAGCATGTGAACCTTCTTGTTTGCATCGAGCAACGCAACGGGCAGACCGCCCTTGGCGCAGGCTTCGCCGCAGCCCTTCATGCTGCCATGATCATTGGTCGTCAGGCCGGCGGCTGCATAACATTTCAAATCCACGAGCGTGCCGGTGATGCTTTCGGATTTCGCCATCTCTTTGTCTTGAGCAGAGAGCATCATTGCGCCAAAAGCAACCACCGCAAACGCCAGAACTACAAAAGAAATCCTACGCATAGCAAACCTCCTTGTGAAGTTATATGGAGTAAGAAATGCTCGACAAGCTTTGGTAAAATTTGTCGAGATAGACAGATGGGGTTGATTAACAACCAGACTTTGTAACCATTTTGCGCCGGAAGTTATTCCCTTGAAAATTCTCCTGCAAGAAGAAACCTCGTTGCGCATTTTCTGACATTTCACTTTGACGGCGCCATCTCATCCAAACAACTCTCCATCAACCACTCTTCAAACGTCCCATCAATCACACAATCGTGGCAAACTGCTGTCGATGTGAGATAAATTTTTGCCTGGGAGAGTTTTTTACCGGCCGCCAGCTTTTGCTTTTTGAGCATTCCCATGAACTCCTTATGCTCACCGGCCAAATGTTCAGTGTAAATGCTGCGCAACTTGTTTTCATTTCGCGAAGACAGCCACGGCAAAAATTTGTCATATAGCGCATAGAACGCGTCGAATAGAAAAACTTCTCGAATTTTTTCTGACAACTGACCACTGCTTACTGCGTTGATGGCCGGGCGGTAGCCACCGCTGTGCGCTGCCACAATCACGCGGCCAATCGCGGCATTCGGCACGCGCCGTTCGTCAACCAAACGTTGCAAAATTTCTTCGACGAAATTTTTGAATCCTCCATCTCTTTCCATCTTGCCGCCGTGTGAGTCTGCAGCACGATAGGGGCCTTGGGCAAATACCAAAATCGCATTCTTCTTCGATTGGATCAATTGCTGTACCATGCCGAATTGCTCCATCGCGCCGAGGTTGTCGTTATTCCATCCGTGAAAATGGACGATGAGATCATTGGCGCCGTTCACTTGATGATAGCCATCCAGCATAACAACCACCGCGCTGCTATCATCATAATGCGGATGCTTGGGGTAAAACTTCCCTTCGTAAGTGTGTCCCTGTGCGCGGGAGCTGTCAGGGAATGGCGAGTTGTGCAAGTACAGCTTTGCCCACTCGCCGGCGGGAAAGGCATACCAGTCAACGCGCTCGACATTTGGGCGATCAAGAGTTGAATCACCGGTCCAATGATTCCAGATGAGCCTCGTTGCTTTGGCAGCAGCAAGTTCGGCAAGATTATCTTCGCTATCACGCTGGTCGCGCACTTCATCGCAAAAAATCGCCACAGCAAATTTCACGCGATTGGAAAGAACCAATCCCACATCGACGCGCACGCCGGTAACGCTGCCGGTTTTGTGCGCCACGACCAACGAGTCGGTTGACTCAAAAGGCAGCAAGTGCGGGATCATGGAATTGTATTGCTGGCGACTCAGGATGTCAATCATCTGCTTACTGACCGTTGCGTTCACCAACTCGCCACGCCACATTTTTTCGAGCAGCACAATCATGTCGCTTGGCGTCGAGACCCCGATGCCATAACGAAGCGATTCGGGAGAGTTCTTTTTAGTTTTCCAAGACATGACTTTATTCAACAAGCGAGTATCCCGCAAGCCGAGTTCCAGCATTCTATTATTCATCGCCGCAAGCTTTGCTTTATGACTGTTGCCAAGCGCATCGATCACAAGATTTGTGGCGCTGTTGTCGCTCAAGGTGATCATCAACATCACTGCATCGGCGAGCTTGATTGGCGCGCTTCCTGAAAAATATTGCAAGATGCCGGAGCCACCCCATTTGTTGCTATCGGTCAAAGCCACGATTTGCTCGCCGGATATTTTGCCTGCTGCCAATTGATGAAAGCACTCGACCATGATCGGCAGCTTAATAGCGCTGGCCGTTGGAAATTTTTCATGCGCATTGACGAACAGCGTGTCGCCGGTGTTCAGATTTTTTGCGGCAATGCCGATGCGACCGCCGAAGGTATTGGCGAGCTTATTGAGTTGAGCGATTAACGTGGAGTCCGAGTTCGGAGAGGCAAAGGACTGTGATGAGTGAACAGCCAGAAGTGAGAACACCAAAAACAGAAGTCCATTGCATCGACGCATTGTTCCCTCACGAAAATAGTAGAGAGGTTTTCCTTCTCCGCTCAATCGCATATCCGAATTTTTTGTAAACGGATTCAGCGGATAGAAGCACCGCTATCAAGAAGTCTAAAAATAAAAACCCCGACTGCTTTTGACAATCGGGGTGAATTGGTGTTGGAAGTGAATCAGACGCGGCTGACTTTGTTCGCCTGCAGGCCTTTGGGGCCTTTCTCGACTTCAAACTCAACCTGATCGCCTTCATTCAAGGTCTTGAAGCCTTCGCCACTGATGGCCTTGAAGTGCACGAATACGTCTTCACCGCTTTCGCGCTTGATGAAACCAAAACCCTTGGCTTCATTGAACCACTTCACGACTCCCTTTTCCATGGGGATTAACCCTTTCTGTTGAATAGTAAAACTACTTTGTACGACCAGCTTTGCCCTTACAAGTCCCCCCGCCGCGCCAATCGATGCGATTTCGCCGCGGTTCGGGATGATTATTCGCTGGTTGATACAACTACTCAACAGCGGAACTCTATCCGGAGCGCAAAACGGTGTACTGTTAATTGCACCGCAAACTTATGATGTTTTTTTCCAAAATGCAAGCACGATTTTACTTTCCCGTCATCCTTTCACTCACAAATATGATGAC
>Ga0247727_10012072_pt1 | contig 14912 bp, 17 predicted proteins | sample WisWelCaveWW1625_FD_202498 | JGI IMG/M metagenome (GOLD analysis project Ga0247727, IMG submission 202498) | Biofilm microbial communities from Wishing Well Cave, Virginia, United States - WW16-25 | ecosystem: Environmental > Aquatic > Deep subsurface > Groundwater > Cave microbial mat | place... | reverse complement strand
CAAAGCTACCAGCATCGTTGTGCCGGTGCCACAGAATGGATCAAGCACTATTCCGTCTTTCGGACATGTCGCCAGGAGCGGAATTTTGCAGAGGTCTTCGGGATAGGGTGCAAAGTGGCCATCGCGCTTTTGAGTATCTTCGGGCAAGATATCCCATACGTCCCTTGGCTTGCTGCCTTCGGGATGGTACCGCAAGAAATAATAGCCTTTCTCAGCTAGCTCTCTTGCTCTCCCGGATACATTTTCGGAGTCCGAATGGGTGGTACGCTGCTGCCCTCGAATAATCATGCGGAAATCAGCAATTTTTTCTTGTTTAATGTCGTTAAGCATTTTTTCGAGCGCATCAAAAGCGTTCGTCTTCTCAGTTGGCGTTAACACAGTTGATAGCTCGATCTGACGTCGATACCTGATCCCACTTACGCCGGTCGCAGACACCACAGCACCGTTTACGACTTTTGACTTCTTCGGATTAGAACGAATCGCATCGACATCGTAGTAATATTCTTTGGGGACCTTTACAAAATGAAACAAATATTCGTGAACGTTGCCCAACTTATTGCTGGCATTATCCGGCCCGCCTTTCACCTTATTCCAGATCACATCATTTCGTAGAACCCAACCTTGTTTATCTGTAAGCTCGAAAGCAACGCGCCAGGGTATTCCGAGGAGTTGTTTGTTTTGATACGTGTCGCCGAGGTTAAGCCAAAATGACCCGGTGCTCTTCAAGACCCGCTTCACTTCAGCAAACACCTCAGCCAGATTGCCGATGTACTCGTGGTGATCCGACTCCAATCCAATCCCAGTCTCTGCGTATTGCCGTTGGCTCCAATAAGGTGGGCTCGTCATGCAGCAGTCAATTGACTCGCTCGGCAACGTGCTTAATATTTGTAGCGCTTCGCCTTTAATGAAAAGGGGGTTGATATTATCGCTGCCGAGATAGCACTGGAGTTCTCGGTCTTGGATATAAGGCTCTATCGCCTGTTGACTCGGCGCGCTCATACGTGAATAATCTTTTTCTTATTTTTCATTAGGTAGTCAGTTCAAAAGCTTTCTATTTCAATCATCTGTTGGATGTCGACAGAAGGTGTTGTCCCCAAGTCTCCATTTTGGCTTCGAGAGGTTTGGTGCAGTCACAATCGCAACAGGCCCACGGCTGCTTTCCGTTCAAGTCCTGGCAACGTTGGCGATTATGGGCATTCTTGATTTGAAGAAGCTCGAAGTATTCTTCCCAATAAGGCCGTTCTTCCTGCAACGGTGTCTCGCAAAAACAAATCTCGACCCAACAAATCGTATCATCATCAAGCTGGCGAGCCTGAGCCATGTCGCGCAAATACTCATCACCCGCAACCGAACCCCAACCGAGTTCCTGGTTGTCAATGGCTTGCAATAATAGAGGTTTTTTGCCGTGTTTTAACCTGGCTTTCACCAAATAGCGCATAAATAATACCTCTAATAAAAAACAACCAGCAAGTTATTGCTCCTTCTTAAAAATTATGATAAGTTGTTCCATTCATCAAGTGTAATCTCGCGCTCAATTATCTGCTCGACTTCTCGGATCATCATTCGAAGCTGTGGCACAGAATATTCCGAGTTCGACGGAATTGTTAACCGGTGCTGTTCATACACCATGAATTGATGACGCGTTCCGGAAAACGGCCCATCAAACCCGAGCTTGCGCAAGCGCCGCATAAAGTCGTTTCGCTTACACGGTATCCATCGACTCATACGCCGGCTCCTGGTTCAGGTCAATATCAGCAATGATCGGAAGCGGATGCCCTAGCTTCAGACCTACCAGAAGCCAGTCCTCTAAAGTTGATCGGAGTTCGGTTTCGCATTCATGGAGCGTCGTTCCAAACGCGATGACACCTTTGCAAGGAGAAATCCGGCCGGAAAAAGTGCCATCTTCCAACTTATCATATTCGGCTTGCGCCATGGCACGATCCAAATATTCGCTTAAGATGTATTGTACCATTATAAATCCTTATGGTGAAATGATGCTCTCTTTCGCTCGAAGATTGAAGATAGATGATCGAAGATAGATTTGTTTTTTTCGATTCTCAATCTTCCATCTTCGATTCTCACAAACTACTTTCCCTGAAAATTCGCCGGCCGTTTTTCCAAAAACGCTTTCGTGCCTTCTTTCATGTCTTCCGTCGAGAAGCATAAGCCGAAGAGATTGGATTCGAGCTGCGCGCCTTCTTCGAGCGTCATTTCCATGCCGTGCATCACCGCTTCGAGCGTGAGCTTAACGCTAATCGGCCCTTTTTTGAAAACGGTTTGCAAAATCTCTTCGCATTTCGCGATGAGCTGATCCGGCGGGGTGACGTGATTCACCCAGCCGAGGCGATAAGCTTCGACCGCATCGATCATATTGCCGGTAATGAGCAATTCAATCGCGCGGCCTTTGCCAATGAGCCGCGGCAAGCGCTGCGAGCCGCCGTTGCCGCATATAATGCCGAGATTCACTTCCGGCTGGCCGAATTTGGCTTTCTCCGAAGCAACGCGGATATGGCAGGCGAGCGCCAACTCACTGCCGCCGCCGAGACAGAAGCCATTTACCGCCGCAATGATCGGCTTGGGAAAACGCTCGACGAAGCGTACAATTTCCTGGCTCTGCAAGGAAAACTCTTTGGCGCTGACCGGAGTTTGCTGCGCTAATTCGCCAATATCCGCGCCGGCCGCAAATGCTTTTTCTCCAGCGCCGGTCAAAATCACACCGCCAACATTCGGGTCATCTTTCACCGAGGCCAAAGCTTGCTGCAATTCCTGCATCGTTTGCCAATTCAGCGCATTGAGCTTGTCGGGCCGATTCAGTGTCATGTACGCAATTTTATTTTTGATTTCGAGGAGAATGTTTTGAAAGGACATGGTTTGGCTCCATGAAGTTTTAATTGACGATAGTTTGTTAGCTTTTAGGCAAGATCATCAACACTTGGTTATCAGCGCCTTTCCAGGCAGCAAAGAAGGTTGCTGGATTTAATTCTTGCACGCCTTTCCCGGACTGTGGATCATGAATTGTCACTTTGGTGCTTTCAATTTTTGCAATCACCACAGCGTGATAGGCGAAGCGTCCATCAATTGGGCGAAGATCAATCCCTACAATCGGATAATGAGATTGTCGTGTTTCATCGCGAAGATCGTCAATTCCCCAGTCAGTATGCACTGTGGCGATGAGGGGCAAATCAGAAAGGCCCTTGGGCACATCCCTCAAAGTTAGTCCAATAACGGTTTGTTTGCAACGTGTGCGTATTTCTTCTTCAGTAAGCTGAAAACCATGCACAGACAGAACCATACGGACACACGCCGCTACGCAACTCGCTGGTTGTTCTTGTTCATAAATCGGCAGCATAACTTACCTTGCTTGCTTGAGCAATGCTTCGGCACGATGAATTAAGTCTTCACGCTTTGGTCGCCCCAAAAATATGCCCGTCGCTGCATGTACATAAATGTCGGCAAGTATGCCGATCTGAGTTTTTTCTGCGTAGCTGAGCCACACCGGTACATGCCAGACAAAACTGTCAGGCAAAAAGGTAGCTTCATCTGGGTAGACCGCTGTGCCGATTTCTTTTATTAACCAACATCCGACCGCCTCGCGAGCCGAAGTAGCATCGGGCAAGCGCAGCAAGGGTGTGGTAAGCGGCGTTACCATTGGTTCTTCAGTTAAAACTTCTGCCATAAGTTGTTTCCTTGTGATTGTCATTAAAACCAACTTTCATAAACCTCCGGCCGGCGATCCCGCAAAAACGGCCGCATTTGCCGCATTTCTTCAATGCGCGACAGATCGCAATCAACGAGCAAAAGTTTTTCTTCGCCGCGAGGCCCGCGGGCAATCACTTCGCCGGTCGGATCGACGACGAAGCTGCCGCCGATAAATTCGACGGTTGGCTCTTTGCCAACACGATTCACCGCCGCAATGAAAACTTGATTTTGAAATGCGGTGCCCTGCATTTCGATCTCATACATTTTGAGCGGGTCGTTAACAAGCCCGGCAAACGGCGTGAAAATAATTTCCGCGCCTTGCAGAACGAGCTGCCGCATGTATTCGGGAAAATGCCGGTCGTAACAAATCGCCACGCCGATTTTCACGCCGTCGAGATTAAAAACCTGCGGCGGCGTGTTGCCGGGCCAGTAATAGAATTTCTCGTTGAACCCGGGTTCTTCGGTAATATGCATCATCCGCACCGGCCCGAGCGTCGAACCGCCGGTGGCTCGGAGCAAAACCGTGCTGTCGTAATATTCTCCGGCATTGGCGCGTTCAAAAATATTCAGCAAAATGTGAATGTTTTCGAGGATAGCGGTTTCACCAAATTTCATGACGATCGGACCCTCGATGGATTCCGCCCACTGAAAGAATTTTTTTTCGGCGCGATATTGCGGAAAGAACGGCAGCAGGCCGAGCTCGGTGAAGCAGATGAGATCGGTGCCATTTTTTGCGGCCTGCCCGACCCAGTCGAGCCCTTTCTGAAGATTGGCCTCGAGATTTTCACTCGCCGCCATTTGGGCGAGCGCGAGACGGATGGATTTAGGCATGTGTTAATTTCGCTTTTCTCTGCCGTGACGGTTTCCCATTCGTGGAAATTTCCTTGAGTGTTTTCATTCGCGGCTTTACGATTTGGGAACGTCGCGGGCGCAACCGGCCGATTTCGACATGAACGACGGGACGGCCGGGTTCGCGATTGATCGCGGCATTGCGGAGATTGTATTCACGCAACTCTTTATCATAAGATGGCAAAATCACCACTTGTGCGCCGTAAGGAATTCTTTCTGCGAAGCGCGGATGTTCAAGGACATAACGGCTAAACTCATGCACTAAATCCAAGCGATCAGTTTGACTGAATTCGTAGACATACTTGACTTCGCGAGCCATTTCATTTCCCCTCATGTTCAATTTAAATTCCCAACTCCATCACCTTCGGTTTCTCGCCGGAATAATCATAAAAACCTTTGCCGGATTTTTTGCCGTGATAGCCCGCCAGCACCATTTTGCGGAGCAGCGGCGGCGGCGCGTATTTGGCGTCGCGATATTCTTTAAACATGATTTCGGCGATGAAATACGTCGTGTCGATGCCGACGAAATCGAGCAGGGTCAACGGGCCCATTGGATAACCGCAGCCGAGCATCATGGCTTTGTCGATGTCTTCGATCGAAGCGACTTTGTTCTCCACCGCGCGGATGGCGTCGAGCAGATAAGGCACCAACAGCAAGTTAACGATGAAACCCGAGTTATCTTTGCAGGAAACGGCCTCTTTGCCGAGCGATTTGGCAAAAGCGAAAGCCGTGTCAAAAGTTTGTTGGCTGGTGGTGATGGTGCGCACCACTTCCACCAGTTTCATGAGCGGCACCGGATTGAAAAAATGCAAGCCGACGAAACGATCCCCTCGCCTGGTGGCAGCCGCCATTTCCGCGATGGTGAGCGACGAGGTATTGCTGGCAAAAATTGTTACTGCCGGGCAGGCGGCATCGAGTTCGCTGAAAATTTCTTTTTTGAGATCGATATTCTCAATCGCGGCTTCGATGATGATATCGCAATTTTTTAAATCAGCTAATTTGGTCGTGCCGGTGAGGTTGGCCATTGTCGCAGCTTTTTGCTCGGCGGTGAGCTTGCCTTTTTCCACGCTTTTAGCAAGAAAGCCGTCGATTTTGCCAAGGCCTTTTTTAAGCAGATCATCATTGATTTCACGCACAATAGTTTTATATCCGGATTGGGCGCAAACTTGTGCGATTCCCGCGCCCATCAAACCACAGCCAATGACGCCAACATTTTGAATTGCCATCTTCGCTCCTCATATAAAAATTAGTTTTCCAAAAATCCAATACTCCAATAATCCATCAATCCAAAACTCCAACGCTTCTAATTTCGCTGCAGAGCTTTTTCAATCGTGCTGAGACGATGTTCCATCTGCTTCAGGCGCGTTTGCATTTCGATAGAGGAAAGATCGCGATCGAGTCCGGGCGAAGTTCCGGAACCGGCGCTCGGCTTCCAGTTGCTTCCCAGTGAAAGATCGTTCAAGCCGGGGAATAACTGGTTGTCATCATTATCGGATAATTTTTCTTCCACCATTTTGGCGAGCCGTTCGAGCTGCCGGTTGAGATGCTGCATATTTTCACGAAATTCCAAACGCATGCCGCGAATTTCCTCGAGGCTGTCGCGCGAGCATTGGCGCAGCTCGCGCATGCCTTTGCGCAGCTCGGTGATTTCGTCCAGCAGCACTTCGCGAATGGTTTCAAAAACAATGTAACGCAATTGTTTCTCGGTCACGACACGCGCTCCTTGTCTTTAAATTTGGTTAAATTACATCGCCTCGACAATCACCGCCGCGCCCTGGCCGCCGCCGATGCAAGCCGTCGCCAAACCATGTTTCGCTTTGCGGCGCCGCAGCTCGTGCAAAATCGTCAATGTCAATCGCGTGCCGCTTGCGGCCAGCGGATGGCCGATCGCAATCGCGCCGCCGTTGACATTGGTGCGGTTGCGGTCGAGACCGAGTTCTTTTTCGACGGCAAGATATTGCGGCGCAAACGCTTCGTTCACTTCCACCAGATCCATTTGCTCAAGTTTCATGCCGGCGCGTTGCAGCGCATTGCGGCTTGCCGGCGCCGGGCCGATGCCCATCAGGCTCGGCTCCACTCCGGCAAAGCCCCAGTTGATCAGTCTGCCGATTGGTTTGAGTCCGCGTCGTTCAGCGACATCGGCTCTCGTCATCACCATCGCCGCGGCGCCGTCAACGATGCCGCTCGCGTTGCCGGCCGTAATCGCGCCGTCTTTTTTGAAATACGGCGTTAACTTTGCGAGACCTTCGAGCGTCGTGTCCGGGCGCGGATGTTCATCGCGGTTGAATTGGCCTTTTTTGCCGAGATCGATGGGCGTCACTTCTTCAGCGAGCTTGCCGCTTTCCCACGCCGTTTTCGTGCGCATTTGGCTCATCATAGCATATTCGTCTGTCGCTGCGCGCGTGACGCCATATTTCTCCGCGAGATTTTCCGCGGTCTGCGCCATTGTCAAGCCGCAATTCGTGTCGAGTAGCGCTTCCCAAAGATAGTCTTCGAGTTTACCGGAATTGAGCCGCAGACCCCAACGCGCCCCGCGAATGAGGTGCGGCGCCTGGCTCATGCTTTCGGTGCCGCCGACGAGCACGACATCGGCCTCGTTCATCAACAACAAACGCGCGCCTTGAACGATTGCTTCGAAGCCGGAACCGCAGAGTCGATTAACCGTTACCGCTGGAACCGGCACGGGAACGCCGGCTTTCAAACCAACATGGCGAGCAAGATAAACCGCATCACTCGAAGTTTGGAGTACATTGCCGAATATGACATGCTGAATATCTTCGGATTTGATTCCGGCTTTGTTGATGGCGGCTTTCGCGGCATGAACGCCGAGATCGATGGCCGAAATATCGCGCAGCGCGCCGCCGAATGCGCCAAAGGCCGTGCGCATGCCGCTTAAAAAAACTATGTTTTCAATTTTCATAATTTTCTCCAATTTTTCAATTGACAATTTAAGGCATCAAAATAACTTCTGTATCAATGCTACGAAGGTTGGATTGGCGAACGTCAGGGCAATGAGCGCTACTGCAATAAAGATGTTCAATTTGAAATTGAGGCTATTAAACCTCTTATCCACAACTTTAAACTTCTCATCCATTTCTTTTGTTAGGCTCTTAAATTTTTCCTCAAATATCTCTCGGGTTATCAACTCTTTCTTTAATTCCTCGCGCACTTCAATTTTGACCATTTCCTTCTTTTCGACAATTCCCTCGGCTGCTTTATCATTAATCGCATCTATGGCAGTCTCCATAGCCTTGGCAAAAATTTCAGCCTTTTGCTGTTCTCCGAATGCTTCGACCAATAAATTAAAAGCTTCGCGTGGTAACGTATAGGTTGCCATTTTCATCTCTAAATCTTCAGGTTCAGTAGCAATTGCAGTTTTTCTTACGCCGCTTACGCCGCGGAATCGAAACCATCACTTCGAAGTCTCGCACCACAATTTCCGGCTCTTTGCCGATCGCTTGTGAAACCAAACGAATGATTCTTGGCACGCCAGTGCCGAGACTGGTGACGAAACCCAATTTGGCAAAATGGCTCAACAAAATCGGATGGCGTGGAACATGCGTGCCGAGCCGCATCGTTTCAATATCTACCGTGTTGGGCGGTTTGCCGGGACTGTGGACTTCAACGCGATCTTGAAAGATGAGCAATCGAATCGGACCACGAATCGTATAATCGCGGTGCATGAGCGCATTGACGAGCGTCTCGCGCAGCGCTTCTTCCGGCAGTTCCGGGAAGCGCTCGGGTTCAATGCCTTTGATTTTGTGTTGCACGCGCAGATGGACATTCAAAAAGCGCATCGCGCCTTCCAATTGATCCGCCAGCTTGCCGATGATATCCTTGCGATCTGCTGGTGCGTCAACGACGTCAGTACCGGGAAATTGCGCGGCGTTGATTTGCGCATGCGGCAGTAGCGCCTGCGGGTCTCTGCCAAACAACAAAATGCCCGCAACCGTCGGATGGCCGTCTTTGGCCAGACGAAGGTTGTTGAGCAACTGCTCTTTCGGCACGGCAAAATCATCTAATTTTTTGCCGTACCCGTGCATCAAAAAATAGTCGAAGTATGAGTAATCGAGCGCCGTCAAATCAGCGCGCGTCATTGGCGTCTCTTCATAATACAAACTTTGTGAAGCCTGGAAAATTCGCAACATTTCCTCGCGCGAAGCCTGCCGCCGGCCGGAGAAAGCGCGAATGTAATGCACGCCGCGGTTGGTGTTATAAGGACGCTCACTTCCTTGCGGAATACGGACAACGAGCAAATTTTTGCCGTCGAGTTCAACTTTCTCCGGCAAAACCGTCACGGTCGGCAAACATTTGTTCCGCGAGACGTTGCCAATCAGCTTGCCAAGCTCATCGACATTTTCGATGCCAACGATTTCGCCTTTGTCGCTCACGCCGAAAATGATTTCACCTCCCGAGGTATTGGCAAAGGCCACCAACGAAGCCGCCAAATCATCGGGATGAATGGAAGCGACTTTAAATTCCGTGGTGAGATTTTCGCCGTCGCGAAGGCGTTGGCGCAATTCTTCTGGATTCATGTTGGCTGATATTTAAACGTCGTGGACTTGCTGAATAGAATTAAGATAACACTTCTTGAGCAGGCAGGCAAGGAAAAAGATGGAAGTTAATCCTGATCTCAGAAAGGCAACGACGACTCTTCTTGATGTCGGCTCGTAAAGGCAAGATCATCGTTTAAAAGAAAGCGAAGAGAATAATCAACAGGATTGCCCAGATTTGCGAGATCCAGCCTTAACGTATCGTTGGCCATATATTCGGTGTTTTCCCAAAAGTATTTTGCGCCATCAAAGGTTTTTGTGATTTCTACTCGGGCACGAAAAGGTCCGGGTGTAAGCGTAGCGCGATTGAAATGAAAGACGGCTTGCGTTGCTGTTAATGTTGCTGTTTCGATAAAAGTCCAGCGCTTGAAAAACAAGTTTAAATCTGCTCCGATGCCGATTCGTCTTGCCCAACGTGTTCGAGTCATCGGTGGCAGTAAGTAAAGAAAAGTTTCATATTCAGCTTGGGTTCGACACCGGATCATCTCTAAAGCGCTCAAATCTAATCGCTGAGGAATGATGGCTTCGGCATGGCGATGATAAATAATCGTATCGCGCTCATTTTGCTCGAACCTACGATCATGATAAACCAACTCGAAGGGGATTTGTTTGAAGTTTGTCGCATCAATTTGGGGAGATGCGCCTGCAGCCAGGTTGCCAATCGTAAACATGGTTTCTTGGCGACAGAGGAGTTTTTCGGCGTTAAACAGAAAATAAATGGGAAAAGGGCAATGCGATCCTAACTTGCGTTGATCCGGCGGGCGAAAGCCTTCGTTGTTGTACTGCGTGGGAGTTCGAGGGCGAAAATACAGCCGCACGTAATCTTTCCAGCGTTCGTTGGTTCGACTAATGATTTCAGGGCTGGCACCGTTGGTTATCATCAGACCGGAGGAAGCGGCGTGGGTTCGGCATAATAATTCATCGCTCCGCAAAATATTGACGGCATTTTGAACGTCGGTGAAGTGAAATAAAAAATCAGGCCACCATCTTTGAGCCGGGCTAATCCAGGCTGCTTTTTTTAACATTTTCAGATGATCGCAGATGGATGCAGCGTCGGACTTTTCGTGCAAATTCATACGAGTTGAAGTTGTTCGGCGCGTCGTTGAGTGGGGGAACGATGAAGTCGAGGAATCAACTGCAATCCAATATTGTTTCGATTAATTTTTTTGTGGTCGCGCCCCATCAGAACTGGCTTGAGATAAGGCAGCTTGCTCATCAACGCAACGATGTAGCGGGCATATTTGTCGAGCCCGGCCGGCAGGGTTTCTTCCATGCAAAAGCCAAAACCGCGAATATGTTGCCATGAATCCAAAAGCGTTTCTTGCGGCACAAAAATCGGCGCTTCATAGTTTTCGATCAGAATACCTGCTTCCGGCTCTTTGACTAATTTAATCTCAAACATCGTATTGTCATCAAGAGTATAAAAATCATTTCGGTTTTGCAGGAGTTGCGTCAGGTCTTCCCACACTTCGATAAAGCCGAGAGCCTCTGGCTCGCTTTTTAACCAGGTTTTAATAGCTTCGGCGTCGCGATGTTCGGGGGCAAATGGATCGCGCTGATATAAATGCATGAATGTCACTATCGGCAGGTCTTGCAAATATTTCGTCATGATCGGTCTCACCGTCTTTTCCCAATTCAGCTCGCCGTTGCCGCAGCCAAGCAGAGGAAATGAAATGGACGTAATTCCCAATTCCGCGTACGTTTGAACGAATTTTTCCAAACCGGCCTGGATATATTCAGGCCTTGAGGGCAGCCGCCAGTGCTTTTTAGTTGGAAAATTCAATATCCACTTGTGAGGAGTTTTGTAGAGCCAGAGTTGACCCGTTTGGAATTGAGCCCGTTCGCACAACTTTTGGTATTGCGCAAACATTTCCGGATAAATGCGCTTGAATTCTTTGGCAATGCCTTTGCCCATTACACCAACGGTGTTGACTGTATTTACCAACACCTGCGCCGGGCTTTGAAACAAATCAGTTGCAACGTAAGTAATCATTGGCAGGCCTTGAAGAATTTTACCGGACAACAAGTCGTCGTGTTTATACTCGAAAGCTACGTAATTTTTATTTAAAAGTCAAACAAGAGTCAGCAAAATTTTACCTCACCTTTCCTCCACCTCCGGGGCGCTTCCATGCATAGTTCCACTTTCACATTTTTGCCTAAAGGCAGTTAAAAGCAAAAGAGTGAAAAGGGTAAAAGAGAAAAGTATAAAGTGTACTATGTTCTGGCGCAGCGAAAGCCGATAACATCGACGCGAATATCCGGCACATAGTTGCTGCGGATGGCGCACGCCACAACCTGCGGAAGAAGGTTCCACGCGCCCCCGCGCAACACGCGCGTGGATTTTTGTTCATCGTAGAAATCTGCACACCATTCCCAAACATTGCCGGCATTATCAAAACAACCGTACGGCGATTCGATTTTTTGTTGATTAAAAAATTGCCCCACCGGCGTGGTCATCGGTTGTTTGCCGCTCAATTTTTTTTTGAAATCATTTTCCCACCACCCATTCCAATCTTTCTCATCAGACAAATCCTTTTTCGCCCACCAACTGGCGCTGTTGCAATATTCGAGCTTCCACGCATTGCCCCACGGATAGCGCCGGCCATCGATAACGCGAGCCGCTTTTTCCCATTGCTGCTCGGTCAGCAAAATTTTTCCGGCCCATTTGCAGAACTCTTGCGCATCATTCCAACTCACTTGCGTGACCGGATGGTTGAGCAAATTCTCGAGTTTGCTGCCCAGCGCAAAAGGGTCGCGCCACGTTGCTTTTTTGCTGCTTTTCCATTCCGTGCCGACAATCGTCCAACCGCCGCCGCTTTTTTCTGCTTCGGTGATGTACTTCGTGGCTTTTACAAAATCATGAAATTGTTCCACCGTCACCGGCGTTTTGTCGATCCAAAAACCTTTTTCTAACACGGCGATTTGCGGCGGCAGCTCGCCTTCGGCGCCGAGCACGAACGGTCCGGCCGGCACGTAAAGCATTTCCACTTCCAGGCCGCTCGTCAATTTGCAAAAATAACCGCCCTGCTTTTTTTCAATGCCCTTTGGCAAACCTTCTTGTTGCAGCGCGGCTTCGACTTGCTGCCGGTAAAATTCACGCGTGCATTTTTCTTCCAACAATTCAGCGAGAAATTCGATGCAATCCTGATCGAGGCGCTGCGCTTTGGCGGTTCCGTCCCGCAGCCGATCCATCAGCTCTTTGGCGGCAAAATAGCCGCGAAAGGAGCGATGCGAGAAGACAAAAACATCGTTGGGCAAAGCCTGCAAAAACGAGCCGCTCAAGAAATCGCGCGTGCATTGCGCCACTTTATCCGCGGCTTGCTCCCAGGCATGCAGCCTGGGTTTGACCAGCGCTTGCGCCGCTTCGAAGTCGATGCCGCCGGCGGGCATCTCGTAAGATTGGCTCGCCAACTGTTGCAACAGCGCAAAACGCGTCGGGTCGTCCAACAGCAGCTTGCGGGCTTCCTTGATGTGCTGGCGGCGCAATTCCTCTTCCAAATATAATTGATAAAGATTGGGCCGGTTGATCGGCAGTTTTTTCTTTTCAAAATCCGGCAGCGTTTTGGCAATCATATCCAGCAGCACCGGGCGTTGGGACAAATCCGCAAAGCCCGAAAGCTCGCCGATGCGTTTTTTATAAACGGTCCAATCGTTCGTCACTCCGGGCAACAGCGGAATCACGTTTTGCAGAAAAGCGCCAATCTGGCCGTCGTCCCACAACGTCAGCCAGAGCGGGCGATAATCGCGAAAGCGCCTCGCCAGCAGCTCGAAATTTTCGCCCGGCCACAACGCTTCGCGCAATTCTTTTTCTTTCATGAAAAACTCGCGCCGGCCGGTGAGCAAAACTTTGGCGCCGGGAACGATCAATCTCTCGATCTGTCTGAGATTGAGCTCGATCGCAATCCGGTCGACCCGCGTGGCCATTTCGTCAAAGCCGTCCAAAATGATCACGAACAAACCGGCGGCATTCATGGCGTTGAAGAGATGAAATTTGGGATTGGCGACGCCGCATTCACGGTCGAGATGATGCGTGATCAACGCGTCGATGCGCTGCGTGCCGATAAAGTCGAGCAGGTTGATGCGAATCGGCAGCCGAGGGCGCGGCCCGGCCGGCAATCCTTTGCGCAAGCGGTCGCGATATTCGAGGCAATCCTTTGCCAGCCCGGCGGCGAGGCAGCGCGTGAACGTGGTTTTGCCGGTGCCGTAACCGCCGATCAGCATCAATGGTTTTTGCTCCTCGCTGTCGATCCAGCGCCGCGTTTCGGCCAGCAGATCGAAACGGTTTTGCTCATCGTCGGGCCGGTGCGTCGCCATGAGATCGACGTAATATTCGCCGATGGCCGGCATCTGTGGATCCTCGCGGTGATGAAAGTCGCGAATCAGCTTGCGGTGGTAGTTAGAAAAATTCATCATGCCGGCGAGCAAGTCGTCGTAGCGCTGAACTTTCCAGCCGGCTTCCGTGGCTTGGCGGTGCGCGTCCAGCGACAGGCCGTGATTGGTAACGAGCAATCCGCTTTCGGCGAGGCCCTTTCTTTTCGCGCCGTCTAAAACGCCCCAAATGCTCGCGAGCGCGCTCTCATTGGCGCGGCCCTGTTGGGTGGCAACGCATTTCACCAACGTGCGCCGCGGCTCGCCGACCACGCTCGGCTCGATCACCAATAAATCAACCGGCGGATGTTCTTCGGTCTCCAAATTCCGCCACTGAAAAATGGCGCGCACGTCGTCGACAAATTGGAGATGTTCGTCATCGGTGGCTTCGATCACCGGCAGCGGCAGGCGAACTTTTTCGAACCAATCGCTCAAAGCCAGACGCAGCTCGTCGCGAAAAATTTCTTGCAGATTGTAAGCCGCGAAGAGCTCGCCGAGCGCCGCGCGCACTTCGGTTTTCGCGACGGCTTCTTCGAGCAATTCGTCCTGGCGCGGCTCGTTGCTTTGCTGTTGCGCGTCGACGTAATTGGCGTACCAATTCGCCTGCAGCTCGATGCCGAAGCTGAAAAGAAATTGCTGCATGAGATTCAGCGCGTCGCCGCCGAGCGCCGCACCGGCGCCGGCGCAAATCGCGCCGAAAGCCAATTTGAACCACGCATTGGGCGGCAGTTTTTCCGGACGTTGTTTTTGGCCGGATAATTTATTTTTGAGATAAGCCACCACGCCCGGCCGCGATTGCCGGATGAGCTCTTGAGTTTCGGGAGGATTTGACATGCCGGGCTCCAAAATATTTTGCGCTCTATTAAAAAATTTTTCCGATTAACGCGACAAAGTTTGGATTGGCAAAGGTCAAAGCAATCAGCGCTATGGCGATAAAGAGGTTCATTTTGAAATGGAGGCTCTTGAACTTCTCGTCAACGACTTTGAATCGTTCATCAACGACGTTAAACCCTTCTTTAATTTCCGTGCTCAAACTTTTCAATCTCTCTTCAAATAATTCTCTCGTGACCAACTCTTTTCTCAGCTCATCTTTCACTTCGATTTTGACCGACTCTTTTTTCTCAACAATGCCGTTGTTGGCTCTTTCTTCAATCGCATCGATGGCTGTTTCCATGGCTTTGGCAAAATTTTTTAATTATAGTCTGACGCAATCGTTAAATTCACGATTCGGATAGCGTTGCGGATCACGGAATAGCATTAAGATAACACTTCTTGAGCAGGCAGGCAAGGAAAAAATGGGTGGACTTTCGGCTCCATGAATTGTTGCATCGAATTGGACGGAAAGCTTTTCCGCATTTTCTTTTTATCAATTTATCTTTTTATCTTTTTATTTTCTCCTCCACCTCCGGCGCTTCCATGCACAATTCCACTTTTACCTCCGGC
>Ga0247727_10012071_pt1 | contig 14913 bp, 10 predicted proteins | sample WisWelCaveWW1625_FD_202498 | JGI IMG/M metagenome (GOLD analysis project Ga0247727, IMG submission 202498) | Biofilm microbial communities from Wishing Well Cave, Virginia, United States - WW16-25 | ecosystem: Environmental > Aquatic > Deep subsurface > Groundwater > Cave microbial mat | place... | reverse complement strand
TTGCAGTTGCGTTTGGCTTCCTGACCAGGCTCCGACCTGTCGAGCGCCTGAGGTATGCATTATGGGCCTTTCTGATGTTTCTGCTTGTGGCAGTGGCGCTCGGCTGGGCCATGTTCCCGCTCTCGCGTTGAACTGCGCACATCAAGAGACCAATCGGTTTGACACTATTTCCTGCCGAATGCTAAATTGCTTGTGCAACGTGCCGAGGTAGCTCAGCTGGTAGAGCAGACGATTCGTAATCGTCAGGTCGCCGGTTCAATCCCGGCCCTCGGCTCCATCTTTCATTCCTGAATCACGCAACTCGTTTCCCAAGCCTTTCTTGCTGGTGGGTAAATCAGGAAAAAGCAGAACAGGAAGTTCTTCGCTGCGCTCCATGAGCCTTTCCCATTCGGTCCAAAACAAAATGGGAAGCCCACCCGGAGAGGTGGGCTTCCCAGAGGGGAGAATAGTTCCAGGCCTATGCGCGGAAGGCCCCAGAACTCTTTGTCCTCAAAGCGAGTCTAGAAGAGCGGAAAGAGCGAAGTCAAGTAAAGAAACGGTTGAAAACTCAGCAATAGAAGTCTTTTATTCTCAGCTATTTAGATTGGCATTGAGGGCCCAAGTATTCCAAATCCCCCTTCGAGACAGCTGAAGAAGGCGAATTATTTGTAAAAGTCCTTTGCTTCGATAGGTTTGCTGGAAAGGCCGAGCTGGATCAACTCCAGCCGGTCAGGCCGATCGAATACTTTTCCGGGGAGCAATCTTTTCACCAACAAGCGAGCTCCACCAAAGCCCATCCCAGCCGCCAACGCCAACAACAAAAAGATTCCTGTGCCAACTAAAGTGCCGACAACTATCTCTCCAATTGTTGGATCCTTAAGAGTGTGGTTTGGCTCATTCCACGTCACTTGCGTCTCGTAGCGAATCTGTTCCAGGAGCTTTGCCGCCTCTTCCGGCGAACCAGGCGCTAGCACCACCGCAAGAAGAGATCCTTTCCGGCGAATGGCCAGAGGGCCGTTGAAGTTCTTCGTCGCTTCCGCGAAACTCTGATTCATCCATCTCACAAACTCCACTTGCTTTTGAACTGCGAGTTGTGGCGTGGGGTACACAATCAGCAACATAGAGAGCTCTTTTGCACCGATCCGATAGCGGGCAAGCTGGGCCTCGGCGCCACTGCCAAACCCAACCCAGTCGCCGCGCCTGTCTGGGAGAAGAGTGTTTAGGGCTTGGGGGCCCATTAGATAACGCTCTGAGTTTCGGATGCGCCTTTTTTCGGGGAAGTAGTCGCCGATGGCTGGGAAGATGAGCGAACCATTAGCAGGCTTCAAATGAGCGACAAGAGCTTTCAGATCACTTGGGCTTGCCGCTCCAACCTCACCAATAATCTCCAGCAAGCGGTCGCCCAGAACAACCAGTGCCCGATCCCTGGAAACGCTTGCGTGAACGCTTAAGTCCGCTGGGGCCATCTGTTCATTCAAGAGATAGGTATAGGCGCCGTAGGCGGCCGTGGCGTCGCGCATGCTGAAGAGTCGGGCAGTTATGGCCGACTTCCCACGGGAATAGGACTGTTGCGCAACGCTGAGAAGGCCATACTCCCGTAACACAGACGCGTTTGAGTCGGCCACCTGATCAAGCTGTATCGAAGCTGAGGCTGGGCCCGAGGCGCTCCAGCTCCGGAAGGAACTGGGAAGGGAATCTCCCCTGGCCGGTGAGATCATTACTCCGGTCAGTGCCAAAGAGAGAATGAACGCAAACTTGCGCATTGGCTCCTTCTATTGGACGCCTTAATACTACTTGGAGTTCCCGGGATACGCCAGTCGGCTTAGCGGTTGTTCGTCACGGTTTTGGACTGATTGTAGGTCAAACTGTTGATGCTGCGCAGGTAGCTCTCCACACCGTGGTACAACCCTTCGGCGACGCGCTGCCGATTATCCGACCTTCTCAATAATCTCTCGTCGGTTGGATTGCTTAGAAAGGAAATTTCCGAGAGAACTGAGGGCATGTTTGCGCCGATGAGGACCACGAAGGGCGCCTTGCGCACCCCTCGGTTCTTGAGTTTGCGGTTCCCGGTCTGAAGCCGTTTGATTAGGGCGACTTGGACTTCCATCGCAAATTCCCGCGATTCGTCGATTTTCTCATTCCGCGCAATTTTCTGAACAAGCTCCTGCAATTCGTGGATGGAGCCTTGAGCCAGGGCGTTTTCGCGCGAGGCGACTTCCATCGCCTCGTCCGAGGCTGAAAAGTTCAGGTAATAGGTCTCAACTCCGCGAACAGCATTGTCCGGGCTGGAGTTGGCGTGGACCGAGAGAAACAAGTCGGCTTTGGATTGATTGGCGATGGCCGTCCGCTCTTCAAGCGGCACAAAGGAATCATCTTGCCGGGTGAAGACAACCTCAGCCCCCGGCAGGCGCTGTTCGATCAACCGGCCCAGGCGCAAGGCAACATCCAGACATAAGTCCTTTTCCATCAAGCCAGTGGGCCCTACGGTGCCGTTATCATGGCCGCCATGCCCCGGGTCAATCACAATTCGCCCAATCTTCAGGCCGAGCGCCCGCGTCAGTGAGTGTTGACCGTTCTTGGTTGGAGCGGGAATCGGAGGCGGACCGGGTTTTACGGCCGCTTCCCGGGAAGGCAGGCCCGCCTTCCCGTTTCCTCCCTTGCCTGGGGCGTTGCGCGGTGCCGCGGCGCTTCCCAGAGAGTCTGCTGGTTGGGGCGCCTTCGGCTGCACGAGAGAAGTCCCCGCATCCGTGGGCACGGCTGCTGAGTCAGCGGCGCCAGCTCCGGAAGAAACCTGGACGCTGCCCCTCTGGGTCGGATGAACTTCCGAGGGCACAGGCTGCTTCAGCTTTGGCGCCGTCGATTTGGAGTTCGTTGGTTCCTGAGCAAGCTTCTCCGGCGTGGCAGGTCGTGCCGGCTTCTTTGCCGACTTTTCGGACTCGCGCGTTGTGCCGCGCTTCCCTGCGACCGCAGTCTCGCCATACACGTCCACGACCAGGCGGTATGGATTCGGCAGGAGGAAAACAGAGTAGTCCTTGGCCTTTTCAACCTCCAAGACGACGCGCACGACCCCAGCCTGGTTCTGGGCCACTCGCACGTTCTTCAGAAATCCGCCTTGCTGGATTTCAATGGTCTTCCCGGCAAGCGCAGAGTTGAGCTTCGCTTTAGTGAGGTCGAAATAGATACGATCGGGCTCCGAGAGACGAGCTGCCTGATACTGCACTTCGTCTTCCAAGTCCACCACGATGCGCGTGTAGTTTTCCGCGTTCCAAGTTCGAATTCGCATGACCTGCGGCAGTTGGTTCTCGCGCTCGGTTTGCTCGGTCAGGTTCACCCGGCTCATTGGTTTCGATAGCTTATCCCGGGCGTCAGCAATCTCGGCAATCGCCCCGCGGGCCTCGGCTCCACGCTCTGACTGCGGGTAGCTGGCCAAAAACTCCTCAAAGCTTTTTTGCGCGAGGTCATATTGCCCGAGGTCATCCTTCTGGATGCGGGCGATAGTCAGAAGCGCGTCCGCTCTATGTCGGCTCGCGGGGTATTCATGATTCAAAAACTGATAGGCATCAATTGAGGACTGATAATAACTCGCGCTGAAGCGGCGCCCCATGTCCTGATAGAGCTCGGCTACAGCAAGCAGAGCCTTTGGCACCTCCATCGCGTGCGGAGTAATCAGGTACACTCGCCGAAACGCCGCCACCAGTTGCGTGTACTCCTCGATGGTGCGCTGGTTCTGCGGCCTGCCTTGCAGTGCGATCCGCTGTCTCTCGGCTTTCTCAAACTGGGCGCGCGCTGCATCGCGCCTGGCGTCTGCCTGAGTTCCAGGCGCCGCCAGCAGCGCCAGAAGGCTGACGATAGAAACAGTTCTACAAATCAGGGCAAACAAACACCTCGGAGGCTGGCTGAGCCGGTTTTTGAGCTCAGGGAAAGAAAGAAACTCGCATGGAGCGGCGCGAAGCCGCGGGTCTTGCCTCATTCGTTCGTATACACCACCCGTCCCCGCTCGTCTGTCAGCCGGTAGATGCGTCGCTTGGCTTCAAACGCCTGCGGCTGGCGGCCTGAGCCGGGCCGGAAGTAGGAATCGGTAATTTTCTGGACGTAATCACGTGTTTCCCGGTACCGTGGAACACCCCCGGCACGGTCCACTGCTCGCTCACCGGCATTGTAGGCTGCCAGGGAGAGATGCAAGTCACCGTCATACCGTTCCAGCAGCGATCTCAGGTAACGCACGCCGCCTTCGAGGTTTTCCTGCGGGTCGAACGCGTTTCTTACGCCCATTTGCTCTGCTGTCCCCGGAATCAGTTGCATCAGTCCCACTGCACCCTTGTGAGAGATGGCTCGAGGGTTCCAAGACGATTCGGTGCCAACCACCGCCTCTACCAACGCTGGATCCACGCGGTGCCGGCTGGCGGTTTCCTGCACTAATCGCTCAAGGTACTCTCTCGAGTGTCCTCCGACAAGGTTCATATTTCCAGACGCGGCGAGTTGGCTAGGGGTTGTGCCACGGCTTGCGGCACCGTCGCGGCTCTCTAGCCTGCCGCGGCGAGTCACAAATCCGTCCTCGTTGATGAAAACCCTCTTGCCGTTTTCATCCACGAACGAAGTGATTTGTGCATCGACGGGTAGGGTACACAAGCCAAGCATTATCATCAGAATGCTTGCCAGGGACACCAAACCTATTCTCGAAATGCTCTGGGGAAAGCAGTACGATTCCACTTCATGTGGGTAAAACACGACAAGACCCTGTGAACAGAAAAGTGTCCTGTCCCGGACACGCTTCTGGCGCTACCTTGGAATTATAGCATCCGCTCGACTAGCTCATAGACCGCATCTAGGGCACTTTTTAGGGCCGATGTGTCTTTTCCGCCAGCCTCAGCCAAGTTGGGTCTTCCGCCCCCCGAGCCTCCCACCTGCCGAGCCAACTCTTGAACCAACTTGCCAGCGTGGACCTTTCCGGTCAGGTCTTTGGTGACTCCGCTGATGAGTGCCACCTTGCCGTCCTCGGTCGTCCCAAGCACGACAACGCCTGAGCCCAGCTTCTGACGAAGGCTGTCCACCAGCTGGCGCAAGCCTTTGCGGTCCACTCCCTCGACTTGCGCCGCCAGCACATTTACGTTCTTGATCTTGCGCGCGCTCTCTATCAGGTCGTCCAGCTTTCCCTGTGCCGCCGTTCGCTTGAGCGCCTCCATTTGCTTTTCGAGTTGCCTGGCATGGGCCGCCAGCCGCTCGATAGCAACGGAGAGTCCGTCCTCGCTGGTATTGAGTGCGCCCGCCAGTTGACGCAGCGTGGCCAGCGCCCGTTGGTAATCGGCAAGCGCGCGCGCGCCGGTGATCGCTTCGACGCGCCTCACGCCCGCCGCCACTGACTGCTCGCCAACAATCTTGAAAACACCAATATCGCCCGACCTTCGTACATGCGTCCCGCCGCACAGCTCTTTGCTGTAATACCCCCGCGGGGAGGCCGGGTCGGGGATGGTCACCACACGCACGTTCTGTTCGGGATACTTGTCGCCAAAGAACGCCAAGGCGCCGCTGGCCAGAGCGTCGTCAATTGTGGTGACGTCGGTGTGCAGCTCGGCGTTGTCTCGGACCTGTTCGTTCACCTGCTGCTCGACTTCGTTCAGCTCTTCCGCGTCCACCGCGGCAAAGTGGCTGAAGTCAAACCGCAAATGGTCCGGCGCGACGAGCGACCCTGCCTGCTTGACGTGTGTGCCAAGAATGTTTCGCAGCGCGGAATGCAGCAGATGAGTCCCTGTGTGATTGCGTTTGGTATTTTCGCGGCGCTCGGCGTCGGCCACCAACGCGACGCGGTCGCCCACGTGCAGCGTCTCTTTCGCGGTGACGCGGTGCGCGATGAGCCCCGCCACCGGATAGTAGGCGCTGCGGACCTCGGCCAGCGTGAGACTGAGCGCGTTGTCTTTGAATGTGCCGACGTCGGCCACCTGCCCGCCCGCCTCGGCGTAAAACACGGTGCGATCGAGTACGACTTCCGCTTCCGTCCCGGCCGGAACTTCATTGACAAGCCCGTCGTTGGTTACAAGGGCTTCAATACGGCAATCCTTGGTCGTCGCGCTGTAGTAGAAGTCCGGCTCCGTGCGGAACGTTTCCGACAGTTTTGTGTAAACCGGGCGCGCTGCCTCCTTCGTCACTCCCTTCCACGACGCCTTCGTCCGCTCGCGCTGCTTTTCCAGTTCGCGCTCAAAGCCCGAGTGATCCACGCGAAAGCCCCGCCATGAGCCTTCGTCCTCGAGCAGATCGAGCGAAAGCCCATAGGTGTCATACAGCCGGAATGCGGCCTCTCCTGGCAAAGTCATCGGCCCGCCCGATTCGATTTCGACCGTGCCATCATCGCGACGTTTCAGATGAATACCCGGCGCACGTTTGGCTGCGCCCTCAATCTCCTCGTCCAACCTTTTCAAGGCCAGCTTGAGCGTATGTTCGTAGCGTTCCTCTTCATGTTTGATCACCGTTCCCACGCGCTCGATTGCCCCAAGCAACTTGGGATACGCCTCGCGCATAAGCTCGGCAACTTCTCCCGCCATTTCCCAAAGGAACGGTTTTTCAAGTCCGAGCACGCGACCATGGCGCACGCCGCGCCGAAGGATTTTCCGCAGGACGTAGCCGCGGCCTTCATTGGACGGCAGGACCCCATCGGCCACCAGAAACGCGCCAGCGCGGCTGTGGTCGGCCAGAATGCGCAGCGAAACATCGGTCTCGGCGTTCTCGCCGTAGGTCTTGCCGCTGAGCTCGCTAGCAAACTCAATTAGGGGCCGCAGAAGGTCGGTGTCGTAGTTGCTGATCTTTCCTTGAAGCACGGCAGCGACGCGTTCGAGGCCCGCGCCCGTGTCCACCGACGGCTTGGGCAACGCGTTCAGCCTTCCTTCAGTGTCGCGGTTGAACTGCATGAAAACCAGATTCCAGATTTCTACATAGCGGCCGCAATCGCACGGAAACTTGCAGTTCTTATGACCCAGGTCGCTTGCCATTGGTCCAAAGTCATAGAAAATCTCTGAGCACGGCCCGCAGGGGCCGGTATCGCCCATGGCCCAGAAGTTGTCTTTGAGACCGGGGATGGCATAGATCCGGTCTGCATGCGCTCCCTGGCTGGCCCAGAAACCTCTTGAGTCCTCATCGAGGCCCAGCTTCGTCCCGGGTGCCACTTCTTCACCGCCGAACACAGTGAAGTAAAGCTTGCTCGTCGGCAGCGCCCATTCCTTGGTCACCAATTCCCACGCCATGGCAATCGAATCCTTCTTGAAATAATCGCCGAAGGAAAAATTCCCGAGCATCTCGAAAAACGTCTGGTGGCGCGCCGTCCGGCCGACGTTTTCGAGGTCGTTGTGCTTGCCGCCCGCTCGGACGCACTTCTGCACGGTCACTGCGCGCTTGTACTCGCGCTGCTCAAGCCCGAGGAACACATCCTTGAACTGGTTCATCCCCGCGTTGGTGAAGAGCAGCGTGGGGTCGCCCGCGGGCACGAGCGACGAACTCGGCACCACGCGGTGCCCATTGCGCGCGAAGAACTCAACGAAACTCCGGCGGATTTCGTTTCCGGTCATTTTCTTCTGCGGACTTTGTCCCGGTGCGTTCATCTGGCTGACTGCGTTCAGGCTCCTCGATTATGGCAGACGCCCACTCCACCCGCAATCCAAGCTCGTCCGGGCAGCCATCAGGACGCCTGCGAGCTCTCAAGAATCTTGGCGAGGATTTCCGGAATCTCGAATACGGCCCGATTCTTCACCTTCTTTGCGTTAGCGCGGAATCGCTGAAACTGGTCCGGCGCAAAAAGCTGCTTCACTGCGGCCACAATTTCCCGGAAATTTCGGACCACCACGCCAACTTCGTTCTCTTTGATCCATTCGGTGTTGTACCGCTCTTGGGGGAGCGTCCAGGCGTTGCGCTCGACAATCACCGGCAGACCCATGGCCAGCGCTTCTCTCAGGCTGCCAGGGCCGGGCTTGCCGATGAAAAAGTCAGATAGATACATGAAATACGGAGTTTCGCGCGTGTACGCCTCCACACGCACCGGCATCCTGAACTTCCGCCCACGAAGATTTGCCGCCTGGTTTTCATTTCTCCCGCAAATCAGGATCAGTTGCAAATCAAGCCCGGAGCCGTCCAGTCGGTCGGCAATTTGTCCAATTACCGGCGAGCCTTGACCGCCAAACATCACCAGGCCGGTCAGGCGTTCGGGGTCCAAGCTGAGTTTCTGCCTCTCCGCGCGTCGCTCTACCCTTAACGGTTCGTAGAATCGCGGGTGAATGATCATGCCTGATGCGCTAAAAATTCGCTCTGGCGAGTGGCCGAGGGCGCGCGCCTGCTCCACGGCTCGCTGCGAGCCGCAGATCAGGTACTGATCTTGGCGCTCGATCCAGAACCGTGGCGGGAAATCGGCGATGTCGGTCAAGATGTTGACGAACGGCACGCCCGGCTGAGCGTTCCTCACACTTTCACACAGTACGCGATTGAAGTGCGGCACCAACGAGACAACGATGTCCGGCTGCGACTCGCGCCAGTGTTTCTCCACCAGTCTCAGGGCGGGCCGGTGGTAGATGCGGATGAGCGTTTGCAGTACGCGTAGCAAGGCGGTGGCGCCCAGGGTCATGCCGTTGTTGAGAATCAACGCGTAGATGTCCTGGATGCGCCGCCCGGTGAGTTTTCTGCCCAGGTCGATGGGATCGAGGAGCTCTTGCAGGTTGACCATCCGCACCTGCCAAGGCCGTCCTTGGCTGACAATCATGTCGCGCAAAGCCGTGACCGAGGCGCAGTGGCCGCCGCCGGCTTCGTGATAGATCAGGTCAACCGTCTTCATTCTTCTTCGGCTGACACTTCTTCGACCACTTCCCCCACGTCCCGTGTGTTTGCGGCGCGCAGCTCCGCGCGAATGACGTCGCTTGAAAAGCCGGCGCGCAACAAGCTGCGGTAGAGCGATGCCATTCGCCGCTCATCCAACGGGCCGCGGACAGCCCGCTGCTTGCGCTCGATTCTCTTCCGCACGAGTTCCGCTTCATCCGTCTCGGCTAAGGCTTCATCCAGGGCCGTCTCGATATGGCGGTCCGGCACGCCGCGAGCCCGGAGGTCGCGCGCAATTCGAAAGCGCCCCTGACGCCGTGACTCCACATGAAACCGCGCGAACTGCCGCGCATAGCGCGCATCATCCAACAGCCCTTCGCTCTTCAGGCGCTGAAGCACGTGCCGCGCCAGTGCTTTGTCCTCGACGCGCCGCTCGAGCGCCTGCCGCATTTCATAGACGGAATGGGCGCGCCGCATCAGCGCTCGCAGCGCCGCTGCATAGAGATCGTCTTCACTTGTGATTTTGCGCGTCTTCCGAAACATGCGGGAAGCATAGAAGCATCAGGGAAGGGAAGCAAGGAGCAGAGTACAGACACGCGGGATGTCTGGTGAAGCGGTCTTCATTCGGCGTCTAGAGTCTGAGCTAAGGGGGCGCGGGCCAGGCGCTTGCGCTCGCGAAAGCGTTGCGCCAGCCACCACACGATTCCATAGCCGAGCATTGCCAGCGCAAAAGCTACAATCAGGTTTCCCAAAAGGAAGGTTCCCAGGAAATTTGAGAGAATGGCGGCGGTGTCATGCTGCTCGATGAGCGCCCGCCCGATACGGCGTTCCGGGCTCACCAGAGCGTTGCCTGCGATCACGCACAGTGTCCAAATCAGAGCCATGATGGGGCCCGTCACGATCATGCCGGTCAGCGCTGCCGCGCGATTTGCTCCAAGCGGTCCGGCCAGGGCGACTGCGATGAGCGGGCCAAAATAGAGCGTGGGCACAACGCCAATGAAAATGCCCAGGCCCGCGCCACGGCCTAGTCGCTCCGGCGAATCGTTCTTGCGCACGAATGCCAGGTAAGCGAAGCGATAGATTCGGTAGAGCCGTCCGCCCCTTTTGCGTGAGGGCCTCATCTTCGAATGGCCATCCATCATAGCGAAGGTCACGGTGGACTCCAAGTGTTCTGAAGCCTTCACGACTCAGAATTTGCGATTAACGCGGGAAGGGGAGAGGTGCGGCAGCACCGACGAAACCGCGGACATTTAACAGGAAACGAGTAGCTGAAACCTGAAGTCTGGCCGCCGAGAGGAAATAGGTTCCTATCGCTTTCCGAACCGCTCGAATTCCGTCATGGTGCGCTCCATTTCTTCGCGAGCGGCGTCGGCGGCGGAGCGAATGCCCTGCACGCGGAGCTTGAACTCGTCCGGGTTGGAGGCGCGAATCAGCGCCTCCTCATAGGTGATAAGCTGCCGCGTGAACAGATCGTAGAGCGACTGGTCGAAGGTCTGCATGCCGTATTGTGAGGTGCCGGCTGCAATCGCGTCATGAATCAGGCGGGTCTTGTCCGGGTTGATGACGCAATCGCGGATGTAGGCAGTAGCAATCATTACCTCGACTGCCGGGACACGCCCCTGGTCGTCGGCGCGGCGCACGAGCCGCTGGCTGATGACTGCTTTGAGCGTCGCCGCCATCTGTAAGCGGATCTGTTTTTGTTCCGGAGGCGGAAAGACAGCGATGATGCGCTGGATGGTTTCCGTGGCATCGAGGGTATGCAAGGTCGAAAAGACCAGGTGGCCCGTTTCGGCAGCCAGCAGTGCGGTAGAGATGGTTTCCAGGTCGCGCATTTCACCGACCAGGATCACGTCCGGGTCCTGGCGCAGACCGGCGCGCAGGGCGGTGGAAAAGTTGGCAGTATCCACCTCGACTTCACGCTGGTTCACGAATCCGCGTTTATCGCGGTGCAGGAATTCGATGGGGTCTTCGATGGTGATGATGTGGTCGGCGCGCTGGGAATTGATCCGGTCAATTATGGCAGCGAGTGAGGTGGACTTGCCCGACCCGGTCGTTCCGGTCACGAGCACCAAGCCGCGCTGCTCTTCGCAAATCCTTTCGACGACGCGAGGAAGGTTCAGCTCCTCAATGGTGCGGATTTTCGTGGGGATGACGCGCAGCACCATTCCCACGTTTCCACGCTGCTGGAAGACGTTTACGCGGAAGCGTCCCAGACCGGCAACACCATAGGCCATATCCAGCTCGGCCGTCTCCTTGAACTTCTGCTTTTGCCGGTTGGTCATCATGCTGAACGCCATGGAAAGCATTTCCTCGGGCGTGACGCGCGGAATGTCGGACATCGGATTCAGCACTCCGTCAACACGCAAATAGGGATGGTTGCCTACCTTCAGATGCAGGTCGGAGGCTTTGTTCTCGACGGCGCGGCGCAACAGGTCGTCAATACTGAGTGCCATGGCGGAGGAACCCCGCTTTCGAATGCCTTCAGGCCAAGCTAGCATCCGTCACGAAGGCTGGCAAGCGCGCCTCTCGCGCTGTGTGCGGTAGAGTTACCTGTACGGGCTATTTGTGGGTGAAATGCCTGTTGGCCGAGCGGAAGAATGGAATTCTTAGGCCGTATATCCGCCGTCAATTACGATTTCTGTGCCGGTCAGAAACGAAGCCTGGTCCGAGGCCAGATAGACAATCGCTTCAGCGACTACTTCTGGTGCAGCCATCCTTTTCATCGGGGAGGATTGTCCCAGAAACTCCCAAGCTTTCTCCTCGCTCCCGTGTTGAGCGATCATCGCTTTCCAGAAGTCCATGGTGCCCCACATCGGGGTTTTCACTCCACCCGGGAGCACTGTATTGACCCGAATCGCAGGGCCCAGCTCGAGCGCCAAGCACTTTGCCAGCCAGCGCACGGCAGCTTTGCTTGCGCAGTAGGCCGACGCGCCCGCCCCGACTTTTATGGCTGAGGCCGAAGACACGATCACAATGTTCCCCCCACGGCCGTCTTGCATCGCCCGGGCCGCATGCTTCGCGCCGAGGAAAACGCCATCCAGGTTAACGGCCATGACCCCGCGCCACTCCTCTGCAGTCATCTCAACAACCGGCTTGGCAAACGAAATCCCCGCGTTAGCCACGAGCACATCGAGCTGTCCACTCGCCTTCAGCACGCGGCGAACCGCTTCCTCCCAGTCCCTTTCGCGCGTGACGTCTAACCGAAGTGCATCCCCCATTGCGCCCAAACGGGTAGTCTCGGCTGCTGTCCGGTCCAAACCGGCGTCATTCAGATCGGCCGCAAAAACTCGTGCACCTTCACGCGCAAATAGGATAGCCGTTGCTCTTCCGATGCCCGAGGCAGCGCCAGTGATGAGAGCAGTTCTCCCCGCGAGGCGCCCGCTGTCCTTGCCCTTCGTCTGTGGCGTCATTGCAAAATTTCGGAAGGTGTTACCCGGGATTTAGAGTGGTCAGGTTGCTTCTCAGGATCTCTTCAAGTAGAGCCGGTCATAGAGTGCGCCGGCCACGACGCCTCCGGCCAGCGGACCAACCCAATAGATGCCCAGGTTTGCCCACCAACGGGTGGCCACCGCCGGGCCTACTGCCCGCGCCGGGTTCATTGCCGCTCCGGTCAGCGGCCCACCCATCAAAATGTCCAGGGTGATCGTCAGGCCGATGGCGAAACCTGCAATCTTGCCGACGGCTCCTTTTTCGTCCACCGCAGTTGCGAAGACGACGAAAACCAGAAAAAACGTCAACACGCCTTCGATTAACATGCCATAGCCGCGGGAGAGGTCTCGCGCGAGCTGCGGGACTCCCAACATGACAGGCCGCCAGGCATCCTCCGGCACCACGATTCGCAGCAGATAGGCCGCGGCAATCGCTCCAACCAGTTGCGCAAGCCAATAGGCGAGGGCGTCAGACGTGCTGATCCGCTTCGTAACCCAAATCCCCACGGTCACGGCCGGGTTGAAGTGACCACCAGAGATATGCCCGAGGGCCGTCACCATGATTCCGATCGCCAGCCCGTGAGCCACAGCAATCCCCAACAGCCCAAGCCCATTTCCCCCGCCCGCGCGCAAGAGCTGGTCGGCGCAGATTGACCCCGCGCCAAAAAAGACCAGCGCAAATGTTCCTATGAATTCGGCCACGAGCTTCTGCGGTTTGCTGTGCATTCTTCCTCCGGAGAGAGGAGCTCATCACGGACCGGCGACGCACTTGCTACGGCCACGGCGCGATTCTACTGAATCGCTCCTCCCAGGTCAAAACGAAGGGTGCCTCTCCAAGATTGTCAAATCGTGTATGACGGAAGACAGCTCTCCTTACATTGAATCGTGCATAGAACCGTTACCGGCTCGCTTCCTTTGCCTCACGCGCCATAAAGCGGTACCCTTTTTGTGCCGCCTCTTTTTCCAGGGCCAGCAGCCCTGCTCGCCCAGCCGCGACATTGCCGGCAAGAATCTCCAGTTGGTTGAGCCTCAGCCTAGCTTCGAACTGGTCGCTGAGCTGGCTTGCCTTTCCATCTCGCGCCAGAGCTTTTCTTAGGAGCTGGACCCCCTGTGATGGCTTGCCCGTTGCACCCAAGAGGCGAGCCGAGACGATGGTCAGTCCGAACCTCACCTGCGGGATTTGGCTGCTGCCTGCCACCGCAAAACCACGGTCAAATGCCTGCTGCGCTTCGCGCAGCTTGTCCAATTCCAGGTAGGCCTCCACCAGCAATGCCTGGGCAAAGGCTTCACGGTCTGTCGCATTCTCCGCCCGGAAAACCTCCGCCGCTTGTTGCGCTCGCCCGATTACTTCGGCGGGACGCCCTTCGTCGAGTGAAAGCTTGGCCAGGAGCACCTGGCTTTCCTGGATGCGCACCTTTTCGCCAAGCGCGGTGCGGATTGCCAATGCCTCTTCATACCTCTTACGGGCGCCTGGAAGGTCATCTTGGTACGATTGAATCAGTCCGAGATTAAAGAGCGCATACGCCGAGTGACTCTTGTTTCCCGCCTGCCGGAAGGCCGCTAGGGCGTCTTCGTAGTACTTCGACGCTCCGGCCAACTCTCCTTCCGTCGAGAGGACATCACCGATGTTGTTCAGCGCAATGCCCACATCGGCCGTGTTTCCGACCTGACGATAAAGTTGGAGTGATTCTTCGTAGTGTTTCCGGGCACCGGCCAGATCGCCCAGGTCGGAAAGCAACAGTGCCAGGTTGTTCTGCGCGGTAGCCGTGGATTGCTTGTCCCCGATTTTTCGAAACGTCGCAAGGGCCTGCTCCGAGTATTTCTTTGCCTCAAGCAACTTTCCCTGCTGGTAGAGCACAAGGGTCAAATTGGTGAGCGACCCGGCGACGCCCCGTTGGTTGCCGATTTGCCGATAAGTGGCCATCGCTTGCTCGCCCCAACTCTTTGCTTCTTGCAGTTCTCCCTGGTGGGCCAGGAGACTTCCCAGATTCAGCGCGGCTTGTGCCGATCCACTGCGATCCCCGGTTGCGGCATAAATCTTTCGGGCTTCCTCGATCGTCGATCTCGCCTTCCCAGGCTCTCCCAACTCTTGATAGGCCGATGCCTGTTGCAGCCGTGCACGCGCCACCAGGAGTCGTGCGCCGTTTGTAGCGCCCTTCTGCACGGCGGTCTCCGCACCCGCCAGTGCGCGTCGCCAGTCGCCCGACGACTCAGCCGCATCTGCTTCGACCAGGTCAATTCGGGGATCGTCGCGCGATGGCGCAGGCAATCGGCGAAGCAGTGCCAAGGTTTCCATCGCATCTTTGCCCTTGCCCGCCTCAACTTGCGCTGATGCCAGCCGCAAGCCGTATTCCAAGTTGTCCGGGAAGAACCCAGCCAGCGTGCGGTAGATTTCAGCGGCCTTGTCCCACTCTCGAGCGGTTTCACGGTAGCGGCCTTCAATCGCCAGTCGCTGCTCGCGCGGCAACGATCCTGAGAGCTCATTCGCGCGCCAAGCCTCCTGCTGCGCGTTCGCCTCGTAGCCCAGTGCGGACCATGCCGCTGCCAGTGCAGCATGGGCTTCGGCGCACTTCGGATCGGCCGCCACGGCCCGTTCGAGCAGGTCACGCGCCCCCATCGCGTCAAACACACGCAGCTTCCACAATCCCTCCGCATACAGCCGAGCCGCCTCCGGGTTAGTCGGCAATGCCGCCCGAAGCTCTCCTGCCTCCCCGGCACT
>Ga0247727_10012070_pt1 | contig 14914 bp, 14 predicted proteins | sample WisWelCaveWW1625_FD_202498 | JGI IMG/M metagenome (GOLD analysis project Ga0247727, IMG submission 202498) | Biofilm microbial communities from Wishing Well Cave, Virginia, United States - WW16-25 | ecosystem: Environmental > Aquatic > Deep subsurface > Groundwater > Cave microbial mat | place... | reverse complement strand
GATTGCCTCGCGCATTGTGATTTTGGGCATGTGTATTCCTCTTCAAATGTCATTGCGAGGGAGCAAAGCGACCGAAGCAATCTCAAGTAACCTATAAACATGAGATTGCTTCGCCCTTCGGGCTCGCAATGACATAAAGTTAATTATCCGCGTAAATATCTTTAAACAAGTCTTCCATCGTCGGCTCCGGGCTGGCTTCTGCAAACTCAACAGCCTTATTCACTTCCTCATCCACTCGCGCTTCGATCTCATCTAGAGCCTTCGCGGTGGCAGTCTTCTTATCCAATAATTGCTTGCGGAAGATTCCAATCGGGTCGCTTTCCTCCCATTTCTTCACTTCATCCTGCGTGCGGTAACGTTGCGGATCTCCCATGGAATGACCCTGAAAACGATAAGTCACGATCTCCAAAAAGTACGGCTTGCTTTCCTTGCGGACAAAATCAATTGCCGTTTTCGCTGTTTCGTGAACCTTCATCACGTCCATACCATCCACGCGCTCGCTCCCCATGCCATAGCCATCAGCCTTTTGGCGTATCTCTTCCACCGCAGATGCGCGATCCACTGAAGTGCCCATACCATATTTGTTATTTTCACAAACCCACAACACACGCAGTCCCCAGGTCTTTGCCAGATTCAATGCTTCGTGGAAATATCCGATATTCGTCGCGCCATCGCCAAACATACAAATGGTCACATTATCGTTTTTGGCGTATTGATCGCCGACTGCGAGTCCCGCGGCGATTGGCAAATGTCCGCCTACGATTGCATGTCCGCCCCAAAAGTTTTTCTCGACGCTTGCCATATGCATCGAACCGCCCTTGCCTTTCGATACGCCTGTGGATTTGCCGAGCAGTTCAGCCATCACTTCATTGGCGGAGATTCCGCAATTCAGCGCCACACCGTGATCGCGATAGGCGGTGATTATACGGTCGCGCGGCTCGCGTGCTGCGATCAAGCCGGTGCTCACTGCCTCCTGCCCGATATAAAGATGCATGAAACCACCGATCTTGCCTTGCTGGTACAATTCTGCGCCGCGTTCTTCCACGCGGCGGATCAAAACCATTTGGTAATATAAATCGAGTTGCTGTTCCTTCTTCATCGTTGCTCCATGATGTATATAGATAATAGCGAAATACAGGCAAAATAACATGGCGCTACAAGCGCCACGATGTGCTCTCCTCTTTACCAAGCAAAAATTATATCAGAGTTTTTACATCCGATTTTCTTTTTCAAACCGACCGCGTTTCAAAGTAAAATAACATCATGGATTGGCTTACTGGCGGACGCTTGCGCGCCGGCGAAGCAAAACGCCTCATTGCTCAACTTTCGGATCCAACCAAACGCGATCACGCCGCGCAGGATTTGATTCGACTTAGCGCCGACGCTGTGCCATCCTTGGTGGATGCGCTTCAGACTCGGGATTTTAGCCTGCTCCCGTACTATCAACAAGTTCTCGCCCGAATCCCTTCCGCCACACCTGCGCTAATAAAGATTCTATCTACTGCGCATCCCATTCTGCGCGGACGCGCTGCTGAAGTGATTGCCATCAGCAAGGATAAAGCCACTGTTCCCGCACTGTTGGATGCGTTGCAGGGCGAATACTTTACGGTTCGTTCGCGCGCCGCGCTGGCGTTGGGAAAGATCGGCGATGCAAAAGCAATCCAACCGTTGATGATTTCACTGAAAGACCGCGAAGATGAAGTCCGCATTGCAGCGTGTCTGGCGCTGGGGCTGTTCAAGGAACCCACCACATTTGACGATATTACAAATGTTTTGCTTGATGACCCAAAGATAGAAGTGCGCCAGGCCGCGGCGAAAGCATTGGGGAATACCGGGCATCCCAAGGCATTGCCTTATCTCATGGAAGCCTTGCATGATTCCTTCTGGTGGTATGAGAGGGAGTACGCGGCTGTGGATTTACTTCAAGCCATCGAAAAAATGGGAGGCGCGGCAGTTGACCCGTTGATCAAAGCCCTCGAGGAGAAGGAAGGGACTGTCCGCAAATTTGCCGCAACACTGCTCGGCAGATTGGGTGATGCACGCGCCATCGAGCCTTTGGGTATGGCGCTCTATGACATGCATCATGATGTGGGAAATGCCTCAGCAGAGGCATTGGTTCATTTTGGCGCGCCAGCCGTCGGTGTGTTGATCGAAGCGTTGAGTCATCCCGAAATGTGGATCCGAATCCATTCCGTAGTTGCGTTATCCAAAATCAAGGACCCGCGCGTCGTCTCTGTTTTATTGCAAATGTTGAACGACCCGGAGCGCGAAGTGAAGAAGCAGGTCATCCTGGCGTTTGGAGAATTGAAGGACCCGCGCGCATTATCCGCGCTTCAAGAAATCGCCAACAACCGCGCAGACCGGGAATTACACACGCTCGCGAAGCAATCCATGAATCTCATCAGTTAGACCCATCCACGGAATCGTTTGTGAAATCAGCGGATACCGGCGTTATCAATCCCAGCAAATCAATTGAAAGAATTCAGGATGTTGACATTTTGCGCGGCTTCGCCCTATTTGGCGTGATTCTGGTAAACGTGTTTTACTTCAATGTTCCTGCCCAATATTTCAGCGAATTTTACAATCAATTCACCGACCCGCTTAATAAGAGCCTTTTTCATATCCTCAGTTGGTTTTTTACGGGGAAGTTTTATCCGATCTTTTCCTTCCTGTTTGGTTTGGGATTTTCCATTCAATTCTTGAATGCCAGGCAAAAAAATGTAAACCCCTATACATTTCTGGCTCGGCGTTTGACGATCCTGCTTTTGTTTGGACTGGCACATATCATCTTCGTTTGGGAGGAGGATATTCTTTTCATCTACGCCGTATTTGGCTTCGTACTGCTTGCGCTAGTGGAGCGTTCGCCGAAATTCATTCTGGTCACCGCGTTGACTTTGTATTTTGCGCCCCATGTGTTCACAGCCGTAAGCAATTTTTTTCAGTTTAATATCCACCCATCGGTGACATTAGACTCGATCAGCACTTACGTTAATTTTTATACAACCGCGCCATACTGGCAGATCCTTCAGGAACGTATCGCGATTTATCTTCAAAAATTCAGCCAGTTGGAAGTATTGATCTCGCAGCTGAATCGGCTGGCATTCTTTCTGATGGGACTTTATGTCGGCAAAAAAAATTACATCGCCACTTACAGGAAAGAATCCCAATATTGGTTCAAGGTATTGTTGGTTTCATTTTGTGTTTTTTCAACCGGCTTTCTGGCTGATAAAATCTGGCTGAAAGACCTGGAGAACTTACGGAGTCCCACCCTGCTTCTTTCCATCGAGGAGATTGTTATTGGGATAACAAGCCTTTTTCAGGTCTTTATTTATATGATCGGATTCCTGCTGCTGCTTACAATCAACAGGCTTCGACCGTTTTTTACACCCCTCTCGCACATAGGCAGGACAGCCCTGACGGTGTATCTGATGCACTCGACAGTTTTCTCTTTCATATTCTATTCGTTTGGTTTAAAGTTATATGGTTCTCTCGCGCCGGTCCAGCTTTTCACCATTGCCATTGGACTCTTTTTTGTAGATGTCATTCTGAGCATCCTGTGGTTGAAATATTTTCAGTATGGACCCCTGGAGTGGATATGGAGATCGCTCACATATAATAAAGTGTTGCCGTTAAGAAAACAGGGAATTTGAAGCGATTCTCATACAAATTTCTTCGCCGTACTGCCTAGCGCACAACTGGCGGCTCATGCACGTGTTTCAACAAAAAGACTTTGCGAATGAGGAGAAGCTATGCAACGCATCCATGCTTTACTTGCTGTGCAATCTGTTGTGGCAATATTGGTCTCCATCAACCGTCTGGGAACATGGACTCTCGGTTACGTTCTGCCAAATGAATTTTTACGCTGGGTGGATTTCAATAATATGCTCGTCCTGCCGCTGATCAGTCTGATGGCTTTTTATATGCTCAAGAAGACAATCGAATATGACTCGCCTCTTCGCGAGAGTCGCGCCCATTTCTCGCTCAATCTGGTTTTCATCGTGGGGCTATACTTTTTAGGTGCGAGTTATGGCGACCACGAAGTGACGAATTACCTTCATACACGATTTTGTCTCGAAGATACAACGAGTGACTTGTGCCGCATTGTCATCTTCAACGACGATGAGTTCAGTCATTGGGTTTTCTTCACGGGATTCGTCATGGTCAACGCGGCATTGTTGTTTTTACAAAACGTTTTTCCACACAGGCAACCACTGACAGGCGCCGACATTGTCTTGCTGGTATTCAATGCACTATTTTTAGGAGCAGGTATTTTTGCCAATCTCGGGTTTGAAGAAATCGGGCTGGATTTGTATGTAGTTGCCCTGCTCGCGGCTCTTTCCCTGTATCTGTTATGGAAGCGCGGCAGACAGCCATTATTTGTCTACTACACTGCCGCCTACTTGTTGGGTCTGGTCGCGAGTTTTGTCGCGCAGGCATCGAGATAACTATTATTGGCGAAAGGAGTCTCTATGTCTTCCCATATTCTCACCAACGCGACCGATGAACAACTTGGGCTTGCTGTCTTTGAAAACCTGTATGATCTGTTTCGTTCAATGGCAAGGCTTCTGGATGGAGAACTTTCTGAAAACGATAAACTCTCACAACACATCACTTTTCCGACTAACCCAATTGTTCAAAGGAGTATGGGGAACTCGCCTTTCGCCCGATGAAACTGATAAAGCAATCGAAAACACGATCGCATGGTTCAAAGCGCGCAATGCTCCCTTCTTCTTCTGGTGGACGGGCCCGGACTCAACTCCAAACGACCTGCCACAACGCTTGCAAGCCCACGGTTTTGCAGATATGGCTGAACAACAACGGGAACTGGCGCGCGGCATCAAGCAGACTGTGCTTGGCGCGCCGTGCATGATCGCAGACTTGGGCAGGATGAATGAATGAAGAGGCTCTTTCGCAGACGCCTGAAGGATTTATGATCAAAGAGATCACAAACGAATCCGAACTTCTGGACTTTAAAAAAGTCTTTGTCGAAACCTACGAAATCCCTGAATGGGCCGGGCAGGCATGGGTGGATGCAACTCTTAAAATCGGCGTTGATAAAACGCCGTGGCGAATGTTTGTTGGATATCTAAATGACGAACCCGTTGCTACAAACATGCTCTTTAATGGCGGGGGAGTGGCGAGCGTATACGCGGTGGCTACAATCCCTTCTGCGCGCGGCAAGGGGATCGGCGGGGCAATTACACTCAAGCCTTTACTTGAAGCCCGCGACAAGAATGGCTACAACTATGGGGTTTTGTTTTCCACTGAGATGGGAGTCAAAGTATATGAACGGATTGGCTTCCGCATGACGGATGCGAGGATCAATCGCTTCTTGTGGAGGAGTGGGTAACGGAGACAGCTTCACGTCCGAGAAAGAATCGGGAAATCCCGGGCAATGCGTATCGTTTTGATTCCATTTGTGTTTATTCTTTGAGGACGATTGATTTTACCGGAGGAGATGGGAATGATTTACCTGATCTGGCTTTTGCGAATCATACATATCGTGGCTGGCGTATTTTGGGTCGGCGGCGTGTTGATGATGACCTTCTTTATTGCTCCCACCATCGGTGCCACGGCAGAGGCAGGGCAAAAATTTGCTGGTCACTTGATGGGCAATCTGAAATTCAGCATTAGGATGTCTGTCGCGGCCGGCTTGACCATTCTTGCAGGCGGAATATTATATTGGATTGACTCAAATGGCTTTACTTCCGCATGGATGACTTCCGGCGCGGGGCAGGGATTTGGCGCCGGAGCGGGTTCCGCCATCATTGGCTTTATTTTCGGCATACTCCTTCGGCGCACAACCAAAGCTATGGCGTTGCTCGGGGCCAAGTTGCAGGGTAAACCTTCCCCTGAGCAAATAACACAAATGCAGGCGCTTCAAAAACAACAGACCATATGTTCCAATATCACCGCAATCATGCTCGTCATTGCGTTGATATTTATGTCCATTGCGAGGTACTTTACATTTTAGGTACTTCCAGTGGTCTTCAGTGATGCCGAAACTGGTAACTCAAATCTGCGGGGTAGCGGAAAAAATTAATGAGGTTGGATATGACAGAACAGACAACAAATACTGACGTTCGTAAAAATGCCAGCTTGATGATCTCCTATTCACGCAAAGACGTGGTCTTCGTCCATCAGCTCTTCGAGGGCTTGCTGGCGCAAGGCTTTGCCAAGGAGGATATTTGGGTCGATTGGGAAGGCATTCCGCTCACTGCGGATTGGATGGCGGAGATCACCAAAGGGATCCAGTCTGCGAATGCCTTCATCTTTGTGATCAGCCCTGATTCGCTTGCATCCGAAGTCTGCGCGAAAGAGATCGCCATCGCGGTGGAAAGCAATAAACGCTTTATTCCCATTTTGTATCGCGAACCGGCTAAAGGCGCAGCTCTTCACGCGAAGATCTCCTCTCATAATTGGGTCTATATGCGCGATGAGCAGGAACTGGGGAAAAACTTACCGCTTCTGGTCGAAGCGCTCAACACGGACCTTGACTGGCTTGCCCAGCATACCCGCCTGCTGAACCGCGCCCTGGAATGGGAGAAAAAAGGCCACAACGATAGTTACTTGGTACGCGGCACTGACCTGCAGGAAGCGCAAAGTTTCATGGAGCAAGGCGCTGCGGGGAAGGAACCCAGCCCAACCGCGCTGCACGTGGAATATGTGCAAGCCGCCCGTAAACATGCCGCCGTGATCAGGCGCCGCAACCGCATCATTACGGCAGTGGTTGGCGTTGTTTTGTTCGTGCTGACCATTTTTTCTCTGGTCCAGTGGGTTAGGGCAGTTGCAAATGAGGAAGAAGCAGTTGCCAACCTGCATATAGCAAACACACAAGAATCAAGGGCGCTGACACAGGAAGCGATCGCTATTGATGCCCAGGCGCGGGCTGAAAAGGAAGCGCGTGCGGCAAACGCGCAGGCGCTGGCGGCTGAGGCATTCAATCAAAAAGACAATGATGCTCAACTGGCGCTGATGCTGGCGCTCTTATCGATTCAGGAAACCGAGCCGGACCAGATCGTGCTTCCCGAATCGAAATCCGCCTTGTTCGCAAGCTTGAATTCACCCAATGTTCTGTATACCTTCCCTCAAAGTAATGGAGTGGTATGGTCTGTGGCATATGACCCGAATGGCGTTTACGTTGCAACTGGAGATGGAAGCGGTCAGGTGCTCATTTGGAAAGTGAAGGATCGCGAACTTGCCCGCGAACCGATCGAATTTGGAGACCCCATCAATGGCATGGATTTTAGCCCCGATGGAAAGCATTTGGGGATTGCCGTTGGGGACGGCACAGCCAAAGTGTTGGATGTGGAAAGCGGCGAAACTGTTTTTACCCTGGAGGGGCATCAAGTCGCGGTGAATGATATTGACTTCAGCCCGGATGGCAAATTGATTGCCACGGCTGGGGCGGATGCGACCATCAAGCTCTGGTTTGCGGAATTGGGCACACTGAGGGTGACCTTGTTTGACCATAAGAATTCGGTCAACGCAGTGGATTTTGGACCTGAAGGCAGCAACCTTTTGGTCAGTGGCAGCGATGACGATACTGCTATTTTATGGGCTGTGAATCCGGCGGGCGTAGATTTGCTCCAAATATTGCGCCCAGATGGACTTAATGGAAATGAGTTTGTTAGATCAGTGGCTTTCAGCCCGTGGGGTGACCGCCTTCTGACCGGAGGTTATCGTACCGTAGTGGTATGGAATATTGACGGTACCGAAATTCATCGTCTCAGGGGCAATCAGGCTGATGTGTGGGCAGTGGCTTTCACCCCAGACGGTTTAAGCATGCTGACGGCTTCGTCCGGAGTCAAAACCTGGGATTGGTTTTACGGCACGGAGCGTTCCAACTTATCTGCGCATCGCGGCGAGGTCACCTCTGCGGCTTACAGTTCCGATGGCAATTACATCGTGACCGGGAGTTGGGATCTAACCAGCAAGCTTTGGTCCGCCAACTTATTGATCGAATCCTTGAGGCTGAAACAACATAATAACGAAAACAATGATGCCAACTACAGCCCGGATGGCAAGTGGATCGTGACGACAGGCGCCTCGGGGTATGTGCTTGCGCATGATGCCCAAACGGGCGAGGTCGTTAACCAATGGGCGGTCAATGAGCGAATTCGTTCGGCTTCCTTTGACCCGCAAAACAGCCAACGGATCGTCTCTGGCGATGATAACGGTCAGGTGATCGTTTGGGTCCCAGGGCAGGACGTGCCTGTGCTTGTGATAAACGCCCATGAGGATGGGGTTACTTCGGTAGTCTTTAGCCCGGATGGCCGTACGATCCTTTCTGCCAGTTATGATGGCACCGCCAAAGTGTGGGATGCTGAAAGCGGTCAGGAGTTGCATGTGTTGGATAATTCCAAATTTAGAGTTTTCAATGCGCGATTTAGTGATGATGGGAGCCGGATTGTGACTGCGAACGAAGATAAAGTTGCCCGAATTTGGGATTCTCAAAGCGGCAATTTATTGTGGGAATTGAAAGGACACACCGATTATGTGCAGACTGCCGTCTTCAGCCATAATGGCAACTTCGTTTATACCGGCAGTTATGACAATACCATCAGGAAATGGGATGCGAAGACAGGCGAACCGTTGCAAACCCTGGCAGGGCACACAGGCAAAGTGAACGATGTCAACGTCAGCCCGGATGATAAATTATTAGCCTCCGGCAGCGCGGATACCACCGTAAAAATCTGGGACCTGGAAGCAGGCAAGGAGATCTTTAACTATCTGGGGAATAACGAAGATTCTAACAGCGTAGCTTTTAGCCCGGATGGCAGCCGGGTATTGACCGCCAGCTCCGATAACAGCAGCAAAGAGTTCAAGATCAATTACGATGAATTGCTGGAGGTTGCCCAACAATATGAATTGCGTCCGCTGACAGCGGAGGAATGTCAGAGCCTCCTGAAGCGAACCGATTGCACTCTCCGCTTGTTTGGGCAGATCCCTACGAATTCAGCGGCGACTCCCGCCCCCGAAGTCCAGGTGGACGCCACATCGACTACACAGCCCGCGCAGACGAGTCCCACCGTTACCACAACGGCTGAGGCACAAGCCTTGCCCGAAACTCAAGTCTTTTACACCGAAGAATTTGACGGGAACCTTGACGCGTGGAGTTCCACGATCACAAGTGGTCTTGAAAGCCAGGTGAATATGTTGCTCGATAACGGAGTATTGGCGGTTCAACTTTCTCCACATGAGGATAAAATTCCGTGGGTTCATATAATCAATGATGCCTTCACATATACGGACGTTCAGGTGGAAACTGTTGTCACAAATAATGGAAATAATGCCAACGGGGTCAGCCTGGTCTGCCGGTACAGTGAGAAAGGCTGGTATGAGTTCTTGGTTTCGAACGCACAACTGTATGCAATCTATGCCTATGATGCCGTTGGCTCAGTGCAGCCAGGTTACTTTGAGATGGCTGCTGGTGGTTCACCAGCCGTTACAGCAGGTCACACTACCAACGTTTATACAGCTGTGTGTAATGGGAATGAGCTTACCCTGTTGGTTAACGGTACACTAGTCAAATCCATTGCGGATGCAAGATACAACTTCACTGAGGGGAAAATCGGCGTTGCCGTATCATCGCCTCAGTTGTTGCCAGTTGATGTGCAAATTGAGTCGGTGACAGTAAGCGAGCCGTAATACAACCAAGTACACAAACATAAAAGAGCGATAAGCCTCGTAAGGCTATCGCTCTTTTTCATCCCTTCGACAAGCTCAGGGCAAGCCTTCATCCTTCTGAATTCATCCCTAGTTTTCCATCCACACTGTTCGATCTTGAAAGGATGGTCGAGGTTCATATTCTGCTGTGAATTCGGGGTAACCAATATAAAGAAACGCAGCAATATGCTGATCGGCTTCAAAGCCCAGGAACTCTTTCACTTTTACATCGAGTGCCCATTCGCCTGTGCGCCATTTTGCCCCGAGTCCCAGCGCGTGCGCGGCGAGCAAAAGATTCTGGCAGGCTGTCGCGACGGCGGAAACATTCTCGATCTCGAGCACTTTGGCTTCGGTGGGTTTATCCACGCCGACCGCAATCACGACAGGCGCGCGAAGCGGAGACGCGCGGGATTTGTCGAATGCTTCTTGCGGGAAATCAGGATGACGGTCGCGCTGCGAAGCGGCCATCACATCCCCAAGTTTGTCCCGCGCACTTCCAGTCAACACCACGAAACGCCAGGGTCGCACCTTGTGATGGTTCGGTGCCTGAACAGCCGCGTCCAATAATTTTTCGATCAACTCGCGCGGCACTGCCTCCGGTTTCACTTTTCCCTGCATGTGCCTGTTATGTATGGCTTCGAATACGTCCATGATTCCTCCGTTCTCTTGATACAATTATATGGCAGGTTCTTACGGAGGCATGATGAAAGCATTTTATTCTGAAACCCACCGCAAACACGAACCGCCTTTTGAAGTGTTCGATGGCGGCTTGCGTACGCCGTATCTTGAAAACCCAGAACGCATGGATAAGATCCTGGGCGCGTTACGCGATACAGATTGGGCTGAGGTCGTTGAACCAACAGACTTTGGACTCGACCCGATTTACGCGGTGCATGATAAAGAGTACATTGACTTTCTCGCTTCCTCCTGGACCGAATGGCTGGATTCAAAACCCAAAGATCCATCCACGCTTTTGCCTGCCACCTTCGCGCTTCGGCGTCATCCCCAAAAGCCAACTTCCCTGCTGGGGCGCGCCGGTTATTACATGATGGACTTGAGCGCGTGCATCGTGGAGGGGACATATCAAGCCGCGCTGGCTTCAGCCAATTGTGCGCTATCGGGCGCGCAAGCGACCACAAATGCGGAACGCGCTTCTTTTGCATTATGCCGTCCGCCGGGGCATCATGCCGGAAAAGATTACGCGGGCGGATATTGCTTTATCAATAACGCCTCAGTTGCAGCGAACTGGCTTTCATCAAAAGGCAAAGTTGCACTGCTCGATATGGACTATCATTGCGGCAACGGCACGCAGGATATTTTCTATGCGCGCGAGGATGTGCTGACCATTTCCATTCATGCGGACCCGAATTTTGAATATCCACACTTCATCGGCTTTGCGGATGAGCGCGGCCAAGGCAAAGGCTTAGGCTTTCATCACAACTTCCCTCTCCCAGCCGGGACAGATGACGCGGCTTATCTTGTTGCCCTTGAGCGCGCGCTTGAGTTGATCCGTGAATACAAACCTGCCTATCTGGTTGTATCCGCAGGCATGGACATTTATGCAGATGACCCTCTTGGAACGATCAAAGTAACTACAGAAGGGATTGCAGAAATCGGAAAACGTGTTGCCGCACTCGAACTTCCTACAGTAATCGTTATGGAAGGGGGCTACAACAATGACGCGCTTGGCAGAAATATCGTTGGTTTTTTATCGGCATTCAAGTAACGCGACATTCATGTCGCCCGGCACAGGAAAGCGACATATTGAATCTTTCCAAATTAATCGAGCAATAAATTTTTGTGGGAAACACCAAAGTCTAACCACGGAGACACTGAGTCACGGAGTTTTTAAAAGATTTTCTCAGTGTCTTCGTGTCTCAGTGGTTCAAAACGGGCTTTAAGGATTGCTCGGTTTAATTGTTAATCTGCAATATGTCGCGTTACGGATACGGATCAGGAGAATTTAAATGAAGTTTTATCGGTTTGTTTTTCTTTTGCTCTTGCCTATATCAGCATGCGCACCTTCGGCTGAAGAGCAGGCAACTCTTACATCAACAGCCATCACCGCTACAGCCGTTGCATGGACGGAAACTCCCACTCCCATGCCAACTTTCACATCCACAGCAACTTTGACGTCAACGCCTGCGTTTACAGCTACACTGACGCCATCTCCTACCATTGCGGCTACAGCAACGTTCACCTTTCCAGCTGCAACGGTCAACAAGCAGGCACATTGCAGATACGGGCCGTCTGTAGCTTACCTCCACGCGGCGGATTTGTTCCCCGGCGATACAGGCATAGTGCGCGAGCGCTATATTTATGGTAACTGGGTATACGTCAAATTTGACAAGCTGAATTATTTTTGCTGGGTTGCGCCGTCTGTGGTGGATGTAGTTGGTGATATTTCCACGTTGAAGTATAAGGAACTCAACCTGCAATCCATCGGGAGCAATATGTATGGCCCGCCCAGAGCTGTGACAGCCACGCGCGCTGGGGATTTTGTGGTCATCAGCTGGGAGCAGATGGAGATGACCAAAGATGATGACCGCGGTTATTTGCTCGAATTGTTCGTATGTCAGAATGGCAACTATCTCTGGTGGACGGATTCGTATCCCGATCAATTCACAACCAGTTACGCGGTCAAGGACGAAGCGGGATGTTCACAGCCTTCCTCAGGGAAACTCTATACCGTTGAGAAACACGGGTTTTCCGAGCCTGCAATGATTCAATGGCCCGCGCCATAGGGAATCAACAGGCATTTGAAAAGCAACCTGATATCTCTTTGCCAGACATAAAAAAACATGCCTTCCGGGAAAATCAAAGGCATGTTTTTGTTTCTTTATCCAATAATCATCTAATGCTTTCTTGCCTGCTTCCTCGCAATTTGATTGAGCATCTGTAATAACTCCTGCATCTTTTCAGGCGCGGATGAATCCCCAGTGACTATGGTATGTTTCCACTTTTCTGTTTCGACAGTGATTGTATAGGAGAATTGATCGGACATGGACGAATCGCTCAAGAGTTGTTCGGGCAATTCGGCGAAGTCCAGGTCGTCGAGCAGTTCCGCTAAAGTGTGGGCCTGTTCTTCGGGCAGGTCACTCAGTTCAAAGTCCGCGGCGATGCGCATTCCGGCGAATCCGCCTGTGCGTTCGAATTTGATCCGTTCAACATCCATTTGGACCTCTCATTTCCCAAGCCCCAAGAGACGTAACAACGCCGCAAGACACCCGCCGCCTGGTTCCGTTGGAGCTTCTACGTTCAAGCCGACTCCTGCCCAGCCATTTTTCACAGCCTGCTGTTCAAGGCTTCCCGCCCCAAACAAACTTCCAGCAACCTGATAGGTCTGGGTCGCGCAGTCCTGGAATTTGGAACTGCTTGTCAATTTATCCCTGAGTGTTAAGTACCAGATCTGCCCTGCCTTCTCCCAGGCGTTGCCGCCTATTTCGACCGCTGTGAGGTAAAAGGCATGATTTGGAATCCCGGAGTTGATATGCACGCCTCCGTTATCGCTGATCGTATTGACATAATCCTTCATGTGCGCGGGTTGCGGGTCTTTGCCAAGCACGGGATCGTTATAGGCAGTGCCGGGCGCCTTCATCGAACGGATGCCAACGCCATTTACATTGGATGTAAACAACCCTGCGCCGATGATCCAGTCCGCCTGGCTGGCGGTCTGTTGCAGTTGATATTGTTTGACAAGCGAACCGAATACATCAGACATGGATTCGTTCAACGCGCCCGGCTGTTGGAAGTATGTCAGTTTGGCTTCGAATTGCGTTACGCCATGCGTCAACTCGTGACCGATGATATCTATCGCAATTGTGAAGCGGTTGAAGAGACGGTCACTCACCGGCTGGTCTTCGTCTCCATCCCCATATACCATTTGCTTGCCATCCCAGAAGGCATTGTCATAACCTTTCTGATAATGGACGGTTGAGTCAAGCCTCATGCCATTGGCATCAATGGAGTTTCGCTGGTAAATCTCATTATACAGATCGTACGTTGTGCCGCTGCCGTCATACGCCTCATTGACGCCGACATCCGCGACAGGCGCGTCGCCTTCCTTTCGCACGAGTGTGCCGGGCAGACTCGAACCGTTCTTCGCGTCATACACAATCCGCTCTTTGCCTCCGGTTGTGGCTTTAAAGATTGCCGAGGCGAATTCTGTCCGGAACTCAGCCATTTTCAATCGTTCGGCGCGCAACTGCGCGGATGATGTGATTGTCTCCAGCGCCAATTTCTTCTGCGATTCGGTCCCGTTCGCGGCGATCTCTTTCAACATGTGCGGGGGGACAATACAATGGATGGGGTGATGTTTGTGCATGGGGGATATCCTTTCCTGATGATGGGCGGATTGGTCAAGCAATATCAGTATAAGTCTTTTTTAGTGAAATTTCAATGTGGGCGGCTGGTTTCATTTATCCTCGCACCTTCAGCGTTGCCTCGATTTTATTCTCAGCCAGCCATCCTTTTGCTAATTCAATGAATGCTTCATCGTGAAAACGGAACCATGCTTCGCGTAATTCTGGAGAGTTTAGCAGTTCGTCTTTGAATCGCCGAAACGGAGACGTGCCTTCAATGGCTCGATGCAGACGCTCTGCGATTCTTTCGTCTCGGATCGTTTCGATAAAACCCTGCATGACCTCCCAGCCTTCGGAGGAAGATACTGGCTCGATGGCGATATACCGCGTTCCCCATCCTTCTTCGATGGCTGCCAAAAGTTCTTCGTCCATCACATCACTCACAATGTCCTCATCCGGTATGAAGATGACATCGCCAGTCTCACGGTCAAAGATGTATTTTGCATCATGACCGTGATATTCCAGCGCCATGATCAGGTCTTCTGCGTCAATAGTGATTGGAGGCATTTGGGTGTTCTCACGAGACTTTGGTTATGAGGACTACATTTCCTAATGGTCGGGTTCAGCCGCCCGCGCGGGTGAAGCAAAACGCGTCGGGTGCAAGTGAGTGTTAGGCGCTCTCATGAAATGTTTCAATGCACCTCGCCATAGCCTCCCAAGCAATCTCGATATCTTTCGGAGTTGTCCTCCAGTTACAGAGTGCTGCTCTGAATCCGGGAACTCCCTTATGAACTGTTGGTGTCAGAAAAACTCTTCCGTCGGCTGTGAGGCGTGAAAGATAATCATTTACCCGTTCAGTAGTAATAGGACCATAGTCCTCAGCGAAAGTAAAGCAAACGACGTTGAGATTCGTGGGAGCTAACAATTCAAAGTGTCGGGACTCA
>Ga0247727_10012069_pt1 | contig 14916 bp, 14 predicted proteins | sample WisWelCaveWW1625_FD_202498 | JGI IMG/M metagenome (GOLD analysis project Ga0247727, IMG submission 202498) | Biofilm microbial communities from Wishing Well Cave, Virginia, United States - WW16-25 | ecosystem: Environmental > Aquatic > Deep subsurface > Groundwater > Cave microbial mat | place... | reverse complement strand
CGGCAGAGACGCCCACTGCGGAAGCGGAAGCTGTCGAGGCCGCAAGCGAGGTCGCCGAGATAGCAGCCGAAACGGGCGAGGCTGCCCAGGGCGAGGCGCCGGCAGCGCCGGAGGCGATCGAGGGCGAGGCGAAGCCGAGGCGCCGGGCGCCGCGGCGCAAGAAGACCGAAGAGACGGAGTGATGAGAGATGGCCCATAAGAAAGGCGGCGGCAGCACCCGCAACAACCGCGATAGCCAATCGAAGCGGCTGGGCGTCAAGCGCTACGACGGCCAGGTGGTGCGGCCGGGCACGATCATCCTGCGCCAGCGCGGCACCCGCTTCCACCCCGGCAAGAACGTCGGTCTGGGGCGCGACTTCACGATCTATTCGCTCATCGACGGGCAGGTGAAGTTCGAGCCGTACGCCAAGGGCCGGCGCAAGCAGGTGAGCGTCTACGCGCCGATCGCAAGCCTAATCGAGGACGAGACGAAGGCGCCCGCATGAAGACAGGCATCCACCCCGAGTACGTCACTGCCGTGGTCCGCTGCGCCTGCGGCCATACCTTCGAGACGCGCGCCACCAAGCCGGACATTCATGTGGACGTGTGCAGCAACTGCCACCCCTACTTCACGGGCGAGCAGCGCATCGTCGATACCGCCGGCCGCGTCGAGCGCTTCAAGCGCCGCTACGGGATCAAGGACTAGGTAGGCCCCCGCTCGGGCAGCCCTCGCTGTTTGACGCCCTCGTCGCCTCGTGGTATTCTTACCTCAAGAGTAAGATGGGGCTACCATGAGGACGAAAGTCTCGGAGCGAGGGCAGGTGGTCATCCCGAAGCGAGTTCGGGACAAGCTCGGCATCGCGCGGGGTCAGGCGCTTGACGTGCAGGCCGTCGACGGGACGGTAGTGATGAAGCCTGTGCCATCAGAGGCGGTCGCCGCGCCAACCGACTGGCGTCAGTGGGCTGGCTTTCTGAAGGGGACCGATGCCTTGAAAGACCTGGAGGCGGAGCATCGCCGCGAGATCGAGCGCGGCCGGTAGGGTCTTCGATTCTTGGGCGATCCTCGCCTGGCTGCTCGACGAGGCGTCCGGCCCGCTGGTGACCCGGTTGCTTGTTGAATCCGAGCGTGGTTCGGCCCCGGGCAGTTGGTCGGTGATCAACGCCGGAGAGGTCTACTATCAGCTTGCTCGCCGCCGCGGCCAACCAAACGCCGATATCTTCTGGCGCCAGGCCGTTTCTGGGCAGCTACCTCTTCGCCTCTTCGGCGCCACCGACGCCCGAGTGCGCAGGGCGGCTGCGCTCAAGGCCCGCTTCCCGTTCGCCTATGCCGACGCCTTCGCCGTTGCCCTGGCGCGAGAGTTGGGGCAGCCACTGGTGACCGGCGATAGGGAGATCCGACAAGCGGCCGGCGACCTTGCGCAGCCACTCGAGTGGCTCGGCGAGCCGTAGGGTTGCCGCAGGCCTTGCGCCGCCGCTATCGTGACGGCTGATGTCTGAGCACGAATCGGGGGGTCTGCCGCCGACGCTGGGCGGCCAGGCGGTGATTGAGGGTGTGATGATCCGCGGGCCGCGCGGGATGGCCGTCTGCGTCCGCACACCCGAGAGCGAGCTGGCCTGTCGCACGGAACGCAACGAGGGGGCGGGCTGGCTGCGCCAGGTCCCGGTGCTGCGCGGTCTCGCCGCCCTGGGCGAGACGCTCAGCCAGGGGATGCGCGCGATGATCTGGTCGGCGCAGGTGGCGACCGGCGAGGAGGCGAGCGAGCCGAGCGAGAGCCAGGTGCGCAGCACGATGGCTGCGTCGCTCGGCTTCGCGTCGGCGCTCTTCCTCATGGTGCCGGCGATCGCCGGGCGCCGGCTGGAGCGGGCGCCGGTGCCCCGTCGCCTCTCGCCCGTGCTCGAAGGCCTGATGCGCATGGGGATGCTCGTCGGGTACTTGCGGGCCATCGGGCGACTGCCGCAGGCGCAGCGCCTCTTCGCCTACCACGGGGCGGAGCACCGCGCGATCCAGGCGTATGAGGCGGGAGAGCCGCTGGAGGTCGCATCCCTCCATCACTTCCCGAACGCGCACGTCCGCTGCGGCACTAGCTTCCTCTTCACGTCGATGTTGCTGTCGTCCGTCGTCTACGCGGCCGTCGGCCCGCGAGGGCTCGGCGGCCGGCTCCTCTCGAGGGTGGCGCTCACGCCGCTCATCGCCGGCCTCAGCTACGAGGCGATCCGGCTCGGCGGCGCCGCCCAAGGCGGGCCGCTGCGCTGGCTCTTCCGGCCGAACCTGGCAATGCAGGCGCTCACCACGCGCGACCCGGACGAAGCGCAGATGGAGGTCGCCCTGGCCGCCCTTCGCGCCGCCCTCGCCCTCCACGAGCCAAGCTAGGCCCTTCGCGCGCCCAGGCTCCCTGGCTGGCGTCCCTCTGTTCCTTGTTCCTCTGTTGTATAGTGTCTGGGGCGTCCCGGAGGCGCCCCGGTCGTTTCGAGGAGGCGTGGCGGTCATGCCACGCAGCCCGAGCGCGAGGAGGCAAGGATGCGAAGTAGCACTCCGCTGACCGTGGCGCTGGTGGTGGGCTTGCTAGCTTTCGCCGCTGGCTGCGGAGAGGATGTGACGACGGAGGAGGACGTGCCGACAGCCACCATTAGCGATGACGCCGGATCGACGGCCACCGCCGCCGCGCCCACGCCCGCTGCGCAGGGCATTCGCGAGGAGGAGCTGGCCGCCAGCCCGGGAGTGGAGCAGTTTCTCTCGACCGTCGGTGGCGAGCCGGAGCTGGTGGACATCATCTACGCCGACCTGACGAGCGACGGGATCGAAGAGGCGGTGGCGCACGTCCCGTCGGGCGGCACGCTGGGCAACCTCGCAGTGTTCGTCTTCGGATACGTGAACGGCGAGCTGCGCCAGCTCCTCCTGGAGCCAGCGCCGGAAGAGGCGCTGAGCGGCCACCTTCAGGCTGCCGTGGAGGAGGAGAAGCTCAGCGTTGCCTGGCCGGTCTATCTTACCGGCGACGCCAACTGCTGCCCCACCGGCGGCGCCCGGACGCGGTTCTACCGCTGGGACGGCAGCGCGCTCGTGGCCGAGGGCGACGTGACGACACCGCCCGGCGGGGAGCTGCCCTAGCATGGCGACGCCGGTCGGACACAGCATCGTCGGCTACACGCTGGCGAGAGCGGCCGGCGTGCGTTCGCGGACAGCGCTCGCGGCGGCAATCGGGGCCGCCAGCCTGCCGGACGTCGACTTCATCCTCGGGTACATGACGAACGGCGACGCGCGGTCGCTCCACCACGAGGTGATCACGCACAAGCCGGCGTTCTCGCTCCTGGTCGGCGCCGCCACGGGAGCGGCGGCGGTTGCGGCGAGTCTGCTGCTTCGCCGTCGACTGCCGGCGCCGGGCGAGGTCTTGCGGCCGGCCGCGCTGGCGGCGGCGCTCGTCGGCAGCCACGTGGCGATGGACAAACTGCCGCTCCCGTACGACACCGCGCAGCGCTGGTGGGGCAGCGCCGGTCAGGTCGTCGCTGCCCAGGGCTGGAACGCGGTGATCGACCTCGCGGTCTACGGGACGGTGGCGATGGTCGCCCTCGGCCGGAACGACGCGGCCGAGGCGCCCGCCTAACTCAGCGGCGCTTCTGAGGCTCCTGCGCTAGCCGTTCGCACAGTCCCACCACCTCGCGGTTGAGCGCTGCGACGCGCTCCAGCGCGGCGAGCGTGCGCTCGGCCCGCGTCCGGGGGAGCGGCGAGCCCATCGGCACAGCCCGGGCTGCCGGTTCGTTCGTTGCCGGCGACGGGGACGTCTCCGGCGGCGCCTCGTGGTCTTGCCAGAGCGCCAGCGCGACGGCCCCGGCTACCAGCGCTCCGAAGAGCGGCACGAGCCAGGCATCCCGGAGCAGAAACGCGGCGAACGGTACGGAGGCGACCCCCACGCCGGCGGCGAGGGCGAACGCGCGCAGCCGCGGCCCGTAGAGTTTCGAGTGCAGCAGGAGCAGAGCGAGCACGGCGACGAGGCACGCCGGCGCCAGCGCCGCGATACTAAGAGCCAGCTCTGTCGAGCAAGAATCGCTGCCGTCGCATCGGAGCGCGGCGGTCCCCGCCGCCACGCCCAGCGCGCCCAGCGACGTCGCGAAGGCGAGCAGCACCACCAGCACCGGACGCTCCTGCGGGTTCCCCGGGCGTCCGGGGCCGCCTGCGTGACCCATCACATAGGGTATAACTCGCCGGCGGGGGTTCAGTTTCGGGGCATTCAACCTTCAGACGAAGATCTGGCCGCCGTCGACGACGAGGGTGTGCCCCGTGACCATCTGGCCGTCATCGGAGCAGAGGAAGACCAGCGGCCCCACCAGGTCCTCGGGTAACAGGTCGCGGCGCAGCGCGCGCTCCGCGGCGGTGCGCTGGTAGCGCTCCTCCGGCACCAGTTGCGCCCGGCCGGTGCGCACCAGGCCGGGCGCGAGGGCGTTGACCCGAATGCCGTGCGGCCCTACCTCCCGAGCCAGCGTCCTCGTGAACGTTTGCACGGCGGCCTTCGCGGCGTTGTAGTGCGTGCGTCCCTCGGGCACGAGGTGCGTATTCACCGACGCCATGTTCACGATCGACCCGGAGCCCTGCTCTTTCATCGCCGGCAGAACGGCGCGAGAGCAGAGCGCCGTGCCGGTGAAATCGACCGCGAACACTCGCTCCCATTCCTTCCAGTCGATTTCGAGGAACGGCTTGCGCTCCAGCGTCACGTAGAGCGCGGCGCTGTTGACGAGGATATCGACGCGGCCGAAGCGCTCCAACGTGGCGCGCGCCATCGCTTCGATCGACTCGACGCTGGTAACGTCGAGACGCAGGGCGAGGCACTCCTGCCCCGCGCCCTCCAGCTCCAACGCCAGCTCCTGAGCGCCCTGTTCGTCGAGGTCAGCGATGGCGACGCGCGTCCCTTCGCCGGCCAGCCCCTTCGAGAACGCCCGGCCGATGCCGCCGGCGCCCCCGGTAACGATCGCGACCTGGCCGGTGAGACGGTTCATGGGCTTCGCCTCCTTACGCTGTCATGCTGAGCGCCCCAAGACAGTTGCTGAGTGAAGCCGAAGGGCTCAGCATGACAAGCGGCGCGCTCAAGGGTGCCAATCATGCGTTCGCCCAGCCTTTCGCCCGCTCGACGGCGCGGCGCCAGCCGGCGTAGCGCTCGTCTCGCTCCGACACCGCTTGGCGTGGCTCGAACGTCCGGTCGGCGCGCCAGCGGTGCGCCAGGTCGTCAAGGCCCGACCAGACGCCGGCGCCCAGCCCGGCCAGGTACGCCGCGCCCAGCGCCGTCGTCTCCGCGATGGCCGAGCGTACGACCGGCCGGCCGATCACATCCGCCTGGATCTGCATCAGCAGGTCGTTGCGCGAGGCGCCGCCGTCGGCGCGCAGCTCGCTCAGGTGGATGCCGGCTTCGTCTTCCATCGCCTCCAGCACATCGCGCGTCTGGTAGGCGATCGCCTCCAGCGTCGCGCGGGCGATGTGGCCGCGTGTCGTGCCGCGCGTCAGGCCCACGATCGTCCCGCGGGCGTACGGGTCCCAGTGGGGCGCGCCCAGGCCGACGAACGCCGGCACCAGGTAGACGCCGTCGCTCGACGCCACCGACGCGGCGAGCGCCTCGACCTCCGAGGCGTCGTCGAAGAAACGCAGGCCGTCGCGCAGCCACTGCACCGCCGCGCCGGTGACGAAGATGCTCCCTTCCAGCGCATACTGCAGCCGTCCGCCGATGCGCGACGCGACGGTCGCCAGCAGTCGTTCGGCCGGCGGGCGGCGGTCGCCGGTGTGGAGGAGGAGGAACGAGCCGGTGCCGTAGGTGTTCTTCGCGTCGCCGGGGCGAAAGCAGGTCTGACCGAAGAGGGCGGCCTGCTGGTCGCCGGCGACGCCCGCGATGGGTAGCGCCGCCCCCAACAGCGACGGCTCGCACTCGCCGATGACGCCGCTGGAGTCGACGACCGCCGGCAGCATCGCCGCCGGCACGTCGAAGCGCCGGAGCAGCTCCGCGTCCCAGGCGCCGTCCGCGAGGTTGAGCAGCATCGTGCGCGAGGCGTTCGTCGCGTCGCTGGCGTGGACGCGGCCGCCGGTGAGGCGATAGATCAGCCAGCTATCGACCGTGCCGAAGCAGAGCTCGCCCGCCTCGGCCCGCCGCTGGGCGTCCGGCGTGTGGTCGAGCAGCCAGCGCAGCTTCGTCGCCGAGAAGTAGGCGTCGATGACGAGGCCGGTCCGTTCGCGCACCAGCGGCTCGAGCCCCTGGCGACGCAGCTCGTCGCACTGCTCCGCCGTGCGCCGGCACTGCCAGACGATGGCGTTGGCGATGGGCCGGCCGCTGCCGCGTTCCCAGACGACCGCTGTCTCGCGCTGGTTCGTGATGCCCACCGCCGCGACGTCCTCGACACGGACGCCGGACGAACGCAGCGCCGCCTGCGCCGATTCGAGCTGCGACGACCAGATCGCCTCCGGGTCGTGCTCCACCCAGCCGGGCTGGGGGTAGAGCTGGGGGAACTCGCGCTGCTCCGCCGCGACGGCCGCGCCCTCTTCGTCGAAGACGACGGCTCGCGAGCTGGAGGTGCCCTGGTCGAGCGCGAGGACGTAGCGGGGCATGGCGGGATGATAGCGGAACTCCGGAGCATCGGAACAGCGGGACAATGAGCCCGACCCGCGGGAACCTTGGAACCTTGGAACCGGCTGCCGCGCGGGGCGACAGGGGCGCTACTGGCAAGCCGCCGGCCGTGGTGAGCTCATGGAGTAGGCCAGACGCATGGCGCATTGTCCAGTGGTTCCTGATAAGCGCACGTAGTACTTTCGATCTCCCAGGAACCGTTGCTGGGATAGACGAACAGCCGACTCCCGCCCTGCCCGGGAAACGCGAAGCTGTATAGTCGTACTTCGCCACGGATCTCCAGCAAGACGAAGCAAACGATGTCGAACTCGAACTCGAGGGTGAAATTCGGGCACCGGTCGAAGCTGGGGCCGGTTACGATCTGCTGGGGAGGATCCTCCGCATAGAGTTCGGTCAGGTACGCCCTGACCGCGTCCTCTGCCGTTTGTGGTTGACCGGTAGATGTGCCAGGCGCCTGTAGTTCGTGCCAGTATTCTTGAACGAAACCACGCGCGTCAATGCTCGATACTTGACGTAGAATCCTAGGTACCGAAGCTTCACATTGCCACACGTAGATGTTGTCATGGCCGCTAACAGCGGCGGGCACCTGGGAATTCGGGCTGCGCTGGCAGTAGTCGGTGATCCTTTGCGTTGGCTCACGGCTTGTGTGCGCTTTGCCACATGGTAAGTTGACGCCAACGTTGCACCAGAGGACACGTCCATCAAGGCATCGCCAAGACGTAGCTTCAGGACTTATGGGCGGCACAGCTCTTAGGACTGCTTCTGGCAAACGTGGGCCGTTCCATCTGTCATCCGGCCCGTCAACCGTTCCCACAGCAAGGCAGTACGCGAAGACATCGGTATACGTTTGAACGCGAACCTCCCAGCTAAACGCCACTTCTGAGTCGTAGTTCAAGAGGTAGTTGGCAATAAAGTCGGTAGTGCTCACTATCGTGCTCGTGGCCGCGCCGACCTGGCGGATGCCATCCAGACTCCACGTCCGGGCCGCGCCGTAGAAACAGTCGTCTGAGGCGGAGATGAAGCGGCGCATGGCGTCTTCGTCGAGGAGGAATTGGCTGATCTGCTCGGCCGCCGCAGCGCCGTCATGCTCCACCGTCAGCGCCTCGGCTGCCGCGGCGATATTCGCAACGTCGCTCAGGCGTTCAGTGATGCATGCTATCTGCGCCCCCTGGATCCCGAACTGATTCAGGCCGGGAAGCATCTGGATAACCAGGTGAACGATGAGGTACGTAGCGGCCTTCTGAGTAATCTCAGCGGAGATCACCAACGGGGCGGGGTCAGTTGTACTTGCCTGAAACGGCAAGCTCTCCGCCGGTGCCAGGAATGTCTCTAGTGGATATCCGTTTCCCCCCGAAACCGGCCGCACCTCGTAGAAGAATGACTTGATGTTGACGACTCGTAGCTCCGGCCGGTCGGGATCATCGCGTTCGACGCAACCCTGGACGACATTGTTTGCGCGACTGTCATCGACTTGCACGGTTGGCCCCTCTTGGGGACAATCGTCCGTAAGAACGGAGAAGGCATCGAGAAAATCCGTGACGTTGACGAGTAGTCCCTGGCTCAACGCCGCGACCCAGGCGTCCCAGTTCCAGGTCCAAGGGTTCCACCAGGACAGATGGTCGGTCTGAATGATGGCGACGTTGCGTTCTTGATCGATCTCCGCAATGACAGGAAGCCAATCCTCCTTGTCAGCATCGTAGTAAGCCAGGAACACAGCCTCCTCGGAGATGCCGGACGGCAGTAGACCGGGATCGAACGCAACCTCGAGCGTCACGGGCTTGGCGAGCGTCGCGCCGGCCAGATCGATGTCGAAGGCCGGCGCGAGCGCGTCGGCGGCCTCCAGCGCTGCCGGTGCCGGGTGTTCTTCGGATGTTTTGGTGATGGTGACAACGGCATCCCCTGAAAGGGCGTCAGGCGGGATGCGCAGCGTGATGTCATCTCCCAGAGAGATGGAGCCACCCTCGGTGGCGGTCACGGGCTTTGATATCTCGGAGAGCTCATCGCCGCCGCGGAACTGGAGGACATAGATAACGACGCCCGCCGCTACGACCGCGACAATTGCAGCCGCCGCAGCGATTAGTACTCGCGTTGTAGGCTTGCGCACCAAGCACCCCCGTCCTACGGTGAGGCGATTATAGGTGGCGTCGGGGCGGAAGGCAAGGCTGTCGAGGGTTCCATGGTTCCAGGGTGTATGTTCTAGCCTTCCGTCTCGCGAAGCGCAAACTCCTTCGCTCCGTCTCGAATCGGGAGTTCTCCCAATAGACGGTTCGTCTTCTCCCTGATAACCTCTGCTTTGGCGCCCCAGGTGCCGATGATCAGAGTGTGACGAGCGACCCTGGCGGCCTGGACGCGGCTGGCCAAACACGGTGAACGTGTGCTGAGGAGCGGGCGTCTTCAGGGTCGAAGTGGCCGCCAGCATAGGTGGGAGCGCTGGCCGCCGGATCGGAGTGGGAGGGAACCATGAGGCTCCTTCGCGCCATCGCCAATCGACGGCAGGCCTCGGGCAGCGCCCCGAAGGCCCGGCCCCGCAATCGACTCTTCTCGCCGCGAACGTATGCGCTGATCGCCGTGGGGTTCGTCGCCACCGCCGCCGGCCTCGCCTTCGGGCTGCGCGGCGAGGCGAGTGACGACGCCACGGTCTCGCCGCAACTGCGCTCGCTTCTTCAGACCGCGGCCGGCCCGCTCATCGTCTACCGCCAATTCGACTACGAGTCCGACACGCTCTGGGCGGCGGACCCCGATGACCCGGCCCGGCGAATCGAGCTGGGGCAGGTCGAACACGCGTACGGCTACGGCATCACGCCCAGCCTCTCGCCCGACGGCGCGCGCATCGCCTACGCCGTGCTGCCGCCCGAGCAGGAGGGCCTCGAGACGAACGCAGAGCTGTGGCTGCTGGAGGTGGCCGGTGGCGAGCGCCGCAAGCTCGCCGAAGGCATCGACGGCGCCGTGACGCCCGTCTGGTCGCCCGACAGCGGCGCTGTCGCCGTCCGGCGCGGCGAGTGGCGCGAGGACACGACAAACACGGAGCTCTTCCGTGTCGACGTGAGCGGCGGCGAGACGAAGCTCGCCGAAGCGTACGACCACGATCTCCACCCTATCGACTTCTCCCCCGACGGCGCCTGGCTCTACTACGCCTCGGTCTCGCTCGACACCGATCTCGTGCGCGTGGCCGCCTCTGGCGGGCGCTCGGTGCCGCTGGCGCGCCTGGACCCCCTCGCCCGCGAGTGGCGCCTCTCGCCGGACGGCCAGCACCTCGCCTACCTGGCACCGGGGCCGGTGGAAGGGATCGCCGCGTACGAGGTGCAGGTGCTCGACCTGGCGACCGGCGCCGTCGCCACGCCGCTCGCTGGTCGCCGTGTATCGCAGTTCGCCCCGGTGTGGGAGCCGGCCGGCGGCCTCACCGTGGGCTGGACCGACATGTCGACGATGAACACAGCGCCGCTGCGCCTGACTGCCGATGGCGCGGTCGCGAACGCGCCGGCCGCGCCGCTGCCCGGGCGGGCCGGCTCGTCCGGCATGGATGCGCCGATCTCGTGGTCGCCGGATGGTGTCCACCTGGCCATCCGCGCCTTCGAGAGCGGTGACCCGGTGGCAGGAGGGCCGAGCCGCGTCGTTGTGCTTAGCACCGATGGCAGGCGATTGGAGCTGTCGCGCTCAGCGGACGTCGTGATCGCGGGTTGGCTGGAGGGCGCGCCGTGAGGAAGGTTGCGCTCCTGCTGGCACTCCTGGTCGCGGGCCTCGTCGCCTCGTCGCCGGGCTCGGCGACGCACTACATCCCGGACAACTGCGCGCTCAACCCCGCGCCAACCACCTACGAGGCGCCGCAGGACCGGGTCGCTTACATGACGGCGATGGATCTGGCCGCCTTCAACTTGATCGCGCCGAACGACGGCTTCTTCGCCGTGCCCGGGCTGGAGAACGGGCCGCGTTCCGGCCGGGGCACCGCCGATCCCTACATCCCGCCAACGCTGCTCAAGGCGATCAGCTGGATCGAGAGCGCCACCGCCCACGCTGACCACACCGTCTACTGGGGGGCGACCGGCCCCGTGAAGGTGTCGTTCGACTGCGGCTTCGGCATCGCTCAGGTGACCAGCGGCATGACCGACCCGGCGGACAACGGCTGGCCTTCCGCTCAGCAGGCGCTCGTCGCGACGAACTTCCTGTACAACATCGCGCGCGGGTCGCGTATCCTATCCGACAAGTGGAATTACGCGCCAGAGGCGCGCCCGATCGTCGGCAACGCCGACCCCACCATCGCCGAAAACTGGTACTACGCCGTGTGGAGCTATAACGGCTTCGCCAGCGTCAACAACCCGCTCAACCGCCCGGGCCCACGCAGCGGCTATAGCTGCAGCCCTGACCTGAACGACGGCTACAGCCACGACCGGACCAACTACCCGTACCAGGAGCTGGTGTTCGGCTGCGCCGCCCGGCCGCCCCATGCGGCCAGCCGCCAGATGTGGTCGCCGCTGGCGATCTCGCTGCCCGACCTAAATGACCCCGCGTACCGCGACCCGATCAGCAACTTCCCCAGCTCGAGCCGCATGGACATCCCCTCGCCGCAGCCGACGCACACCGACCCGACGGCGCGCCCGAGCGAAGGCGTGCGTTCGCTCATGCTCGGCTCGCCGTCGCTCGTGGTGAGCCACGGCGCCGTGAACCAGAACGTGAACCGGGTGACGATCAGCAACGGCGGCAGGGGCATTCTGGCGTGGCGGGCGAAGCCCGAGCAATCGTGGATCCACGTCGACAAGCAGGCTGGGGTCGCGCTTTCCAGCGACGTGCCCTGCGCGGCGAACCAACCGTGCGAGCGCAGCCCGACGCTGACGATCAGCGTCGACACGGCGCTGGCGCCGGCGACGGGCGAAGGCCAGGTGACGATTGACTCGCTCACCAACGGACAGCGCTGGACCGTGCGCGTCGCGCGGAGCCGCTCCGATCATTTCTACACGACCGATCCTCTCGAGCCGGGCGGCGCGACCGTGGGCGGCTATCGCGCGCCAGCCGCCGGGGCCTACGTCTCGGCGGCGCCGCGCGCCGGCTGGGTCTCGCTCTACCGCCTGTGGAACCCGACGATCGGCGACCACTTCTACACGACCGACCCGGCGGAGGTGTGGGAGGCGGCGCGCACGCAGGGCTACCGCTACGAGAGGGTCGAGGCGTACGTCTCGCCCAAGACGGGGTCAGGGCTGACGCCGTTCCACCGGCTGTGGAGCGGGTCGCTGGGTAATCACTTCTACACGACCAATGGCGCCGAGGTGATGGTGGCCGTCGCCGGCGGCTACACGTACGAGGGGGTCGAGGGCTACACCGCGGCCGCTCCGGGCGCGGGCTTCGCCCCTCTCTATCGCTGGTGGAGCGACGCGCTCACCGATCACTTCTACACGGTGAGCGCGTCTCAGCCAGCCCCGAAGGCGAATGAACCCGACCGCTTCCTCGGCGTCGCCATGTACGTGGCGCCAGGTCCGGTCGCCGGTTCGGCACCGTTGTATCGCCTTTGGAAGGGTGCCGGGGTATGGGACCATTTTTACACCACCGACGCGGCCGAGCGCGACGCCGCGGTCGCCCAAGGGTATGCCTACGAGATGATCGCTGGCTACATCTCGCCGACGCAGGTCACCGGCTCGGTCGCGCTCCACCGTTTGTGGAATCGGCAGCTGGGAGACCACTTCTACACAACGAACGCCGCCGCCGTGATGTTCGCCGTCGCCGGGGGCTACGTCTACGAAGGGATCGAAGCGTACGTCTCGGCCACGGGAGCGCCCGGTCTGGTACCGCTGTACGAGTGGTGGCTGAGCTGAAGGCCACGTTCGTCGCCCTTCGTAGCCACCTCCATTCGTCGCCGGTGACGCCGAGGTCCGCCCAGACGCGGGCCTGTGGTATACTGCGCCCGAAGGTAACGTGACGTTGTTGGGACAAGTCATCGGCTCGGTACGGCGCAACCATGCGCTGGAGCACGCGACGATTACGGTGCTCTCCAGCAAGCTTGGGCGCGACATCCGCCTGGTCGGGCGGGCCACGCGCAACGGGTTCTACCTCTACGGTGATATGCCCGCCGACCGCGTGCGCGAGTCGACCATCGAGGCGCTGCACCGCCTGCGCCGGGGCGAGGCGCATCTGGCCGTCTCGCCGATGTGCGGCACCAACCTGGCGGTCGCTGGCATCCTGGCAGGCCTCTCGTCGCTCTTGGCGCTCGGCAATCGCAGCCGCATCGAGCGTGTCCCGAACGTGCTGCTGGCGTCGATGGTGGCGGTGCTGGTGGCGCAACCGCTGGGCCGGCTGGTGCAGAAGCACGTCACGACCGACCCGGACCTCTCCGACACGGAGCTGGTCGCGATCCATGAAGGCGGCCGCGGCCCCGGTCGCTTCCACCGCGTGCAGACGCTCCGCGGCGCTAGATAAACCCTCGATTCCAGCCTGGCGCGCCCCCGTAGCTCAGGGGACAGAGCGGCTGCCTTCTAAGCAGCGGGTCGCAGGTTCGAATCCTGCCGGGGGCGCCACGAAGCCAGGCCCGGCATCAGCGACTCGCCCCTTGCTTGACGTCGTCGGCGACCCGCTCAAGGCCGCGCCGGCTGCCGCGCAGCTCTCTGCCCAGCGCCGACTTCGCGGCCCAGTAGCCGCACATGCCGTGGACGCCCGGGCCGGGTGGGGTCGACGAGGAGCAGAGATAGAGCGCCTTCGCGGGCGTCCGGTAGGGGGAGAGACGCAGCGTGGGCCGGAAGAACAGTTGCAGGCCGCCCGGCGACCCGCCGGCGATGTCGCCACCGACGTAGTTGTCGTTGTACTGCTCGAGTTGGGCGGGCGAGAGGACGCTTTTAGCCAGCACGCGCGACCGGAACCCCGGCGCGAACCGCTCGATCTGGGCTTCGATACGCTCCGTCATATCGAACGTCGAGCCGTTGGGGACGTGGCAGTATGTCCACGCCGTGTGCTTGCCTTCGGGCGCGCGGGTGGGATCGAAGAGGCTGGCCTGGGCGACCAGCACGTACGGTCGCTCCGGGTGTTCTCCACGGGCAATGGCGCCCTCGGCCTCGGCGATCTCATCGAACGTGCCGCCGACATGCACCGTGCCCGCCCGCCGGCACGCTTCCGCCTGCCAGGGGATCGGCCCGTCGAGCGCGTAGTCGACCTTGAAGGCGGCCGCGCCGTAGCGGTAGCGGCCAAGCGCGCGTCGATAGGGCGGCGGGAGCACCGGGCCGGCGATGCCGATCGCCTGGCGAGGCGTAACATCGAGCAGCACCGCGCCCGCCGCCGGCAGCTCGTCGAGCGAGGCGATCGGCGTGTTCGTGATCACCTCGCCCCCCAGGTCGCGCAGACACGACACGAGGGCGTCGGCGATGCGCTGCGAGCCGCCGCGGGCAAACGGCCAGCCGGAGGCGTGGCCGACGGCCGCGAACATCAGCGCGAACGACGCTGTCAACGGCTTATCGAGCGGCAGCGTGGCGTGAGCGGCGAGACCGGCGAGGAGCGCGCGCGCCGGCTCCTCCTGGAAGCTTCGAGCGATGTTCTTCGCGGAGCGCAACGCTTGCAGCCCGAAGCGGGCGAGCAGCAGCGGATGGCACGGCACTTGCGGAATCGGTCGGAGCACCTGAGGCGCCAGGTCTTCCCAACTTTCGGCGAAGGGTCCGAACAGCTTCCGGTACGCCGGCCCGTCGCGGCCCAGGCCGTTCGCCGTCGCGGCCAGCGATCGCTCCATGACGGCCGCCTTGCCGCCGTCCAGCGGATGGGCGACTAGCAGGTCAGGGTGGACCCACTCGAGGCCGTGCGCGCCCAGCGGCAAGCTGCGAAAGAATGGAGACGCCGCGCCGAGGGGGTGTACGGCGGAACAGATGTCGTGGACGAAGCCAGGCAACGTCAGCTCGCCGGAGCGGCTACCCCCGCCGGGCGTCTTCTTCGCCTCCAGGACGGTGACTGCGTGACCGGCCTGCGCCAGCACGATCGCGGCGGCGAGGCCGTTCGGCCCGGCGCCGACGACGACGGCGTCCGCGGCGCTTCGATCAGACATACGCAGACAGCATGTGCCGCCTAGCGCCGGCGAAACGGCGCCGCCGCCCAGCGCGCCGGCGCGGTCATCGTATAGAGCGCTGTGCGGATGGCGGCGTTGTGCCAAACGTTTTTGACCTGCGACCACTGCCGCCTTGGGTCGACGCAGGTGACCTGAACTGTTGGCTGGCCTTCGACGCTGAAGTGCCGCGCCAGTGACCGCAGCGTGTCTTGCCAGAACTGGTCTTCCTTGGCATGGCCGCCCAGGTTCAGGCCGATCTCATACAGCGGATCGCTGGCGCGCATCAGCACCCGGGCTTGCGCGACCGGGGAGGCCTCCTCCTGGAAGGAGCTGAAC